>JGI24794J26673_10000860_pt1 | contig 19585 bp, 18 predicted proteins | sample MesohylPK_FD_26673 | JGI IMG/M metagenome (IMG submission 26673) | reverse complement strand
GGGCGGCGGCGGCGGATAGCGGACGGAGAGTCCGGCGCGGGACAGGCGCTCGAGCCGCTCGTTCGGGGTCTCGCCATCGGAAGTCTCCGAGGGATATTCGTAGCGCAAATCGTCAAGCGAGAACCGGCAGCGCTCCGCTACGGCCCAGGCGCGCTCGATCGCATCCTCGTGCCCGCGAAGCATCCGCAGCATTTCCGCTTCAGACCTCAAGCGCCTTTCCGCATTCGGCTGCGCCCGGCGCCCGAGCGAGTCAACGCAAATGCCTTCCCTAATCGAGGCCAGCACATCCGCCAGCTGCGACCGATCGGCGGCATGCATGATCGGCTCCGCAGAAGCAACGCATGAAAGCCCCAGGCGACGCCCCGTCCGCTTCAATCTGGAAAACCGCTCTCGATCCTCGCCATTGTATAAAGGACTCATGATCAATGCCGCGGCATCCGGAAACCGGCGCGCAAGCCGCCGCGCCGTGTCCTCCCATCCGGGCTCGGCTTCCGTTTTCGGGAACGGAAGAAGAAACTCCATGCCCTCGCCCCATTCCAAGATATCCTCGATGCCGATGCGGCATTCGCCTTTCCCGGCCCGGAGCCGACCCGCGGAAAGCAGCCGCGACAGCCTGCCCCAGCCGGTTCTGTCGCGCGGAATCGCAACGGCGGAAAAACCGTCGGCAGTCGCAAGTCTCGCAGCGGGCAGCAGGCGCGGAGCGCTAAGGAATTCCTTGTCCTCCCCGTTCTTGCGCCGCCTGGCGATTTCCTTGAGCTCCGCATGCGCGCGAACGATACCGGCTACCGAATTTTCGTCTGCGATCGCAAAGGCGGCGATTCCCGCTCGCGCCGCCGCGTCTGCATATTCCTCCGGATGCGAAGCCCCCCGCAGGAAAGTGAAATTCGACGTAATGCTGAGCTCGGCAAACATGCGCTTACTATATTCACCTTTTGTTCTTTTTTCAAGGCGCCATATATGGAGAGGGAGGGAGGCGGCAGGCACCAAGATGACGGGGAAGAAGCAACTGCGGCGGGAATCGGCGGCAGCCGCCGGAGAATCATGATCGAGACGCAGGCGCGATCTTGAGCATCAAATACCGATTGAACCGGCAAAACTCCTCGGCGGTGCGTTTGTTCCCATGCAGCCTATTCGCCAACCGTGAACGGCGGCCGCGATTTACCACCAGCCGGAATAAAAATGCGGCCAGAAATCTCGCTAGAGGATGGGAGGCCGACAATCCGCTGTCGATTCTCCTGACTGAATAGCCAATCAGGTTGAAGAATTCTTGCTCCAGTTCAACCGACGGAGCAACTTCCTCGCTAACATCCTCTTCACGAAGAATCTCAAGCGACCTCTCGGCCAATGCCTGGCGAAAATCGCTCAGCAGCCAGCCGCCCCCGACGGTCCGCCTTGTTCCCGCATTGGAGCGAAACGCTTCGGAGCGAAAGCAGTCCGAAATCAGGATATAGCCGCTCGGACGAAGCAAGCAAGCGGCCTTCTCAAGAGCGGCCGCCATGGGCACGTACTGGAAGCTTTCGGAAAACAGGCATACGTCGAACCTGCCATTCGATGCGAAATCCTCGAACGTGGTTTCATGGACGGGCGTATCCGGGCCGAGATTGGAGCGGCAGCGCTCCGCAAGGAAGCTGCTGGGAACGACGACTTCGACTCGATGCCCTAGGGACTTCAGCTTCTTGGCGGTCTCGCCGGCCCCGCCGCCGATATCGAGAATCCGCGACGGAGCGCTGGAAAGAAAGGAAAGCAATTTAGCGCTATAGGCTTCCTGAGCGGCCCCGAGATTCCCGGCAACCGGCTCGAGACCAGCCCACAGGCCGTAATGAAGATTCTCTTTGCCCGTAACGAATTTCGCGGTCGCCGCCCACAAATCCAAGCCGATGGATCGAGTGTCGATCTCCCGCCTTTTTCCAGCCATTGAATCTTCCCAAGGCGCGGCAAGCGCGAAACACCGTTGGCAAACCGCGCGGAACGCTAGCCGCGACGATCCAGATGATCGCTGAACGCTTCGAATACGCTTCTGTAAATGCTCTTCTTGAAGGGAACAATATGCCGAAGCAAATCATCGGCCGCGAACCATCTCCATTCGGAAAATTCCGGCACCTCCGTTCGAACATCTATATCGCGATCCTGACCGAGAAAGCGAAACAGGAACCAAATCTGCTTCTGCCCCCGGTAGCGGCCGCCCCAAAGACGGGGAATCAGGTCGTGAGGCAGATCGTAGTTCAGCCAGCCGTCGGTTCGGGCCAGCGCCTTTGCAAGTTCCGGGCGCACGCCGGTTTCCTCATGCAACTCCCGAACAGCCGCTTCGCCGGGCTCCTCTCCCGCCTCTATGCCGCCCTGCGGCATCTGCCAAGCGTTCCAGTCGCTGTCAATGCGTCTGCCGGCGAACAATAGACCGTCTTTGTTAACCAGCGCCGCCCCGACGCACGGTCGATAGGGCAAATGCTCGAAATCGATCTTCATGGCGCCGATGGCCGAATCCATTCGCCGATGCCCGTAGAGCTGCTACATCGACTGAGCGAAAGACAGCCCGTAGAGCAGGTCGATCGCATAGGCCAGCTGGTAGTCTTCAAATCGGAGTTCGGCCGCCGCTTCTCGCTTTTTGATTTCCTCTTCCAATTGAAGCCGTTCCTCTTCGCTTATGCTGTCGTTCTCCAGCGAATTGCGCAGGTCGGTTTCGGAATACGAAAATTTCTTGCCGTCTTCGCCTTCAAATTCTGAAAGCGGCAACTGCTCGACAATTATGTCGGGCGAAATTCCGAGTCCCTGGATTGAACGACCGGACGGCGTATAGTAGCGGCCCGTCGTTAGTCGCAATCCGCCTTTTTCCTTCAACGTATTTTCATCGGTTCCGATTGTAAACAGCGTCTGGACCGAGCCCTTGCCGAAACTCTTTGTTCCAACCACGACAGCTCGACGATGGTCTTGCAGCGCCCCGGCAACGATTTCCGACGCGGATGCCGAACCTCCGTTTACAAGAACAATTATGGGCTTGCCCTCCATGAGATCGCCTTGCTCGGCGTTGTAGCGATCATCCATTGTCTTGGCCCTTCCGCGCGTCGAAACTATCTCGCCCTTGTCAAGAAACGCGTCCGCTACCGAAACGGCTTGGTCGAGCAGTCCGCCGGCGTTGTTGCGGAGATCCAGAATCATGCCGTTCACGAAGTCGATGCCGCCGGCTTCTTCAATTTCTTTTGCCAATCCATCCTGAACATTGACCAGGGTCTGGCCGGAAAAAGTTGTGATGCGCACGACGATCGCGTCGCCTTCCATTCTCACGCGCGCGGCTGTCAGCTTTATCGTTTCGCGAATAATGGTGACTTCCAAAGGCTCGGATTCTTCTTCGCGCCAGATTGTGACAACTACTTCCGAGCCTACCGGGCCTCGCAGCAAATCCACAGCTTCGCCAAGTGTCATGCCGAGAATGGATTCGCCGTCGACATGAGTGATGAAATCTCCCGCAAGGATGCCGGCCTTGTCCGCCGGCGTATCGTCGATCGGCGTAATGACCTTTACGTATCCGTCTTCCTGCGTAACTTCGATTCCCAATCCTCCAAACTCGCCTTTCGTTTTGACCTGCATTTCGTCATATTTTTTTGGCGGTATGAAAGCCGAGTGCGGATCAAGCGACGATAGCATTCCGTTTAAAGCCGCGTGGATCAGTTCCAGAGAATCGACTTCCTCAACGTACTGGTTGCGGATTTTTTCAAATGTTCTGGCAAACAAATCTAGATCTTGGTAGACATTGGATTTTGGCTCGCTTTCCTGAGCCGATAGCGCGCCTGTTAAAAATACTGCGGTGACAATGCCACTCGCCAAACCTGCCGCAACCGCCAAGCTGAATGGTTTCATTTTAAGTTCTCGTCTTCTTGTAGCAAAATCGCCGCCGTTCGAATTGGCTTGATAGTGCCGTACGCTTGTCGCACCCCGAAAGATTGTCATAGGCTTCTTGCAAGAGCGCGTCGTCGGCACGACGGCGCGCCATTAATCGGCATGCGAGCGCAGGCATTACCCATATAACACCGCGCCGAGAAAGATTCATCTCTAAAGGACATCATTTTTTTGCTATTTCCTTTTCGCACTCCGCTAAATCGACGGATTCGGCAAGGGCGGCCTTTTCGCAGCTTCAGACACGCGCCGGTCCGCCGCGCTTGCTCGCCGACCAAATCCAATCTGAAAACAAGTCGTTTCGCGAAAACGCTTTTTTAGTCTCGATCACTTGGCAGAATGCGGATGACCATACGGCGGAAGCCCAGTTCGTCGAATAGCGTTTATCCGCGGGACGGGATCAATTATCGTCATCAAGCCGTCGCGCCCCAATAAAAACCCCGGATTCGGTTGTTCGGCTTGCAGCATCGAATCGCCATCACGGCGCCCGCGCGATTTTTGATTCACACCCGATCCGCAGTAGGTTTTACCCGCGCCGGGGGTCGCGCAACGCGTAAACGCGCAAGCGTTGATAGGAACCGTGCGGCCCGAAAGCTTCTTGAGAATCTTGATCTCGTCGCCCGGCTTCGGGATCCTCGCAAGAAGCTCGGCAATCCGGCCGTCTCAATCGGCGAGCCGCCTTGCGAGCACTGAATTTCCGCTGATCCGCCGGACGAAAGCTTTCTCCGAAAGGGAAGCCGGATCGGTCGGTGGACCGGAATCCCCGAATGCGGTCGTGGGCGCATCGCCTGCTTGCCACTGCTCTTTTTCGCGACTTGCGTCGTCTTTTCGGAACCGCTACCGCTCCGTCCGGCGGCTTGTCGAGCAAATTTTCGTGAGAGAATCAGGTGTGCGGCCCAAGCCGGCGATAGATTCGGTTAATCGCGAAATGCCGGGACGTTGCCCCTAATACGCAATGCCGCATAAGAGAGGTGAAGGTCGTGAATTCGTATATTTGCAAGGTCCGCCCAAGCGCGGATACGCCGCAAGGGGCGGTTGGCGAACAAATGAGCGCCAGGTGCCCGGTTTGGACCTAGGCACTTAAAGGATCTGGCAATGGAGGTGCTGAGACGTGGCTTGAGTACACGCGACGTCGAGGACGCGTTGCGGGACGAAACCGGGCGGGCTTTTGCTGTCGCGCACGGCAATGACCTCCGGCCGGACGTAAATGTGGCGCCATGTGAGCTTAGCCCAGGCTCCCGAATCCGTGTATTTTATAGTTGTCGTTGACCTGCCAGCCTGAATCGCGCAAGGGCTGCGATCGGCCCTGGTAGCCACATCCGTTGTACCGGGAGGTCGGTCCGTTTGCTAAACCAGATCGGACAGGAGCACTCATCGAGCAACGGAATCAAGCCATCGTCCAACACGAGGCACCCAAGACAGAAGTCCGAATGCAGCTTCTTGCACTGCATACCTCATAAATCAGAAATGGAAATGGTATCGTTGGCCAAGCTAAACTTGGAAAACACCTTGCTTGGATTGAATGGCCCCTCGCGATGGACTTCGTCTAGGCTAACTTTGGATTGCGAACCGCCCATCCTAATATGCGGTGGGAGCGAATAAACTTGGATCGATCACGCCAATCCGACGGAGAAGAAGGGAATGCGTTAATTGTCTAATCTATCAAGCTCCGAAGAAGTGACCCAAGCCGTCGAGGAAGACCATGGTGTCGAGGAAGAGCAAGTTGATGACTACTACGATAAATTGACTCATCCTTTTGATCCCAACAAAATACGTGTGACGACAGAGCCGAAGACCATAGAACGACTCTTTAAGAGAATAAATCTCGGCGAAATAGACCTTGCCCCAGAATTTCAACGCCGTGCGCGTCTATGGAAACCACATAGAAAGGGGCAGCTTATTGAATCGATTCTCCTACGCATCCCACTGCCTGTATTCTATGTCGCTGCGACCGAGGATAACAATTGGTCGGTTGTTGACGGCCTTCAACGACTAACGATTATCCACGATTTTAAGTCGGGACAGTTCCCCCTGACCGGGCTGGAGTATCTAAATAAGCTTGAAGGTATGAGCTTCTCAATGCTTCCCCGATCAATGCGACGTCGCATCGAAGACACCTCGCTCGTACTGAATATTATACAGCCCGGCACCCCGGACGAAGTCATGATAAACATCTTTAAGCGGCTCAATACAGGGGGGCTTCCATTAAAAGGACAGGAAATTAGAAATGCCTTGTATAAAGGTCCAGCGCGAAAATTCTTGGCTTCCATGGTTGCCGACGGTGCATTCCAACGAGCCACCGCTCGTAGTGTAAGCGATGCCCGCATGGATGCACAAGAATGCATATTGCGTTTTTCAGCATTCCACTTGAACGACTGGCACCTGTATAAGAGAAACGACTTGGATGCCTACCTTGGCGAAGCGATGCGTCAAATCAATGGCATCGGAGAGGCAGGGCTCAAAGAATTAAGTGCTAACTTAAGGGAAGCTATGGGAACAGCTGCAGAGATATTTGATACCGACGCATTCCGAAAACGTTATGATGAAAACGGCACTCGCAGGCCGGTGAGCAAAGCACTATTCGAGGTATGGAGTGTAAATCTGGCGAGGCTTGACGCTCGTCAGAAAAGCTTGCTGGTTGAGCGAAAACAATCAGTCAAGAAGGCCTTTATGGAGTTGATGCGCACCGATTCAATTTTTGAAGACTCGATCTCTACATCGACAGGAACCGTCCGGAAAGTGCACAAGCGATTTGGCACGATTGAGGATCTGATTGCAAATGTGCTGAAGGAAATCCCCTCACGAAATTAGAGAATTAAGCCTGGAAAATTTCAAGTGCTTTAGAAGCGAGCACGTTCCTTTAGAACGGCTAACCCTGTTAGCGGGCGTTAATGGCGCCGGTAAAAGCAGTATTGTCCAAGCACTTTTGACCCTGCGACAGATTTGCCTTCTCGGCGCTTTTTCTGATTTACGAGTCTCGTTGTCTGGAGGTTTGGTGGATATCGGGAGAGCGGTTGATATCGTCTTCAATTCTGCCGACGAGGACAAAATTTCACTGGATCTCAAAGCAGACGGTTATCCTACATTTGTGGCGATTTGGCGTGTAGACATCGATTCCTCCGACGCATTTGGAGCAAGCCTGACACGATATAGGAAGCCCTTCGCTCAATGGCGAGCGGTGGGATGGCACTGTTCAACGGAGCGCCCTCTAGCACGCCACGGGTGGCCGGTTTTCATTACTTGTGCGCGGAGCGTTTTGGCCCGCGCAAGGCTTTGCCGATTGAGGGAGCACAGGGAAGACTCTTCGATCTTGGTACCCATGGGGAGAATGTCTTTGACGCTCTGCTAAATCATCAGGATCAATCGGCGCGAAAGGCATGGCACGATCTGCTTCTTAAGCAAATCTAGGGACGGTTTGGCATGTCCCTTGAATACAGGCAGACTGTTGCCTTTGTTCGATCCTGCAACCTGACGAGCAAAACCGAGTTAGAGGATGGGATCATGTTGCGAAATTCCAATGGCACGTGCCGAGCCTCGACGAATTTGCGCTGGCCCCGCTGCGACCGGTCGACATCAGTTCGAATCGCCGCCCGTTCTATCCGGGATGGCGAGCAGCGCAATCGAATGCGCAACTTAATATATACCACTTCACATTCCGGCTTCGCGAGAAATTCTCCGCACTCCCGTTCTACTTGGCGAGCAGGCTGCGTCCCGTCATTTCCGGCGGCGGGTCGATGCCCATAAGCTCGAAAAGCGTTGGCGCGAGGTCGGATAGAGTTCCGTCGCGAAGTCGAACGCCGCTCTCGGCGCCGGAAATCGCCACCGGAACCGGAAAAGTCGTATGGGCCGTGTGAGGCTCGCCGGTTTCGGGATCGATCATCAGTTCGCAATTTCCGTGGTCCGCCGTCACGATTATTGTGCCGTTTGCTTTCTCCATCTCGTTGAGCACGAGATTTAGCCCCCTGTCCACCGCCTCGCATGCCTTGATAGCAGCGCCAAGATTTCCAGTGTGCCCTACCATGTCGGGATTCGCGAAATTTGCGACAATCAGGCCATAGCCTCGCCTGATCGCGTTGACAAACTCTCGAGACACTTCCTCGGCGGCCATTTCAGGAGCCAGATCGTAGGTGGCAACCTTTGGGCTCTGCGCCATGTGCCTGTGCTCCCCCGCATACGGCCGCTCCTTTCCGCCATTCAGGAAGTAGGTTACATGCGGATACTTTTCCGTTTCCGCCAGCCTGAACTGGGTAAATCCGTTCCGCGACGTCCAAGCGCCGAGAGTGTTGGCGACCCGCTGCTTTTGAAAAACTGAATCCATCCAGTCTCGCGGCTCTCCGAAGTAGTCGACCATTCCCAGCGCCGCCGACAAACGCGGCCTGTGAGCTTCAGTGAATTCCGAGAATTCCGGATCCGCCAGCGCCGATGCGAGTTGCCTTGCTCTGTCGGTTCTAAAATTCATTAAAAATACGCCGTCGCTATCGGACATTCCCTCGTATCCCGAGATAATCGCGGGAGCTACGAATTCATCGGATTTTCCATTGCCGTATGAATCCCGTATTGCGCCTTCCGCCGTCGAAGCGTTCGCCCCCTTGCCGCAAGCGATCGCCATCCAAGCTTTTCTAACTCGCTCCCAGCGCCTGTCGCGATCCATGGCGAAGTAGCGACCGCAGACAGTCGCAATCGGGACTGTGTCGGGCAACTCGCGCTCCAGTTCGCGCAAGTAACCCAGCGCCGAGCGCGGAGGAGTATCCCGCCCGTCGGTTACCGCATGCACCGCCGTTGGAATGCCAATTCCGTCCAGGCGGGCTGCGACCGCTGAAACATGCCGGGAGACTCCGTGCACGCCGCCGTCGGAAATGAGCCCGACCAGGTGCGCCGTTCCTCCGCTATCGGCCAGGGTTCCGCAAAATTGCTCGAAGGCCGGCATGTCGAAAAAAGTTCCGTCCGACAGCGCCTTGTCGATCCTGACAATGTCCATCCAGACCGTGCGGCCGGAGCCAATGTGCAAATGCCCCACTTCCGAATTCCCCATTTGCCCGTCGGGGAGGCCCACCGAATGCCCGCTCGTCGACAGGGATGCGGAAGGATTGTTTTCCAGCAGACTTGAAAATGCGGGCGTATTGGCTAGGGCAACCGCATTGCCGGCGGTTTCAGCTCTTGTTCCCCATCCGTCGAGAATGCAAAGGGCGATCGTTTTTTGCAATATTGAGTCCCGCTTCTAACAGCCTCGCTTGGCGACCGATTGACTCGCCGGCGAATTCAATAGCGATGATACGGCGAGCCGTTCAGTATGGTCGCCGCCCTGTAGAGTTGCTCCGCAAGCATCGCGCGCGCCAGCGCATGCGGAAAAACCATCCGCCCGAACGAAATCGCGAAATCCGATTCGTCCAATAGCCTTTTGACCAGCCCGTCGGCGCCGCCAATCAAGAATGCCGCCGACGGGCGGCCTTCGAGCCTCCACTTCATGAGTAGATCGGCAAATTCCGGGCTGCTTAAATTCGCGCCGCGTTCATCCAGAGCGCACCTTACGGCGCCCTTGGGAATTTTTCGGACTAGCAGCCTGGCTTCTTCCTCGCTCCCGCCATTCCTTGCGTCGACTTCTGAAATTGAAGCCGGACCGATCCCTCTCGTCTTGCCGGCTCCGCCGAATTTATTCAGATAGTCTTCGGCTATGTCCGTCTCCGGACAGGAGCGAAGTCGCCCGACCGCGCAAATGACGATTTTCATTCCCGCGCGGAACTAGGCGGAGACTGAGACATCCATAATTTTTCAAGCTGATAGAATTCCCTTACTTCCGGCCGAAAAATATGCACGATAACGTCTCCGGCATCGATCAGGACCCAGTCGCCCTGATCCTTTCCTTCGACGCTCGCCGCACATCCAAGTCCGCGCTTCAGTCTCTCGACAAGCTTTTCGCTTATCGAAATGACTTGCCTGGAAGATCGTCCCGAACCGATCACCATGTAGTCCGCGATTTCGGTTTTTCCGCGCAGATCGATTGTAACGACTTCCTCGGCCTTGTCTTGGTCTAGAGATTCCAGGATTTTGTCTAGCAGTTCGCAATTCCACTTGCTTTCAGAATTGTCGGACTTGCCGTTGCCTTCGGTCGAATTATTGACCGCAAATGCGATTCGCGACAGGGTTAATTCCTCCTTTGGATCGCGAGATGGCGGCTAGCGCCGCGTCTTTGCGTCAAATATAGCATTCGGAAATTGCCTTCTCAAGACGTCGGGGGAAATTAGGCGGCGTTTCTTCCGCAAGATGCGAAAAGTCACTCCGGACGACAATCGAGCGGGCCCGGCCGGAGCCGAACGCGCCGGCGCGGCATTCCAAGCGGCGGCGAACGCTGCTCTTGAGGCGTCGAGCCTGTTTTCATATCGGCTCCCGTCGGCTAATTGGAAAACGGAAACGGCGCAACCGCGAGCGGCGCGGCTGTTCGCCGGATTGACGCAACTAGGAATGGCGGTATGCATGGAACCACTTACGCTGAATGACATCGAATCCGCCGCCGAACTTGTTTACGGCTTCATGAAGCCGACTCCTCAGTATCGCTGGCCGCTGTTGACCGAAGCAATCGGCGCGCAAGTCTGGGTTAAGCATGAAAACCATTCGCCGATCGGAGCATTCAAAGTCAGGGGCGGGATAACGCTGTCGCAATGGCTTCGACGCGAGCATCCGGAAATACAAGGCGTAGTGTCCGCCACTAGAGGCAATCACGGCCAAAGCATCGCGCGCGCCGCGAAATGTTTCGGCATGCAGGCCAGAATTCTTGTCCCGCACGGGAATTCAGTCGAAAAAAATGCCGCGATGAGAGGATTCGGCGCGGAGCTAATCGAATTCGGCATGGATTACGACGAGGCTCGTCAAGAAGCCGAACGAATGGCGGCCAAGGATAATTTGTTCAATGTTCCGCCGTTCCACAGAGAGCTTGTTCGGGGCGTGTCGACGTACGGGCTGGAATTATTCAGGGAAATCCCCGATTTGGATACCGTTTATGTTCCAATTGGCTGCGGTTCGGGAATTTGCGGCTTGATCGCAGCTCGCGACGCACTCGGCCTCGACGCCAAAATCGTCGGAGTCGTCGCGAAAAACGCCCCGGCGGTAAAACTTTCCTTCGACTCCGGAAAGCCGATAGATACGAATGCCGCAAAGACATTCGCCGACGGCATCGCAGTCAGGGTCACCGTTCCCGAAGCGCTGGCCATCTATTCCAGGGGAGCCGACAGGGTCGTATCGGTATCGGACGCGGAAGTTGCCGCCGCTATTCGCCTGCTCTATCGAACCACGCACAATCTAGCGGAAGGCGCGGGCGCGGCGTCGCTGGCGGCGCTGCGCAAAGAGCGGGACAGCGCAGGGCACGGGAAAGTCGCGGTGATCCTTAGCGGCGGAAACATGGATTCCGAATGGTTCACGAAAATCATGAGCGGCGGCGTTCCGGCGCCGAATTAAGCGCGCGCCGGCGGGAACTCCGCTTGATGCGCCTTGGACGCCGCGTCGATAAGTCTACGAACGGACCAGTTCTTCGTACGCGCTCGCAATTTTCCGCGTAAGGTCTCCGGTGTCAAACGCGTAGCCGCCGATTTTTTCGACCGGCGTAACTTCGGCGGCCGTTCCCGTCAGCCAGCATTGTTCGAAACCCTCCATTTCCTCGGGTCGAATATGACGTTCATGAATTGTTACGTCGAATTCCCGCAACAGCTGGATAACCGTCTGGCGCGTAATACCGTTTAGGAAGCTATCTGGGAGCGGCGTATGGACTTCATTGCCTTTGACAAAGAATACATTGGCCCCCGTCGCTTCGGCAACGTATCCCCGATAGTCCATCATCATTGAATCGGAACAGCCTTTGTTTTCGGCTTCATGCTTGGAAATCGTGCAGATCATGTAGAGCCCCGACGCTTTTGCGCGGCAAGGTATGGTTTCGGGACTGGGCCGTTTCCAGCGGGATATGTCGAGCGCGGCGCCTTTCATTTTCGCATCTCCGTAATAGGCGCCCCACTCCCAGGTCGCTATCGCCATGCAAACCTTGTTGGCGCGCGCCGCAACGCCCATGTCCGTGCCGGACGAACGCCACGCGATCGGACGAACGTAGCAATCCTTCATGCCGTTGGCCGCCATGGTTTCCGCTTTCGCCCCGTCGATTTCGTCCAGTGAATACGGGATTTCCATATCCAGCAGGCGGCCCGACTCAACCAGGCGCTCGCTGTGCTGCCTGCCTTTGAAGATCTTGCCGGAATAGGCGCGCTCTCCTTCGAATACGGAGGAGCCGTAGTGCATTGCATGAGTCAATATGTGCACATTGGCATCTCGCCACGGCACCAGCTCGCCATTGAGCCAAATAAAGCCGTCGCGATCATCGTAGGAATCGGCCATGAATTTATTCCTTTCGGGCATATTTGATTGCGAAGTGTTAAACTACTGCTCTGGTCCGGCGGAACTGTCTAGCGATTCAAGCTTGCAACGTCAACAAAGCTGACATAAAATAAAAGCCGTTTGCAAGCGATTTGCGGGAGGCTTGATGCGCGAGGCGGGGAATTCGAAAGGTCCCGGGCGAGAGGATCTGCTTTTCTTGACCGACGACCAGCTTAGGAAAGGGATAGAAGCAATGTTTTTCGCCTATCGAGGCTTTACTCGCGATCCCGACAAAATTCTCGTGAAGCACGCCTACGGACGCGCCCATCACCGCGCTATTCACTTCATAAACGGGAACCCCGGAACGACAGTCGGCGGCCTATTGGAGGTCCTGGGCGTTTCCAAGCAATCGCTCAACAGGGTTTTGCGCAGGCTAATTGCCGACAAACTGGTTGAATCCAGAGCCGGGACCATCGACAGAAGAACTCGGCACCTCTTTCTATCGGACGAAGGCAAAAGGCTCGAAAAAGAACTTTCCCATGCTCAAAGGCGCCGCATGCGCGCCGCGTACCGGGCGGCGGGTCCCGAAGCGGTCGCCGGGTTCCGCGAAGTCCTCGATCAGCTCATGGAGCCCAGATACAGGGGCTACAATAACACGAGGGATTCCCGAAATTGATGCCGGACAACAAGCCTTTGCCGTACATATTGCTCGTAGACGACGATGATCGAATTCGGTCGTTGCTAAAGCAATGCATTGAAAGCAACGGCTTTTTGTGCGCGACCAGCCGAAATGCATCGGAAGCGGAGCGGAAATTGAGCGTGCTCCGTTTCGACCTAATGGTGCTAGACGTAATGATGCCCGGCGAAAGCGGTCTCGAATTTGCCGCTAGACTGGTCCGCAACGGCGAAACGATGCCGATAATCATGCTGACTGCGCGAGATTCGAGCGGAGCGCGGGTCGAAGGATTGCGGACGGGAGTCGACGACTACATCCAGAAGCCGTGCGACCCCGAGGAACTGGTGCTCAGAATAAATGCCGTGCTCCGGCGAAGCGCGCAGCAGGGCGATGATCCAGCTGAACTTGAAATCCTGAAGTTCGGCGAGTTCAACTTCCATTTTCGGCAGGGGAAGCTTTGGCGCGGCGAAAAACTAGTCCATCTGACCGAGAACGACATATCAATTCTGCGCAGGTTCGCGAAATCGCCGAACGAGACCGTTCCGCGCGAATTTTTCGTGGCCCACACCAATTCGGAACCCGGGCAAGAAGGCTTTCGAGCCGTCGACGTTATGATTTCTCGGCTTAGGAGAAAGATCGAGGAAAACCCCCGCCAGCCGCGATTTATTCGCACTGTTCGCGGCGTTGGCTATGCCTTTCTGCCCGATTAATCGAATCGCGACTAACGAGTTAGCCTTGGTCCGCTTCCGATGCGGACGGCGCGAGCCTGCCGCCAACTGGAAAGTCGCGCCGAAAATCGAACGGCGGACGCCGCAATCAGGGATTTAAGGAACATGTCCACCGCAATAATAACGCATCCGGACTGCCTAGAGCACGAAACCCCGTCGGGCCATCCGGAACGAACGGCTCGACTCAGATCGGTTATGACCGCCCTGGACGACCCCAAGTTTGGCGCGGCCTTGCGAATTTCCGCTCCTGTTTGCCCTGATGCCTGCCTCCGCCGCGCGCATCCCGACCGATACGTCGAGAAAATTCGGGATTCGATTCCCGCGAGGGGAACCGCGAGCCTCGACCCGGACACGCATGCAAGCCCACGATCGCTCGATGCCGCGCTGCGAGCGGCCGGAGCAAATGTCGAAGCCGTAGATCTAGTTATGGCGGGGCGAGTGAAAAACGCGTTCGCAGCCGTGCGCCCTCCGGGGCATCACGCGGAAACCGAACGAGCCATGGGGTTTTGCATTTTCGGCAATGCCGCCATCGGGGCGTTGCACGCTCTGGAGCACCACGGCCTCCAGAAAGTCGCGGTTGTCGATTTCGACGTTCACCACGGCAACGGCACGAGCGATCTGCTATGGAACGAACCCCGCGCAATGTTCGCCTCGACCCACCAGATTCCCCTATATCCCGGAACGGGCAAAGCCTCCGAAACAGGCGCATTCGGCCAAATCGTCAACGCGCCGCTGCCGCCGGGATCGAACGGGTTGGACTTTCGCATTACTCTGGAAAATGTGATTATCCCGAAACTGAATGATTTCGCTCCCGACTTGATCATAATCTCGGCTGGATTCGACGCGCATCGACGCGACCCTCTCGCGTCGATAGATCTGGAGGAAGATGATTTTTCATGGGCAACCCACGTGATTTGCGATATAGCGGACGCGCATTCTCAAGGACGAGTCGTTTCGACTCTTGAGGGCGGATACGACCTAACGGCGCTTGCGGCATCCGCCGCCGCGCACGTCAAGGCACTAATGGAGAGAAGCCAATGACCGCGAGCGACGATATTTCGAGCATGTCTTTCGAGCAAGCCCTTAAGGAACTTGAGGACATCGTAGGCAAGCTCGAATCGGAAAGCACGCCTCTCGAGGAATCGATTCAGCTATTCGAACGCGGAAACGAGCTCAAGTTGCGTTGCGAAACGACGCTCAAGGCGGCAGAGGAAAAAGTTCAAATCATTGAGCATGCCGGAGGCAAGCCCGTCGCCTTGCATGATATGAAATTGCAATAAACTTGATTGCCCGGTGTTTCTTCGGCGGCTTGAAGAGGCACAGTCTTCGATCGACGACTGCTTGTCGTCGATATTCCGGGAGTTCGGCCCGCACGATCTTGTCGATGCGATGCGCTATGCCGTTGCCGGCGGAAAGAGGATGCGCGGCTTCCTCGTCCTCGCCGGCAGCAAGCTCCACGACGTTCCCGCGCAACAGGCGGTCCGGGCGGCGACCGCCGTCGAATGCCTCCACGGCTATTCGCTCGTTCACGACGACCTGCCTTGCATGGACAATGACGAATTGCGCAGGGGCATGCCAACCGTTCACAAGAAATGGAATGAATCCCTTGCCGTCCTGACAGGCGACGCCTTGCAGTCGCTCGCCTACCAGATTCTAGCCGAGGCCGAAACTTCGCCGCACGGCGACGTGCGCGCGGAACTGGTTCGCTCGCTCGCGCTGGCGGCCGGAGCATCCGGTATCGCGCTGGGCCAAGCGCTCGATATTGCCGCCGAATCGGCTGAAACGCCTCCAACGCGCGAAGAAATCGAATTATTGCAATCCCGAAAAACAGGGTCTCTTCTCTGCTGGTCGGCGCAAGCCGGGCCGCGCCTGGCTCGGGATGACGACGCTCCATTGCGCAAATTTGCGGAAGCGCTTGGACTTGCCTACCAAATTGCCGACGACATTGTCGATGCCGAAGGCGACCCCGCCGTAGCGGGAAAGCGGCTGCGAAAGGATGCCGGCGCCGGAAAGGCCACGCTGGTTTCGCTGCTTGGCATCGAAGCGGCCAGGGAAACCGGGCGAAAGCTTGTCGAGCAAGCATGCGGCGCGCTGGATCCGTACGGCGCGAAAGCGCATGACTTGCGCGAAGCCGCAAAATTCGCAATTGAACGCGGCAAGTGATCGGGAACGACGAGGGAATCAAGGCGAAATCCTCGAAAGTGAATTCCGGGTAGGCGGCGTCGGCTCATGCACGGCGAAAGCCGTGCCTGCGGATGCGATTTGAAAATGCAAGCCGGACGGCTGTTTCGACAGCGGATTCCTTCGGAATTCAGCGGCCGGCGCATTCCGCTTCGGCAATTCCGGCCAACGGAAATCCGGGCATGTTCACGAGGCCGCCATCTCCGCCGGGCCAAGCGCCGCTTATCGCCCGTTCGCCGATGATAAAGGAAATTGCATCGAGCCCTGAGACCGGTCACTCCGCGGCGCGGTCAACTCCGATAAAGCCGTTCGACTGCCGATTCCAGAACAGCGAAAACAACCCTCCCTTCGAAATGAGGTCTCCGTGGCCGCCCTGTTCCGCGACGCGGCCGTTGTCGAGAACAATTATTCGGTCCATCCGCGCTATCGTTGACAGCCGGTGCGCGATCGCAATGACGGTTTTTTTCTCCATGACGCGGATAAGCGCATCCTGGATCGAAGCTTCCAGCGCTGAATCCATCGCGGATGTCGCCTCGTCAAGAATTAGGATCGGCGCATCCTTCAGAACCGCGCGCGCCAACGCGATGCGTTGGCGCTGCCCGCCGGATAGTTTGATTCCGCGCTCGCCCAGGTAGGCGCCGTACCCCTTGCGACCCAAATGATCCTTAAGATCTTGAATAAACATGTCGGCTTCCGCTTTCTTGGCCGCTTGGACAACTTCTTCTCGAGTCGCCTCGGGACGGCCATACCGGATGTTGTCGAGCGCGGGCCTATTGAACATGGCTGTTTCCTGCGTAACCATCGCGATCTGGCTTCTTAGGCTTTCCTGCGTAATGTCTCTCAGGTCCCAGCCATCAACGGTAATCCGTCCCGATTCAGGTTCGTAGAGCCTTAATAGCAAGGCAGCCAGCGTCGACTTTCCGGCGCCCGAGGCGCCAACGATGCCAACATGTTCTCCGGCTTCGATATTCAAGCTTACATCGACCAGCCCTCCGCTAGGCCGCCCGTAACTGAAGGAAACCGACTCGTAGGCGATTTCGCCCCTTGCTTGAGAAAGCGCCTTCGCATTCGGTCGATCGACGATTTTCCTGCTCTTCGCCAGCGTCTGCATTCCGTCTTCCGCTTCGCCGATATTGGAATAAACCGCCATCAGAACGAAACTGACCCAGCCGGACATCTGAGCGATGCGAAGCGACACTGCGCCGGTCGCCGCGATATCTCCGGCCGTAGCTTCGCCGCGGGTCCAAAGTATGAGCGCGCCGCCGACAAGAACAACGGGCAGGCAGCCTGAAAGCGCAATCAGGCAAAAGCGGAACGAAGAAGCTACCACTCCGAAATCCTGCGCCTTCAGCCGAAATCTGTGCATCGCATCGAGAGCGGCGCCGTCTTCGTGGCTACCGTGAGCGAACAGCTTAACCGTCTTGATGTTCGTAATGGTATCCACGATTTGGCCGCTCAAATTGGACCTCGCGCCCGCGCGGCTGCGAGACCGGGAGCGAATCAAGGGCAAGTACCATCGAATGAGGAGCGCGTAGCCGACAAGCCAAACAAACAGCACGAGCGCAATCCAGACGTTTATCGTGGTCAGAAGCAGTACCGACCCGATTAGCGATGCGACCGCGAATGAAACGACATTTATGAATTCAACAACGGTATCGGCGATTGCGCGCGATGTCTGCAGCTGCTTCTGAGCAATGCGACCCGCAAAATCGTCGTCGAAAAACTCGACCGCCTGGCTCATCGTGTGCCTGTGAAGGCGCGAGAGCACCTGGGCGGACACGTTGGGCATGACCAGAATCGAAGAAACGGCCGAGCTTGCGCCGAAAATGCATGGCCTAAGCAGTAGAAAAAAAGCGATGGAGCCGCCGATCAGCAGCGTATTGTCGGAAAAAAGCGCTTCCTTTTCCGTCGTCAAGGCGCTGTCGATAACAAGGCCGAGCAGCCAGGCCGTGCATACTTCGACAGACCCGGCGATCATCGAAATCGCCGCGCCCGCGAAAATAACCGGCAGCGATCCCTTGAGGCACCAGATATAGAACTTCGCTAAAGTCTTCGGCGGAGGGTCCGATACCGGTTCGAAAGGGTCGATTAGGTCCGCGTATCTCACGCCGCCTCCGCTTCGACGCCTATGAATCCGCCCGCCTGCCTGTTCCAGAAAATCGCGTATAGGCCGCCTTTGGCTAGAAGAGTCGCGTGATCGCCCTCCTCGACGACCCGGCCTTCCTCGATCACGACGATCCTGTCCATGTTCGCAAGCGTCGAGAGCCTATGCGCGATGGCAATTACCGTTTTTCCTTCCATGATGCCGTAAAGAGATTTTTGTATAGCTGCCTCGGATTCCGAATCCAGCGCCGAAGTCGCCTCGTCGAGCAGCAAAATCGGCGCATTCTCGAGAATGACCCTAGCCAATGCGATACGCTGCCTTTGACCGCCCGAAAGTTTCACGCCGCGCTCGCCGACATGCGCATCGTATCCGGTTCGCCCGTCCGAATCTCGCGCTTCCAGAATAAAGTCATGAGCCTGAGCTTGCTTGGACGCTAAAACCATTTCGCTTTCGGAGGCATCGCCATTGCCGTAGAGAATATTGTCCCGAATGGACCGGTGAAGCAACGAGCTTTCCTGCGCCACCAACCCTATCGACTTTCTCAGGCTGTCCTGAGTTATCCGGGCGATATCCTGCCCGTCGATCTCGATCCGACCGTATTCGATATCGTAAAATCGCAGCAGCAGCTTGACAAGGGTTGATTTTCCGGCTCCCGACCTCCCGACCAGCCCGACTTTCTCGCCGGGAGCGATGACGAGATTAATTCCCGCCAGCCCGCCGAAGGTCTTGCCGTAATGGTGCGCCAGGTTTTCAAATCGGATTTCGCCCTTGCCGACCACGAGCTCGGATGCGCCGGGACTGTCCACCAAGTCGATGGGTTCCGCGATCGTTTCCAGCCCCTCCTCAACGATTCCGAGAGCTCGGAAAAAGGATGTCAGGGACCACATCAGCCATCCGGTCATGGCGTTCAGGCGAAGCGCTAGAGCCAAGGCGGCTGCGACTGCTCCGACTGTAGCCTGCCCTTGCGACCAAAGGATGATTGACCAGCCGCCGACGCCGACGAGCAAGGCGCCGTTTAGCAGAGTAAGAGCTAATTCCATGGACGAGTAGATGCGCATTTCGCGCGCGAATACGCGGCGCGTCTTCTCGATGGATTCCTTTGCGTACTGGATTTCGTGATCGTGGTAGGAGAANAGCTTTACCGAGTGAATGTTGGTGTAGCTGTCGACGATGCGGCCCGTCGTCTCCGAACGCGCGTCCGAAGACGCCTTTGACGCAGGTCCGACATTTGCGACCGTCCAGCGCATCAGGCATCCGTAGAGCGCCAGCCAGGCAATCAGCGGAATCGCGAGAGCGACGTCTGAATCGGAGAGCAGGACAATAGCGCCGACGACGTATGCCAGCGCAAAGGTCATGGCGTCGAACACCTGATAGACCGCATCGCCGGCAGCCGGCGGCGCTTGCATGATGCGGTTTGCAATACGGCCGGCGAAATCGTTCTCGAACCATCCGACCGACTGGCGAAGCACTTGGCGGTGCGCTCGCCAACGGAACAGCGTTCCGTAATTCGGCAGAATGCCGTTGTTGAGAATTCCAAGAGTTGCCGCCTGCACCGCAGGTCGAACTGCGAGCAGGAATACGGCAATGAGTAGCAGTTCGAGCCAGTACTGCGGCCAGAAGCTTCCGGCTTCGGCTACCGAAAGCAGATCGACGACC
>JGI24794J26673_10000855_pt1 | contig 19632 bp, 14 predicted proteins | sample MesohylPK_FD_26673 | JGI IMG/M metagenome (IMG submission 26673) | reverse complement strand
CGGGCTGACTCGCCCGCCGGTCCGCCCCGACCGCCGTAGGCCCGGTTCTTCACCAGCTCCAGGTAGTCGTCGGTGAACGACCAGAACGACGTCTCGGTGCTCTCCAGGGCTCGGGCGTAGTCGCCCTTGTCGAAGGCGGCGGTGGCGTCGTCGATCAAGTCAGCCAGACGGGAGAGCAATGCCCGATCGAGGGTCTCAGTGGGCTGGGCAGCGGCGGCCGGTTCCTGGCCGAGCACGAAGCGGCTGGCGTTGAGGATCTTCACCGCCAGGCGACGGCCCACCTTCATCTGGCCCTCCTCGAAGGCGGTGTCGGTACCGGGCCGCCCTGACGACGCCCAGTAGCGGAGGGCGTCGGCGCCGAAGGTCTCCAGGGTGTCCATGGGGGTGACCACGTTGCCCTTCGACTTGGACATTTTCTTGCGGTCGGGGTCGAGCACCCAGCCCGAGATGGCTGCGGTGGACCACGGCAGCCCGCCGTGTTCGAAGTGGGCCCGGGTCACGGTGGCGAACAGCCAGGTGCGGATGATCTCGTGGGCTTGGGGGCGCAGGTCCATGGGGAAGGTGCGCTCGAACAGATCGGGATCGTCTTCCCAGTAGCAGGCGATCTGGGGGCTCAGCGAGGAGGTGGCCCAGGTGTCCATCACATCGGGGTCGGCAGTGAACCCGCCGGGTTGGTCCCGCTGGTCCTCTGTGTAGCCGGGGGGCGCCTCGGAGGAGGGGTCCACCGGGAGGCGGGCCTCGTCGGCCGCGATGGGGTGGTCATAGTCGGGCTGGCCGTCGGCGTCGAGCGGGTACCAGATAGGGAAGGGCACGCCGAAGAAGCGCTGGCGGCTGATGAGCCAGTCGCCGTTGAGGCCGCCGACCCAGTTCTCATAGCGGACCCGCATGTGCTCGGGGACCCAGTCGAGCTCCCGGCCCCTTTCGATGAGGGCGTCGCGCAGGGCCGGATCGCGCCCGCCGTTGCGGATGTACCACTGGCGGGAGGTGACGATCTCCAGTGGGCGCTGGCCCTTCTCGAAGAACTTCACCGGATGGGTGATGGCCCGGGGCTCTCCGATCAGCTCGCCCGACTCCTTGAGCAGCTCGACCGTGCGCTGCTGGGCGCCGTGGATGGTGCGCCCGGCGATCTCGGCGTAGGGGGCGGGGTCGATCCCCTCGGGGGCGTCGGCCACGATGCGGCCTCCCCGGTCGACAATGGCCCGCACCGGCAGGTTCAGCTCCCGCCACCAGGTCACGTCGGTGGTGTCCCCGAAGGTGCAGATCATGGCCGCGCCGGTGCCCTTTTCGGGATCGGCCAGGGTGTGGGCCACCATGGGCACCGCCGCCTTGAACAGCGGCGTGGTGATGGTCTGGCCGAACAGCGGTTGGTAGCGCTGGTCGTCGGGGTGGGCCACCACCGCCACACAGGCGGCGAGCAGCTCGGGGCGGGTGGTGTCGATGGGCAGGTCGGCACCGTCGGGAAGGTGGAAGGCCAGGCGGTGGTAGGCGCCGGGACGCTCCCGGTCTTCCAGCTCGGCCTGGGCCACCGCAGTGCGGAAGGTCACGTCCCACAGGCTGGGGGCCTCGCTCTGGTAGGCCTCGCCCCGGGCCAGGTTGCGGAGGAAGGCCCGTTGGGAGGCCCGGCGACTGCGCTCGTCGATGGTGGCGTAGGTGAGGCTCCAGTCGATGGACAGCCCAAGGCGGCGCCACAGTTCCTCGAAGGCTTGCTCGTCGGTGGCGGTGAGTTGCACGCACAGCTCCACGAAGTTGCGCCGGGAGATGGGGAGCTGGTCTTTGCCGGGCTCGTCGGGGGGTTGGAAGTCGGGGTCGTAGGGGAGGGAGGGGTCGCACCGGACGCCGAAGTAGTTCTGAACCCGGCGCTCGGTGGGCAGGCCGTTGTCGTCCCAGCCCATGGGGTAATACACCTGCTTGCCTCGCATGCGGTGGAATCGGGCGAGGGTGTCGGTGTGGGTGTAGCTGAAGATGTGGCCGACGTGGAGGGAGCCGCTGACGGTGGGGGGAGGGGTGTCGATGGAGTACACCTGGTCGCGGGTGGCGGTGCGGTCGAAGCGGTACGTTCCGTTGGACTCCCAGATTTCGTCCCATTTGGCTTCTAGGCCCTCTAGCGCGGGCTTCTGGGGGACGTTGCGGGGGGCGGTCATCGCTTGGTCATGGTACTTGTGTACTCGTTGCGCGTAGCAGTCGTTACGGGGCTGGTTGGGCGTAGTTGTTGGGGTCGTTTCCTCGTACTAGGCGGATGTCTAGGCGGGGGTTGAAGGTTCCTATGGTCTTGGTTTCTCCTTGCCAGATGTCTTGGCAGCGGGAGCTGGCGTAGTGGACGGCTATGGCGCGGCGGAGGTTCTCGGTGCGGTTGAAGCCGGAGCCGTGGACTAGGAGGGGGTGGAAGAAGAGGGTGTCGCCGGGGTCCATCTCCAGGTGGACGCGTTGGTCGACGTCGATGCCCTTGGCGCCGAAGAACAGGAAGTTCTTGTGCTCCCACTCGGGGTAGTCGTGTTCGAGGAGTTCGCCGGTGTGGGTGCCGGGGATAACCACCAAGCAGCCGTTTTCTCGGGTGATTGTGTCAAGCGCAGTCCACACTCCGACGATGCGGTCGGCGGGACGGAGAGGGAAGTACAGCAGGTCTTGGTGAAGGGGGTGGCGGCCGTCGACGTCGGTCGGCTTGTTCAAGTACATGCTGTTCAGGGCGATTAGGTCGTTGCCGATGAGCTCGGTCACTTGGTCGACCAGCGGTTCGAAGCGGGCATAGCGGGACATCACCGGGTCGCCGTTCACGAAGTTCACCTTGGCGATCCCATGAGCAGGGGTCCGGGGGGTGACCAGCCCCTTGGCAACCTCAACGTTGCGGGCCACCTGCATGTTGGGAGCGGGGGCGATGGTGCCGTCGGCAATGTCGGCGAAACGCCGGTTGAATGCCTCGATCATCTCCTCGGGCACCAGCTTGCGCCGAACCACATAGCCGTCTCGCCAGTAGTCGGAGCCCATCACTGGTCATTATCCCACAACGCAGATTATGTAACTTTCCTTCTGACCCAGGTTGCAAGAAGCTCGATGGCATATACCACGATGAATATGCAGAAGATGATGCCGCCTAGAGTTTCCCACTCAAGTTGTCTAGAGGCATTGATCATCAGGAACCCTATTCCACCGCCACCGACGATACCCACAACTGCTGAATTTCGTACTGAAACATCCAATAGGTACATAGAGTTGCTGATTTTGGAAGTGATTACCTGTGGCAAAACCGCAGTAGTTGACTCTTGAAGCCTGGTTGATCCAGTTGAAGTCACTCCGTCGCGAATGCCTTGACGCGCCTCTTCTATGGCATCAGCAAATAGTTTTGTGATAAAGCCAAACAATGCAATAGCCAGTGCAAGTGAACCAGCTCTAGGACCTGGCCCAATTGCTGCAACGAATATAACAGCGACTACTAGTTCGGGAGCGCAACGGACAAGAAGCATAAATGATCGTGAGAAGAAATAAACAAACCGTCCCGGGGCAGTGTTGCTCGCAGCAAGGAATGAGAACGGGATTGCGAACAGTAACGCCAACCCCGTCGCAGCAATTCCAATGCCCAACGTATCAATGAGATCAGAAACAATTCGCTCGGTGAACCAAGACCAATCGTTAGGGGTTAGCCTTCTTAGCATCTCTGGGATGTTCCCACTGTCAGTAATTACTTCGTTTGCGCCGATGTCTGGGATGATCACCGAAAGCACGAGGAGCACAGAGAATATTAGACTGACTGCATTTACTTTTACACGCTCTGTCGTCCAGGGCGGAGTTAGACGCCTCGACGATAATTGATTTCGTAGCGCCGCTCTTTGTCTGGATCTATCGATAATCCAATCTGCTATCTTTGTTCCAGGACTAGCCAGGCCACTTCCTAATCTATTGGACTTTGGCTGTTTTACTTTACCCGAGAGTCTCTCAGTTGTTCCCAGAAGTGCATGGCGAGTCAATGCAGAGAGCGCTTCTAAGACAATCACAAGGACTACGATGAGTAAGGTGACTCCGAGCATTTCCTGATATCGAAGACTGCCTTGGTACGTGCGGAGAAGAACCCCAATCCCTCCTGCCCCTACCCAGCCAAGGATAGGAGCGGAACGGAAATCAAGTTCCAGCCGGTACAGGGAAATAGTGATGGCTGTTGGAACCATCTGACTCCACACACCGGTGGAAAGATCCTGCATAGGGCCCGCGCCGGTAGAAGCCACTCCTTCACGAGGGCCGGGATCAATGTCTTCAGCCGCATCGGCTATGAGTTTGCCGATCATGCCGATTGAGTGAATGCCAATCGCTATCACTCCAGGTAGAACGCCGATGCCGTATATCCTGACGAAGAAGATTGCAAAGACCAGAGCAGGTATAGCCCGTGAGAAGACTATGGCCAATTTTGCGAGCCCACGAACAGGAGCCCATGGCATAACGTTCCTTGCTGAGAGAAGACCGAGAGGTATTCCTAGGATTAATCCAAGCGCTGTACCGGCAAAGGCCATGAAGAACGTATCAAAAGCGGCGGATGTGACTACGTCCCAATCTTCACTGGGTATAAACGGTGGCACCATTCTACCGAGTAGGCGCCACGTCGCCGGCCAACCTTCAATGATCTCAGCTATGCCACCGATTGAAAGACCTACACGGCCAATAGCCCAAACAAATGCAACCAAACACAGGACAACGACACTCCAGATTTGCGCCCTCTGGAGGGTCCAAGGGCGAGAGACCTGATTCGAGAAACCGCTTCTTTCACCGTTGCGGTTTCGTTGGGTACGTTGATCTGAGGTTTCTAGAGCACTCATTATGAGATTGGGTCAACATCGGAGTCAATGTATTCATCTCGTTTAGCTCCCGTTGGGTCTAGCTCACGATAAACATCCATAACCCGGTTGTGGTCCAGCGACTCGTCGACTGGTGAATCTAGAACGACCTTGCCATCGCGAAGCCCTATTAGACGGTGTGCCCATCCCAATGCCAGATCAACTTGATGGAGACTGCAAAGAACTGTGATCTCATCTTCTATGCAGCATTGGACAAGCAAATCCATTACCTGGCCAGAGATTTCAGGATCTAGGGAGGCAACAGGCTCATCAGCGAGAACGATCTTAGGCTTCTGCATCAAACTTCGCGCGATAGCGACACGTTGTTGTTGGCCGCCAGAAAGTGTGTCGGTTCTCTGCCAAGCCCGGTCGGCCAACCCAACTCTGTCAAGTTGTTCGAATGCCTCGACGCGCAACCATTTTGGATACATCATCGCGCCGATACGTGGTCCTCGTATTCGACCTAGCGCCCCGCTCAAGACATTCTCTATACAGGTAACCCTTCCAACTATGTTAAATTGCTGAAAAACGAAACCGATATTGCGTCGAAGGATTCGCAGTTCTGCTCGGGTCAGCGCAGGCACGTCCAGGCCGAGAACTTCCACTGACCCTTCTGTTGGTATATGTAATCTGTTGAGATGTCGAAGCAGCGTTGATTTTCCTGAGCCAGAGAGCCCAATAATAACGAGCAATTGACCTTTAGGTACGGAAAAGGAAACCCCATCAAGGGCCGTAACGCTACCATTGTCAAACGTCTTGACTAAGTCTTTAACTCGAACAGCGGTTTCCCCCGAATCTGGAACGAGTACGTTGCCATCATCGAGGGAAACCATATTGCTGTTCATTAGGGGTTTTGGCGATTAGGCGTGGCTTCTTAGACTAGCCTTCGCACTCGACAGCGCCAGTTACTTCACAGACTCGGCGGATGCCATCGTAATAGGAGTCGCCTCCTACGTCGATGTATCCCCAATCTCCAACACCTCCTGCACCGATGTTGCAATTGTGGTCTTCGTCTGTCCCCTCGCAATAGCCGTTGGCTAGGGCGTAGGTAGCATTAGCTTTTTCGGTTAGGACAGTGGTGATCTCGTCGACCATGTCCTCAGGAAGTGTATCTATGTTAATTGCGAAGGGTGCGGCAGCAATGAATTCCGTTTTCCAGATGATCGCTAATTCAGCACTTTCAGGATTGACATCAAGTCCATTCACTCTGTCGAGAATGCCATCAAGATCCCCCGATTCCTGGAGTCTGCCGGGACCAGCGTCATCTGGTTGGCTCTTTAGGAAAATATCGGCCGCGAATCCTGCGTCACAATCTCCATTGGCGACGCTCAAGATGGATGCGTCGTGCCCACCGGCGAAGACTGGGGTTATATCAGTTGAGCCTTCTGATGGGTCAAGACCTACTGAGAGCAGACCCTCTGAAGGGAATAGAAACCCCGAAGTTGAACCTGGGTCGGTGAAGCATACTGACCTGCCGGCAAGATCTGCGAGGCTGGATATTCCACTGTCCTTCCCAGTTACCAAGTAACTTCGATACCCCGGAGCCGATCCTTGTTTCCTAATCGCGGCACCAGCGACTTCAAGATTGGCCCCATTCTTGGTTGCGATTACATAGGCAAAGGGACCGAATTGGGCTATATCAATTCGCCCGGCAATGATGCCTTCTACCATTCCAGCGTATTCAGTGGCAAGGACGAATTCTATTTCGTCTAGGCCTTCAACATTGTCAATGAGAATATCAATCGTCGTTGAGTAGGCCTCGGCCATACCGGTTGCATCTTCGGCTGGTACTTGGCTGAAAACAAGCTTGCTGGGTCGGCCATCATCGTCGTCCCCGCACCCAACAGCTAGTGCACCCAGCAGTATGAAAGCGATGAGAATGCTTAATAGTCGGAATGTGTGTGTGTGTGTTTCGGGACATGGATCCCCCCCTTAGACGGACCATAGGGTCCGTGGGCAATGTATCACCCTTTGAAGAGAGGTGTTTCGAATCAGGGGCGGCGGGCAGTGCCGCGGTAAATTCGGGTGGTGGGCATGATCCGGACGCTGCGGTCGGTGGCGCGGTTTCGGCGGTTTGAGCCGAGTCGGGCCAAGCGGCGGCTTGGCCGGGCAGCGTCGGTGGCTGATCTTCGGGAACTAGCCCGCAAGCGGCTGCCCGCTGGGGTGTTCGATTACATCGACGGGGCGGCTGAGGACGAGCTGTCTATGGAGCGCAACGCTGCCGCGTTCGATCAATGGGAGTTCGTGCCCCGGGTTCTGCGGGACGTGTCGGAGCTGGACACCTCGGTGGAGCTGCTGGGCCGGCGCCATCCGCTGCCGCTGGCCCTGTCGCCCACCGGATTCACCCGCATCGTGTGCCCCGACGGGGAGCTGGCCGTGGCCCGGGCCGCGGCCCGCAAGGGCATTGCCTATTCGCTGTCCACGCTGAGCACCCGGTCGATTGAGGAGATCAGAGAGGTGAGCGACGGCCCGCTGTGGTTCCAGCTGTACTTCTGGCGTGATCGGGGCTTGGTGGCCGAATGGCTCCAGCGGGCGGCCGACTGCGACTACGAGGCCCTGCTGGTGGCGGTGGACACGCCGGTGTTCGGCCGCCGAGAGCGGGACGTGCGCCGGGGCTTCACCCTGCCGCCCACCCTGGGGCCCGACACGGTATTGCACGGGCTGCGCCGGCCGGCCTGGACATGGTCGCTCCTGCGGTCTGAGCCCATCACCTTCGCCAACCTGACCGGGGTACAGGGCTACGACGGCAGCTCCGCTTTGGGTTTGGCCGAGTTCGCCCACAACCAGTTCAACCAGGCGCTCTCGTGGGACGACCTGGACTGGCTACGTGAGCGTTGGAACGGGAAGCTTGTTCTCAAGGGCGTGCAATCGGTAGGCGATGCCCAAATCGCTGCCGAACAGGGCGTTGACGGGATAATCCTCTCCAACCACGGCGGCCGCCAGCTCGACGGCGCACCCCCCATCCTGGAGCTCGTCCCCCAGGTGGCCGACGCAGTGGGCGGCACCCTCGACATCATCTGCGACGGCGGCGTCCGCCGGGGCAGCCACATCGCCATGGCCCTCGCCCTCGGCGCCGATGCCGCGATGTTCGGCCGCCCCTACCTCTACGCCCTAGCCGCCGCCGGCGAGCCCGGCGTCGACCATCTCCTAGACCAATTCACCGAAGACCTAACCCGCACCCTCGCCCTAATCGGCGTCCCCAAAGCATCCGACCTAACCCCCGCTGCCGTCCGCCCGCGGCAGTGAGAGTAGGCACCGGGTCCGCGGTGCTTCAGGGCGGGTGGGGTTGGTCGGGCGGTCGGGCCTTCGGCCCATAGACGCCAGGCCACGATGGCGGCGGTGTCGGCTACCAGGCCGGGGGCCCATCGCACTCGGGCGGTGCGGTCCTCGCGGATGAGCGCGGCCGCTGCGATCGGCCTCTTGGCCAGCGCCCCGCCGCACAGAGTCCACCAAGCCTAGGTTATGCCCCACCACCCGCTCCGGCGGCCTGTCCGTCTCCACCAATGACCAGACCCCCCAATCAACCTGACCGGCCAAAGCGGGGAACCTCATATTGCATCAAGCAGTGTATGGTGCAGGAGTTGGAGTTGTGCGGGTGCGCCGTCACTCAGGTCTCTTCCAGTGCCAGATTGCAAAGATCGATTCCCAGCTTGAGGTGGCCGCGAGTTCGATCATCCATATCTTTGGACAAATGGCTTGGTGCAATGGCGACAAGGTGGGCTGTTGCCTCTTCTGGCAACTTTTCTTGTGCGCAAGCAAGTAGGAGTTCGGGGAGTAGCCGGGTGAAGTCGAAGTCGACACCCTCTAGCTCCTGCAGGAAGTCAACGCAGTCGCTGCCTCTCTGGCCCCACCAAGCTTCATGAGGCTCGCACCATCGAAGGATTGAAGCATGTATCAGCCAATCGAAGTATGACCTCAGGACTCTTCGGAGATCGAACTGGTTCCAATGTGGTGCTCCGCGCGGTCTTGCTTGGATGCGTGCTGCTTGCATAGCGGCTCCCACTGCGCAGAGAGTCTCGCGGCTTCCTAGTGATTGCCCGAAGTACGAGTGGGGTTCAAGTCTTGGATTGATGCTACCTAGGAGAGTGCATCCAGCCTGAGGAACTGATTCGAGTTCTTCTATCCGCTTGGCCAATTCGGGGATGTCCAAACCTCGATGCTGTGCTGCTCGATAGGTGTCTCTTTCTACAGCTAGGGGTGACCAATTGGGGATATAGGTTAACCACAGCGCCAATAATCGCTTGTTTCCTTCGGAATCTGTGAAGGTATTCCGGATGCTCGCCCAAATTCGTTCATCTTCGGGGTGTGCATGTACGACTAGGCCTCTAAAGCTCGCACCGGGCCACTTCTGCCGGCCAGCGAGAAACATCCGTTGGCACGAAAGTCCCGTTCGGGAGCCGAGAGCAAGAATCAGAGCACTCGGAACATCCCTGTTGGAGGGGATGGCAATTTGTTCGAGTCCTTCCTCGGTGGTGTAGCCGATCCAGACGGCTTGTTCATCTACGAAATCATGTTCTGAGAGTGCTACGCGCAAATTTTCCCACTCTTGGTCAAGAAAGAGCGCGCGTTCTTGCTGTTCGTAAATGACAATTGACGCATTATCGGCAACGCGATCCAAGGTGCCTTGAACTAGGTCTCGCATCTTGTCTTCGCGGTTGCGCTTTGGGAAGTCAGAGAACTCGGCAAGTCGTTTTGAAATCAATTCTCCAGGGGCTTCCTTAACGAGCGGTGCCGGTTCAAAGAAGACCGTTTCCTCAACAGAACGCACTGTTGGCGGCGCTGGTCGTGTGCCGGTAGGCCCAAGGAGGCTGATGGCTTGATCCTGGTCTTGTGTTGATTTGTAGGCCTCCCAGATGGTCGTATTGCGACGAGCATCGAAGATGTCAGGCACAACGAGGTCCGGTTCGGGCAATACCATTGCAGACATCGCCCGCGGGTTGATCCTGACTAGTCGCGCCCGGCGTGGGTCTTTGCATAGCACACACTCACCATCGTCTGGCTCTGCGCTCTCAAATCCAACCAGACTTAGCCACGGATCTTCAATGGAATTTGATTGTCCGGACTCCGGGGGGATGCTGGTAGCACCAGGGAGTTTTCTGGAAATCAGCTGTTCAATCCTGACTGTTGGTGCCCCCAACGCGGAGAAAGCGCTCAGGAGCCGCTCCGCGAAACCGCCGCTGTCACTAACGGAGACGAGTCCGAGCATTGGGCTGTCAGGTGATGTGTGAAGGAGGCTTCTTTGTAGCCCTAGGGCATTTGATGGGTACCGATCCAAAGGGAGCACGGTTCCAACGCGCGCTGATGAGCCGGCAGTAGCGGCGCGATGACGGTCTGCCGCTACCTGGAGTTCGCTGACGAGAGGCATGAGTGTGCCTATATCCATCACCAGAGTCGTGGGTGCATCGCCGCTTAAGGCTTCATAGAGCCAGGTGGCTAGTGCCGGTGCAGCCCTCATGTCTTGAAAGGCGTCTGCTAGCCGGATGAATGAAGCGGTGTGCTTTCCAGACGGGAGCACATAGTGGTAGCTATCAGGCAGCCAAAGCGCTTGGCCCCATCTGAGGAACGCTTCCATTTCCGCCGCGCGGGCGCGTGCAAGCAGGACTTGATCGAGACTTCCCGTTCCAGACGCAGTGGAACTCCAGACAATTGACGGCTTGCTCCCGACCTCAAAAGGGATGACGCCCAATTTCGCGTTAGAACCCATGTCGCCGAGTAGTTGTTGAAGGGCATCAGCAGTCTGATCCGCTGGTGGCCAATCCTGATTCTCAGGACCCCAACGCGCCAGCACCCATTCAACTCTTCCTACAACATCTAGAGGTACATCTCGCAGATAACCGGCAACGGTCTCTACCCCAGCCGTTCGGTGGGCAATGTCAAGAAAGGCCAAGCCTCCCCCGGTGCTGTGGGCGCGCAACATTCGATCAGACTGGAAGGGCAGGCGCGCATAAGCATCGCGAGTGTCTTGCATCTGCCGTGTAGCTTGCTATGCAGCAGCGGGTTGGGCGCGCCTCAGTTTGGGTGAGGGAGACGCCTCTTGTCGAACGGCATCGAGGGTGAAATGAATCACAGTCCCGCTCATGCCCTTGGCGGAGAATTCTTGGGGACTCCACTCGCCATCCCTACCTCGTCTACCAAGGTGCATGGCTCGATCAGGGGCGAATGATGAAATCACGTTCATAGTTCCATTCCAATGCGTGACGTGCCGGAAGATGGTGTTGAGGCCGTGGCCTCCCTGGGCTCCGACAACTCTTCGGTTCCCGTAAACAGAGCGGAGGAGATCGGTGACAACATCCATGGCGATTTCTGAATCTGCTTTGTCCTCATTGCAAATGCAATTGGAATACTGACCGCGGTCGGCTAGTGCTTCGAGCTTCGCCCTCACTGAGCCTACGATGCCGACACCGTTGTCAATAACGACAATCTGGAGTCGGTTGTGGCTGTGTTCCCCGCCCCCTGAGGTTGCGCTTACTATGGCAATTGCTCTATCGGATTTTGCCCATCGATGTACGTTGTCCACTAACTCAAACAGGCATTGGTCCGCGTGGCTGTCGAAGTGGTCTCGTTCTGAATTGCCGGCAGCAACGCCCAGACCGTCGATCCAGTAATAGCGCCTACCGGCAGGGTCCGGGGTTGGGGGTTGACGAAGAGGGGATTCAAGTTCGGAGACGACTCGCATCCGATCTGACGTCTCAAAGTCGTACTGCTCAAGTGCGAGCGTCTGAGGAACAGCAGGAAGCCCAAGAGCCAGCGGCACTGGGACGTTCTCATCTTCAATTGCCATCGCAATGTCCCGTCGGTCAGCGGCGAACACCAGGCCGGAGCGAGCGAGCCGACGTCTGATCAACAGTGAACCAGGAAGAATGATCTTGGGCGGGGGCTCCGGAGCGCTCAGAACCCACAGACTCAGGGCAAGGTCTTCCGGCTGGATTGTTGCTGTCTCGACGAGACCCCTGAGATCAAGAGGCTGCGAGGCCTCTGCGGGTACCGGAAGCTTGCTTTGGCCTATCAAAATAGGTCTGCCCTCTTGTGAAGGTTACAGGTTCAGTTTGGCACCCTACCGTTGACCCCATAGGGATGCTAGCTGAATTCTTGTCGGCAGGGACAGGGGGATTCGGCTCCACCGGCATCAGCTTTAGTATCCCCCGCCGAACGATGAGCAGCCCGTAACCGTACCGCGACCTGCGCGCCGCGTGTTTCGAGGTCCTGACTCTGAACGCTGTCTGCCGCTGCCAGAAGCGCTGCTGGCCTGTGTCGGAGCCGCTGCTGTGCGAGCGGGAGTCGCATCTCAGGTTCGTACAGCGCCGGTCTGAGAAAACGGTGGCCGAGTGCCGGCGGCCGTCAACAGCGCCGGTCCGCTCCGCCCTTAAGCGAGATCCCCTTGCCAGAGTCGGTGGGCGAATTCGGTGGCCGGCAGGATGTCGATGTCGTCGTCTGTGGGGGGGTATGACGGTCTTGCGGGTGCCGGGGTGCTCCTCGGCCAGAGTGCGGAGGCCTTTGAGGTGTTTACTGGTGGCTTTGGCGGTCGCCTTGGCTTCGATGGCCAGTCGCATGTCTCCGATGACGAATTCGACCAGGATGCTGCTCGGGAGCCGCCAGTAGGCCAGTCGCTCGTTTAGGTCGCGTTAAGGGACGAAGGCGGACAGCTCGTGGAAGACCCAGTTCTCGAATGCCTTGCCGTAGCTGTCGGAGCCGCAGTGATCATAGGCACTCCCTTGGGTAACCAACACTTCCGCGGCGCCACCCTACCCAGGCAGGATCCCTTCTCCCTGAACTTCTCCCTTCCCAAGACTTCACTTCCCAACGTGCCTTGGGAGTATTCGAGCCAACCGGTCGGTATGGTCACTTCATGGCTCATCGTTCGATTGAACAGGTGGGGGCTGATCCCCGGCACTGCGAGCATGGGTGAACTCCACCGGTGGTCGCGACAGATCGGCCATGATGGCCGGTTGTAAGAGTCAGCGACCGACCGGTGGAGGGCTTCAGCATGGCACGGCGTGTTTGCTCGAAGGAGACGACCTGTGGGCCATATTCCAAGAAATCGGCGAGGAGGATCCCAACTTGGCCTTCCCCTAATGGGGGTAGGCCAGTGATCATTGGGGATGAGTGGATCGTCATAGCCGCAGTTGGGGGACGGTGGTAGCCGGGTTCTGAGCCGATGAGACTGCGCAGGTCAGCCCAGTAGATGTCGCCTCGCGTCAATCCCACTCCCATTCGTCCTCGAGGGCTCTCTTTTGGGCAGAGTCCAAACCAGGATCTAGGGAGGTGTCGTGTTCGGCGGCAAATTCGTTGAGACTGTTGGTGATCTCTTCGTCACTCAAGTTCAGCCACTGAGGGCCATTCATGTCAGCTTGTCCACTTTTACCCGCAGCTTCGACTAGGTCTTGAAGGGCCTCAACAACCAGAGCGGAGTAGGACTTCTCCTGCTGGCAGGCCAGCGAGTCGACTTGCTTATGGAGCGAGTCGGGAATCGTGACGGTCACCTCCACAGCGTCAGCCTACTGAGGCAGGCAGAAGGCCCCCACAGCGCGTTCTACAGTGGTGATGTGACCCCGGAAGAAGAGCACGCCTTCTACAGCAATCCCACGAACTTGACTCCTCGGGGACCAGGAAGGCGGCGCAAGCAGCGACTGGCGGAACTGGTGCAGGTGCAGTTTCCCCCTGATGTGCTCGAACAGGTGAGGACTGCTGCCGAAGCCGAAAACCGCTCAGGGTCCTCTTGGATTCGCAAAGCGGTCAGCCGCGAGCTCTTGGCGCTTAGATCCTGGCCGACTAGTTCAAAACACCTCATATGAGTTGGAAGCACGCAACGCACTTCGAGAAAGCCGATTGGATCCGTGCTGATCTCTGCGGCTAGTAGAGCCTGAGATTCGGCTATCGTTGCCTGGGTACGCTCTAGGTAGGCCTCTCGCTACTGGCGAAGCTCCTAGTAGCAGACTTCAGAAGGTGGGGTGGCGCTGAAACCAGTTCCACCCCACTTGGCTATCTCAGAAGGTTGCTGTAGCCGTACCCGCTTTCACAGCCGTGTTGGTTGATCAGATGTCCCGGAAGATGAGGCCGGGGTGTTCCTCCAGGGCGGCTTCGATTACGCAGGGGCGGCGGCAACGCTGCCGGTCACCTCCTCCGCGTGGCAAAGCTCCGTCTCATCGGCCCCGACCTCTTGAAGCTGTACGAGCAGCTGATGTCGACTCGTTCTATGTTCAGGTAGCCGGCGGGGACGGCGACTCCGCTTTCCGGTTGCGGCGGCGGATCCACCAGAGCAGCGCGCCGACCGCCGCGCTGATAGGGAAGAAGGGCAGCAGTACTCCGACCACGATCAGGATCACGCTGAACTCGGCCACGACGCCAGTGCCAACGTCGAAGACTAAGTGGCCGAATCCGGGCAGGGTGTCGTCGGTGTCCACCTGCACCTATGCCGTCTTCCAGGGCAACCGCCTTCTACCTACCGACAAATCCGCTACCCATAGACTGCGGTATGACAGTGTTCATCTAACAGGCACCCGGCAGCCCCAAAGGAGCGCAGCATTGCGACCCGTCCAGCTAAAGCTTCCCAACGCCGAAGGCTCCGGGAATCCCTTTGCCCAGGCTTGCGTACAGCTAGGGGTCTCTCAACAAGAATTAGCGACCCTCCTCAATACGTCACACTATGCAATAGCAAGATGGGAACGTGGGGATATTGCAGCACCGAAGGATATATTGGAACGAATATCCTCTCTTCTCTCGCCAGAAGCGAACAATGGATCGGATTTGGAAGCACTCTCGCAATCCACTGACTTCCAATCAACAAACATACGGAGCGACAGAACTAAGTTTATTCCGAATTCAGACCACCAACTCACACTGCTATCTGAACCCCGGAAGTCTCTTCTGTCTGAACTTTGGGACGGGGAAATGTGGTTGGATAGTCAAGATGACTTGACCAATATACTCCTTGACCGCGATAAACCAGCCCCTACCTCAGACAACCCTCTATCTGACGAAATAATTTCGGCAGGTAAGAACACCTATACCTACGATGCTCATACCTATCACACGAAAGTGCCTCCTCAGGGCATAGCCAATGTCATTCAACAATACCTTCCACATGGAGGCATTGTATTGGATCCGTTTGCCGGAAGCGGTATGACTGGAGTGGCCGCCCGTTACCTTGGCTACGACGTGGTACTCAATGAAATTTCACCGGCAGCTTCATTTATTTCCCACAATTTCATAGGTTCTATTGACTCAGACACATTCACAAGTTCGGTATCGCAACTAATCGAGTCTCTTGAGGAGGTTCGAAAACTACTCTGCTTTACAGATTGTAGAGAGTGTGGGAAGGAGGTAGAGTATCTTCATGTAGTATGGTCTTATGTGTTGGAATGTAACCATTGTGGTGGAGATTTCCTTCTCTGGGAACATTGTCGAGAATACGGTGAAAACCTTCGGCAACACAAGCTACTGCGAAAATTTCCTTGTCCACATTGCAAAGCGGAAGTTAACAAATCCCAACTAGCTCGTGTAAGCAGTGAGCCAGTCTTCGTCATCTATAGATGTTGTAGTAAGCAGACTGTCCAGCATCCGCTTAATGACAATGATCTACAGCGAATCCAAAGGGCGGGCGACCTGCTTTCCGAGGATACAGAGTTTATTCCAAAACACGACCTCCCTGACGGCGCCAATCTCAACCAACCAAGGCGCCATGGGCTGGATTCTATTCACAAATTTTATACCGACCGCAATTTATTCATATGTTCTCTGATATGGCATCAAATTAGACGCGTTGACGATCCCATTGTGGCATCGTATCTCGGATTCACATTTACTTCTCTTTACAAGAGAGTAACTCGCCTTTCTGAGTACCGTTTTTGGGGCGGTAGCAGCAATACTGCGAACTTCAATGTTCCACATATCTTTAATGAATCTAATGTCTTCCTGACCTTTGAACGCAAGGCCAAGAGCATCGCTGATCATTTGCTATCAACAGCTATCCATTACAGAGGCCGTCGCGTCATACGCACAGGAAGTGCAACGGACCTAAATTTCCTGCCAGACAATTCTATCGATTTTATTTTCACTGACCCGCCATTTGGTGCCAATATCAATTACAGCGAAATGAACCTATTATGGGAGGCATGGCTCGGATCTTTCACTGCAACCGATGCGGAGGCGATAGTTAGCAAGCACCAAGGGAAATCGGTTGAGGATTACCAAGGATTGATCACAAAGAGCCTTAGTGAATCCTTTAGAGTTCTTCGACCCAATCACTGGATGGTTCTCGTTTTTATGAATTCCTCGGATAAGATTTGGAATGCCTTGCGAGAAGCGATAGAAGCATCAGGCTTTTCCATCGAAAAATTGTCCATATTCGACAAACAACATGGGACATTCAAACAATTTGTAAGTGAGAATACCTCTGGGGCGGATTTGATGATTCATTGCAAGAAGCGGGTTGCCGATGTGAGCCCACAGAACAGATACATATCCAGCAAGGCGGAAGTCGAGTGTGTCACATCATTTTGTCAACAAATCGGGAGTGATATCCCTCTTTTGCCCTACTTGCATGTCGATCGATCTTCGGAAGTAGACTACAGGACATTGTTTAGCAAGTATGTTGCGCAATCAATCCGACATTGCACTTCTATAGTTGAATTCCCTGAATTTCGACGCTTAGCTTCAAAGGCACTCAAACATTATGTCTACCCTTAGGTCTCTCTCTACTCAACAGGAAAATGACCTCAAGCTGCTGCTTGCAGGGAAAGTGGCAAGTATGATGGGGCGCAAGTTTGAAGAAGGGGATTGGACTGATGTCTATTGTAGTGTCAAAAATATTCCTGACTTTGGCTGGAGCAATCTTAATATCGATATTAACTGGCAAGGCCTTGGAATTGAATTCAAGATGCTGAAGGTACCTGTAAAGGAAGACGAAACGATTCTGAAATTCTGCAGCACCACTCAAATGCACCCGTCGTTGACTCGCTCAATTCGTATTGAAGACAACCATCTTGACCCTAATGTCGTAATGGAGAATGTGCTATCCCAGTATGGGCGATTAATCGAGACTCATACAGAAAACGTTCGTTCGGAAGATCCAGATGGCCGTGCTGACATGCGTTTCGGCTGGTTGCTTTGGGAAGACAATCTAAGGGAATTCTTATACTTCGAACAACCGATGACTAAACCGATACCTTCCAATTACTACGCTGAATGGCACGAGACGCCGGCAAAGGGCAGTAGGAAGGCGAGCAGAAGCTTGTGGATCTTTGATGCTGGAACCAAGAAAAAACGCTATTCAGTGACCACTAGTGCGGGTATCAAGATCCAGGGATACTTTGACGTTCCTGGATCCGATGATCCTAATCTGGTCTATTTTTGTGTCCAAAATGAGGTTGTAGATGATGAAACGATAGTCCTATGGACGGCGTCATCGACGGCCAAACACTTGGAATCCCTGTTGGGTTCGTTGGACAGGGATGTAATTGCCAATGCCATAAGCAGTGTTGCACAATCTGGGACACAGTCCGACCCCGCATCCTTGTTTGACCATACGGCAGCTATTCCGATTCCCATTACGAGGCGTGCCTACGAACTCCTTTCGGAAAGATGGGACGCTGTTAGCGACGAGGACCATATTCGACTTCTTATCGAGGCCCTTTAGCTGATCTCAGACTGACGGAAGTTGTTCGCGGTGAGGGTCTTTCGTGAGAAGAAGATCCTGTAGGGGAGAGGTAGCGACTGGGCGAAATCCGGCACCGGTTGGTGGTACGTCGTTAGTTGAGGCCATATCAACGACGCAGGTCGTCGCGGAGGGATGCAACCACGGCGACGAGGTCGTTGATGGTGCCATCTCGGGCAGCTCGTCGAATGGTGTAGCCGAGACGGGCGTTGTCGGCAATGTCTTCCTTGGCATGCTTTACTGCAGCGTCAATGTCGAGACCTCGATCTAGGGGAGCGTTGCTCGGCAGGCAGGGCATCTCCTTGCTCGTTTTGGCTGGTTGACTGTGTTGAGAAGGCGATTGAGGCGCTGGTGGGGGAGTCAGTGTGTTCCCGGCTTTGCGAAAGCGGACTTCGGGGCGACGTTTGATGAGGAGTGATTGGCCGAAATCGGTTTGTACCCACTGCCAAGCGAAGTCTTTACGGGGCGACCAGAACAGGTCGGCGTCCAATTCCTTCACTGGCCCAAGACCTTCTACGGCGAGTTGATGGTCGTCAGTCACTAAGGCGTCTGCCTGGGTCTGTGGCGCAGTCCAGGTGAGGGTGTCGGGGTATTGGTGGTTGTCAACTTTGTGGCCTTGGGAGATGGCGGTGAGTCGGCCAGCCTCGCTCAGCAGATAGGGGCTGTCGAGAGGTTCCTCTGGGGGCTGTGAGGCGGCATCACAGGCGCCGAGTAGTGCACCGGCCATGGTGGCGATGGTGTCAGTGTCGCTACCAATGGCGTTCGCAGCGGCCGAGATCCCTTCCAAGGGGCCGGGACTTAGCGCGGCCAGGGCTGAGGCGGCAACTGTGGTGAGGATGCCGCTGCCTTGTTGGCGTTTGTCGGTGAGTCCGAGGGAGTCGGAGACCGCTCTGTAGGCTTCGGTGAGAGATGACTTGGTGTTTACGGCAGCTGCGGCGTGGTGGATAGTGTCGCAGAGTTCGACAACGGTGGCTTGCCATTCTTCTTGGAAATGTTTGCCGGTTTCTCGCTCCCAGAGTCCGATCCACACAGTGCTGAGGTTCTGATGGTTCTGGATGAGCGAGAGGGCATTGCCCAGGTTTGCGGCGGTCTCAGCGCACTCGTCTAGGTTGGGGGCGATGCCGGTCCTGATGCAATGGGCTAGGACCGAGGCGTGGAAGCAGGCTCCCACGATGGCCCGGGGGTGTCCGTGAGTGCAGACGCTGTCAGTAATCACGTCGATCAGATAGCCGCCGTCAAGGTCGGGTGATGCCCACACATGAGGCTGGATCCTCATAGCGGCGCCGTTACCGCCAGCATCGCACCAGCCGCGGAAGGTGTTGGCGTACCACAGGGCACCGGACCCGGAAAGGTTCTTGGCTGCAGCTTTGGAGGCTCGCCCTCCTCCGAGGCCGTAAGACGGCCAAACGGGGAGCTCAATGCGAGCAAGAGTCTCCACGTCGAAGCCATGGTTGCCAATCGACCGGCTCACCGCCATTCGAAGCTGGGTGTCGTCGGACCAGCATCCGGCGGGCAACTCCACGTTCACCCCTCCTTTCCCGCCGACCCGCCGAGTCCAATTCATGAGCCGGTCGAGCGGAGCCCCGTGAGTCCTGCGTTTGAGGCCTTTCTCGTCTGTCAGCTCGCTGATGAATCCCAGCGCATCCCCGTAGGCCGCCCACAGCATGGAATTCCGGGTTCGATCAGCCCGGTCGTCATCGGAACAATTAGAGGGGTAGAAGAGTTCTGCCTGTGTTTGGGAAGGTTCGCTCGTCATTGTCATCGGAAGGCCTCCGGTCTTGGAATGATACGGGGGTCGTGGGGGAGTTCGCTGCGGAGGTTGAAGAGGGTGCCAGCCACAGTGTCATGAGTGGCATCATCACTCACGGTAATCGTATGAAGGTGGTCAAGGGAGAGTGCGAATGGGTAGAGAATCTCTGCCTGGGGATCCGTGGTTTGCTTCCGCCGTTGAGCCCTGCGAGTGGAGACGCTTCCCTGGTAGCCCCATGGGACGACTGGAGCGAACATTTGATTGAAACCCCGAAGCTCCGCGCTTCGGTGTACGACTGGGTAGGCATTATTGGTTGTACAGAAAACCACGCCAGGATCGCCCAATATTTCTGGACCGAACTCAAGGATCACCCACTCTTCGTGTGGATGTTCGCGTTGAGAGAACTGAAAGAA
>JGI24794J26673_10000822_pt1 | contig 20261 bp, 26 predicted proteins | sample MesohylPK_FD_26673 | JGI IMG/M metagenome (IMG submission 26673) | reverse complement strand
TGCCTCGGTCTGCTTCGCCATGGCCTGCTCGAACTCAGCTCGGCTCAGGGGTGGAGCAAAAACGCTTCCTAACCAGCTAACGATGGCCACGGTGCCTCCAAGACGCCCATTTGGCGGAGTGCTGCCTTCAAGCTGTTTCGCTAGAGTCACGCTGACCGCGAAAGCCGCCGTATCAACAAGCAAGACTGAGGCGACGCTGGTCACACCCAGGACTGCTCAGCAGACCGCCGGACACCTGATGAACACGCATTGGCTCTTTTCCCTCGCCGGTTGGTGCAGTGCCGCCGCCGTCACATTTGGGGTGGCAGGGTTCGGATTTACGCATACTCCGAATCCCGGCTGGTTTTCGCTTCTATTGTTTGGTATTGCGGGCATTGCCGGCGCAGCCGCTGCAATCTTGTTGCTGCCATGGCTGCTGACAGGGCGAAAATGAGGGTGCCCACCGAGAAAACAGCCAGCATCAAGACTGAGATTTCACAAACTTGAAGGGTAGTTAGTTCCGTCCATTCGGGTATTCGAAGCATCGCTGTCGCTCCAAACGCAAAAGCAGAATAGGTCGTCCAATCTTTCCACACCATAATGGTCACCCTTCCCGAATTCCCAACGTCCCGGGCACGCCGTCGAACTGTACCATGTGGTTAGTTCTGCGGCAGAAGCGAGACGGGCACGGTCGTGAATTGGTGACATCAACCAGTGGCTGTGACTCGCCCGCCACTGGCACAATGTAAGCGTCGCTGACCAACGGCGACGCCGGCCATCCCCGACGACGGGGCGGCCGGTTTCGCTACTGGCGCCAGATGCCCCGTATCCCGCTCCAGAGCCTCCGGGGCGACGACCAAAGCAACTACAAGAGTCACCCCGCCGGGTCGGTTTTTGGAGCGCAACAACGCAGATGCCAGTCGCGAAACTCCTGCCCAGTGGACTTAATCCTCCGGGTCGGCCAATTTGACACAGACAACGAAATTTTGACGAGATGATGTGCGCACTTCATAGGTGAACCGCTAATCTGCCGTGACGTCAGTTAGTGTTACGGTTCCAGACGCGCACGGGAGGCAGTTATGGTTACCGCAATGCAGCCTACAGTAAACGAAGGTCTCAATAACCACATTGCGTTCAACACGATGCGAGACCAGCTGGAGTCACAGCATCCCAACAGTTGGGTCGTCTTCCACGACCAAAAATTCGTTGGCCACTACGAAACCTACGATGCAGCGCGGGAGGGAGCCCGCGACCAGAACCTGTACCTGGTGCACTGTCTTTTTCAGAAACTCAACGCGAATCCGCCCATCATCCTTTCATACGGTGACTAGCGCATCGGGCCATGCGCTACCGAGGCCTGCCCGACCGAGGCTTGCTCGTCAACGGCCCCCACGTCCCGATCCAGATCGGGAACATGTCGCACATTGCGCCGCTGAACACCGGGGCCAGACACTCATACATCGACGAAGACCTGCTCCGCGACTTGGGGCTGTTACCCAAGGATGGCACAAGCCATCGGAGCAGTTGGCTCAGAGCAACGCCCCACCTTCGACGTCGATTTCACGGTTCCGGGACTCGGGCTCACCGTCCCGAAACCAGTCACATCCTTGACGCTCACCAGGAACCAGCATTACTGGATTGCCATAGTCGGTCGCGACATCCTCAACCATTGCGAGCTGACCACTGGCCACGACTTCCCCCAAGACGACGCTCTGCCCCACCAGTGGTTCCACGCCACTCTGGACCTCGGGAGCCAAACGTAGACAAGGTTTGCCGAACTCGGCAAGTTCGGAAATGCCCACGCTGCGGTGTACGGACCCCCGCAATCTCGACATTGGCCATATGGCATGGCTGGGCAACCTCCATCGCTGTAGAGGCCCTGTGGCGAACAGAATGCGAAACGCGCTTCTTGCTTTGTGGCATCGCCCCGACTTTGCTATAGTGACGCCCTGAAGCGCCCTCAGGATTGAACTGAGAGGTAGAAAGCCATGACAACAGAACTTGAACAGGAATTTGGGCACCTGATCCTCCATGATCCGCTTGCCTACCCCAGCCTTGGCAAGGTGTACGTCCACACAGATGGCGCACCGCTTGACCCCGTTGACCTAACCCTGATGGACCAGTCAGGTTGGCGCGCTCTGTCCCAAGGACAAGGTTGGACCCAATCCTTCATGGACCGGCTTTCCCAACTGGTTGATGACTGGCTTAGCGGTTCGGACAGGAGAGAACTGCTGTCGCTAGCGCGCACTCCCGGATCAGACGAGGAGGATTTTCGACCCGCGGAACTATTCCGGAAATGGCTGGACCGGGAACGTCTGGGGCGTCTGAACGCACTGACGGCGGATTTCGACGAAATCAGACCGCTTGCCCACTACTACGCAATGAGCCACGCCTTGCGAGCGGTGCTTTCAGCGGTGGGGCACACCGAGGCTATGCCGTCGATCCAATGGGACAGCGCCTCCTCCCCAAATCCTGAAATCGGCGTCTCTCCAAACTCTGACACCACGATGCAGGATGACGACATCTCATCCTGGCTCGCGTGATGTGGGGAGAGATCAGACGGGTTAAACCAGCCGCTTGGACCACCAAAGGCCGCGAATACGATAGCCAGCATCCCGTTTTGGTGGTTGGGCATCAGCCCTTCAACCAGAGTTCCATGACGCTGGCAGTTCCCGTCATGACGCCTGCCAGCGAACACGAAAATTGGTGGGAGGTCAACCTGACCGATCATCGCGACACCAACACATGTGCGTTGGTCACCGGCCTGAGAACGGTTGCAACGGCCAACCTCACCGGCTACGTTGACACGGCGGGTCCAGGAGACATGGACCAAGTGTTGTACACCATCCGGAACTATCTGGACTGGGACGAGACCTGGACACCGCAAGGCTTCCATCGTGGTTCGGTGCACCAAGAGCTCCAGCCCAGAACAAACGGGCAGCCCAGATACTGCGCCATCCTGCGCTACAATCCACACAACGGGGTCGCCCTCACGATGGCCATCGGCGACGGAAACGCAATGCCCGGAACCGATCTGGTTTCCCTAGATGACTACCGCCCACTCCACGGACAAAACTTGCTGCATGGGATAGTCAAGCCATCATCAGCCCGTCATCGCCTGGGTCGTTTCGTCGCCACCCTGAGCGACGAGACTGTGAACCAAGCGGTTGAGAAGGTTCTGAAAATGATGCGCCCGCGAAAGCCAAGATTGTTGTCGCCGCCGTGAAATCGCGAGTAGCTACACTCGAACCGTACCAAGACTGGGACCACCAACCATCTGACATCGACCAAGCCCAGTAGCTGCTCGACCACACGGCCCTCGTCAACGAGCGGATCAGTAACTGGGAAGTCGCCGGCTACGAAGTTGAAGCCCAAGACAGGTTTGAGCTCCGCGGCAGGACCGCGACGCTGGCCGGCAGGACGGACATCATCGCCCACCGCGAAGACGACGTTGCCATCGTCGACGCCAAGACCGGACACGAAAGCCCCAGCCACGCCTGCAGGTCATGATCTACCTCTACGCCGTCCCCAGAGCGCTGGAACGCTACAAAAACGCCAAGCTACGCGGTCAGGCCACGTACCGCGACCACACGGTCCGCATTCCAGCGGAGGCCGTCGACGACCGGTTCGTGCAGAACTTCGGCGCGCTAATCCGCCGGCTGTCAGCCGACGAACCCGCAAGGCGGATGCCCAGCCGCCAAGAATGCAGGTACTGCGACATTGGCGCCGCTGATTGCCCAGCACAGGTGGACGAATCATCCGAGACCGAAGCGGGAGTAACCGCCGACTTCTGAAGGACAGCCGCCGCATCGCCGACATCCAAATGGGAAAACGCGAAAGCATGACGACACGACACTGGCGACCTATCACATCCCTGGCACCGCAACCGACGCGCGACTTCTCGCAGGAAGACAACCGGCTCCAGCAGTGGCTCAATGACCAACTGCACGCCGAGAACGCGGGCACGACGGCGCTGCACCGCAGCTAGGCCATCGAGACCGGCATCATCGAGGGCATCCTACCGGCTGGGCGAAAACCAGACCGAAACCCTCATCGAGCAGGGCTTCAAGCCCGCGACGGTCCTGACGTCCGGCACCGGCCAAGACCCCGAGAACCTGATGGACCACATGACGGCACTCGACGCCATCTACGGCGAGGTACGCAGCGGCCCTTCCATCAGCCGCTCGGCCATCCGGCAGTTGCATCAGGTCATGGTCGCCCACCATCCCACCTACCAGGCCATGAACCAGTTCGGACAGAGGTTCGACGCCACGCTACACGCCGGCACCTTCAAGACGCTGCCCAACAACCCGACACGGCCCGACGGGGTAATCCACCAGCACTGCCGGCAGAACGCGTCGACTCGGAACTCGACAACCTGCTCACGTGGGACGGCGATTACATCGCCCAGCCAGGTGACCACCACCGAGGTGATTTCGCTACTCCACACTGCATGGTCTGGCGTCTGAGGTTCGTAGCAGACGAGACACTTCGCTTAACGTGGGATCAAAAGGTTTGGCACCTTTTCGCGGGTAGGCCGTCGGCGTTCAACTAAGCTTTGGTGTCAGTCGGGGCGTAGCAAGGGAGGATGGTGTCAACGTCGTTGATCATCGTTTTGGGGCCGCTCTAGCTCAATGAAGTCAACGCCCAGAACCCAACTTATTTCGGGAAGCAGCAGGACCGGCACCGAGGCGTGGAAGGTGTTTTCCCCATCCGAACCAAACTGGAACCACCCTCGGAACCCGGGCGCAGGCCATCCGAAGACATACCCATACGTGAATTGCAACCCGTTGTCGTTCAACCACTGGGTGATTTCTTCACCCTCTTGCCCCGATTCAGCTCGGATGGTGACCTTGACTCGCTCGGACGTCGCTGGTGATTGCCCCGGGTTTGCGGTCTCCTTGGCGTGCATTACCTTGTGGGCGAGGTCGGGGTGCAGTCTGCTGTACGGCCACTCGTGGTGGGGAGTCGATGCACAAGCCAGCACCGTTGTCGTCAGGAAGAGAAGGGCGGCAACTGAAGTGCTCATAGTTTTGATATTCGCTATTGCGGGCGGTGCGGGAGCCGAAGAACGAAGGCCGTGGAGGCACAGGTAGATCTGCCACGGCTGGAAGTGAAGGGTAGCATGACCAGGGGCGCGCCGGCAGGCTGGATGTGCTCCATCTGAGACATCCGAAACGTGAAGATGGCGTTCGCCATACATTTGAACACTTTCGCCGTCTGCCTGGCCCGCTACCGAATAGCGAAATCGCTTCACCACCCCCTGCTGGTGGCCGCCTGGCTCCACCACCAGTTCGTGCAGATCCATCCCTTCCAGGACGGCAACGGACGCGTCACGCGGGCCCTCGTAGCCTAGCACCTGTACAGCACGACTATTTGCCCATCGTCGTCACCCGCGACGAACGCAACGACTATATCGATGCTCTTGAAGCGGCCGACGATGGCGACCTCGAACCACTGGTGAAATTCACGGCAAGGCTGCAACGGAGAGCGGTACTGCAGGCCACACTGCCGTCGGCAACCCAGGGTCGAAGTCTCACGCCCTGCGCCCTGATCCACCGTATGGCGGCCAATACGCCTTGCACGCGGGTACCAACCCACGGCGAATGATATTTCGGTGAAATTACTAGCCAGCACACCTAAAGGCCTGGGCGGCGACAGGGAACTTAGCGCTAGCGGTTGTTAACCACTGTAGGACCGTTTCGGACCATCCTATTTACATGATCCCAAAACAAGCCTGCTCGACGCGATTCCGATTCTCAATCTGGAGTTGCACCACCCTTGGATCCACTACAAACCTACCGGCGATCTCCCCGATGTCGTAGCCTTCCTGTACCATCGCCCGAACCGCTTCCACGGGTGCCAAAAACTCCGCCGCGAATGCACGGCCGGCCGCTTGCCGCTCCGCGCCATGCAACCGATTGACCACGGACGCCCCTTCCTCCGGAAAACAGACTGCATCCCCAATCGCCCGCGCCAGGTTGAAATTCTCGAACCATGGCGGGCCGTACTTCGGCTTCCGTAAATGGATGTGCACCTCTGTTCCACGTGACACCACGCCGTCAACCCCAGATAATCCCTTCGACCACTCGAATGACGAGTTGCCCAGCTTCCCGGCTATGTTACACACCGAATCGAACTCGTACCCTTCGCCGACCCCGATGCTCCGACGAATAGCCCGAGCCAGGCGGTACGCTGAACCCCAAACGCCTTCACCGGCACGGCGTTCACGAAGTACGGAGTCAACTGCCTCGGTAGCGGCCCGTAACTCAGGCAACCTCCAACGGGGCTCCACCTTTCCGGCAGCTTCCTCCACTGAAGCGAGTACCTTGTGGCGACCTTCTGGACGCGCCGGGGTAACGCCAGCCAGAAATTCTGTGAGCGGAGTGCCAGTCAGCACTCCTCCGGCCTGAAAAATGAAATCCGCATCGGCGTTGTCCATGGCGTAGGGATCCAATCCCAAAGCACCAGCAGCTTCGCAAAACGATGCCTGCTCGGGATCTTGGCGTGATTCACTTACCCGTTTCCACCGCAGCTGAACTTCGCTCCGTTCGATGCCCTCGCCCGACAAACGATCAACCACATCCCCGATGAATCCCGATAAATGGAACTCCGCCTCTTCGCGTGAAATGGTTTCAGTTTCGACCCGCCAGAAACGCACCCCGGGGTTCTCACAGCTCATCTGCTCGCCAGATACCTCAAACACCGAGCCATCGCAACCAAAGCTCAGACAAGGAAGGACGAAACCGGTCCCATAAGCCCAGATCGAGCGCTTGCAGTCTCTACCTCCAAAGATGGACCACCAATCCGTCGCTATGCCCTCGGCCAAATGTACCGCTGGCACAACCACGGACTCATAAGACTCATGGGACGCATCATCCCAGTGCGAGCAAGCATTTGAATCCCCGACGACAATCCGCAGATCGCACATGGAGGCACGCTCTTCAGCAGAAGCGTTGGGCAAGCCGTCAATCCATTCGACCAAAAACTTCATCTCTGTACTCCTTGCTGATTGGCCAACCCTTGTACTCTCCGAGACGCGGGTTGACCACGAGACCCATCCAGAACTGTCCATCAGCTTCATACCAAACCTTCTTGGGAAAACTCTGATCAGACTCGTAGAAACGACATTGGTCAGCTCGAATCGCGGCTTTCACCCATTCGGTCGCCCTCACCTGGTCCGACCTTTTGGTCAACGGACAAATGGTCGTAGTTTCCTTCCCAGGCCGCCCCACACGACCGCCGGACAACTGACGCCCCATCGGCAACCCGCCCCACCACCTCACCAGCTTGTGCTCATCGCTACCGACATACACCGCACGCTCGGCTAAATCAGCCAATTCGGCCGACGTACGCGCCGGAATTCTGATCTGATTCGGACGACGCAAAATGGCTTCCGCTTACTTGGCCTTGCGCCTGATTACATGAACCGTTCGCCTGATTCGCATCATCGGGCCACAGGCACCTTTCCATGCTTCACGCATGCAACGACGGATTGGCATCAGCCAGAATGTTCAGAAATAACCAACGCCGCCATCGGAAGTTCTCGACACGGAACTTCAACCGACCCCCGCTCTCGTTCACGCAGCGGGCCGGACGGAAACCGGCGGTCATCGCAAGCGGCCGGCAACCCATGTTTCTCCTTTCGAGTGCACGTCGTAATCAATGCGTCAGCACTCCGCCCCTCAGTTTCTCTCCGAGGGGCAATAATCGGCTCCGATGCCACGGAGCCTACCGGACGGGCATTGCCGGGCACTCCGTCGAGCGATGACCCGGTCAGGACACAATTTTACCTTTCCAGACTCCGCGCGTAAAGAAAACAGCACTCAACGTCGATCATCCACCCCTTCGCCGACGGCAACGCTAGGGCCACTCGGGCCATGGTCACCCGGCACCTGGTGCAGCACGACTACCTGCCCATCGTCGTCACCCGCGACGACCGCAACGACTATATCGATGCTCTTGAAGCGGCCGACGACGGTGACCTGAACCCGCTGGTGAAGTTCGCCTCAAGGCTGCACCGACGTTCGACGTTGCAGGCCATATCAACGTAACGTTTGCCCATCTTCTCCGATTTCAGAGAGTATCGAACGCTCTTTCCCACAACAGCCGGCGGAGAAGGCCGAGTCTCTCCGCCGCGTAACTCCGCCCGCATACCCGACGGCCCAGACGGCTCGCCCGACCGGGTGAATGAGCAACGGTAGTCGACACGTAACGCGGTCATCCAGCCGCGCAATCAGTGCCCCCACACAGGGACAGGCGTGTACCTGTTCCTGTTCGTTTTTGCACCACCAACAAGCAGGAGTACTAATGGCAACGTCCTATATCATGCCCCTCGGCTTCGTCGAACGGCCCACCGAGACCGGTGCCACCTTCATCCTGACTAACCCCGAAGATTCCCTCAACCTCACACTCGACACGCCAATCACCATCTGGCGCTACTCCCCCGAGCAACTCGCCATCGGGAGGCTGCGCGGCCGGGTCAACGCCGTCGGGTACACCACCGCCACCTTCACTACGGTCGAGTACAGCAACGGACCGAGGTGGCCGGAAGACCTGTCTATCATCCGACCCGCCGCACCGGTATTCCTCGCGCTGGAAGAATCCTTCGAACCAGACCCAGAACGAAAGCTGACACCAGACCAGGCTGAAGCCATGCGCCGGCTGGCACTGCGGTACGCCGAACTAGCGGGAACAACGGCCGTCAAAACGACTGAAGACAGGTCCCCCGTTTAGCCCCAATCCACCGAAGACGTAATTGTCGCGGGGTGCTGAAGGGGTAAGAAAGTGCTCCCGGCTTCGGGGATAATGGTTTTTGAAACAGAAAACCACCCTGAAACAAGGAGCACCCAACGGATGCTACCACGAACGACCCTGATCGCATCCAAATCGCCTTCGACGATCACCGCCTGGTGGCCAATGCTGGGCTGATCCTGCCAATCACTTTGGCCCATCATCTGGGACTGGGCGAACCGGTGGCAACCACCAAGACCCTGCGGCGGCGCTTCTTCTCCCTGGCCGGACGCATCACCCGCAAGGCACGCCGCCTCACCCTTCATCTTCCCCAGGGCTGGCCCTGGCAGAACCAGTTCAACTCCGCCCTCGCCAAACTGCGCGCTCTGCCACTCCCTTCCTGACCCCAACCGCGGCGTCTGACCCGTCCGCCAGACTATCAACAGGCTTGGCTGTCCCGCGTCAGGCCGGTCCCTGCGTGTCTCCTGCTGCAACCCGCCCGCTGATCTCGCCCCTCGCCGGGACTGCGGACCGTCAGAACCCCCTTCGCGTCGCTGACACACTCGGCACCCGTCCCAATCTATCGGCACCAGCGCCCCGCGGTCTCATTTCCACGCCTCTCATCCTGGGTCCAACCAGCCGGCCGCATCCCCTCGGTGGATTCGGGTTTAGGAACGTTACAATCCAGCGAACCGACGGACCTGAAAGTCCACCTACCCAGGCAGGCCCGTCGCTTGACGAACCTACCAAATTGGCACAACATTAACAACAGGCAACCCCAAGGATCATCATGCTTGAACCAACAGGCACCCGAGACCATGCGCGGGCCCTCTACGGCATCGCCCGCTGCTCCCAGTGCGGAACACCTTTGCTCAAAATCGGCACCAACTACTGCTGTCCCAACTTCCCATACAGCCTTACGAACACCTGCGACACGCAGCACATCAACGCGGAGAAGCTGCTACACCTTGTGGTGGGGCAGCTCATAAACCGGGTCATCAACGAACAGACCACGACCCAGCTGGTGGATGCCATCCAGAGCGAGTACGGGGAGAAGTCGCGTCGCGCCAAGGACAACCTTGACCGCACCGAAGCCGCCATCATGGAACTCTACGAACTCAGAGAACAGGTGGCACATCCAGCGCGGCTAGGCGACGACACCTACTCGGAAGTAATCGACCGAGTGGAGGACATCGACCAGCAAACCGTCGGCCTGTCTTACGAGGCCCGCCTGTTCCGCAAGGAAATCGACGCCTACGACTTCGTCACGGACGAGGTTCGCATCAGAACCAATGCCGTTGACCCGGCAACCTACCTCGACGGAGCGTCGCCGGACGACACCCGAGACCTGCTGAACCTGTTCGTCAAGAGCGTGGAAGTCGGTAACGACAGCATCGTCATCCACTACACAGCCCAGACCCCGCGCCCGCCTCAATTGAACGTGAACCCAGCCGACGAGCTGCCATTGCACTGAACACCCGCGAAAGCTCCACACCGCCCTGCTGGAGCCTCATGTGTTCACGAGAAACCGCTGCCCGTCAGCTTCGGCTACCAGAAAGGAATGCCGTCGGGATCAACATCCGCACGGTCACCATCCCTGTCCTCAAAGGACAGCGCCGGATCAGCACTCCCGTCAGTCACCTTTACGTCCATGGTTTCGGAGTGAGCAACACTGACGCGGTCTCCGGCTACCTCTGACTGATAGCCCTTGGCCACGTCGGGCATATCCTCAAAATCCCTGACAATTTCCACGTCAAACTCCGGCAGCTTCATCTTCTCCTGGAGATCTGCCAGCTGCTTGAACCCGCGCTGGGACACAAGCCGCGTGATCATGCGCAGGCCTTCCTGCGTGAGGCGGTCTCGTCTGTTATTTTCGTCGCCGTCTTCGTTATAAAAAACGCGCGCGTCGGATTTTGGGTCACTCATTGCTTCGTGTTACCATAGATACGCAAGGCCGTGTTCACGGCCATGAATTCTTACCTCTATCTCGGACCGCGCATCGGACAGCCTCACGGCTAAATGCCCGTTATAAATACGCACTTTGAATTGTAACATACTGCCCAAATCGTCGGGATGGGGAACATGTCACTAAATCGTTGGGAAAACGTCCAAACGGGGACCGAAGGTGCGAAACAGCACCGCGACGCCCGTGACCACGGGCACGAGTTCACTTCAGTAGGCGATCTGCTGCGCTGGTTACGGGGAGAACGGTCGCTCCGACAGGTACAGGAAGACACAGGCATCACCTACACGTACCTTTCGAACATCGAACGCGGAAACAAACTCCCCGGCGAGAAAGTGCTGACGAAGCTCGCCGACTACCACAATATGCCTCGAGGCGAACTGCTCGACATGGCGGGAATCGACAAAAGCGCTGACGCCGACCTCCACTTCTCGAACGCGGACATCAGACGCAGCTTCCAGTTCGTGATGCAAGATCCCAGCCTGAACGGTTACCCGAAACCCTCAGAAGACGTGCCAATCGAAACACAACGATTCGTCGTGCAACTATATGAGCATTTCACTGGATTGCGGCTACTGGCGTAGGAGGCAGTTGAACAATGCCACCGGCAAGAACCAACACAATGATTCCGAACGGCGCACTTCCGATGAGCACGCTTCCGGGCGACGCGCTTCCGGCCAGCGAACTGCTGCCGGCCTTCGCCTACGGACGGGTCTCCGACGAAGATCACCAAGACGAGGTCTTGACCATAGACACTCAACTGAGGCGAGCCGAGGAAGCCGCAGCAAGGTATGGCTTCTACATCGTCAAGTGGTTCCGAGAGACTGGGACCGCCACCAATGACGACAGGTCGCAGTTCCAAGCCATGATCGTCGAGGCCATAGCTCCAGGCAGTGGCATTAAGGCAATATGGTTCTACGACCAATCCAGATTCGTGAGGAACGAGACGGACTTTTTCCATTACGCCAAAGTCCTGACCGACAGCGGCGTCCAGCTCGGCTCCGCGCGATTCGGTCTTTACGGAGAAGACGAATACTCCAGAATGAACTGGGGCATGACGGCGCTGATGGACGCAAGATTTTCCCGCGACGTCGCCCGCAGAACCCGTGATATGCAGTACGGCGCCACCCGGGAGGGTTATTACCTCAGCGGCCACGCCCCCTTCGGCTACGAAAAGTACAAGGTTACCGTAGGGAGAAGGGAGCGCACCAAACTCAAACCGAATCTTGACCAATGGCACCACGGCGTCAAGATCTATGAGATGGCACTGAACAAGACCACTCCCATGGTGATAGCACAATACATGGATAGCATGGGCGTTCTCACCAACCGGGGCAAACGATGGACTCGCAGTTCGGTCTTGGCATTTCTCCGCAACCCGACCAACGCCGGGAAAACATACCGCGGCCTCCGGCAGCATAGTAGGGTAATCCCAAACAACGACGACATAGTCTGGTGCGACAACGCGCACGAAGGCATGGTCACCCCGGAGCAGCACGACCAGGTACTGAAATACATAGCCGAGAGGAGGTCCCCAAGAAAGGGACCGCGTAGTTATTCAAGTCCCAACTTGCTCAGCAAGCGAATCATGTGCGCGCACTGCGGTTCCCCAATGATTGTTCAAACTTCACCCCAAGGGCCAAAGCTCCGATGCCGGAAAAAGAAGGACATGGGCGCTCACACTTGCCCTTCCAAGAACGTCCCGCTGGACCTTGTGATGTCAACCATAATCAGAAGGTTGCTCGACACGATCATCACCGAGGAAACCCTTGAACAGCAGATCAAGGCGGTCGCGCAAGCGAACCAGTTGCTGCTGATGGAGCAGCAGACGAAACGGGCAGAAATCAAGAAGAATACGACGCGCTTGGAGCGGCGGATCAAAAACTTGACGAATGCCATCGCGGATGACGGCCCAGATGAACAATACTACGCCGACAGGCGAGAATACCGTGCCCAATTGGATCAACTGAACGCAGAGATGCAGGAAATAGATTCCGTCATGGGCGACCACCTGGACTTCCTGAACCAGCCTGAGCGCATCATATCCAATGCTCTCGACATCAGGACCTACCTGGAATCGGACGACCGGCAGACGGTTCGAAATCTCCTCCAGTCATTCATCCAAAAAGTGACCATTGACAATGAGTGGCGGGGCACCATCTACTACACCGTCCCGTTGCCCAGCGATTCGGCGGCCGCCGTATCTGACGTTCAGGGAGTTAGCTTCGAAAAAAAAGGCCGCGAAAAAAATAAGTGTCTTTTAGAGATACTCACCACCATGATGTTCTGCCGCTTCTGGATGTCCGGTGAAAAAGTCATTGCGAGCGAAGCGTGGCAATCTCGTTGGGGCAACGGCGCGTCTTCTGGCAACGAGATCGCCACGTCGCTGCACTCCTCGCGATGACAGCGCGGCCATCGCAAGACGCCGACGGTCATTACACCGTGATGTTGTACTGCAGCGCCGTATGCGTCGCCGTCGATCGCGCGCCGGTGCGTTCCATGAAGGCCAGGCGCATGCTCACCACCATGATGTTCTGCCGCTTCTGGATGTCCCGCGTCGTCTCGATCATCAGCTCGCGGCGGAACCCGAGCCGCCACTGCGTCCGGTTCACCGCCAGCAGTCGCCCCTTGGTGTTGCTGGCGCCTCCGTCGCTCACCTTGCCGTCGGCGTCCGACTGCGCCATCTGCTCCGACACGATCACGGGGATGCCGTCCACCTGGGCCAGTTGCCCGTTGAGCAGCGTCGCCTGCGGGCCCAGCTTGTCCAGCGTGCGGAACTCGCCGATGGCCAGCGACTTGATGTAGGTGCCCACGTCGGCGATGTAGGCCAGTTCCGATGGGCGGACGCCGTACTTGCCGAGGAGACCCCGCGCCTCGTTGAACATGTCGGCGCTGGGCGCCGCGGAGTGGTTGTTGCCCTGCGTCGTGTTGTCGACCAGCGGCAGGTGCAGGAGCCCGTCGAATCCGACCAGCCAGTGCGCCTTGCCTGCCGTGGACGCGGCAAGGGTCGCGCCGTCGGCGTTGATGTTGTTCTGCAGGGTCGTGTCCGCGTTCAGCAGCACGTCGTCGATGACCTCCACGGCGTTGCGCACCAGCGTGCTGCGCACCTCCGCCGCCATGGCGATCACCGCGTCCTCCTCCAGCGTCAGCGACCACGGAACCTCGGCAACCAGCTCGTGGGCCGTGAGCGTCTGCCGGCCGGTGGTGAGCGCGGTCTCGGTGGTGGCGGTGTTCTCCGTGCCGGGATACCAGGACACGTTGCCCAGCTGCAGCGGGATTTCGAAGGGGTTGGTCGGCATGTCCACGCGGGTGAACAGGCCGGCCACGTGGGTGTCCACGTTGATGCCCGCCCACAGGGCCGCCGCCTCGCCGGTGGCGACGAGCTCATCGCCCGTGCCGGCGGTGGTGCTGTCCATGGCCGCCTTCAAGTTGGCCTGCCAGTCCTCCAGCGCCCGCGGGTTCACATCGCCCGGCTCGCGCTGCTGGGCCGCCAGCACGCTGCGCACGCAGGCCAGGTCCAGCGCGTCCATCCCCTGGTACTTGCCGAAGGGGACGCGCGGACGGTCGCCGACCGCTGCTCCGCCGGCATAGCGGGCCAGCATGGCCTGCTTCTCGCCCGACCGCTGCTTCTCGGTCAGCTCGCCCACGGCCCGGCTGAGCCGCTCCATTTCCTCGCGGAGCGGCGGCAGGTCCGCGTCCATCCGCTGCCGGTAGAACTCGCGCACCTCCGCGACCTCGTTCTTGATTGTTTCCAGTTCCCATGTTGAAAGCGTCATACCTTTGCAAACTCCTTGTCCTGATGATTCATTGTCATTGCGAGATGATTCATTGTCATTGCGAGCGCAGCGTGGCAATCTCGTCGGTGGGGCGCAGGCTGTTGTTGGAACGAGATCGCCACGTCGCTACGCTCCTCGCGATGACAAAATGGGTAGGCGTCGGACGTCACCCCCGCAGTCCCCGCAGCAGTCCCACCACCTCGTCCAGCGCGCGTCCCGTCTCCGCCGGCGCCGAGGCGGAACCCGGGGCGTCCTCCGCCAGCAGCGCCCCGCCGTTGGCGGGCACCGGCACCGCGCTGATCTCCAGCAGCTCCTGCTCCAGGAACCGGATGCCCAGGAACGCGCCGTTCACCGGGTCCCGCCGCTCCTCGAAGCGCAGGGGCCGGAAGCCGACGGACACGCCCTTCTGGTAGCCCTGGCGGTAGAGCCGTTCCACCTGGCCGGCAAACTCCGTGGGCGCGAACTCCAGCCGCGCCCGCAGCGCCCGTCCGTCGCTCCACACCGCCTCCGCCCGCCCGATGGCCGGCTCGCCGTAGTCGTGGGCCCACAGCACCACCGGGTTGTCCCGGTAGGCGTCCAGCCGCCATCCTTCCGGCGCGACCGTGTCGCCGTGCCGGTCCACCTCCCCGGTGGACGCCACGAAAACCAGCGGGCCGCCCACGGCCTTGTCGCTGCCATCCGCGTTCCGAAACCGCGCATCGTTCCAAAACCGCTCATCCTGAGCCTGTCGAAGGATCCGCCCGGTGTCATTGCGAGCCCGTACCCAGTACGGGGATGGCAAACCCGCTGCCCCAGGCATCCCCTCTGTCCGCTCATCCTGAGCCTGTCGAAGGACCCGCCCGGTGTCATCGCGAGCCCGTACCCAGTACGGGGATCGCAATCCCGTTGCCCCAGGCATCCCCTCTGTCCGCTCATCCTGAGCCCGTCGAAGGACCCGCCCCCGCTTGCACACCACCGGGGCCTCGGCCGCGCCGCGCCGGTAATCTGCCAGGGCAGCCAGCAGCGCCGCCCGTCCGTCGGGCAGACCCCGCGACGTGCGCCAGCCGGCCGGGCGACCCGACCGCCGCGCCCCCGCCTCCATCATGGTCCGCCTCATCATCGTCATCCAGACCTCCCCGCCGGCGATGCCCGATGCACGGGCCAGCCCGCCACCGACTCACGCAAAAAGCCGGTGGACCCGACCCGCCATCAGGTCAGTCCACCGGCTCTCGTCTCGCTTGATTTACTACAGGCTAACGGCCCATCGCCCTCACCGTCAACGCCATGATGTCACCAATCGGAACGACTGCGCAATCGCCGGATGAGGAAAACGAGTACGAAGATGACCAGCACGGCCGCGATTGCCAGGGGGATGATCAGCGGATTCAGCTGGCTCACCGCGCCGACCACGGTCGCCAGGCCGTCGCGGACTTGAGAGATTGCGCTGTCGATCATGAGTATGCCGGTGATGCCATCCGGACCTCCGGGTTCGCCTCCAGTTTCCACTGGTTCAGGCGCGGGCGTGGCGGTAGGATTCGGTGTGGGCGTAAACGCCGTAGCGGGGGTTGCTGTCGGCGCTGGGGTCGGGATGACTGCTGACCTTGCCATACTCGCGGCTGCGGGAACCGGCGTCGGTGTGGAAGTCGCCGTCGGCTCCGGCGTGAGCGTGGCGGTAGGCACGGGGGTGGGAGTAGGAGTGGGAGTCGCCGTGGGCTCCGGCGTCGGTGTAAACGTCGGGACGGGAGTGGATGTAGGCGTGGGAGTCGCTGTCGGCTCCAGTGTGGGTGTAAACGTCGGAATTGGCGTCGCCGTCGGCGTTGGGGGCGGGACGCTTGTTGACCTTCCCTGGATCCCGGTTGTGGGGACCGGCGTCGGTGTGGAAGTCGCCGCCGGTTCCGGCGTAGCCGTGGGCGTGGGTTTCGGCGCGGAGGTGGCGGTAGGCGATGGGTCGGAGTTGGGTACGGCAGACGGCTCGGGAGTTGCCGCCGGTTCCGGCGTCGCCGTGGCTGTGGGTGAGGGCGTAGGCGTGGAAGTTGCCGTGGGTTCCGGCGTGGGCGCAGGTGTCGGCTCCGACTGTCGTTGCGGTCCGGAACCTGATCCGCCCGGGTCAGGGTCGCCCCCGGCGCTATCGGGCATGGCCGCGACGCAAGCCCAGTCCGATGATTGGCCCCCGGTGTTGGCACGCACCGTCGCCACGTATTGCTTGCCGTTGGTCAGGCCGGTGATGATGTATGTGGTTCGCGTGGTTGTCCCGCTCCCCAGCCAGCCGTCGGTTGCTGCACAAGATGCCTGGTCTCCCTGGCGGTTTTCCCGGTAGTCCTCGTTCCGCGCCCGCCACCGCACGTTGTAGTTGTCGGCGGTGAGGTCCTCGTCGTAGTCCAATATCCAGGTGAGGCGGATGGCGTGGTTGAGTCCCACATCCTCCACAACGATGGGTGTCGGCGGCCCGTCCGCGCCGGCGTCATCAGGCCGGGTCAATATGAATGCCAGGCTGGCCAGCGCGATCCCTGCCATCAGCAGCGTCGCCAACCATGGAAGCCGGCGACGGGCCGGCCAAAGGCCGCGCACCGCACTCCGGATTGCCGGAACGAACTTGTCAAGCGTAGGTGCAGGCATCGTCGCGGACCTTCCTGGTGGCTTCTGCTGGCTCTTGGGACCCTGGAAACTTGGAAACCGTATCATCGGACCCTTGCGGTACGCTGCTACCGGCGCACGCCAATTTTGATAAAACGACCAAAATGCCAGGTTTTGCCCCAGGGTTCAGCCTGGTATGCAGGAATCCACCGCGCCGCTGTGCCCGCCGCGCCCGCCCATCCCGCCACGCCCCGGCATCCATAGTCGTCCGCGCCATCGTCATCCAGACCTCCCCGCCGGCGCGCCTGATGCACGGGCCAACCCGCCACCGACCCACGCAAAAAGCCGGCGGACCCGACCCGCCATCAGGTCAGTCCACCGGCTCTGGTCTCTCACGCGTACCCAGTCACTCGAACCGTCATTGCGAGCGCAGCGCGGCAATCTCGTCAGGGGAACGGACGCTGCTGCAGTATCGAGATCGCCGCGTCGCTACGCTCCTCGCGATGACAATCTGGGTATGAGTGAGGCTCTCGTCTCGCTTGATTTGCTATGCGCTAACGGCCCGTTGCGTGCGCGGTCAACGGGATGGTGTCAGCAAAATCTCCGGTCAATCTCCGTGTGCCGCGAATGGTTGATCTCACGCGTACCTGGTTTGTCATCGCGAGGAGCGTAGCGATGTGGCGATCTCGTTGCTGAAACAGACCCCGACCGCCATCACGAGATTGCCACGCTTCGCTCGCAATGACAGTTCGAGTGAAACTGGGTACGGGTGAGGGGGTTGACTCGTTGACATCTGCCGGGTTGACACGTTAGCATTACTGAGTAAGCGCGGAGTGGCCGGAGCACGCCGTCCTGCCTAAGGGACAGGCGCCGGACATAACCGCGCTTCTGCGTTTTTCGTATCCTCTGCGACGGCTACCAGTTGCCCAGACGAACCGTAAACCGCGAGGGTGCTTCCCAGATTGCGGGTGCGGCCTTCCTCGTCAACAGCCGTTCCTCCGAGGACAGGCCCAGCCGGCTCTAATTTTAGAGCCAACAGCCTTTCGAGTATCTCGGCGTTGGCCAAATCAGTTGGTCAGCTCCCGGGACTAATAATTACTGTTTTGCTCGTGGGTCGTGGCAATGGGCAATGCAGCTGGTCAATATGTTCAAACAGGTCAGAGCTCACTTGCTGCCAAAGGGGATCGAGGATAACACGCGTACCTTCGCGCCGGGCCAATTTGGCAGCAGGCACGAAATCGCTATCCCCTGTAACCAAGACGATGGTGTCAGCTTGCTTTTTCAAGGTAATGGAAGCAATGTCAAGCCCAATGCGCATATCTACTGCTTTCTGGCGGAATCCCGGCACAAAATCTGCATCTGTTAAGTCTGCGACTAGACGACGACCGGCGAGTAGGTCTTTTTGTGCTGACTCGGTGATAATCCATTCACGGTCACGGCGAACTTCACCTAGTCGTAGGGCAACGTTAGGGCGGTGGCGCAATCGCTCGAACAGCTCTAACCGGAAATTCGCTTGGTCCGATTTGGCATAATTGACTGCCCGTCTGCTCACTGGGAGGTGCCCCTGCCTGGTGTATGGAAGAGCATCGTAGAAAAAGCAGCGATATAGCAGCGAATAGTGGTTCGCGGAGCAAACGGTATGATTGACGTGCAGGAGATGACCGTTGATGAGCCTGCCCACAGCCGCATCAGCCCGCTCCGGGTCTGACAGGATACTCCGGTCGATGAGACTAGGCAGCCGTCTGAGGAAAAAGCCGCCGTCAATGAGTATCGCCACTTTTGCCATTACAACCGCTCAGCCACGAAATATGCCCCAAGATTTCTGCCAGCTCAAGATAACGAGGAGCTTGACATACTCTCAAGGGGCGATGTGCCGTTAATGTTACGTTTTCACACCGGCTATGTCAACTCCCCCGCGCGCTCCAGGTTCAGCGCCAGCAGACGCTCGAGGATCTCCCCGTCCGCCAGGTCCGCCGGCCACCCGTAGGCGTCGGCCACCGCCGCGTCGAGACGGGCGTGGATGTTGTCCAGCCACGTCGGCCGCTGGTTGTACAGGTTCGTCAGCGTCCGCCTCTTCAACTCCGCCGCGCTGACCCCCTCCGGATTCAGCCAGCCCTCGCGCAGCCGGTCCAACTCCGCCGCGATTGCGCCGATGGCCTCCCGCTGCTCCTCCGTGGGACGCGGAAACGGGAAGGTTTCAAAGCACGTCGTGGGCGTGTAGCGCGGTCGTGTCTCCAACTGAGTACCCATCGCCAGTGCCCAAAGCTCGTGGAAACGTGAGTGCAACACGCCGAACGTGTAATCGTCATCTCTGGAGAACACAATTAGGTTGTGGTCAGACAAGATATCTTTAGGCAACCATACGAATAAGCGGTGTTTGGAGACTGTAGGCGTAGCTATGTACCGGTCGAATCCTTGGAGGGCTTCCCGCATACCTGGTCGCGGCTCCATGTGCCACCACCATTTGTCAGCGTATAAAGCGCGTCTATTGCCTGCACGCATCGGCTTCACATGAGAGTTAGCGTATTCGAACGGAGCTTCAAACAGGGCCGCCTGCTCGACGGTCATATTACCGAAGTCGATTATCCACATTCCCCTGGAACGACTGGTAATATCGCGTCCGTTAACCCAAGGCCTCAGTACTTCAACGTTACTTTGACCGTGCGGGTTCGGGCTAGTTAGCATTGCGTCCGCCAGTTCGCTCGGGATATCGAAAGGCCCACCCTTCGTGTCGCCCATAAACGCTATGCCGAGATTCCCTTCCAGACGCTTGGCCGTCGTCAGGTCGACACCCACAGCCAGGCTAGCGTTTATCGCCGTAACCGGCTGACCGTCTAACTCCCGTGCCACCTCTGAACCGTCGTCAAACCCGACAATGGAGATATGCACGGCCGCGCCTTCCAGCACCCACGGGTGATCCGACCACGCCATGAAAATGTCGCCGGTCTCTTGGATGCGCTGCAACACCTTGCGGTTCGCGCCGCCTCGTATCCCCTGCGTTGCCAGCAGGCCAGCACGTTTTGTGTTCCCGGCTTCAACCGCCCGCTGCCCCTTGTCAAACCAGTAGCACACCAAATCCGCTTCGGCGGGCACCTTGCCATCGTACTGTTTGAACAACGCATCCACGTACTCGTCGCTGAGGCCGGTACGGAGCAGTTTCCCACCCAAAAACGGCGGGTTGCCCACGATGAACTCCGCCGCCGGCCACTCCGGTTCCGCCGGGTTGTCGGGGTCGCTCAGATCCAGTATCGCGTCGG
>JGI24794J26673_10000820_pt1 | contig 20320 bp, 17 predicted proteins | sample MesohylPK_FD_26673 | JGI IMG/M metagenome (IMG submission 26673) | reverse complement strand
CCCCGCCACCCCCACCGCCACCCCCTGGCGAGACATCCTCAAGGCCCTGCGCCGCTTCGAAGACCGCGGCATCGTAAGAGGCGGCCGCTTCGTGTCCGGCCAAAGCGGCGAGCAGTTCGCCCTCCCCGCCGCCGCCGACCAGCTCCAACAAGCCCGCCGCCGCCCCCGCACCAACCAAGAAGTAACCATCGCCGCCTGCGACCCCCTCAACCTCACCGCCATCCTCTTCGAAGGCCCCAGAACCCCCGCCACCCCCAACAACACCCTCACCTACACCGACGGGGTTCCTGTCTCAACTTCTGACTAGAACCACACCAACAGGTCGACTGAGAATCTGTCACCACCCATCTTTAGAATGGCCGATATGCTTGAGATGTCCCGAAGATGGAGAAAGTTAGATGAGCACTCCAATTGATCTAGTCGTGCCTGAGGACGAGGCGGTCGTTTTTGTAACTGAAGAAGACCTGCGGCAAGGGACTGATCTGGCACTCGCGGAGTTGCAGATGACCTTCAAAGAACTGGAGGCCTGCGCTAGAGATGACGATTTTCCGTCACACAAGGCTCGGCTCACCTGGTTCATGATCGCTCCGGAAATTGAGAACTGCTGATCTTGCTCGGCTGGCCCGAGATTTTGCCGACCAAATTCAAGACCTGCTGAATCGAACGATAACAAGCGGTATCCCAATCACTCCTGTACTGCATCCCGGTGGAAGACAGGGTTGGGTCGGCTATAAAATCAACAAGCAGGCACCCCACGCGACAGAGCCCATCCCAGTCACGATCAGCCAAGCTGACCCCAAGTGCTTCTTGGTGATTCTCCACCGTCTGGAATTGGACCCTGAAAACGTCCACATCGCAACCACCAGCAGCCGTGTCGAGCTTCACCTGACCGCAGACCTACAGAACCCGATCGTCCGGTACGACTACAACCGCAATCCCGTATATGCGAGAAACGGCTTGCCATACCCGGCGGCTCATGTCCACATCCATGGTACAGATAGCCCTGTAAATCAACTTGCCGATGCCATGGGAGTGGAGCGCCGCCTACCGGATTTTCATTGGCCCACCGGAGGCAAGCGATTCCGCCCTACCTTGGAGGACCTCATCGAGTCCATGATCGTTGAGGAACTCGCAGACCCAAAGGACAGATGGAAGGCAGCCATCGAAGAACATCGTCAGCGGTGGTTCGAGCTTCAGCTGAGCGCCGCTGTCCGCCGCAACCCCCAAGTGGCCCGAGAAGCTCTAGCCAAGGCAGGCGAGTCCGAATAGTTCAACGACGGCCTCCCCGGTCCACCTTCCGCTGAAGTCATATGCCGCACAGTCGAGGCCTACGGCGAGCGCACCCATGATCGACCTCATCGCCAACGACGGCGGGTGGCGTCGCTTAGGGATACGCGGAGAGCTGTGGCGGTCGTTTGCATCGCATCTTGTAGTTGGCAATGCGATACTGGGATTGGTGAAGCCCTATGACTGAACAAGCAGTTGTCAAGTCCCTGAGATTGCCGTCGCTGTCGATTTCCGGCTTTCGAGGTCTGGACAATCTGGAGATCGACCGGCTTGGTCGGGTAACGCTCATTGCTGGCCGCAATGGAACGGGCAAGACGACGGTATTGGATGCTGTGCGCATATTTGCCGAACGGGGGCACGTGTCGTCGCTCTTGGCGGTGCTGACGCGAAACGAAGAGGTCGCCGAGCATGTAGGTGTGGACGACAAGCCGTTTGACATTGTTAGTTTTGAGGCGCTGTTTCACGGAAGAACACCTGTTTTGGGCTCGACGGTGGCCGTGGGTCCCAGCGGGTCAAGTAAATCGGGGCTTCGCTTAGAACTGGTGCCTGGCGATCCTCGCACAATGAAGCCGGGTGGTCGGCTTAGGAGGGATACGAATACGCGCCATCCTGACTTGAAGGTCTCGTTTGATGATTTTGAGGGGCACATCCCGATGCTCTTCGATCTTGAAAGGCAGATGTGGGGGGGCAACTCAAGGTGGTCTTCTCGAAGCAGGTTTGACGACAAAGACTGGCCGGACTCTCTGAACTATTGCTCCCTGGGGCCTGGATTGTTGGACAACTGGGAATTGGACAAGTTATGGGGCGAGATAACCCTTACGTCCAATGAGCCGCTGGCGATTCGCGCTCTGCGCTTCGCGTCAGATCTGGGAATCGAGGACCTGGCTGTTGTGCCAGGGGCCAACAGGCACTCAGACAGGCGCGTTGTAGTGAGGCTCAAGTCAGGACAGCGAGTTCCATTGCGGAGCCTCGGTGACGGTGCAGCGCGCCTGTTCAGCACAGCGATTGCATTGGGCAGCGCGAGCAACGGGTTCTTGCTGATCGATGAGGCAGAAAACGGTATCCACCATTCGCTACAGCAAGAGTATTGGGGTTTTGTCTTGAAGACCGCCGAGGCGAACAATGTTCAAGTAATCGCGACGACACATAGCTGGGACTGCATTTCTGGATTCGCTGCCGCTGCTCGCGAGCACCACAGTTCTGAGGCAGTCTTCTTCCGCTTGGAGCGTGACGACTGCGGCGTCAGCGTTGTGGACTATGGCGAAGAAGACCTCGACGTAGCAACTGCTCAAGGCACCGAGGTCAGGTAGAGCCCACGTGGTCTTGCCCGGCGGTGCCGCCGATCGTGTCTTGCTGGTTGAAGGCACTGATGAGATGCATGTCATCAGGAAGCTATGCGACCAGATTGGTTTCCCAATCGATTTCAAGATCGATCCCAAAGGAGGCAAAGACCCTCTGTTGGCGAGCATTGGAAACGAGATCAATGTCTCTGGCAGGGCAGTAGTTGGAGTCGTAATCGATGCGAACAACGACCTTGACGCCCGCTGGCAAGCAGTGCGTGGCCGGCTGCTTCGTGCGCACATCGACGCTCCGGTTGGTCTTGACCCAAGGGGGCTTGTTATCGAGTCCAGTCCACGCATAGGAGTTTGGCTGATGCCTGACAACAGACAAAGGGGTCAACTGGAGGACTTCGTAGCATCAATGATTCCCCAAGACGACCCCGTCTGGCCTCTAGCCCGCAGATATGTTGAGTCGATCCCCGAGCCGGGTCGGCCAAAGACAATCATCAAGGCCCAGGTGCATGCGTGGCTTGCTGCCCGTTCAGAACCACTTCCCATGGGCACCGCAATCAAGGCAGGTGAATTCGACACCAGCGTGCCTCAAGTTGATGACCTGATCCAGTGGCTGAGGAGGCTGTTCACCCAGTGACGCTGAGAAGGCCCAGCGCTGCCGGATCGTGGTGTTGTGGCTCTTGGGCCCGGACAGTGGGGTGTCTCACCGCCATGCCCATCTATATCCCCGCAACCCCACCAAAGTGGGTGGGCTGTCTCTCTCCATCCCAATAGGGGAGAGCCCCGAAAGGCCCCCAGAGATAAACTCAGCGGCATGTCTAGGCGTGACGAGGTCTTCACAACTCACAGGGAAGCCATCCGGGCCATGGAAACTCTGGATCTGTCGAGGAGCGAGCTCGCCGCTCTCATGGGTGTGAATCGTCAACTGATTGACGAATGGCTGCTCGACGGCATCTCCTCCAGAAATTTGGCGAAGCTCGGTGTGCTGGTCGAACTCGCCGACATCCTCCGCTACCGCCTCCTGCCCGGGCTGCCCGCTGAAGTCGTGCGCCGCCCAGCCGAGGCCTACGGCGGACGCACCATGCTGGAAGTGATCGCCGCCGACGAGCACGAGTGGCTGCTCCAAACCACCAGAGACAGCTTCAACTTCTCCCAGGTCGCCTAACTTCCCCCGCAGCACCCACCCCACGCAGACATCACTCCGCCACTTCGACCAGTGGTGGTAGCAGGGGCCCAAGAACCCCCGCCACCCCCAACAACACCCTCACCTACACCGACGGCCTCCCCACTTCGATGGGACAAGCCCCCATCGTCCGCACCGCCCCCGCCTGAGCGCCGCAGATAGCCCACGCCCCCAATAGCAACCAAAACCCTTCCCGCGCCTATATGAAAGGCAGCGCATAGGTATCCTTACCCTATGCCGCCCGCATCACTCGCCCCCTCCATCCCCAGGCGCGCCCTAAGCACCCTGTTGGCCGCCTCCCTCCTCATCACCCTTTTGGCCATTGCGCCGGCAGCCCAGGCCCAGTCCAACCAGCCCCCCGTGGCCGAAGCCGGCCGGGATTTCTCCGTCATCCCCGGCGTCGACCGCGAAGGCCGGCTCAACGGCAGCGCCAGCTTCGACTTAGACGGCAGCCCCAACCAGCTCACCTATGACTGGGACATCCTCACCGAGCAGTACGACTGGATCACGATCAGGCCCACCGGCTCCCCTAGGGGACGCGAAGCCAGGTTCGACGTGCCCCCGGTAAGCCTCGTCAACCGAAACGGTGTGTTCTACATCGACTTCCAACTCACAGTCAGAGATCGCGACGGCGCCACCGACCGCGACATCGTGCGGGTCACCCTCAGCCAGCGGCCTGGGGCCGTAATCAGCGTGTCGGCCAACCTGCTCAACCCCAATGCAACCGACCTCGACGGCGACGGCCGCATAGAAGACGACGAGAAGTACACCATCAACGCCGTGATCGACGGTCCCGGCCGAGGCGGCAACGAAGACGACGAGTGGGACGTGCGAGAAGGGGCCCGCCTGGTGCTCGACGCCTCCAACAGCACCGGGGCCGGCTCATCGAACCTCACCTACGAGTGGCGGAAGGTAACCGCCCGCCCCAACTTCCCCGAGTTCACCATCGACTCCGGCGATGTCTTCAGCGACTCGATCACCATCGACCTGCCCGACAACTTGGACAACGACCGCAACGCCATCGTCCACTATCGCGTCACCGTCACCAAAGACGACGGCGCCACCGATTTCGCCACCGTCAAAATCACCGTCCACGACCAGCCCGCCGCCCCCACCGTGGAGATAGCGCTGCGCGACAACAACCAGCCCGCCCAGGTCGCCTTCCAAGAAGACGAAGACCCCCGCTATGTGGTGGCCCCCGGCGACAGCGTGATCGTGACCGCCACCGCCGACGACAAAGACGGCACCCAGGCCCGCGGCCTCACCCACAGCTGGAGGGGCAACGTAACCCCCAGCACCTCCAACCGGGCCGGCACCACCTCCCAGGCCACCTTCACCGCCCCCAGCACCGACCCGGACGGCACCACCCACACCGTGAGCGTGACCGTCACCGATTCCACCCGCCGCACCGGCACCGCCACCGTCACCTTCGTGGTGGCCGACAACCGGGCCCCCTCGGCGGTGGCCCCCGACAACCTCGTCAGCGAGGACGGCAAGCAGGGAGGCTCCGACGGAACCGGCATCATGAGAGTCAACGGCGCCGGGTTCGACAACGACGGCGACGCCCTCACCTATGAGTGGATAGAGATCGACGACGACGGCGAACCGGTGGAAGAGCCCAACGTCACCCTCATCAACGCCGACCAGGCCGTCGTCTCCTTCGAGGTCCCCGAGCTGCGGGGCGGCCAGCTCGAGATCATCCTCCAGCTCACCGTCACCGACACCTGGGGCGTGTTCGACACCGACACCGTGACCATCACCGTTTTGGGCCGAAACGAAGATCCGGTGGCCAACGCCGGCCCCGATCAGCGGGTGTCGGCCCGCGATCAAGTCGAGCTCGACGGCAGCAAGAGCTCCGATCCCGACCCCGGCGATCTGTTCACCTTCTCGTGGGCGCTCACCGGCCTCTCCTTCACCCCGCCGGCCCGGGTCACCCCCCTCAGCGCCGCCGATCAGACCGCCCTCAATCGCTTCTGGCCCACCGCCGGCGTCTATCCCAGCGTGCTCACCGCCAGCCGCACCGCCCGCCCCCGCTTCCGAGCGCCCAATCTGGTCGACCTCACCAGCGCCCGGCTCACCTTCACCCTCACCGTCACCGACCGCGAGGGCCGCACCGATGAAGACGAGGTGACCATCACCGTGGTGGGCCGCTACTTCTCCGGCGTGGTCACCGGCCCCAACTTCTGCGTGAACCACAGCCTGGGCGGCCCGGTCACCTATCCATTGGACACCGATCGCGACGGCATAGCCGACATCTGCTCGCTGCCCTACACCCGCCGCGAGGCCGTGGCCCGCCAAAACGCCCTGGAGACGCTGGCCAACCTCGATCCCACCAAGTTCGGCCGAGAGGTGAGGGCCGCCTGCACAGAGATCGCCGGCGACGATTTCGGCGACGCCCAGGCCGCCCTCGACGCCGACGCCTGCGCCACCGGCCAGGTGTCGCCCCCGCCCCCTCCGGTCAATCTGGTGGCCTTCCCCGATTTCTTCTCCGGCCCGGTAGTCACCGGCCCCGGCTTCTGCTTGAACCACAGCCTGGGCGGCGCCGTCACCTATCCCTTCGACGTTCCCCCTCGTGACGGCGTGGCCGACATCTGCGTGCTGCCGTATACCCGCCGCGAGGCCGTGGCCCGCCAAGGTGCCCTCGACACCTTCGGCAGCGGAGCGCAGTTCAGAAACGCCCTGGCTGCGGCCTGTAGAGAGCTGGGCCATCAGGTGTTCCCCGGCGACGAGGCCGACGATTTGGACGGCGACGTCTGCGCAGACACCACTTCGACGCCCGCCCAGTCGGGGTCCGACGGCACCGGACAGGCCCTGCCCGAGTGACAGCCCTGGTTGGTCTTTTCAGGAGATGCGCCTCTTATGTTTGAAACTCCTTCTCAGACCTGCCAAAATTGCTCTGTGCTGGGCCAGGGTCAAGCTCAGCACGGTTGATACGGGGTCGCCCGGCCCCGTACCCCATCGGGGTGTCAGCCACCTGATATGGTTTTGGAATTCCAGGCCCGTCTGATAGAAAGTTGTCCATGATGATGCTTCACTCGGTTTGGTCCGGCGGTGGGAGTGCTGCTGCTCGTCGGAAAGTTATGGCTCTGCTCGCGCTCTTGGCGTTGGTGGCTAGTGTGTTGATCTGGGCGGCGCCCAGCTCGCAGGCGCAGGGCAACCAAGCGCCCTACATTGATGCGGGCGATGATGCCACAGCGAACCCAGGTGCTGGTGTCACCCTCAGCGGTGCAGGCACTGTCGACGTCGACGGTACGGTCGCCTCGTACGAGTGGGAAGTCGAGACCGGTCCGTACGACTGGATTCAGATCGGGGAGGACGACACCACAGCGAGGGACGACACTGCAACGGCTACTGCCTTCTTTGAAGTGCCCTCGGAGGCCTTTGTCGACAAGCTGGAAGACAGCGATCCTCAGAAGTATGAGATCGTGGTCCGGTTGACGGTCACCGATGACGACGGCGCCACGGACAGCGAGACCGTGAGCATCAACATCAACCAGCGCCCGGTTGCCGACATCCAGGTCTATGCCGGTCTGCGCGACAAGGACATTGTCGATGGCGACCTCGGTGCTCGAGGCCACTTCCCCGACAGCGCGGTGATTGACGGTCCGGGCGAGAACGGCAACCGCGACAACGAGTGGGACATCATGGAAGGGGCCTATCTCCAACTGAGCGGCGCCGGCAGCACCGATGAGAACCCCAGAACCGGTCGGCCATCTGCCTATCAGTGGACCCGGGTACGGCCAACAGCCGCTTTGGTAGGCTATGCCCCTAGCCAGACCGCTGCGTCTGCCAACCCGAGTCTCACTGTCTCAGTTGATAATGAGCAGACTGGCGCTGACTCCAACGTTGAGGTCATCAATTTCGGCGATCTGGACGGTGACGGCACTGAGAATGAGGCAGCAGATACCACTGCCAGCCCACCGCAAATTGCCGAGACCATATCCGTTGCCAAACTGCCCGATGTCGAGCCCGATGCGCCGCAAACGGTGTTCTACCAGCTGACCGTATGCGACGGCGCGGCCGATGGTGGGGCCGCGGTAACAGGAGATATTACGGACGCGGCGAACTGCACCAACGGCCGGACTGGCGCCACGCTGATCCGGATCGTGGTCCATGACACTTCGGCCACCCCCGAGGTGAGCATTGGTGCTGGTTTGACTACCGCGAGCAAATCCCGAGGCAGTGCCGCACCGCAGAGCACCGTGAGCCAGTTCACCGGCGTTGACAACCAGTTCATCGTTGATGCCGGCTCGACCGTGCTGTTGACCGCCATGGTGACCGACGACGATCAGCCAACCGGAACCCTCCATAACTTCCGGTGGAGCGGGGCTACTGGGATTCCCGCCACGAATACGGCAACGGTCAGGGTTCCCGCCGATGCTGATGATGGGGATACCATCGACGGCTCGGTCACGGTGACCGACGCCACCAGGATTTCGGTGACCACCACCTTCCAGCTGCTGGTCGGCGAGAACACGGCGCCGACCGCTGGCGGGGTTGACGCCAACCAGGGTTCAATTAATAATCCGGATCCATCCTCTGATTCGTTTGGCGATGCGGTCATTTGGGTCCACAGCGTCACCGACGGCTTCCAGAGCCAGAAGAACGGCTCGACCGTAACCCTGAGGGGCGTGGGCAACGATGCTGACGGCGACTCCATCATCACCGCCTGGGCCCTGCGCGAAGGCCCGATGCATGACGCCTTCAATACGGCAATCGGAACCTGGCTTGATGCGGCAAAGGGCGATGCTGCAGCCAAGGGAGCAGCAGATGGCGCAGCCCTCGGAGTTATCGGTGCGCAGCTGCTAGACATGCAGACCCCCGATGAGCCGCTGCTCGAGCTGAATGGCGCTCTGACCGACACCGTTTCGTTCGATGTACCGAATCTGGAGGAGGACGCAGGCACCATCTTGCTCTTCAGCGTGATCGACTCCAATGGCGTTGCGTCTGTTCAGCTCGTGTACATCTACATCAGCGCTGATGATGATCCTCCTGACGCCAAGGCCGGCGCCGACGACCAGGTCGAGCCGGGAGCCTTCGTGCGGCTGAACGGCTCCGCCAGCTCCGATCCCGATGTGGGCGACAAGATCACCTACAAGTGGGAGTACACCGGTGCGACCATGGTTCCGCTGCCGAACGACCGGTCGCCGCTGTCTGCCGACGAGATCGACGAGCTCAACGGCTGGATCCTGGAGAAGGACCCCACCGCTCCTGGCGGCTTCACCTACATCGTGAACGCCAAAGGCAACCTCATAGACGGTGTCACCACAAAAGAGGGAACTCCCCAGAACGCTGGCGGAAACCTCAAGAGCACAACCAGCACTTATCCGTGGTTCGATGCTCCCGATCTCACCGGGTTCAACGACATCAAGCTGACCTTCAGACTGCATGTGAAGGACATGCCCGGTACGGACCTAGACGATGATGGCGCAACCACCACCACAGATGTCAGTTCCCTTAGCGAAGTCACCCTTGACCGAGATTTGAATGGTGATGGCGACAAGACCGACACGGCTGTCGAAACTGTCAAAGAAGCCGACCTCGGTTTGGACCTGAACAACGATGGTGACGCCGAAGACACCGTTGACCTCAGCACTGATGCTGCTGACGAAGCGAATGTCGCTGCGGTCGACTCCGACGACGTGACCATCACGATTGTCAACCGGTTCTTCTCGGGCAACGTTCCCGGGCCTGACCACTGCACTGGTTTGAGCTTGGGCGGCCCGCAGACCTATCCGTTCGACAGCGATGAAGACGGCGTGGCCGACACCTGCTCGCTGAACACCACCCGCCGGGCGACGGTGGCCCGCCAGAACGCTCTGGAGACCCTGGCCAACCTGAACCCGGCAGAGTTCCGCACCGCCGTGCTGGCAGTGTGCGATGGGGCGGGCTTCAAGCAGCGGAACTACGGCGACGATCCCGCAGACCTCGACGACGATGTGTGCGAGACCGAGCGGGTGACCCCGCCGCCGGTAGAGGTCGATCCTGCTGATGCCGGCGTGTTCTACTCCGGCACCATCACCGGTCCGGACTACTGCACCAACCGCAGCCTGGGCGGCGCCCGCACCTACGCTTATGACAGTCCAGACGATAGCGACGGTGTCGCCGACGTGTGCTCACTGTCCACCACCACGCGCGAGGCCATCGCCCGCCAGAACGGCCTGAACAGCTTCATCGTGAGCTTCTCGGGTGCCGATGAGTTGGCTGGCCTCAAGCGGCTGGTCGAGCTTTCCGATGGCATTACCGATGGTTCTGTAGCCTCCGGCTCTGACGAAGAGACTGAATACGGCACCCTCTATAACACCCATGTGGATTCCGAGGTTGATGGTCGCACCACTGCGCTTACTGCTACTGAACAAGCGGCAGCAGAGACCAGCATCGAGGGTCTCGAGGATGTGCAGTCTCGTGCCAACCGCTACTCCAACGCTGTGGATGCAGCGTGTCGGGCACTTGGTACCCAGGACTTTGGCGATGACGCCAGCGACCTGGCCCGGGATGCCTGCGCTCCGAGGTCCGGCCCCACAGGGACGCCTCTGAGCTAACCCAAAATCTGGACCCACAATCTGGATAACTTCGGACCGGCCCGGCTCCCCAAGGGGGGCCGGGCCGGCCCGCGTCTGCGACCACCTAGCTCGAATCTGTTGAGGTCCGGGACTCGGCCCAGATAGCCTGTTACCAAGGTTCCCCCTCTTCAACCCTCTTTGAGGGAGAATGAAATGAGTACCACCATCACTGCCACCTTGATCAGTGTCTTGGGCGCAGGCCTCTTCGGAGGCCTCTACGGCATGCTGTTCCATATCATGCGGTCCACCGGTTCCAAGCTCGACCACCTAACCACTGCGGTACACGGCTTGGAGACCAAGTTCACTGGCGGGATCAAAGACCTTGAGATCAGATTCACCGACAAGTTCACCGGCGAGCTCAAGGCCTTGGAAACCAATTCCACCGGCGAGCTCAAGAATTTCGAGGTCAGGCTGACCGACAAGTTCACCGGCGAGCTCAAGGCCCAGGGAGAGCGGATCGACCGGATCCACGATGTGCTTCGGGGCCACGGCGAACGCCTGGCCCGCATCGAATTCAAACTCGACATCGACCCCCCCGCCGAAGCGGCCTAGCGGTACAATTCACAGTCCGTGGGCAAGTCATGGATCTTCGTACTATCGGCGCTGATTGCCGGACTATTGGTGTGGGCTGTGCCCGGCGCTGCCGACCATGTCCAAACCCGGGGGCCCATTCCCGGCCCCGACTTCTGCGCCAACCGCAGCCTGGGCGGCCCTCAGACCTACCCGTTCGACAGTAACGGCGACGGCGTGGCCGACACCTGTTCGCTCCGTGACACCCGCCGGGCCACCGTGGCCCGCCAGAACGCCTTGGAGACGCTGGCAAGCCTCAACCCCGAAGAGTTCCGGGCCGCGGTACTCACCGAGTGCGAAGACGAGGAGTTCCTCGAAACCGACTACGGCGACAGGGCCGACGACTTGGCGAACGACGTCTGCGAAACCGAGCGGGTGAGCCCGCCACCACCACCTGTCGACCCTGCCATTGCCCAGGAGTTCTTCTCCGGGGTCATCGACGGCCCCAACTACTGCACAAACCGAAGCCTGGGCGGCCCCCGCACCTACCCGTTCGACCAACCGCCTCGTGACGGCGTGGCCGACACCTGCTCGCTGCCCTACACCCGCCGGGAGGCCATCGCCCGCCAAAGAGCCCTCGAAGCCGCCTTTGCCGAGCACCCCCAGTTCAAAGACGCCCTGGCTTTCGCCTGCTCGGCCCTCGGCTCTCTTCACTTCGGCGACGATGAAGAAGACTTAGCGGTTGACGCCTGCAACCCTCCGCCTGATCCCTCAGACTTCGGCGAGCCCCTGCCCTAACATGGGTCGTGACTCAGATTTCCCCGTCATTTGGCACAATATGATCATAATTGCCGAATAGGCGAACTGCTGAATGAATGAGTTATAGGGAGTACGTCAACTACTGCGGCACAAGAAACATATTTCTCCTGGCTGCCCATGTTAGCGTCGGTGTGGCCAGCAAACCGAACATGCACTATCGGGGTAGGTGTGCGGAAAATATCAATTGTCTTGATAGGACTTCTGGTCGGTTCATTGACAGTGTTCTCATCCACTGGCCTTGCTCAGGCCGAAAATCACCTTCCCCCCATTGCCATCGCCTCTCTGGAAGTCACTACACCGGCTACCGACACAACCCCCGCGGTGGTCACCCTGGACGGCTCTGACAGCTTCGATCCCGATGTCGGCGGCACCATCGTGCGGTACCGCTGGGAAGTGATCACCGAGGCTTATAGCTGGCTCGAGCTCAACCAGGCCAACCCGCAGTCGCCCACTGCCACCTTCGAGGTCCCGGTGCAAAAGCTCATCGAGCGGTTCGGCTGGTCTATCGAGTTTCGATTGACGGTCACCGACAGCGGACGCCCCGCAGCCACCGACAGCGACGTGGTGAAGTTGCGCATAAACCAGCCCCCGGTGGTGGACATCGAGATTACGGCAAATTTGTACGACCGTGATGACGAGCCGGGAATTGACGATAATCGAAACGGCGCGGTGGACGAGAACGAGGAGCGCTACACCATCGAGGGCGTGGTCAGCCGTCCCGGTGAGCGGGGCAACGCCCCAAACGAGTGGCACATCAGAGCGTCGTCTTTGCTGGTGATTGATGCCTCCGGCAGCTTCGACCCCGACGGCGAGCTTACCGATCAGAGCTTCAGCTGGGAGCGCCTGCACACCAGAGGAGCGACCAGTGTTGCCGATTCCCTTCCCGGCGACACAGAGCATCAACAGTTCCTGAGCACCGATGAGGATCCCAACACTCCCGGCACCACCAGCTCAGAGACGGTGGCCCGACTGCCGTTCGTGCGCGGTGTAGGGACCGAACCATTCCAAGTGTACTACCGTCTCACGGTCACTGACGAGGGTGGCGCCATCACCAGGGAAACTGTGAAGATCGTGATCGACGACTTCCACGACCACCCAGAGGTGGAGATCCTCCGTCCTGAGGCCGATTCCGATGCAACCAGCTCCGACGACCGCTACGAGGGCGTGTTGGAGGCCGGTGAGGACCGCTACGTGATCTCGCCGGAGGTCGCCGAGCAGGGGGTGGCCCTGGTCGCTGAGGGCGAGGCCGACGGGACGACGCGCACCAACGCGCTTAGACACATTTGGTCGGGGGAGGGTGTGGAGCCCAGCGAAGACAACGAGCCGGGAAGCCGCTCTGAGGCGGAGTTCACCGCGCCCGCCGGCACGACCGAGGGCGAGTCGTTCACCGTCGCCGTCGAAGTGGTCGACCCCGACGGCCTCCGAACCAAGGCCTCCATCGAGCTGGTGGTGGCCGATACCGTCGCGCCGGTCGCCGTCGCCCCCGAAGATATCGACACGTTCGACGGCATCGACGGCGGCTTTCCCGTGTCGGATCCCCCCACCGGCATCGTGGAATTGCGGGGAGTTGCCTTCGACCCTGACGGCGACGAGTTGACCTACGAATGGGAGCAGGTGCGCAACGCCGCGGGCGACCCCCTGAGGGTGACCTTCCGGGGATCGAAGCTGCTGTTGGTGGGATCCACCAGCCTCAATGCCTCATTCAAGCTGCCCGAGGTGACCAGGGGCAACAGCGAAACGGTGTACGTGCAGTTCACCGTTGCCGACCGGTGGGGGGCGACCGCGACCGATGTAGTGCAGATCACCATTCGAGACGGCAACGACGACCTCAAGGCCATACCCGAGCCCGAACAGCGGGTGCCGCCCGGCACCCTTGTGAAGCTCACCGGCAGATTCCGTTCCGGGCTGGTCAGCGCCGACGCCCACGCCGATGTCGCCCACCAATGGGTGTACAGGGGAATCGAGACCGACCCCCCGATTGTGCTGCGCCCCTCGATCACCAGTCGGGAACAGGCCCAGGGGTTTGTGCCCGGCGAGTGGTTCCCCAACACCGACGGCACCTACCACCCCACCGCCGGCGGTCGTTTGAAGCAGGCCGACACGCCATTCGCCTACTTCGATGCCCCTGAGCTTGACGATTTCAACGGCGTGAAGCTCATTTTCGATCTCACCGTTCGCTACCGCGCCGACGAAGACGCCGCCACAGTGGCCATATCCGTGTTGAAGGACTCGGGCCTAAAGTACTACTCCGGGCCCATCGACGGCCTCGACTACTGCACCAACCGCAGTTTGGGTGGCCCCACCACCTACCCGTTCGACAGCGACGGCGACGGCGTGGCCGACGTATGCGCGCTCCAGGGAACCCGTCGGGAGGCCGTGGCCCGCCAGATCGCCTTGGAGCAGTTGGCCGATCTGAACCAAGACATGTTCAACGATGCCCTCCTATTCGGGCTCCCCGACGATCCCGACACCGAAGACGTTGACGAGTCCACCGCCGGCACCTGTAGCTCGGCCCCTGCCGATCTGGGCGACACCGAAGAGCAATTGGCCGACGACGTTTGCGGCCGTTACGCCATCGACCCCGACGAGAGCCCCACGGTGTCGCCCGTGCCCGGTCCAGTGGATGCCGTCTCGGCCCGGAAGTTCTACTCCGGGGTGATCGACAGCCCGACGTTCTGCCCCAACCACAGCCTCGGCGGCCCCACCACCTACCCGTTCGATCACGACGGCGACGCCGTGGCTGATGTATGCGCCCTGCCCTACACCCGCCGAGAGGCCGTGGCCCGCCACAACGCCCTCAAAGCCGCCTTCGCCAACCACCCCCAATTCCCCGCCGCCCTCGCCACCGCCTGCACCTCCCTGGGCACCCTCGACTTCGGCGACCTCCCCGCCGCCCTCGCCACCGACGCCTGCCACCCCCCAACCGACCCCCCCGAATTGGGCTCTCCCCTGCCCACACCCAGCGTCTGAGATCTTTTGTTGCAGCAACTAGTCGTGCTGCTATGGTGGGCTTATTCACTTCCCCCTCAGAACTCCTCTTCGTAGAGGGAGAACCGAATGAACACTGCCATCTTGAGTTCGGTAATCGGCGGCTCAGCCGTATTGATTGCTGCGCTGCTGAGCGTGCTCTTCAATCGAGTTTTTGAAGGCCAGAAGCAGACCAACAGCCAACTTGCAATACTGACCGGCACTGTGAGCCACCTAGAGGGCCGGTTCGACGGCTTGGAGGGCCGGTTCGACGGCTTGGAGGGCCGGTTCGACGGCTTGGAGGGCCGGTTCGACGGCTTGGAGAACAGATTCGATGCTCAAGGCAAGAGAATCGACGGCATTCTTCATGTGCTGCGGGAACACGGTGAGCGCCTGGCCCGCATCGAGGCCAAGCTCGACAACGACCCCCCCGCCGAAGCCGCCTAGCTGCTACCGGCTAGCTCAGGCGCCGCGGGCCATGTTGGCGAAGCGGGTGTGGTGTTTGATGAAGGCTAGGCGGGTCTTGCCGGTGGGGCCGGTGCGGTGCTTGGCCACCAGCACTTCGGCGGTGCCGGCGTCTTGGGTGTCGGGGTTGTAGATCTCGTCGCGATACAAGAACATCACGATGTCGGCGTCTTGTTCGATGGAGCCCGACTCTCGCAGGTCGGCGAGGATGGGCCGCTTGTCTTGGCGCTGTTCCAGGTTGCGGGAGAGCTGCGATAGCGCCACCACCGGGCATTCCAGCTCCCGGGCCAGGATCTTGAGGCCCCGGCTGATCTCTGACACCTCCACTTGGCGGTTCTCGGCGTTGTTGCGGCCGGTCATGAGCTGGAGGTAGTCGACGATCACCATGCCCAGCTCGCCGGTTTGGCTGCGCAGCCGGCGGGACTTGCCCCTGATCTCCATGATGGTGACCGCCGGGTTGTCGTCCACCCAGATGGGCGCCTCCGACAGCCGGCCGATGGCGGTTGAGAGGTCGGCCCAGTCTTGGTCGGTGAGCTTGCCGGTGCGCACCCGGGAGGCGTCCACCCGGGCCTCGGCGCACAGGATCCGCTGGCTGATCTCGAGCTGGCTCATCTCCAGCGAGAAGACGAGCACCGGTTTGTTGTCGCGCATGGCCGCATGGGCCGCCATGCCCAGGGCGAAGCTGGTTTTGCCCACCGACGGCCGGGCCCCGATCACCACCAGGGTGTTGGGTTGCAGCCCGCTGGTGATCTCGTCGAGGTCGTTGTAGCCGGTGGCCGTGCCGGTGACGATCTCGCCCTGGTCGTAGAGCTTCTCGATGCGCTCCAAGTTGGCCGGCAAAAGCTCGGAGATGCGGGCTGTGGTGTCGCCCATGCGATCGGCGGCCAGCCGGTACACCATCGCCTCGGCCGAGTCGACCGTTTTGACCACGTCGTCGCCGCCGTCGTAGCCCAGCTCGGCGATCTCCCCGCCCACCTCGATGAGCTTCCGCAGGGTGGCCGCCTCGTGGACGATGTTGGCGTACTTGGCCGCATTGGCCGACGCCGGGGTGCCGGTTTGGAGCTTCACCAGCGCGGCGTTGCCCCCCACCTTCTCGGACAGGCCCAGCCGGTTCAGCTCGGCGGCCACCGTGACCGCGTCGGCCGGCTCCCCCTTGGCGTACAGCGAGCACACCGCTTCGTACACATGGGCATGGGCTGGCCGGTAGAAGTGCTCGGGACGGATCAAATTCACCGCATCGGCGATGGCGTCGCGGCTCAACAACATCGCGCCGAGCAGCGCCTCCTCAGCATCCAGGTCGTGGGGCGGAACCCGCCCCAGGCGGCCCGGCGGTGACGAGTAGCCGCCTTCGTCGGAGTATTGGAAGGGATCGCTCACAGCTGCGCCCACACTACCGACGACCGGTGACAACTTGATCGGGCCCCTCCGCGTTCCACGGTTGTCTACTGTGGCAAAGACGCGATGTTTAACGCTAGGGGAAACCCGGTGGAAAACGCGGTATATCCTGGGGATTTACCAAAGACGGCTTCCCCGGGGTCACTCGGCGGCGATTACCTCGACGGTGATGGGGAATTCCACCTCGGGGTGGGGCTTGGCCGTCACCAGATGGCTGCCCAGTTCTTTGATTCCGTCGGACTGAATCGACCTGCGCTCCAACATAATGTTGGCCTGCTCGGCCACTGCCCGCACGATGTCGGCGCTGGTGACCGACCCGAACAGCTTGCCCTCGGTACCGGCCCGGGCCGCGATGTGGATGGGCGTGGACACCAGCCGGGAGGCCATTTCCTGGGCCTCGGCCAGCTCCTTGGCATCTTTCAGCTCGCGAGACTTGCGCATGCGCTCGGCTTGGCGCTCGGCCCCCGGCGACGACTTGAACGCCTTGCCCGCCGGGATCAGGTAATTGCGGGCGTAGCCGTCGGCCACCTCCACAACATCGCCTTTTTTGCCTAGGGCATCCACGTTGTCGCGCAACACCACCTTCATGACACCGATTCCTCCTCGGTGGCCTCGGGTGCCTCTGGGGTAGCCGCTTCCTCGACGTCAGCCTCGGGGGCAGAAGCTTCGGGAGCGGACGACTCCTCGGCGGAAAACTCCATAGGGGCGCCTTCGCCGGCCATTTCCACGGCCTCTTGCTCGTCGTCGTCGCCCTCACCGGGCCCCCTCATGCTGGGCGGCGGGGCCGTGGGCTGGGGGACCGGCCCGTCGATGCGGTTGTCGTCGCGCGATCGCGACGCGCTGCGCTGGGTGGTGATCCGGTTGTTGTAGGGCAATAGCGCCATCTCGCGGGCGTTCTTGATGGCTTGGGCGATTTCCTTCTGCTGCTGCTGGTTGTTGCCGGTCACCTGGCGGGCCCGGATCTTGGCCCGGTCGGACATGAACCGCCGCAGCAGGTTGATGTCTTTCCAGTCCACGTAGTCGATGCGCTCTTGGGTGAGCACGCTGACCTTCTTCTTGCGGCGCCGCCCGCCCTCTTTGGCCTTCGGCTTCTTCGGTCCCTTGCCCATTAGAACGGCTCCTCATCGACTTCGTAGTCGGGCGCCTGGTTGCCACGGGGAGGGCGCCCGCCCCCGCCGCCCTGGTGGCGGCCGCCGCCGCCCCCATCGCGTCCGCCGCCGCCCCCATCGCGTCCGCCGCCGCTGTCGCGACCACCGCCGCCGCCACCGCCGTCGCGCCGCTCGTTGCGGATCACCTCGACGGTGGCCCACCGCAGGCTGGGCGACACCTCATCGGCGATGATCTCGATCTTGGAGCGCCGATCGCCGTCTTGGGTCTCCCACGACCGCTGCTCCATCCGACCGCTGACGATCACCCGGTTGCCCTTCACCAGGCTCTCGCTCACGTTTTCGGCCAGGGTGTTCCAGCAGGTCACGTCGAAGAACGACACCTGCTCTTCGGTCTCGTTGGTCTGCCGGTTCTGCCAGCGCCGGTTCCAGGCGAGGCCGAAGGTGGCCACCGCGCTGCCGCCGGGGGTGAATCGAAGCTCCGGATCTCTGGTGATGTTCCCGGTGACGGTCACCGTATTGTCAAAAGCCATTTCTGTGTCTCCTTGAATTACCCGGCCGCAGCCAGGGGGGCACCGTCACCCAGCAGGCCGCGTCGGGCGGCCTCGTTGTCGGGCAGACGGATCAGCTTGTGGCGGACCACATCGTCCGCGAGTCGTAGGGGGCGTTCCATAGATCCCATCTCGCGCGCCCCGGACACGAATTCGAGGACCAGGTAATAGCCCTCTTGCTGATGGTTGATCTCGTAGGCGAAGCGTCGCTTGCCCCACCGGTCCTCGGTCTTCACCTCGCCGCCGTGGGCCACGATGTCCTCGGTGACCTGTTCGATGCGGGCGGCCACGTCGGACTCTTCGACACCCGCGTCCATGATGATCATCAATTCGTATGCCCGCATGGCGAGCTCACCTCCCTATGGACCCGGTACGAACCGGGGCCCCGATTAAGGGGCAGGGCCTCTGTTGCAACCGGAACTCTACCCGGTGTGGCCGTAGAGGCCCAACGCCATCTCCTCGTCGGGGTTCATCTCGTAGCACTCGGCGAGATCGGGGAACGCCCCAGAGCGCACATCGGCGGCAAATCGGCCCAAGGCGTCCACGCCGTCGTCGTGCAGGGTGGCGTAGCGGCGCACGAACCGGGGGAGCATCCTGGTTTCCAGGCCCAAAACGTCGTGGAACACCAGCACCTGGCCGTCGCAGTGGCCGCCGGCACCGATGCCGATGGTGGACACGTCCACCGCATCGGTGATCATCTGGCCCACCGCGGCCGGCATCCCCTCTAACACGATGGCGAAGCATCCGGCGTGGGCCAGCGCCTTGGCGTCGGCCACCAGGCCCAGCGCCGCCTCGCTGCTCTTGCCCTGCACCCGGTAGCCGCCTTGGGCCAGCATCGACTGCGGGGTGAGCCCCAGATGGCCCATAACCGGCACCTGGGCCGACACGATGGCCTCGATCATCGGCACCCGCTCCGAGCCGCCCTCCAGCTTCAGAGCCTGGGCGCCGGCTCGCACCAGCTTGGCCGCGTTGATCACCGTGTCGGCCACCGAGACGTGGTAGCTCATCCATGGCATGTCGGCCACCACCATCGCCTTGGGGCGGGTGCGGGCCACCGCGGCGGTGTGGTGGGCCATCTCGTCGACGGTCACGCTCATGGTGTCGTCGTGGCCCAGCACAACCATGGCCACCGAGTCGCCCACCAGAATGATGTCGGCGCCCGCTTCGTCGGCCATGCGAGCGCTGGGAGCGTCGTAGGCGGTGAGCATGACTAGGGGGTCGGCCCCTTGGCTTGTCTTTCGCCTAGAGATAGCCGGCGCGGAGAGCTTGGTGCCCATCGTTGTTCTCCTTCCCCGTCCAGCGCATTTATGCTGCCGGCGGTCGCCCCTTACTCTAGTCCACCGCCTTTGCCCCCGTGCCAACCCCTCGCCTGCATTGGCCCGCGGTTGGGCTACTAGGTTCGGGGCCATGGACGACTTGTTGGACCAGAGTGATGCGGTAGGGCTGGCCGATGCCATTCGGGTCGGCGAGGTGTCGGAGGCCGAGGTGCTGGAGGCCACTATGGCCCGCATCGACGAGCGCAACCCCGAGCTGAACGCCATCACCACCGCCGTTGAGCCCGAGCCGGCGGCCGACGGGCGGCTGCGGGGGGTGCCGTTTGCCATCAAAGACCTGCACTTCGCCATGCGGGGCACGGTCACCACCCACGGGTCGCGGTACTTCGCGGATGGTCCGGTGGACGACCACGACGCCGAGGTTGTGCGCCGCTACCGGGAGGCGGGGATGGTGCTTTTGGGCCGCACCAACTCGCCCGAGCTCGGCCTGTCGACCACCACCGAGCCCGCCCTGTTCGGCCCGTGCGCCAATCCACTCGACCCGTCCCGCAGCGCGGGCGGCTCCAGCGGCGGGGCCGCATCGGCGGTGGCTTCGGGGATGCTGACGGTGGCCCATGCCTCCGACGGGGGCGGGTCTATCCGCATCCCCTCTTCGGCCTGCGGGCTGTTCGGGCTCAAGCCCACCCGGGGCCGGGTGAGCTTCGGCCCTGACGCCGGCGAGGGGTGGAGCGGCTACTCCTGCACCCATGTGATCTCCCGTTCGGTGCGCGACAGCGCCGTGCTGTTGGACCTCACCTCCGGCCTAGCCCCCGGCGACCCCTATGTGGCCCCTGCCCCCGACGGTACGTTTGAGGCGGCCATCGCCGCCCCGCCGCCCTCTCTGCGGATCGCGGTGTGGGACGGCTCGG
>JGI24794J26673_10000818_pt1 | contig 20379 bp, 17 predicted proteins | sample MesohylPK_FD_26673 | JGI IMG/M metagenome (IMG submission 26673) | reverse complement strand
GCTTCAATGAGGCCGCGGCGAGAAGGCCGCGGAAATCAGCCCCCTGCATAACTTGTTCTGAGGCTTAAACTATTCCTGTATATTGCGAGGGCTCCTGCCCATTCTACCATGAAAATCGAAAAGTACCTGAAAATGCTTACCACCATATGGTCTATCCCTCTGAAACATAAGGAAAAAATTTTATACGAGTACTCTCCATAATTATTTCCCTGTTGAAGCTCTCGTAACAAATTCGGCAGTACCTCCCCAAACATAGCACCTATACTATTATAGCTTCTCTCGTTGGCATTTTATAGTTCTTCCCCAAACTTTCGATGTTAGGGTTGACTTGGTCAGCAGGACCTAGATCAAGGAGCAGTATGTGGTCTTCGGTTGGCTGTATTAATTCTTCTAAACGTGCACACATCTGTGCGTAACGTTTAGAAGTTAACCTGCATTGGAAGACGGACAACTGCAGCCAGTGACCATATCCTTTCATCAGCTTGAAAACTTTTCTCCAGCGTTTTGGTTCTGATATATCGTAAGTGACTATGTAAAGATTTTCTTTGGGCATGTCAACGTGGTAAGTAATTAGGATAAATGGGAATTTCCCCTTGCAGGTGTCGGGCCATTAATCGCGCCTGAACATTTATTAGCCGTCGCATAGAAACCTGATAACCGAAAAGCGGATGCGTGGTTTCCTGATCCATACGACGCTCGAAAGCGGCAATGAGGGCTTTACGCCCACTGGTTTTCAATGAGCAGGCCGGTCCGTTGAAAACAAAGTCTTTCGGTTTGATTTCTCCGTTATTTATGGCTTGTATTACGCAGGAATCGGCGACAATGGGTCGGAATGGTTCCATCAAATCAAGCGATAACGCTGGACGACCGTGGCGTGGACGATGATAAAAGCCCATGTAAGGATCTAATCCGACCGCTGAAATTGTAGTAGTGAAAGTTCTTGTTAGCAACGCGTACGCTAGTGACAACATGGCATTCACAGGATCGGTTGGTGGACGGCGATTGCGCGTGGAGAAAGAAAAACTCGCCAGGTTTTTTCTTGGGTATACGGCTAGCATATTTTCAAACGAAGCGAAATAGATTGCTGCGGCTTCACCCTCAGTTCCCAGTAGTTGCTGGACGTCGCTGACTTTAGAGACTTGCTTCCCGATACGTTTCAATCTTTCCAGTGCTTTGTCTTTGTTGGTTGCATCTCGTTCGGTGCGCCAGTTGCGACGCAGCATGGTGCGCGAGTTCTGAACCTTTGCTGCCACAAGACCTCGGGAAATAGCCAAACACTTGTTTTCATCAAATGCGCATCGGTACTGGGCTTCGCGCACGGCTACGTTTCCGTTGCCGGTTCCCATGGTATGACCCAGAAACCAGCCTCCCGTGGAAAACCAGGACACCGGAACTTCGCTGTTCATAAGCGAGTGCAGGGCGGGGGTTGTTACGGACACAGGTCCAAGCAGAACAACTTGCGAAACATCTATCATGGGCACCTCCATTGAATTCTCTTCGGTTTCTACAATCAGCCGCTCGCCGCTTTTTCGCAGCTTCGCCCCGGGTGCCTGGACATAGAGAGGAAGCGCAGGGTCATCGGACGGGTTCAAAGGACGGGGAGTGTATTTTTTTCTGAACAGATTGGTTTCATCCGGAAGGCATATTCCGGCCAGAGAACAGCGAGGACACTTTGGACTGTTTTCCAGCGGGGGTGGCCTTTGACCGGAAGAGGCTGCGTCCCTGAGAGCCGAAATTGCGCTTATGGTCTTGTTTCTGAGCTCGTCATCCAGAACTACCGGAACTTTTTCTCTTGAACCGATATACCAGAGAGCGCCCCGCGGGACTTCATAGCCGTTGTCTTCAAGAATCATTGCCTGCGTACAGACCTGTACGCGCTCCGGTTCATACGCGCCAGCGGCAACATGCGGGCGCTTGCCTTTTTTGAAATCCACCGGCATTGCTGTTTTTTCGCTGATTTCCACGACATCCATTTTTGCGATAACGCCGAGACGTTCCGAGGAAAGAGTGATGGAACGGGCCTTGAACATCTCGCCGCCGAGTTCTTCCGGTGGGGGAAGCTGCTTTCCGCCCTTGTCAACCCGGGCGTGGGCACGCTTTCCCTGAGCTGTGTCCCCGCTTTCAGCCCATTCCCCCTCTACCCACTCAAGGTAGGCGAGCCGGGGGCAATATACCCATTCGTTCACCATCCGCGCCGGAACTAAAAGAGCTTCGTCTTTGACCGGCGAGGGGGGCAACGGAAGGGGGAGCTGGTTTTTATCGTTCATTATGGTTCCATGGGTTTTTATTTCTCGTCCGTTTAACTGTTATGTAAAGACACCTTCTTTACTCGTACCCTGTTCCTCACAATTTCAGAATATATCATAATATAATGGGTGTTTGTGAAATTATATTGCCAACTTGCTGGCAATGGTTCTGTAGAGATTTCTTTCACTCGGAAGTTTGGATATAACCGATAGGAACCGTTTTTAATTCCGACAAGATGAGGGCATCTCTCAGGTAGATTGCAGTGCGAACAGCCCAAGGCCGAAATGACAGGCATACCCGAGACACAACGGACCGCTTACTGGTTCGGGGAAACTCAATCGCAGCAATGCTCCCTGAGATTCGGTCTGTTTTTCTTGTCCTCGGGAACGGAAGCGGTGAAAATGCGCCGTGCGACGGTCTGCGCCGCCGATTCTTACGCTCGGAAGAACTTCGATTTGGACATCGTCCACTAGACGCTCTGGAAGGATTTCCCTGCGCTTAAGCAGTCTTTTTATTTCACCTGGATAACCTTGGGATTTCAGGTGCCCTGTGGCAAGAAACGGAGTCGCGCTTATCCAAACCTTTCCTGTACCGAGGATTCTTGAAGAACCGGAAAAGTCTTTGGGACATCCGAATCCTTCAAGAGCCAAGCGCCATTCAAGAGAAGCGGAATCCTCACCGTTTTTTTTATCTCCCGTGCTTCCGTTGACCCACAAGCGCGTCAAGCGGTCAAGCTTAGACATGACATCGGCGCTAAGCCCTTCGGGTGCGTAGACCGTGATATGATCAATCCAGCCGTCGCCGTCGGCATCCTCGGGAAGCCAGAACGCGTGCGAATGCGAAGAGTTGCGCAGGGGGCTTCCCTCGGGATCGCGTCCCGAAATCACCGAAGGGGCCTTCGGTTTCCTCCGGCCGTTTGATTCGTCGTTTTCCCACCCGAACTTGGATAGTGCCGCTAGGCGCATAAGTTCGCCGATTCTGACCGTATCCTCAACTCGCGGCAGTGGCCTGCCAGCTAACAGGTAGCGCGCAACTGTGTAGTTGTCTTGAGTTTTGGCATCTTGACGGCGGCGGGCAAAATGTTGCTGAGTGACAGATGACGATGCCTCGGGAGCGAAATACATGACTTCTCTGGATGCTGGAGGTCGGTTCCAGCCGTATTTCAGATAATCGCCCGTATCCAGATCGAGCGCATCAATAAGTAGTTCCGGTAAGGTCTTTCCAAATTCTCTGGCCAGTTTCTTCTCAAGTGTTTTTTTTGTTGGGGGATTGTTTTTGGAAACTTTTGCTTCGGTGTGCAACCGTTTTTCAAATTCTGTTATCAAGCGTGCGCGTTCTGCGGCGTAGTCGCTCGCACTGAGGGGGGCTATCACTCTTACTGGATTTCCTTTAGCGTTTTCTGTTGTTTCTACCGCCGGATGGCACATCAAATCATTTTCTCCCGGATTCCAGTCGTTTGTCGCAGTGCAGTCGGCCCAGCTTTCGGCGCGCCCCAGATATCCGATTCCTTCGGCAAGGTGCGAAGCGAATTCAAAGAGTTCGGGGTTTAATTCAAGGTCAGGCCAGAGCGCAACAAGTTTTTCGCCTTTCGGAAGCTGCAAAAAGGCATCAAAAACCAGACTTTTCTTTTTTCCCTGTAAGGGCATATAGTGGCGTGTGTGCGTATGGACGACGGCTTTCGGCAGTCGATAGGAAGGCAGGTTTTCCACGAGGGCGGAAATTAGTGCCTCAAGATCGCTTTTCTTCCACAGTGTGCGGTTTCCCTTACGTTTGTAGCTGGCGATCAGTGCACGCAGAATTCGCCATGGTTCAGGAGGCCAAGGAACTCTGGTTTCATTGACATGCTTTCCCCATAGGGTCGCATGGTATTTATTTGCTGGAAACTCAAAAGTTAATGCGAACATTATGGTATCTATTCCCCTTGGATAACCGAAAGTTGTGGCGGATTATTGAACGGGCGACTTAAAGTGGTTGTGCGGGCAAAAAATTGCTGTAGTACTGATTCTGTGCAATGCGTCGACTCCTATATACTTCTTCAATTCCTCTACGAGAAAGGGAAGAAGATTGTAATTGTTCTTTATGGATGTCGGATAACGCAAGCAAAGACCGTAGAGAGTCCACTTTCACCATTGGTGTCCAAATTGGCCATATAAAATAGATCTCACGTCTGCCAAGTCGCTGAAATCCTGTAGTCTGGATTTTCTTCCCGACCAACAAAGAAGGGAAAAGTTGTAATGCCTCGGCAGCTAAATTGTTAGCAGCCCACATAGTCCCTAAATCATCAGATTTGCTTGGGTCCCGCCACCGCAGCGCATAACGCTGATCTTCTATAGGATCCCATCTTAGACTATAACCTTTATCCAGATAGTCCCATGTGTGAAACAGAGTGCGTTGTATGTGATCAAGATTGATTTTCTTCCTTGAGTCCTTAACGTAGAGAGGGAGGCCTTGTCCAGCGGAATCTCCACTACGCACCATCCGAAAACTGGAATCCTGAAACTGTTGACTCTTTTCATTGGGATATAGATCGGTTCCAAATGCACAAAGCAAGTCGGCATCTCGACGTTCTTGCATAGATGAACTGTGCTGTGCCTCTCGAAGAGCATGGGAGAATTTTGTGATTTCAAACGGCATCCGTTTGTCAATGTTGAAAACGGTCATCGGGGCGTTTCGCAAAGCTGCCAAAAGCTTCTCAGAAAAATCGTTTTTGTCTTCACAGCAGTTTTTTAACAGAGGCCTCCATCCGTTATCGGTAGATTCCCAGCCGAGACATATTTCTGGAAAGGTTTTGTTTAAGACAACAAGAGTTCCTATAGCAGCAAGAAAACCTAAGGGGTTGCTTCCGTCCAGACCACTTAGCAGGAGATGCTGTCCAGATTTATTTACAGTCACTGCGGGTTTCCTCCCATTCGCTTCTTCTCCAATCCGCGAGTCGTAATAGAGCTTCCAGCCAAACAAGCCCCCACCATCCATAACGTTTTACCAATCGCCAATAACGGTCCGAGATGCCGGAATCAAGACGCTCAAGATTTGTTGGACCTGACCAAAACATTTTCAGACCGTTTAAGTCAAAACTTACTTCTTGTTTCTGTTCGTCAAATACCGCTGGGGCAAATGGCCGACAATAGCCGTGATGGCTGGCGATGAGATGAAGGGTCAAGTCGCGTAGATAATCTTCTTTTGGAAGGATATCCGGTACGCTTTCTGCCATACGCACGGAAAGAAGTTCATGCCGTCCTTTCTCTGGATAACCAGAAGTTTTGCGGGCATTGCTACGTGCATTGGATGTTTTGGGCATGTCTAAAGATTTTGCTAGGGGTTCTCCGCCTGAAAAAGGCATACCACCTCGTAGCAAAGACTGAAACCTAGGATCAGCTTTTCCGATATCGTGCAAAAGACCAGCGCAGGCAACAGCTTCAACTAGATCATTCGGCAAACCGCAACCTAAGGCGTGAAGCCGGGCAATTTTTTCAACTCCAGACAGGTGTTTGTGAAGCTTTACGGACTGTCCGTTTCGATGCGAAATGCCGGATGAAGCGATGTCATCCTCATCGCTAAAGCCGTCAGCTTCGTAGATAAGCTTTTGTATGATACGACGTCCAGTAATAATTAAGGTTTCTTCGTCCACGACTTGGTACGCATTGCGAAGCTTAAGTCCAGGGTATTCACTTCTAAGTTCCTCTGCGACTATGGGCAACCAAACCCAACGTTCCGGTAGCGACTCTGGCAGATTAGCAAGCTCTGCCAATAGATGTTGCAGTGACTCGGTAACACTATCCGGATTGTCATTGTATTGCTGTTTTATGTCCTTTAAAAGCTCAAGGCAGAGTTCTTTAGCATGTTGGAGAGAATCCGGCCATATTTCTACAAGTTTTGGGTGCAAGCGCAGAATTGGCTTGGCGCGGGTAAGTCGGTATGACTGGTCGCCAATATCAAGAGTCGCAGGAGGCTTTGTTGCATCTGGAGGCATGTCGCCGAGGTCGTTCCAGCCACCTGGGTGATTAACAGGAATTACAATAATATCCCCGGGACGAATTTTTGCAGGGTCTGAAGTAATATCTTCAAGCTTTGTTTTAGCACCATGCCAGCGAATCACGCGGCGTTTTGCGTTTTCATTGGATTGGTGTTCTTCATTAGTATTTGGTGCCGTATATTCGCTTTCCACGTCAGTGGTAGTATCTGAGGTTTCCCGTCCAAGCAGCCATTGTTTGAACACTATTGTTGGCACGGGAAGTGTTTCATTACTACTTGGTGGGCATAAACGTAACAAGTTTAAAGCGGCTTTTTCCTTGCCTGTCAAATCTATATCTGCACGCCAAAGTACTTGCACAGTTCCCGCTCCTTTCTCTTGACCGTGCAGAAACGGGGCCACATCGGGTGAGGGATATGGCTCTGGTGCCGTCTGTGACCAGCAATCAATATGGGATGGGAGCATTACCGGGGCACTTAGAGCGGGTGCATTCAGTTCGGCAATTAAATCGCTTTTAGGCAGTTTTTCCTCAAGGTGGATGATCCCGAAATCCACTTCATCATTTTTATTCTTAATACTTTTTAGCCAATTCCAAGTCTTGGACAATGCCTGACCATAAACCGGGTCCTCTTCTTCTGAAGCCTTAGCTTGGTCTCCACGCACGAGAATCTCGGCTCGTGCTTCAATCGGTCTCCCCGTGCGATTTAGCCGACCGAAACGCTGGCGTAGAGCATCAATGCTTGCACACTCGGTTGCTAAACCGTCGAAATCAAGATCAGCGCCAACTTCCAAGGTTTGTGTAGATACGACGATCAATGGCTTTTCCAAATTGCGGGCGTTAGATTTACCGGACTTCAGCGTTTGTAGTTGGTGCCGAACTATCGCGTCTTTATCGATAGAGCGCATGCGGCCAGTAAGCAATATAATGTCAATCTCTTTCTGTTCTTCTTCCAAGCAACGGTATGTCTCCCGCGCTGTGGCAACTCGATTGACGAATATGACAATAGCGTGGCGTTGCGGGTTGATCAAATTCAATCCTGCTTTAGCCAATGCCTTGGCCAGTTCCTTCGTTGCTTTGGTCCCTCTGGCTTTTCCTACCGTTTTCAGTATTGCGGGTTTGTGTGCTAGTTGACGTTTGCCGAGAGGATGTAACAAAGAGCGGTTCTCGTTGGATTGGTCACTGAACAGATCTTTTGTTTCTGGAGGAGGGGTTGCTGACATCACGACGAAGTGAAAGGATCGTTTCAAGGGGGCTTGCCCCCATTCCTGAAAACGTTTAACTGCTTTCAGAGTTTGTAAAAAAGGCTGTGCGCAGTGTGCTTCATCAAGTAGAATCAGGCTGTCATTTGCAATCAGTCCTGCGTAGATTGGCCAGCTTCCGGAATTACGTCCATATGCTCTAAAGAGGATTCGCGACCCAATCTGATCAACTGTTGATGTCACCAAAGTAGGTTGTAGTGGGTTGCGTGCCCAAGCCTCCGAACGGTAGATGCCGCCACGCAACACATACGCGGCTAATGGCCGTTCGGCATCAAAACCGCTTGTTTCGCCATGGGCGATCTGCCGAAGATTATCTGCTACCTTTCTCAGAATGCCTGTTTCCGCTTTTTCTAGTTTTTCCTTTATTTGGCAGGCTCGCTCATAAGCTTCATCCACGATAACGCGGCGGTCCACGACAAAGAACACTCGACGGGGTGAAGTAATGAGTTGGTTTTGATTCAACAGAGAGGCCTGAGCAGACAAAACGAACACTGCTATATCAAGGCAAGCCGTTTTACCGGAACCAGTTGGTAATGTTATGGCCTCAGGCCAAGGCGATTTAACGGTGCTTTTATCTAAGAAAGGGCCTGAAGCAGCAGAGTTGTTGGATAAAACATCTTTTTTTTTCAGGAGTCTTTCTGCCAGTGCAGATTGCCATGCGAAAGGAGGTTTTTCTCTGCCCCACAATGACATGAAGAATTCAGGAAAGTCTGAGGCGCTCAAATCAGACATGATTAGCTCCTTCTTTGTCCATTGGGCGACATAATCCATATCCTCTGAAGCGTCCAGCCCCGATGAGTACAGGTCCTTGCACTGGTTCGTCAAAAATTATCACCGCATGGCTGTGACTCTGCGGCCCTCCATCTTTTTTGCGTACCAGTTGCGGGTATTGTCTGGCATGAGGTGCTCCTTTTACCGCTGAGACTGGATGGAGTAAAACTTTGGAGGGGCGTGGAAGACCCACATGTGCGCATGCATCTATTACGCTTTCGGCGGCTTGTTCCCACTTGCTTTTGCCATTAAAGTGGCGATTCATCACCACGGGAGTTACGCTTGCCCAGACATATGAAGCACGTGTCCAAGTATGTGAATCAAGATTTTTGGGCGGGTGCTCTCGGTTTTCGAGTTCTGCACAGCACTCAAACCACTTGGAATCAAAAAATCGATGTTCACGCGCTAATCCTGTCTCTGGATGGTACAGGAAATTGTCAAGGCATTTCCCGGCTTCATACGGGTTCAGTTCACGTGGCAACGCCAGAGCAAGTCCCATGATCCGACCGTCTGAATGCTGATCACCCACAAATGGAAGAGGAAAGAATGCTAAATGAGGCTTGATACTTGGCTTCCCGTCCGGTTTTTGACCGCTTAGCCACTCAGGTGCTGGTTGCTGTGAACAGGAATTCATCACCATTTCTCGCAAAGCCTGTATGAGTTTGAGAGTTGTTGACAGGAATAGCCGTTTACCTGTAATAGTAAGCACGATCAGTTGTGGGCTGAATACTGAGCCAATTTCCTTAGTGTAATCAGTCTTCTTTGGTCGACTATATCCATGCCAGCGGCTTGGGACAGGGTGCAGGCTCAATGGAGTTTTTCCGCCAAAGCGCTTTTCCATTATCTTATTGATTTGTTTTTTTTCTTTCCCTTTAAGTCTGTCGGCTTTTGTTTTCAGATCAGAATATTCTATGACATTGGTTCTGTTGCAGGTCCGTGCCAAGTTGTTAAGACGTCCGGCAACCGGTATTCGTAACCGGCGTTCAGCAATTTCCTTGCTGGGTTTCCAAGTTGCCTGAATTTCAATATTTTCTTCAACCCAGACATGAACAAAGGATGCCGAGTGTCCAACATGAGTGACTTTGGTGGCTAACTGTTCTAATCCTTTGCGAAATTTGCCCAACTCAATGTTTTGCCAAATCAAATATACGATAGGGTCTGCTGGAATAGCTGCTGGGAATTTACGTGGTTGGCGCACACGGTGCTCTGGAAGTAATGCCAATCCTTTTTTTTTCAGTTCTTTTAAGTCGTTGTTTTTAGGGAGTTTTCCGGTACGTATGTCATTAACTGGAACATAACTGACAACCGTGGTACGAGTTGTTGCGTCGGATGCGGCAATTTCTGGAGGCATTAGGTTTTCAAGCCAACGCAGAACCTCACCTTCCTCGGCATCTTCGCCGGTCTCAAACCAAGCTGCTGCTAGAGCCATGAAAACTCGGTCTGGATGGGGCGGCCACTCTGCCTGTTCTTTTCTGGCACCATCAGCGGCAGCCATTGACCATCCGTTAAGGTAATGGAAGCCGAGAGCGAACATCAGATTGGTTCTCCGTCGGAAGAACTTGCCAATTCCTGACTTCGTCTGACTAGTTCGACTAATTCTGGCGAAGGGATCAATTCGATTTCTCCTTCCCATGGAAGACCAAGATTCTTGGCTTCAGCGACTGCAGCATTCAACAGTTCGACCGCATCGCTATTACTTAGCTTGAACTCTTTCGGTGTTGTTCCAGGCTTGTCGAGAAGTTCCCAAACTGGTTCCCGCTCTGCAAACAATTGACAACGGGAACGAAGGTCAGTATCAACTTGCGCTAAAGTTCCAGCGGCGAGACCCAACGAGGCTAGTGCAGTGCGTGCGGCAAGATTGACCGCGTTATCAGAATTATGAGTATCTTTTAGCGGGAAACAAAGCCGACGCAGGACAGATAGGGACAAAGTTGTCGTCTGACGAGCTTTTGATATTGTAAAACCGCCGTCCGAGATATTCGGTGGAATGTTTCCATGAACAGCGGATGATGGATCCCCCTTTTTTTTATATGGTTTTGGTTTGGATTTTTCTATTACTGCGTTTTCCCTGTCTAAGGTCCAGTCCGGTACATTGTCCTCTGCCGATTTGCGTTCATAAAGAGGGCCTGCATCTTTCATAATCTGAGCAGGATCAATGCGACTACTTGTTTTTTTCCCTGCAACCGAATCGTATCCGACGATTTCCGAAACTATTGCTCGTTGGAACTTTACTCCTAGGCCTCCACGTGGACCGGTCGAATCCCATAGACCGAATATCAGAGCTGTTGGGCAAAGTCCAAAAATGCCCGTGGCATTGCGAATGTCTGCCGTATCGAGAACCTTGCCTTCGTCCGATTTACGGAAAATCGTACCGTTTTTTAGGCTATCGCGGAAAAGTGCATCAGCGATACGATGAGGAGCTTCAAGGCTGGAAATGTCAAATTTTTTTGATAGTTGTTGTTGATCAAATCTTACTATTAATAAAGGAACGCTTGTTACACCATCGCGATGCGCTCGAAGCAGAGCTAGTTCCATTCGATTTGCCTGTGACTGTACGGAGTCAAGCAGTACGCATTTACGGACTTCTCCAGTCTCGGGATTTATACGCTCTTCAGTGGCATATTCTCCACCTTCGTAGGTTGGAGGAAAAACCTTATCGCCAAGCCCTCCTGCTGGTTGATAATCAGTTATACAACGGAATGCTGCTGCTGTTCCGTCAACTGCTTTTTTCAAAGTTTCTAAATCAAGCGCCATATTGATTTCCTCCTCGTTTTTACCTTGAGTTTAATTTAGGTTGCTGAATTAGGTTCTATTATATCAGATTGAAACACGAAGCGTTAAGGTCTTTTTGACACACTTGCTTCAACGAGGCCGAGGCGAAATTGCCTCGGAAATTTTCCCTTAAGTCTCCGAGAAATTTACCCGTAAACTCTCTTCAATGAGGCCGAGACAGCATCGCCTCGGAAACAATCTGCAAGAAGCTTATGTTCTGCCCCTTTTTTTTACTTTTTAAGTCAAGTTTCTTTTCTCTTCTACCTTTAATTTAGCTTTCAAATACAACGTAATTTTTAGTTGCCGAAGGCAACAATAGATAGTGGATTCAAAATTGAAAGACCATTTGGGCAAAATAATTTTCAGTAACATGTTGATTGTTTTTTCAATTATCATGAATTAAACGACAGTGGGTATTCGCTAATTTCCCAATTAACTCTAACATGTTTGAGTCATAAATACAAAACATTCTTTCCGGCGATTCTAAGTCAGAATTCTGTGAACCCTCCACTTTGCGAATTCTTGTACTCCATGCCGACTGTTGCGCGGATGATAAACTAATTCCCCTAGAGTTGAGTTGCTAGAAGGAAACAATGAACAATAAGTCTTTACGCAACGCAAAAGGTTGTGCATATTCTCATTGAATTACTGTTCGAATAAGAATAAGCACCGCACTGATCCACCTGTTGCGTTTCAAACTTGAAAACACGTTCTAATGTATATGCGAGAAATTGCTTTTATTGAATCCAGCGTTACGTATTGGACGTGAAGGGATCCCGGCAAAGATCAGGCGAAGCGTCTTAGGGATTGGTCGTTTCTTCTTGAATTATTTGAATATGCAGAACTCTGGACTGTAGATGGATAAAAGATGATGTTGTTTTGCCATGTGTGTTTGTATGTAATGGCGATTTCTGGGTGTATAACATGAACCAACTGAGACTCTTGCAAAATTATTGAGGCAAACGACTGCCTGAAAAATCTTACCATTTCCACGGTGAAGAAATGCAAAGTACGGAAAAAAGTCAGGTGGTTTTCGATCAGATCAAAGCCGTGGACAAGTCTCGCCTGATCAGGCAACCGGGGTTTTTGCCGGATGTGTGAGCACGGGATGTGGCGGATGTGCTGCAAGAAATGTTTGCCTGCGGCGGCTGACGAGAAAGATTGTCCTCCCTTATTCGTGCCTCGCTTTTTACTTCCGCAAACGGACGACAAAACGCTCGCCGTCCTCTACCAGTTCGGGAGACTTGCCGTTGTGCTCAAGCATGGACCGTATAATGCGGTTCCGCACCCCCATCCCGAGATGTTCCACATAACCGTAGTCGCGCAGTATTTCCTTGAGCATCTCGTTCCTTGCGGCGCGCAGACCTTCTTTCATTTTTTCCACCGTTACGCCATTTGGCAGTCTGCCGGGGGAAACAATTTCAAGGCGGTCGCCGTACAGGGAGAGTTCAATGTCCGTACCCGAAATCGTATAGTCTCGGTGTGTTACCGCGTTCACCACGGATTCCCTGACGGCATCGTCAGGAAACGCTTTCTTTCTGCGTCTGCGGCCTCCCTCAAGCCATGCGCTTGTCCCCATGTTTCTTTTCACAAAGTCTACGGTTCGGTCAATGACTCCCTTTTCAAGAATCCTTCCGCTTTTGGAGAACGCGGACACGAGAGGTCCTCTTATCAGTTCTTCATCAGTCGTGTCGTAATCTTTTTCATTGCGCGGAAATGCCGTGGCTGTGACGCCGGCCTGCGGAAGATGGCGGTTGGGATTGCTGCCGAAAAGCAGCAGACCAGCGACCGTCGCGTAAGTAACGCCGTCGTACTCGGCAAGCAGGTCAGTGTTTAACAGCAACCTCCGCCAGCCTTCGCCGTCTTTGACGTCTGGAATATGCTTTCTCTTGAGTATGTCGCGAAAATAGTTCTGAAGCAGAGGAAGGTCAAGACTCTCGAAACCCGTTCCGGCTATCGGTTTTATGTCGTAGCGGATAACGCGCGCGGACTGGTAGAGCCGTGCTTCTTCCTCCCTGGTGGCGGCCCGCGAAGTGCTTCCGACCCTGACGTAAGTGGTCCAGGCCGAACCGCGTTTGGCCTTGTAGGGCTTTTCCGGGCTGTCCGACGGCAGCCGGATGATTCCGACAATTTTCCCTCCTTCAAGAGTGACGGAACTCCAGTGAGGGATGACCTCGGGCTGAAGATTCTGACGGGCGATGTTCATAACCCATCGTTCCACTTCGTTGCGGTCGCGGAGAAGGCCTGTGATCGACCCGTCATCCTCAACCCCGAGAAAAATCAGGCCGCCTTCAAGATTCAACAACGCGGACATCTCCTTGGCGACCGAACCTACCTTCCCGTCGTCTCTCTTGAACTCAACGCAGGAATTTTCGCCTTCGCTGACTATTTGAAGCAGTTCCGCAGTGTTCATGCGCGCGGTCACTCTCCTGAATCCATCGTATCCGAATTAAGCAATGCCAAGCCACTCGCCCGACGTTCTATCAAAATCTGACTTTTCCAGGTGAAACCGGAAGCCTGCCGGGCTTATATTCAATGTAACTGAAAACATCCCGCTGTTCACAATTGTCTGAATATATGCAAAGCGCGGTTTCTAGCCCTCATATGATCTGCTATAGGATGCGGATAGCTGTTCCCTAGAGAAATCCCCGAGTCTTCAAGTACATGTTCTGGTGCGGTCCAAGGCTGGTGAATGTATTTGTTCGGCGAAATTGTAAGTTCAGGAACCCAACGCCGTACGTAAATGCCATCGGGGTCAAATTTCCTGCCCTGAAGTACAGGGTTAAAAATACGAAAAAACGGAGCCGCGTCGACTCCACAGCCAGCTACCCACTGCCAGCTGACAGAATTGTTTGCAAGGTCGGCGTCAACTAAAGTATCCCAGAACCACGCCGCGCCGTCCTGCCATGGGATAAGCAGGTGTTTCACAAGAAAAGAAGCGGCGATCATGCGTACCCGGTTGTGCATCCAGCCCGTCGCCCAGAGTTCACGCATTCCAGCGTCAACTATTGGGTAACCGGTGAGACCTTGCTGCCACCGGCGAAGTATTTCTTCGTTACTTGTCCACGCAAAGCGTTTGAATTCCGGTCGGAACGGCTCTTCGGGAAAATCTGGCCAGTAATAAAGCAGGTGGTGTGAGAATTCCCGCCATACAATCTGGCGGAAAAAGGGTTTCAGGTTATCTTGCGATTCAGGCTTTACGTTTGCAAGCCAGTGATGCCAGCATGTCCTTGGTGATATCTCACCAAAATGAAGATGAGGAGAAAGCCTGGAAGTTCCTAAGATGTCGGGACGGTCGCGTCGCGCTCCGTATGCAGCTGCCGATCGTTCCAGAAATGAGTCGAGACGTGCTAGAGCTCCCGCTTCACCCGGTGTCCATATATCAAGCCATTCGACGCTCCAGTCGAGTTTTTCCGGCACCAGCTTCCACTGATTAAGCGAATCACTCTTGATAAGTTGTTTCGTGCATGGAAGCTGTTTTGGCGCAGCCAGAGGCGCTGGCGGCGGAAACTTTTTCAAGCAGGCTTTATAAAAGGGNGTGAANACCTTGTAGGGTTCGCCGTTTTTTGTCGTAATGGATTCNGGCGGAAAAATCAGATTCCCGTCAAATGCCCTGAATCCGGCTCCGAGTTCNTTAAGAATATGCTTCAGTCCTGAATCGACCTTGATCGCGTGCGGTTCTGTAAGCGAGGTGCAGTGTACCGCCGTGGCNCCGGTCTCGTTCACCAGATCTCGGAGAATTTCCTGCGGTTGGCCGCGACGCAGAATGAGCCTGTTTCCAAGAGTNTTTAAGGATTGGTCGAGTGCTTTCAGGCTGTGGTGAAGCCACCATCTGCTGGCGCCGCCGGGTGCCCAGGGGTCAGAATCGCCATCTTCAAGTATGTAAACGGNCAGCACCGGATGACCGGATTNAGCCGCACTTAAGAGCGCCGGGTTGTCCGTGAGTCTTAAGTCTTTTCTGAACCAGTGAATAACTGGACGCACATCTTTGCTGTGGCGAGCCATTTTGTTGTTTGCCCAAATCCGTAGCCGTTTTTACCGGCGTGCGGGCTTTTGTGTTAAAGTGCGGTAAATTATACTGGAGAAACAGAACTGTTTGCTGGATAGAGGTGATTTTCCATGCCGGATGAGCACTTAAAAGAGAACTTCAGATCGGGATTCATTTCCGTGATAGGACGGCCCAACGTGGGCAAGTCCACGCTTGTAAACTCGATTGTCGGAGAAAAAGTTTCGGCCGTTTCAGATAAGCCGAGCACCACCAGGAACAGAATTCTGGGAGTAAGGACTTTTGATGATTCGCAGCTGGTTTTTCTTGATACCCCCGGTGTTTACAGGGAGAAAAGCAGGCTTGGAAAATCCATGGCNAGNGCGGTAAGCGGGGCCCTTTCTGATGCTGATCTGGTGGCGTTTGTTACGGATGTCGAAAAGCCTTTCGGGGCGGCTGATGAATCCATATTGAAAATGCTCAGCAAACCTTCCTTGTTTATTATAAACAAGATTGACAAGGTAAAAAAATCAAAACTCCTGTCGATATTTTCAGCTGCCGAGAGATTTTCTGAGAAGTTCCTCGAAATAGTTCCCATCTCGGCTCTTAACAATGACGGGGTGGAGGAGCTCACACAGCTTTTCAAAAAGCATCTGCCCGAAGGGCCGAAATATTTCCCCGATGATATTTTCACGGACCAGCCCGAGATTTTTTACGTAAGCGAACTCATAAGGGAGAAAGTGTTCAACCTCACACGAAAGGAGATTCCCTACAAGGTCGCCGTCGCAGTCTCGGGGTGGAGCGAAGATACGGAGCGGAACATGATCAGGATAAGTGCGGAAATCTATGTTGAGAGGAAAAGTCATAAGGGGATTCTGATAGGAAAGGGCGGGGGCATGCTAAAGCAAATCGGTTCTGAGGCCAGGGTTGAGATTGAAAGGATACTGGGAGTGAAATTGTTTCTTGAACTTTGGGTTAAAGTTAAGGAGAACTGGACCCAGAGCGATTTCCTGATAAATGAATTCGGTTACGGAAACTGAACCGTAGAAGCCTTTATTCTCCCTTAAAAACCGGCTTTCTCTTTTCAAGAAAAGCTTTTTTTCCTTCCTTGGAGTCGTTGCTTTTCCTCACCTTGGCGAAAAGAGACCTTATGAGTTCTTCATTCTCTTCTGATAGCGGCTCCCCTTGTTCCCAGATGTTTATCATCTTTTTCATCGATATCATGGAAAGCGGAGCGTTTTCGCCTATTCCCTCGGCGAGCCCATAAGTGAACTCTTCAAGCTTGTCTCTTTTTACAAGGTGGTCGACAAGTCCTTTTTCTAGAGCTCTTTCGGCGTTAACGGGGGTTCCGGTGAGAAAAAGTTCCCTTGTAAACCCGGGACCCACCAAGTTCAGGAATTGCTTTATTCCGCTGTAATGATAAGTGACTCCCAGTTTTACTGGCGGGATTGCGAGTTTGGCGTCGTCGGCGCATATTCTCAGGTCGCAAGTCACCGCGAGTTCGAGTCCCGCTCCGAAAGCATGACCGTTTATCATTGCTATTACGGGAAGAGGGTAGGACTTGACCGCCCGCATGGCTTCGGTGAGGGGGTGACCATCTTCTATCGCAATTTCTTCCTCGGATATTGCGGCTATATCATATCCTGAGCAAAAGGCCCTATCGCCACTACCTCTTATAACAACACATCTGATCTCAGTGGTTTTTCCTAGTCTTAGAAATTCTTCGGTTAACAGTTTGAGAGTTTCTGGGGTAAGGGAGTTTCTTTTCCCTGGGCGGTTAAGCGTAAGAGTGCGTATGGAATTTTCGGTTTTTACGAGAATTTCTTCGTTTTCGGCCATGGAAAAATTATATATTATCGAGATTTGGTGTCTAAGCGGAAACTAAGGGGATAGGTCCTTAATGCGTTTAGTCTGTGTAGGGTCGTTGATTTACTCAAGCATTTGACCTATGCGTTCAACAGCTTTTTGCAGATTCCTCAGGTCTTTGCGACATATTTCCCATAAGATTTCCGGGTTGCTTTTGTAGTAATCGTGTCGTAGAACATTGCCAATTCCCGCGATGTTCCGCCACGGAATGTCTGATTCCCGTCGCTTAAATTCATCCGGCAGGCGGCGGCTTGCTTCAGACAGNATNTCCAAGTTTCTTTCAACAAGTTGACGAGTACGTCTGTCCGCGCGAAAGTCTTCTAGGTCTTTACCCTCAATATCAGCGTAAATATTTTTTATGGCTTCCAGAATCTGGTCAGCGTAGAGAGCAGGATCTTTTGACATATTAGAAAACCTGTTCAGATTCGTTGATTATGCTTTCCTTAATGTGCGGATGAAGCCCTTCTCGCGTTACTACATCCACTTCACATCTTAAGTTATCTTCAAGAAAATATTTTACTTCAACTAAATCAAGTAAGCTGAAGGGAACTTCCGGTTTGGTATCTATAAAAATATCTATGTCACTTGCCGAAGTGTTTTCGTTTCGAACTGCCGAACCGAACAGGAAAATAGATTTGACCCCTTTATCCCGCAATGGTTTTTCCAAAGACAGAATCTGTTTGCGGATTTCCACTTTTGTTAATTGTGCTGCCAAAGATGTATCAGTTGAAGAGTTGTCCTGTCTGACCAACAGTCGCAACGCTTCGCGAACCACTTCACTTGCGTTGTTGTAAAGCCCGGACGAAACTTTTCCTCGGATGAACTCTTCTAATTTTGGTGTGAGAGAAACATTCATCACTTTGCACCTGTGGTATAGAAGATACTTTAATAACGAACTTTGTCAATCTTTGTTATCAAAGCGTCTTTTAAGTAGTTTATCTGTCGAGAATGACCTCATTTTAAACTGTCAGGAGTACTCGCAGGGTAGTTATCCGGTAAAATTGGGAAGGGCTATGAAAAAAAAGAAGCCATCAAGCGAGCGAACCTACAGGGTCCTGTTTCTCTGCACGGGCAATTCGGCCCGTTCGATTATTGCTGAATCTTTTTTGAATCACAATAGCGACGGAAAGTTTGTCGGCTACAGTGCGGGCAGTCATCCTCGGGGAGAGGTTCATTCCCATGCTCTTGATCTCTTGCTTGGCAAGGGACACGACATTGAGAATCTGCGTTCCAAATCTTGGGATGAGTTTGAGGTGGAGGATGTTCCTTCGATGGATTTTGTCTTTACGGTGTGTGACAACGCGGCGAATGAACCTTGTCCCGTGTGGCCGGGCAGGCCGGTGACGGCTCACTGGGGTCTTGCGGACCCCGCGGGCGTTGAGGGAACTGAAGCTGAGCAACTAAAAGCTTTTGAAAGAGCCTACGAGTTGCTAAAAGAGCGTATCACTGCGTTTCTGGCCCTTCCGTTTGACTCGCTTGACAGCGTGGAACTTCGTGAGAGACTTGAAAAGATAGGGCGCCGTGGATCTGGAACGGACGGAGAATAGTTACTGACGCTTGAAGCGTTTCTGTCCGGCCACGGTATGAGAACTGAATCGTTCTGACTCTCAGGCGGAAGCACTATGACGAAACGAAAAACCCTGTATCTGGCTAATCCCTACGGCTTTTCCGTACAGCAGCGCGAAGGGCCTTTGGTGGCTCTTGTTGGGGTTCTGGAATCAATGGGAGCCGAGGTATGGGAGCCGTTTTCCCGGAATAATCAGNTTGATAAGGCGGTCGCCGGTTGGGCCTATCGGGTTGGACAGTCGGACCTCAGNGACGTGCGAGCGGCCGATGGNTTGTTCGCGGTTGTCAATGGATGTCCGCCGGACGAAGGAGTTATGGTGGAACTGGGAATGGCTATTGCCTGGGGCAAACCCGTATTTCTGTTCCGGGATGACTTTCGCAGATGCACCGACAGCGAGGTCTATCCGCTTAACCTGATGCTGTTTGCCGGCATGCCTGAAAAGGGCTGGGAAGCTTACTTGTATGGTTCCGTAGAAGAGATAACCGACCCGGACAAAGCGCTGGCGAGATGGCTTAGGGATGCGGACTGATTTTTAGGNGCGAGCCATCAAAAAATTTACCGGNCTGCTATTTTTAGAACTCTGGCCCCTTTTCCTACTCCCCTTCTCATTTCCAAAAGTGCTGCGTTTGCCTCTTCAAGTCCGTACTCAGTGACTTCAGCTTCTATTCCCAGAGTGGACGCGGCCGAAAGAAAGCCGGCGACATCTTCCCTCGTGACGTTAGCTACGCTTTTTACCTCTTTTTCAAGCCAGAGGTGCGATTGGTAATCGAGACTCAGCAAAGAATCGATGTCGGAGTTCTCCTTGCTTATGGCGTTTACGACCAGTTTTCCCCCGGGGACAAGATTCTCAAGNGAGCGCAGAACGGGCTTCCATGCCGGAGTGGTGTCAATGATAGCTGAAAGCTGNCTGGGGGAGTGCTCTTCAATTCCACCTGACCAGGATGCTCCAAGCTCCATGGCGAATAGTCTTTCCTTTTCTCCTCTTGCGAATACGTACACCTCGCTTAGGGGGTATGAGTGACGAAGGAGCTGTATGACCAGATGTGCAGAAGCCCCGAACCCCATTAGCCCTACAGCGTCGCCGTCCGTTATTCCGGAAAGTCTAACGCAGCGGTAACCTATCGCTCCGGCGCATAGAAGAGGGGCCGTTTTCACTGGGTCCATTCCCTCTGGTATACGGTGAACAAAGCCTGCGTCCGCGACCATAAATTCGGCGAAACCTCCGTTTCTGTCCCTGCCGGTGGCAATNAAGTTCTGGCAGAGGTTCTCCCGTCCGCTACTNCAGTAGGAGCATTTTCCGCAGACTCCTCCTATCCACGCAACTCCAACCATGTCGCCTACGTCGAAATTNCTTACGCCCAAGCCATGTTNCTTGACCACCCCCACGGCTTGATGTCCCGGAACAATCGGAAGAGATGGGGGAATCACCCGTCCTTCTACCTCGTCCATGTCGGTGTGACAGACCCCGCAGGCTAAAACGCGTACCAGCACTTCTCCTTCAGCGGGTTTTGGTGTGGGAATTTCGAGCAGTCCAAGAGGGGCGTCGTTCTTAAAAAGGTCGTACGTACCTCTTAGAACCATCGCCTTCATCACGCTACCAAGTATAACACGCATGTATGGCAGGGTGTTGAATCAGTTGAAATGATTATGATTTAAGTGCAGAGAGGGACTGGCCTCTCACTGCTCGTACGGCGCGGACAGATGAAATTTATTCTCCCTTACCCCTTGAACGCAGTTTCCACCAAGCTGCCCCTAATATGAAAAGCAAAATCAAACATACGGTAAGGACTCCACGCGTAACTCTACCTTCTTCTCTATGCCTAGTTAGGTATTCCTCTCCTTCCTCAGGATAGAAGCCCGAACCGAGAATATAGCTATCATCACCGAGTGTTACTTTCTTTACATAGCCTACCTTGAATGAAGTTCCCTTTGCCTTGCCGA
>JGI24794J26673_10000672_pt1 | contig 22888 bp, 22 predicted proteins | sample MesohylPK_FD_26673 | JGI IMG/M metagenome (IMG submission 26673) | reverse complement strand
TCGTCCATGAACCCGAATGCGGTTACCTTGTGCACGTTCGCCAGACCCGTGTAGAACTCGGCCGCCATAACTCCGGCTTCGGAATTGTAGTTAACGGTCTGGTAGTCGTCGAGATACGGATCGCCGCCGAACTGGCGCACTAGAACCTCGCGGAACCAGTGATGATCCTGCGCAGTCATTCCGGCCGTGATGCCGACTTGGGTTATATTGCCCGCATCGTCGGTCATTGTCAGCTTCTTGGCGATCTCGACCATTTCGTCCAGCGTTTCCGGCGGCCCTTCGATTCCGGCCTCGTCAAACAGTCGTTCATTGTAGAAGAGAGCCAGCGAACGAACCGCCGTGGGCAGAGCCCAGTAGTTGTCGCCCTCTCTCATGGCGGCAACCATCGGGAAGAACTCTTCCTCGATCATCGACGGGGAGAACGGATCGCTAGGCAGCGGCTGAATCAATTTGGCCGCGACATAGTCGTTTAGCCATCCGTAGAACAACTGCACGACATCCGGGCCTTCGCCCGCCGGTATAGCCGCAGCGACCTTCGTTCGGTAGTCGGCATACGGGAAGGTCGTCATGTTTACCTTGATATCCGGATTGGCGGCTTCGAAATTCAGGATAAGCTGATCCATCGCGTTGACGCGAGCTTCGAAGAAATACTGCCAGTATTCGATTTCCACTTCAGCGGTTGCGGCTCCCGCCGAAAGAGCGATTGCAGCGGCGGCGCCCAATGCTGCAGATTTGAACTGGTTTCCAAGCGTAACGGGCATTGTCGGATTCTCCTTTCGTGAAACGAAAACTTTCGTTGAGCGGAACCAGGCGACGTCGAGGTTCGCGCTTCGACCCTATGCCAACCAAGTTGCAATATCAAGCTAATGAGTCTAACCCCAACCGGACGCTGAGACTGCGCATTCAAGGAAGCCCGCACTTGAAGTCGCGCGGCGGTCGAAGCGCGTTTGCGCGTCGATTCAAACCTCGACCTTTGCAAACGCTTGCGCATGCGGAATAGCCGAGCCGACCCGCTGCAGGTTCGACCGGGCTGAAATCCAAGGGGCGAGGACAAGCATTGCCGACCGACGATCAAATTCGCATTGCCGAAGACAAGGCGCGGCCGCGCGTCATGGAGCTGTGGCGGGCCCTGCGCCCGCTAAGGAGCGTCATTCGTTTCATGAACACCGGCGCGCATCCGGACGACGAGACAACATCGATGCTTGCCGCTCTCCGNATNCGGGAAGGCTTCAGCGTATCTTTCGCCTGCGCCACGCGCGGCGACGGCGGACAGAATGAAGTCGGAACCGAACTAACCACCCAACTCGCCGCTCTGCGAACAGTCGAAATGGAACGGGCGAGCGATGCGCTAGGCATGCGCCTGTACTGGCTGTCGGAATCGCCCGGCGACTCGATAGCCGACTTCGGATTCTCCAAGAACGGAGCCGATACGCTCTCGAGATGGGGTCGCGAACGGACATTGGCCCGGCTTGTGGAGATCGTCAGAACAGAGCGCCCGGACATAATTTGCCCGACGTTTCTCGACGTTCCCGGACAGCACGGCCATCATCGGGCAATGACGGAAATGGCTCAGCAGGCTTTTTCGGCTGCGGCTTCGAACGAATTTCCGAGCGAACTTCCGCCATGGGAGCCAAGGAAGCTCTATCTTCCCGCATGGTCCGGCGCGGGACGATCCTACGACGACGACGAGCCGCCTCCCGCGACGACGCTCCTAGTTTCGGGCAGGGGCTCCGATCCGGTCAGCGGATGGAGCTGGCAGCGAATCGGCCAGCAGTCGAGAGCCTTTCATCGCAGCCAGGGCATGGGCCGCTGGGTTCCGGCGGGCGAGGAGCGGGACTGGCCGCTTCACCTCGTCGAAAGCCGCGTCGACGGACCGGACCGGACCCTTGCGTCCGGCCTCTCGGACACTGTCGCCGACCTGGGAGACATCCCGGGAGCCGAATCAATCGGAGAGGAATTGCGCGCCGCGGGCGCCGCGATCGAATCCGCTATATCCGCCTATCCGGATTTCAGAACCGTAGCGCGAACCGCGATTCGCGCTCTCGGCCACGTTCGAGCTGCGCGAGCCGCCTGCCCGGAAGCCGTACGAGGCGAGATCGACCACCGCCTCGGCGAAAAGGAAATCCAGCTAGGCCATGCCATCCGCATCGCGCTGGGAGTCGAGGTGAGAGGCAGGGTCGACCGAACCTGGCTGCGCCCGGGGGAGTCGGCGAATTTGGAATTGGAGATCTTCAAAGGAGATGCCGACGGCGTAGATCTAAAGTTCGACTTTCCCTACGGCGTCGAGGCAAAGGCGAACCGGCTGCTCGTTGATCGAGCCGCCCCGCCAACCAATCCCTGGCGATCGAGTTTTGATTCTCTGCTGCCCCGCCCGCCTGCGCTTTCAGTACGGATTAAAGCCGACGGAACCAACGTTCATAGCCGCCTCGCACTCGACGGCTCGCCGTTGATCCTGCCCGCAATCGGCGCATCGATCAATCCGGATTCAGCCATCGCCAACCTCGCGCGGACTCGCCGGGAGTTCGAAGTCGCGCTGTCTGAACTAAATCCGGCTGCGGCGCAGCCGTCGCTCGACTTGCCGGACGGCTGGTCGGCCCGTCGGATCGATCAAGGATATTCCATTGCGTTGCCGGAAGGCGTTGGCTGCGGACTCTACTCTATTCCGCTGCTGCTGAACGGGAAGCCCGCCTGGTCGTCGCGGCGAATAGCCTATCCCCACATCGGCGCGACGGCTACATTCCGGCCAGCGGAAATCAAGGTGCGCGTATTGGCGGCGGAAGTGCCCGATACGCGCGTCGGGTACATCGGCGGCGGCAACGACAATGTTCGGCACTGGCTCGACGCGCTTGGCGCGAATGTTGCCGAGGTCACGGACGCCGAACTCAACTCCGACGCGTCGCTGGATGCCTACGACGCGCTTGTCGTCGGCATATTCGCGATGAGATTTCGAGAGGGGCTGATCGAGGCGGTGCCGCGCGTGAAACGCTGGACGGAAGCCGGCGGAACGCTTTTGACGCTATATCATCGGCCCTGGGACAATTGGGATCCGGATTCCGTTCCCCCGAGAATGCTGGAGATCGGCCAACCTTCGTTTCGCTGGCGCGTTGCGGACCCGTCCGCCCGCGTAACCCAGCTGGTAGCGGACCATCCGGTCTTGAACACTCCGAATGTCATCGGGCCCGAGGATTGGGAGGGGTGGCGCAAGGAGCGAGGGCTGTATTTCGCAAAAGCATGGGACAAGGCGTATACGCCGCTCGTGGAAATGTCGGATAAAGGCGAAGAGCCGCTGCGCGGCGCGCTGCTGGCGGCCGACATCGGCCGAGGCCGGCACGTTCATACGTCCTTAGTGCTGCACCATCAAATGGACCAGCTCGTTCCAGGCGCGTTTCGTCTAATGGCGAATTTAATTGCGCGCCGGGAATAGCGAAAACCGCAGAGTTTAGGCAATCGATCGATTCTCGATCCGAGCGAACTGCATGGCCTTCTCCGAGCTTGCCGGGAATGAAGCGGAATTCCGAGGCCGTTCGGCCTATTCATCGACCAGCGTCATCAGATAGGCGACCACGTCCTCGACATCCTGGGCGCTGTAAATAGGACGGCCCTTGTATTCGGGAGCAACTTTGCGCAGTCCTTCGACCCTGAAGTAGGACGGCATGACCGTATCGGGATTCAGAGCTTTCGGGTCGACCAGCCGAAGCCGGAGCTCGCCGGCGGAGTATCTGCCTCCGATCCCCTCCAGCGGCGGCCCGATATCGCCCGGGTCGGGTTCTCCGGCTATTGGAAGCGAATGGCAGATCAGGCAGGTCGCGTTGTCCGCGTCCCTCACGATTCGCTCGCCGCGTTCCGGATTGCCTGCCTGGCCGGTCAAGGACGTCTCGATCGCGTAGTCTTCAATGATAATCGGCGTCGATTCTTGCGCAATGGCGGCCGAAGACGGGATCAATGCAATAATGTGAATCCCGCCGAAAACCAATGACGGGATCCGAATTCGGCGAACCGGGTCAGCCGAACATTTCCGCAGTGATGTTCGCAAACCAGCCGCGCGCGTACTCCGCCTCCGCCTGCCGATACTCTGCGGGAGCATCCGGCGGACTCGAGCCGCCGGCGCCCGGAACGGAAGCGATTTCGCCATTTTCATCCGGCCTGTACACCCCCGCGACGGATATTCCGTAATCTTCGGAAAGCAAGCTGTAGCACGTATTGATATATGCCGGTTCGCGGGGGGATTCGCCTGCGAGAAGAGAGGCGATCGCGCGAGCGCAGGCTTTTGCCTGGCTATTCGCGCTATGCCCGGATTTCGGCATCGCTCCCGCGACGCAGGCATCGCCGAGCACATGTATATTCGGCGCCGCCGCGGACTCGAAAGTCCGCGGATCGACTCGGCACCAGTCGCCGCCTTCGGCGAGTCCGGCCGTATCCAGAAGGCGGGCGGCCCTCTGCGGCGGCACGATATTGGCGACATCGGGGCGAAACTCCTCGAAATCCGTTCGAACGACCATGCTCCGCGCATCGACTTCGATGACATTGCCGCCGTCCGAAAAACCGATCCATTCGATCATCCCCGGGTAGAGACGCTCCCATCCCTCCCTGAAAAGCCCCTGTTTGGAAAATCCGTCCTTGCTGTCCAGAATAAGCACCTTGGACCGCGGCTTCCGCTCGCTCAGGTAATTCGCAACGAGGCTCGCTCGCTCGTAAGGTCCCGGAGGGCAGCGAAACGGGGTAACCGGAGCCGCAATGACCACGAGGCCTCCGTCTTCCATCGCCTCGAGCTGGCGGCGGAGCAATGCAGTCTGCGATCCCGCCTTCCAGGCATGCGGCATGCGTTCCGCCGCGGCTTCGTCGTAGCCTTCGATAGCGTCCCATTTGAAATCGATGCCGGGGGATACGACGAGACGATCATAGGAAATGCCTTCGCCTCCGGAAAGCCTAATCGAATTGCCTCCGGCGTCGATCTCGACGACGTTTCCGATCAGAACTTCGACTCCGTCGGCACGAAGGCCTTCGTAGCCGAATGTCACAAATTCCAATTCGTTAAATCCGCCAATGACCGTGTTGCTAAAGGGGCAAGTCGAGAACTTCTCGTTTCGCTCGACAAGAACGATATCTAGCTCCGCCGAATGGAGCTTAAGATAGCGAGCCACGGCGGCACCGCCGAATCCGCCGCCGACTACGACGACTTTTCCTCGGACTCCAGCAACCGCCCGCTCGCCGGCTACGCCCGCGAATGCAGACGCTCCGGCAAGCTTCAATAGCCCGCGTCTTGAAGTTTCAGCGCCTCGAATACCCATTCCGCAACTTGCCTCGCCGACGCCCTATTCTTCCAGCTCGCCGAAATATTCGGCCAAGGAGGCAATCTCGGCATCGGTTAGTCCCCGAGCGATCCGATTCATTATGGTTCCCTCGATCTCTCCGCTTCGATACGCTTCCAGAAGCAACCGCACGGATTCTTCGTCCAAAGGCGCAAGAGACGGCATTGAACCGGAGCTTGCGCCGTCCCGACCGTGGCAACTCGCGCACATTTCGGGCATGCCGGAAAATCCGATGTCGTCCGAATTCGCGGCGGCCGCCAAAAAAAGTGCGGGAATTGATAGAAGCGCTGCTTTCATAAATTGCGCGTGCCTTGCCAAGATTCCGCGGACGACAATTTACAAACGCCAATTGGCGCAAATGCTAGTTTGCCGGCTGCCGCGTGTCAAAATACTTTTTCCCGCGCGCCAGCGGCGTCGGCGGCGACGGCTACTTTCGATTGGCATCGCATTTTCACCGCGAATTGCCTCCGCCGGCCAAGTCCGCGCCGGACAAGCGAATGTCGCTCATCCGCGAGCGGCACGTCCGCAGCGGCTACCGCAGTCGCCCTTTCATTGGAAGCTCCGCGCTGCCGCTCAACCTGATCGCGTTGCGCGCCCGGACCGGGCGGCGGAGCAAGGATATTCATGGAAAGCGGCGCGGCGAGAGGCCGGGTCGAATACGCTCTCCCGGCCTCGCTCCGCGCCGTGAATTACTACCGTCCAGTCGCCAATCAGCCCGTTAAATCGTGGTTTCGGATCGGAAGCCTGCGAATTCGCTTGCCTGTCGCCGCGAATATCGCATTGGTGACTGCCGGAGCAACGGGCGGAACGGCCGGTTCGCCCACGCCGCCCCATTTGTCGCCTCCCGAAAGCGCGAAATGAGTCCGTACTTCAGGCATCTCATTAATGCGAAGCATCTGGTACTGGTCGAAGTTATCGTCTACGACAACGCCGTTCCTGATATGAATCTCGCCGTACAGCGCTGCGGTCAGTCCGAATACGACCGAACTTTCCATCTGCATTTCGACAAGTTTCGGATGGATGACATTTCCGCAGTCGACCGCAACATCAATTGTTTCGACGCGCAATTGCCCTCTTCGACTAACGGTAACGTACGCAACTTGCGCCGAGATGGTACCGAAGGCTTCGGCCAGGCCGATGCCCATTCCCTCGCCTCTTCGAAGGTCGGCGGTCCAGCCGGCCTCCTTCGCGGCCACTTCCAGCGGGCGACGGAATTCCGAATCCTCCGGCATGAGGCTCAATCTAAATTCTAGCGGATCCGCTCCCGCGGCATGCGCGAGCTCGTCGATGAAGCTCTCAATGGCGAATGCGTTTTGCGAGGCTCCCACCGATCGCCACCAGTGAACGGGAAGATGAGAATCGCGGATTGCATAGTCGACCTGCTTGTTCGGAAAATGGTACGGAAGCCGCTCGTCCAGACCTTCAACCGCCTGCCCGTCGATTCCCTCCTGAAGGTACTGGGGAAGCTGATGATTGAAAATCGAATGCGAAACGATCCGGTTCCAGTAAGCTTCGGGCTTTCCGTCCGCATCGATCGACGCCGCGAAGTGATATGTCGAGTACGGTCGGAACTTTCCTTGCCGGGTTGTTTCCTCGCGCGTCCAAATTACTTTGACCGGCTCTCCGTGCGCTTTGGCTATCGCCGCAGCCTGCCGAACCTCGTCCTGGCGCAGGCGACGGCCGAACCCGGTTCCGAGGAAGGCGTTGTGCACGTAGACCTTTTCTTCGGGCAGCCCAGCTTCCTCCGCGGCGACCGAAAGCGCTCTCGGCGGATTTTGGGTTCCGACCCAGATATCGGCTCTATCCGGCGTAACGTGAGCCGTGCAATTCATTGGCTCCATGCAGGCGTGTTCCAGATAGGGCGTAACGTAAGTCGCTTCAAGAACGCTGGAGGCATCGGCGATCACGCCGCGAGCATCTCCAACGGAATCCGCAGGATTGAATGTCGAGTCATCCGGGTTGGCAAGCACCTCCAGCGCGGAATCGATAATGCTGGAATCGCTCACATTCCCGTGCTCTCCCGCATCCCATTGCTTCGGCATCAGCTGCAGGGCGGTAAGCGCGCGGTAGTAGGAATCGGCGATTACGGCGACTCCGCTCTGGATACCCGTTACACGGTTGGCAACTTCGTCCAGATTGTAGTTTAGCGAGCCGATTCCGCCTTCGCCCAAGCGATAGGCGGCAATTATGCCGGGTCGATCCTTTACGGCGTCGAAATCATAGCTCGCAAGTCGGCCGCCGGGAACCGGCGAAACCTCGACGGCCGCGTAGACCATGCCCGGAACCTGCGTATCGATGCCGTAGACTGCGGCGCCGTTGACCTTCAACGGAGTATCGAGGCGGGCAACCGACTTGCCGAGAAGCGTATACTGATCCGGCGTTTTGATCGCAGGCTCGGATTCAAGGCTTATCGCCGCTGCCGCGCCGGCAAACTCGCCGAATGTGCTCGAATTGCTTCCGGAACTGAGCATTCCGTTCTCGGCCGAAACCGCGGAACGTTCAACTCCCCACGCATTTGCGGCCGCCTGCTTCAAACGCTCTCGCGCGCTCGCTCCCGCTTGCGAGAGATACAATCTGGAACGCCGCACGGCGCCTGAACCGCCCGTCGACATTCTCTGATATACGCCGTCCGTTTCCTTGGCGGCGCCGGCGGCAACCATGTACGGCTCCGCAGTCTGGCGAGCGTTTCTATTCGCTTCCGCGTAAACCGCCTTTACGCTCGACCAGTCGCACTGCAGCTCTTCGGCCACGAGCATCGGCATTCCCGTAAATACGCCTTCGCCCATCTCGGACTGGCCGACCCTGATCGTCACCGAATTGTCGGGATCGATTACGAGCCAGGCATTGACCTCCTGGCCTCCCTCGCCGGCCATCCAGGGCTCGTCCATGATCGCGGCGGCGTTCGCGGCTGCCGGTATATGGAAGCCAAGCATCATGCCTCCTGCGGCGGATGTTGCGGTTGAGATGAATTTCCGCCTGTCCATTTCAAAATTTGTCATGTTCGTCATCCTTGCGCGATATCGGCGGCCCTGTGGATCGCCTTGCGTATGCGTGAGTAAGTACCGCAGCGACAGATGTTGTCGGACATCGCCGTATCGATATTGAGATCCGACGGATTCGGATTCTGCTCCAGCAGCGCTGCCGCAGCCATTATTTGCCCCGATTGGCAGTATCCGCATTGCGGCACGTCTTCTTCTATCCAGGCGATTTGAAGCGGGTGAGAGTTGTCCTCGGAGAGGCCCTCAATCGTCGTGATTTCCTTACCGACCGCCGCCGAAACCTTGGTAGTGCAAGAAAACGTCTTCTTGCCGTCAATATGCACCGTGCAGGCGCCGCATTTGGCGATTCCGCAACCGTACTTGGTGCCCGTTAAGCCGATACTGTCCCTAATAACCCACAGGAGCGGAGTTTCCGGTTCCGCGTCCACGGTGTAGGACGCTCCGTTTACATTGAGATCGAACGCCATTATTTTACTCCCCTAGTCCAATCTTTCGTTCCATCGAGCGAAAGCCTGCGTGCATGCGGCGCATACGCCGCGAATTGCGAACGCGCATGGAACGCGGTATCAGACTATTATATTCGTTTCGAAGGCGCAAACAAAATTTGATGTTTGCAAATCGCCTGCGCGGCGGCGGCAAATCCATTTCAATCCGGTTCTTGCTCAATCGCCGCACGGTAACGCGCTGCTGTCCTCACGCCAATTCCGCAGGACTTTCAGCGGACCTCGCAGGGCTGCGCCAGCGAATTCGGAACTGCCGCGCCACTTGGAAGTATCAACCGCTTGCTCTGCCTTTAATCATTGACAAGCTCGAACGCCTACCATGAAGCCCGCTTCGCGGCGACATGTTCGGCGACGCCCTCCCAAGGCGGCAAATCCGTAAAGTGCCAGCGCAAGTACTTCAGCAGATCAACGATGTCGCCATCCGCGAGCGAAGCGCCCTGACCGGGCATCGAACGCTGCATGGCTCCCCGGGTCGGCCTAATGCCGTCGAACACGATGTGAATGACGTTTCGAGGATCCGGAGCGTTTACGGTCGAGGTCAATGCAAGCGATACCGGCAATTGCTCGCCGCCGCGCTTGTGGCAATTAGCGCATTGATCGCGAAAAACCTCCATACCATTCATGGTCGACGCATCGCCCGGTATTCTATCTGGCAGGTAGCCCGGCGCCGATTCCCAGTCCAGGGATCTGGCCCGGTCGACCACGGATTGCTTTTCGATTTCAGTCAGCGAATCTCGCTGCCAAGATTCGAAATACGCGCCCAGCGCGAAAATATCGTCCTCGGACTGATCGTACAAATGGTTGGAAACGGGAGCCATCGGCCCCGCCGCTATTCCATGCTCCGCGTCCCATCCGTCAAACAAATAGTTGACGAGCTGAAATTGATCCCAGGGTATCGGCGCCGGCGAATTCGCGTTGAGCGCGGGAGCATGCCAGTCCTCGGCGTCCCCGCCGTCGTAGGAATTCCGGCGGGAAACCGCGCCGAGAATATTGCGAGGCGAATGGCATGCCCCGCAGTGGCCCAATCCTTCGGCGAGATACGCGCCTCGGTTCCATTCCTCGCTCCGCCCTGGATCGGGTTCGAACTCGCCGGATTCGAAAAACAGCAGCTTCCAGCCGGCGAGAAGCATGCGCACGTTGAACGGGAACCGCAATTCGTTGTCCGGGGCCGTGAAGCTTACCGGCTCGCGAGACATCAGAAATGCGTAAATCGCTTGAATATCCTCGTCGGAGACTTTGGTAAAATGGTCGTAGGGAAAAGCCGGGAATAAATGCCGCCCCTGCCGGTCGACGCCCTGGCGCATCGCTCGCCGGAACGCGCTTTCCGACCAGCCGCCGATTCCCGTCCGCTCGTCGGGAGTGATGTTTGTCGAGTAGACGACGCCGAAAGGCGTCGGAAGCGCGCGCCCCCCTGCGAAAGGAGCGCCGCCCAGCGAGGTATGGCAGACTTCGCATGCCCCGATTCCGGACAACGATTCGCCAAGGTCAACCAAATCGCTATCGAATTGGGAAGCTTCCGCCGGAACGGCGGAAGGGATTTCAGGGTGGCGGTTCGCCCAGGCGGCGGCAAGAACCAATAGCGCAGCGGGCAGCGCAGCCAAAGTCCAAATCCTACGCGAGCGGCTCATTCAATCTCCAATTCGCTTTCCCGCGCGGCACAGCGCGGACCAAGGCACTTCAAGCTCGGCAGGAATTAAATCCAGCGGCGCGCGGCTCGTCAAGACCCGGGCGAGCGCATTCGAACGCAGCCCTCTCCATATCGGCGATTTTCAATTGACCTGCCAATTCAACCTGAGGCTTGGCCAAGGCCTCCCCGCAGTCGCCCGAAGGCGGAGGCAAGCGCAAAGGGAAACTCTTTCGAGGCGGTCGCATGCTCGAAGGCTCTCGAACAGCAGGGCTTGCCGACGCCATTCGCGCGCGGTTCCGCAACACCGGGCATTCCTCGGGAAGCTCGCCGGCAGAAGGGAACCGTCATGGGCGAACGGAAGGCGCTTCGATAGGAAGCCCGCCACCTCTCCATGCCAAATAAAGTTCCAGGCTTAGGTATTCCGGAGAACCCAGCTCGTGCGTTTCAGCGCGAACCGCCCAATTGCACCAGCGAAACATGCGGTGCCTGGATCCCATGGTGCCCCATTGAACCCTGTAGAACGGGAATCCGTTGACGTGGCCCTGGCTAATCGTATCGCCGCGCAGCCGCCGCCCGGCTAGTTCGTCATGACATTGGCTGCAGGACAGGTCAAGCTGCCCTCGCCTAGTAAAATAGAACTCCTTGCCCCTGTCCCAAAATCGTTTTGCCTCGCCGGATATTTCGACTTGCATGGGCATGCCGCGCGACTGGAAAGCGACGTAGGCCGCCAGCGACAGCATTTCGTCGGTCTCCAGAGGAAATTCCGAAGCGTCCATATACGTCGCGCGCATCTCGTTGATGCGGCTTTCCAGGTTGACTAGATTCGCGGAATTCTCGTCGTATTGCGGATATCGGGCAGCGACTCCTTTCATTGAATCGGCCGCGTCGCCGTGGCAGGATTGGCAGGAAAGTCCCTTGTCGCCCTCGACCGCCGACCAGATCTCTTCTCCTCGCTCGACCGCGAAAATGCCGGGATTCAAGAAATCGTCGTCCTGCAGCGCCTGAATTTGACCTCCCATGTAGTGATAGCCGGAAACGGGGCGGTCGCTTGCGCCTGCTGCGGGCGCCATTTCGAGAGATTGCGCGGTTGGCGACTCCGCGCCCGGCACCATCAAAATCAGGCCGCAAAGCCCAAATAATCGCAGGTGCGGCCAGCCTCTCAAACGACTTTCAATTCGGCCGAGTCGGCATAGACGGACCCGTCGTCGTCGTACCAATAGAATTCGAAGCGCCCCGATTCTTCGGCCAGCGCGTAGAAGGAAATGAAGGGGTTCGGAGCTATCGCTTCATGCCAGTCCGCCACGAAAACAGCCTTGCCGTTGAAAAGCGCCTCGAACCGATTGATGATGCGCCTTGGAATTCTTTCGCCGTCCCGAGAATACATGTACCCGTTGTCCATAGGGTGCTTAATCAGGGTCTTGACTTCGATCAGCTCCCCCTTTGCCGCCTTGGAAGGAACCGAAATCCTAATTCTTGCCTTAGACATCTGTTCGAGATTCCGCCAAAGTCGCTCGGCGCTCCGTATTCGGAACTATCCGGAACCTATCGTCCAAAATTATCACTTTCGGCTCGCCTGCCGCGCATCGGGCAGAAAAATTTCTACGGCGCATGCGCCGAGCGCGACCGACACGTGCTTCGACGACAACCAAGCCGAACCGTCGCTCATTTTCGCGAATCCGAGAACGAGCTGGCTTTTGGCAAGCCTCATTCTCTGCGAAACCCTGGCGAGTCCGGAACTCGGCGTAAAAAAGTAATCGGCGACATTTGGTTGCGGGTTGCCGGTCGTCACAACGTGAAGACTTGCGACAAAATCCGCATCCGACATCGGCGAATCCGGAACGGAAATCGTCAATGGAACGGAAAGTCCGGTATCCGCTCTGTCGGGCAGAGCCAAGTCAACGCGGCCTTCCTGGAATTCCCTCGTTCCCAATCGCTCGAAAACCAGTTCGCGCAGCCCTTCAGGCAATTCCGGCAAGGCGGCGGCGGTTGGAACAGTAACTGCCGATAGGGCGGCGACTGCGCAGCCGAGCGCCTGGAGAGTTCTTCTTCGGTCAAACCGACCGTGTCCGTCGCAAAAGCGCGATGCTTCCGCGAGATCGGAATCTATTCGCATGGATCAAATGCTTTTTGCATCCGGTAGTACAATACTTATGCATTTAGCGAAGGAGAAATGCAAATCGCGATGCCGGCAGTCGCCCCGGTCCTCCCGCCCCAAGGCCGATTGCCCTGGATCGCGTAGTGCAATATAGGCTCGCAAGTGCACCGGGCGAACTCGGTCGGCGAAGAAAATGCAGAATTCGTACAGTCGCCAATTTCCAAATTCCGACGAACTCGGGCGAATCCGAGAACGGTTCATGTCGATCAAGCGGTGGTCCAGGCAGGGAACGCGGGCCCCTCACAAGCCGCTTTTGGTATTGCTGGCAATTGCCAAGTGCCTGAAGGGCATTGACCGACTTGTCGCCTTTGAAGATGTAAAGCGCGAGCTAATTCCCCTTTTGCAGGAATTTGGGCCCTTCGATCCCAACCCGAGACCGGAATATCCTTTCTGGAGATTGAGGAACGACGGGATATGGGAGGTGCCCGACCACGCGCTGGTCAAAACGACGTGTAAGGGAGACGCCAGCGCGAAATATATGCTGGAAAACCGCATTTGCGGCGGTTTTACGAAAGGGGTGTTCGAAACCCTAAAGGCAAATCCTGAATTCGCATTCGCCTTGGCGCAAGAGATGGTCAACGCGCACTTCCCCGAGACCCTGCACGAAGGAATTTTCGAATTGATCGGCATGGATAAAGCAGCCGATCTGGCGCAAATCCAGCACAACAGGATCTGGGTGCAAAAGTCCTTGCGCGATCCAAGGTTTCGCGAACGGGTGCTGGCAGCTTACGGCTATCGCTGCGCCGTCTGCAGCTACTCGGTGCGAGTACGCGATAATCTCGTTGGATTGGAGGCCGCTCACATAAGGTGGCACCAGCAGAACGGACCCGCCATTGTGAAAAACGGGATCGCGATGTGCGCCAATCACCATAAGCTATTCGACCGCGGCGCGTTTACTGTTGAACCCGACCGGACGATAATCGTATCCGAGTTCACATCGGGCAAAGGCCAACCGGAGTGGCTGGAGCGGTACAATGGCGCAAGTCTCCAGGCCCCGTCCGAAAAATCGAATTTACCCGCTAAAGAATATTTGATGTGGCACCGGAGCGACGTGTTCAAAGGCCCGCATTAAGCGACGCGGATTCAATTGCCTTCGCGACCTTGAATTCGGTGCAGTCCAATGGAATCAAGGCCTGCGCTATCGCGCATTTCGGCAAGTCGGGCCATTTGCCGCCGGCCCGGTACGTTTCGGTTTTATCGGCCTTCTCCCGTCGAAGAGTTGCGTACTCGATTTTCTTCGGCGCCTGCAAATAGCCCGCATCCCCCGTAGAGCCGCCCGTCAGCCGATTCGCAAGGCAGTGAATCGCGGCGGCGCTCAGCCGTCCATGGGCCGCATGCCGAAATTGTCTATAATCGGGCAGTCGGGCCTGTGGTCGCCTTTGCATGCGTCAACCAAGTGCGAAAGCTCGTCATGCAAAGATCGGAGTTCTTGCTGCTTTCTTGCGATTTCCGCCAGTCGTTTCGTTGCGATGCGCTTGACATCGGCGCTGGAACGGCGCTGGTCCTCGTAAAGCCCGAGCAATTCTCCGCACTCGTCGATCGAGAAGCCGAATTGCCGCGCCCTTCGAACGAACACGAGCTTTCGGACGGCAACGTCATCGTAGATTCTATAGCCTGAATCCGACCGGAACGGCGCGGCTACCAAGCCAATGTCGGAGTAGTAGCGAATAGTCTTCACCGGAAGTCCGGATTTTCTCGACGCGGCGGCAATATTCATGGTTTCATACCTTGACTCTCCAGTAGCTGGAAAGATTATCATGTGTTTGCAGTTCTATCCAGGAGAAATATTTTGAACACTTTCGTCGGCAGCCTCGCAATAGATTGGCGATGCAACCCTACTTGGCGCCGAGCATCCAAGAACACGGCATGGTGCCTGCTGGGATGTGCGATCGGCGATTTCGGCACGATAGCGTTTTTCCAGGTGACTGCGATTCCATGGCCTACGCTGGCGATCATGACTCTGGCGATAATCAACGGCTTGCTTACGTCGATCGCGTTGGAAACCTGCATTCTAGTTCGGCAGATGGACTTGAAAACCGCATTCAGGACCGCGATCGGCATGTCGTTTATTTCGATGATTTCGATGGAGGCCATGATGAACGCGGTGGATGTCGCCCTGACGGGTGGGGCCAAGCTGACATGGTGGGTTGTTCCGATCATGCTGGCCACGGGCTTCGTTACGCCGCTGCCGTACAACTACTGGCGCCTTAAGGCGCTCGGTAAAAGCTGCCACTAATGCCCCGTCAGGTTGTCCCGGCGCAGGCATCCGCTCGATCCCGAGTTCGGAAAGGATGAAATGTTCGCCTGCCGCGCGATGCGGGGCGGCGGCTTTCGGGACAGCAAATCGAAGGTTGGCAAATCGCAATTCGGCAGCTCGAAAGCCGTTTATCGAATTGCCGGAAGGAGCTGCGAAGCCGAGATGGCAAATGCCCTTGACGGCAGGAATGAATCCGATAACCTGCAGTAGCGAGGGCGTGAATTTCCGCAGCGGCGCGCGCAGTCCCGCCGCTTTTAGCCGAACCGCCGGAATCTGCATAAATTCGATGCCGGCGATAGCCGAATAGCCCCGCGGAAGTTCGGCGGCGGAGACAATTCGCTGGAGGTTCGAAAATGAAGCTGATTCCATTGGCGGCGGCCATTTTTCTCGCGGCCGCTTCGGCAAACGCGCATTCGGTGGTCGTCGCGACCCAGCCGACCAGCGGGGCCGTCCTGTCGGCGATGCCCCAAAATTTGGAAATTGAATTCGCCAAGCCGATTCGCCTTACAAGGGTTAAGATTACTCGAGGGGACGATTCCTGGGCAGACCTGGATTTAGGCGACGAGAATTCCTTCCAGACATTGTTCGAGTTGCCGCTGCCGAACCCGGGCGCGGGCCTCTATCGAATTGAATGGCGCGGGCTGTCGAGCGACGGGCACGCCATGAAGGGCGCCTTCACATTCCAGGTCCAGTAGAATTGCTCGATTTCTGGGATATTGCACTGATCCTTGCGAAATTTTCGCTCTATCTCGGGTTGCTCGCAAGTATCGGAATTGCATTAGTACGCCTAATATTCCCCCAAGAGACGCGAGGCATGCACGATGCGATAGCTAGGCAGGCGACTGCGTTCGCCGGCCTGGGCCTATCGGCTCTAGTGATCGAATTCGCGCTCAAAAGCGCAACTTTGACGGGCGAAGCTTCTAGCATGCTGGATACGGACATGCTGGGCATGCTTTGGCAAACGCCGGTTGGGACGGCGTTCGCCTATCGCTTTTCGGGTCTCGCCATGATCCTGATCGGGATGCGGATCTCGCGCTTCGGATTGCCGATAGCCGCCGCGGGCTGCCTTGTCGCGCTGTGGTCCTTTACCGCAACCGGACACGTCGCGGACGAACAGCCGTACTGGCTGACCGGCATTTTGATACTTCATCTCGCATGCGCGGCCTTCTGGATCGGCATTCTATCGCCTCTGCGCGCGATTTCGGAACAACGGGAAAGTCTTCGCGAGGCGGCAAGCCTGGGCTTCAGGTTTGGAAAAGTCGCGTCATTCGCTGTTCCCGGCTTGATCGCAGCCGGTATTGTCATGGCTTGGCTTCTCGTGGGCGAATTGGCCTTGCTGACGACAACCGCTTACGGGCTTGCCCTGGTCATGAAGGTCGCGGCGGTGGGAGTCCTGCTATCGGCCGCGGCGGTCAACAAGCTTCGGTTCATTCCCGCAATGAGACTCGGCGACCGGAACGCGGCGCTTCGACTTCGACGATCAATCGCGGTGGAATGGGTTGCTTTTTGCTTCATCATCATGGCGACAGCGGTATTGACTTCGCTTCCGACTCCCATGCCACAAGGCGTTTCATGATAAGGCGGCGCCGGCGGACGGAACGGCTCGGCGCACTTCGCCAAGCCCGGCCGCCGGGTCCTGGAAATTTTCCATTTGCAAATTTCTTGCCGGCGCATCCGTCTTGAATTCGGTCGATGGCGGAAATCGCGCGTAGCAAGCCAAGTCGATCGGCGCGCGATGCCGACGCAAGGATTAATCGAGATCGCTTTGCAATCTTTACGCTTAGCGAGCGGAATCACTGCAAATGCGGCAAATCCCGCGGCACTAAGCGGGCGAAACTCCCCTAAGTCGTTCCGAACGCCGCCTCAGCAATTCTACGGTCGTAAGCAGCAAAATCGAAATTATGACCAGGATTGTCGCGACCGCGAGGATTGTCGGGCTGATTTGCTCCCGAAGCCCGGAAAACATTTGACGCGGAATCGTGCGCTGCCGGACATCGGCCAGCTGCAGTACCACGACCACCTCGTCGAAAGACGTAATGAAGGCGAATAGGCCGCCCGATATGACGCCGGGAAGAATCAGGGGCATCTGGACCTTGAAAAAGGTGAGGACGGGACCGGCTCCGAGATTGGCGGAAGCTCGCGCAAGGCTCTTGTCGAAACCTACCAGCGTCGCCGTAACGGTTATGATGACAAACGGCGTGCCGAGAGCGGCGTGCGCCAGAATTAGCCCGGCATAGGTCTTGGCCAAGCTGACCTGGCTGAAGAAAAAGAACAGGCCGGATGCCGTGATGACCAGCGGCACGATCATTGGAGAAATCAGCAATGCCATGACCGGCCTGCGCCACGGCATTTCGCTGCGGCTAAGGCCGATAGCGGCCAGAGTTCCAAGCGCCGTCGCGAGAAGCGTGGCGAAGATTCCGACGATGAAGCTGTTCTTGATGGAGCGAACCCACTGCGCGTTCTGCCACATGTCCCTCCACCAGCCTTCGACTGCCTCTGGCGCGGCCATCCCGTTTTTCAGGATGTCCCAGTACCAGCGAAGCGAATATGCGTCCGCATCGAGCGCGAGCATGCCGGGCGTAAAGCTGAAATACGGCTCCTGATTGAACGAAAGAGGTATCAGAATGATGATTGGCGTGATCAGAAAAAGGAAAATCGCGCCGCAAATCGCGCGAAATCCGTAAAACCAAAGAACTTGGGCCCGATTCGCGTAGGGCGGAATCGGAAGGCGGTAGTCGCCCGAAGAAAGCCAAATCGACAGCCCGCCGACGATAATGCCGACGATGCCAAGGCATACGCCTTGCGCGAATCCGAAGAACGCATGCCCGATGGCGTATAGAACCGCTAGGCAAATAGCGCGCGCAAGGAGGGCCGATCGAAGAAAGCGCGCGCAAGCTCCGGCCAGCGCGGCAAATATGGCGGCAAATACCAGGAGGTAGGCGATCATCAGAGAACGGTCGCCCACCGCCATTAAAAGTCCAACGATGCCGCCAAGGCCGGAGCACCACGCCGGCGCGAACCATATCGGCGGCCGTGGCGGAACGTACCGATAGCTGCCGCCGTTGTCGCTCATTCCGCTATCCGAGCTTGATGTTGTCGATGCCGACAACGCGGTCATAGACCCAGAAGAGCAGCAGCACGATAACCAGAAGAACCAGGCCGATCGCGGCGGCTAGATTCCAATTTAGAGATTTCCGCATATGGAAGTCTATTATGTTGGAAATCATCTGCCCGTCCTGCCCTCCTACGAGAGCGGGCGTGATATAGTACCCTATCGCGAGTATGAACACGAGAAGGACTCCGGCGCCGATTCCCGCGACCGACTGGGGAAAGTAAACCCTCCAGAACGCCGTCCAGTCGCTAGCTCCCATGGATTTCGCGGCCCTGACATAGCTAGGCGGAATTGCCTTCATTACCGAAAAGAGCGGAAGGATCATGAACGGCAATAGAATATGCGTCATCGCGATTAGCGAACCAGTCTTGTTGTAGATCAGGCTGAACCGATCATCGTCGCTCGTAACGCCGAATGCGACAAACAGGTCATTCATGATCCCCTGCGACTGGAGCATTGCTATCCAGGCAGTCGTCCTAACAAGCAGCGAAGTCCAGAATGGCAATAGAACCAAGACAAGGAGCAAATTCGAAGTCCTGAGCGGAAGCGACGCGAGCAGATACGCGATAGGATAGCCGAGCAGCAGACATGCGATCGTAACGACCATGGAAATTTCAAGCGTTCTGAGGAATAGCTTGACGTGAATTCGCCTATTCTCGTCCTGACGAACAATCGATCCGTCCGCATTTAGTTTAAAATCGAGGGATGCAAGCAGGTAGCCCGGCGTGTACACGCGGGAGGCGATCTTCATGGCCTGCCAGGTTTCAAGCTCGCCCCAAGTTTTCTGGACGGCGATTAGCGCGTCCTTGTACGGCGCCTCAAGTTCGGCAGCCTTTCGAGCCGTCGAAGTAAACAGCGATCTCATGCCGGAGAGTTCGCGATTGACGCGCGTCGCGACCCTTCCGATGGTTTTCTCTTTTCGAGCTACGACCAGATCGGCGACTAGGGCCGAATACATTTCCTCGGTCGGCTCCGATACGCCACTCCAATCGGAAAGCGCCGCCGAGGTGTTTGGCATCAACACCGCAAACCTCTTGTCGTAGACGCCTTGCCAAAGCAGAGCTATGATCGGCACGATAAAGGACACGACGACGAAAGCCAGGAGAGGCACGACCAAGCCGAACGCGCTCAACCTGCTTCGGAAAAGCGCCTGTCCCAGCTTTTTCTTTAGCGGCGTGCCGTCCGCCGCGAGGATTGGTTCGGCCATATCCGGCATTTCGGCTCTAGTTCGGCGGGCTTCAAGAATGAAACCGGATCGGCGGAAGAATTCCTCCTTCCGCCGAAACTTAGCCTAGGAACTCTAACTGGCCAGCCAGGCGTTGAATCGCTCGTTAAGCTCATCCTGGTTGTCGGCCCAGAACACGTAATCGTTCTCGATAGCCGTGGCGAAGTTTTCCTCGGTCGTCGGCAAATGCTCTAGCACCTCGAGGTCGGGGTTCGTATAGTATGTGCCTACCAGAGGCAGCGAGGATTTGCGGACCGGACCGTAAGAGATGTAGGATGCCTGCGCGGCCAGCTGCTCGGTCAATGTCGAGAAGACCAAAAAGTCGATCGCGAGGTCCCGATTCGGAGCGCCGACCGGTATCGCCCATAGATCGGTATCAAAAATCTGAGCATCCCAAACGATCGTGAACGGCTTTCCTTCGCCTGCGATCGCGTTGAAAAAACGACCGTTATAAGCGGTCGTCATTGCGACTTCGCCGTCGGCCAGCAACTGCGGCGGCTGGGCGCCTGCTTCCCACCAAATAACCTGGTCCTTGATGGTATCCAGCTTGGCGAAGGCGCGGTCGACGCCTTCCGGCGTGCTCAGCACTTCATATACTTGATCTGGCGCAACTCCGTCGGCGGCGAGGGCTAGTTCCAATGTTGCCTTCGGGTTCTTTCGCATCCCGCGCTTTCCAGGAAACTTCTCAAGATCAAAGAAATCACCTATTGTAGTCGGACCATCTTGAATCTTCGAATGATCGTAGGCGAAAATCGTCGACCAGACGATAACGCCTATGGCACACTCTGTAATCGAACCGTCCATAAAGTCATCCATTGCCGGCGTGCCGTCGGCGCCGGCGGGAAGTATGCTGGTGTCAATCGGCTCAAACAAACCTTCGTCGCATCCGCGGATCGCGTCGGATTTCTCGACGTCAACGATATCCCATGTGACATTGCCGGCTTCAACTTGGGCTTTCACCTCCGCCAAGCCGCCGTTGTAGTCTTCGGAAACTACGACATGCCCTGTCGCTTCGGTCCACGGCTTGTGGAAAGCTTCGACTTGCGAGAATGTATAGGCGCCGCCCCAGGAAACCGCCGTAATCGAGCCCGACTGGGCGGCCCCGGCAACCAGAACGGTTGCGGCAACTCCAAGAATTAGTGAATCGCGTTTCATAGTTATCTCCTTTTCGCGCTTGCCCATTTCCATCACTTCCAGCCGCACAGGGCGAATGCGGCTAGCTTTGTCGGGCTTGGCTAAATGTCCAATGCCCGGCAATCGTCGATATTCCAGCTAATTTTGGCAGTTTCTCCGACTGTCAATTTAGCGTGTTCCGAAGTATTCGGCAACCTCAGGACGAAGTCGGGGTTGCCGTGAACCTTCATTCTGTACCGAATATGATCGCCGAGATAGGTTAATTCCAAAACCTCGCCAAGCGTCGTATTAGATTCATTCTCCCAGCCCAGCACTACCCGCTCAGGGCGGATGGACAGGACCGTCCGACTTCCTTGGCCCCCGCAATTGACCGCTAATGCCTTGCTTTTGCTCCCGTCGTCCAATGCGATGCTGACGATCTTGCCGTTGCGCTGCTCAACTGTGCCGGTTAGGCGATTGTTCTCGCCGATAAACTGGGCGACAAATGCGTTTTCCGGGCGCTCGTAAAGATCGTCGGGATTAGACAGCTGCTGAATGACGCCGTCGTTGAATACTGCGATCCTGTCCGACATCGTAAGCGCCTCCGACTGGTCGTGGGTTACATATACAACCGTAATGCCGAGTCGTTCATGCAGGTGCTTGATTTCGAACTGCATATGTTCGCGAAGCTGCTTGTCCAAGGCCCCCAGAGGCTCGTCCATCAAAACAAGATCAGGCTCGAACACTAATGCGCGGGCTAGCGCGACGCGCTGCTGCTGACCGCCCGACAATTGAGAGGGGCGGCGCTTTTCGAATCCATCCATTTTGACCATGTCCAGGGCAGTTCTTACTTTTTCCTCGCGCTCGGCTTTGCCTAGCTTTCGAACTTCCAATGGAAAGGATAGATTTTCCCCGACAGTCATATGCGGAAACAGAGCGTAGTTCTGAAAGACCATGCCGATTCCGCGCTTGTGCGGAGGGATGTTGTTTATTGGCCGCCCGGCTAGAAAGATGTCTCCGTGCGTAGCGGTTTCGAACCCCGCCAGCATCATCAGGCAAGTCGTTTTACCCGAGCCGGAAGGCCCCAGAAGCGTAAGGAACTCGCCGCGCCCTATGGCAAGGTTTAGATCTTTAACGACAAGAGACTTGCCGTCATAGCTCTTTTGCACCCGGTCATAGACTACAAATTGGCTCTTGTCGCTGGCGTTTGGCAGTGAGGAGCTCCGTTAAAAAGTTAAGTTCCGACCGAATCTAAATTGGCTTTTTAGTCAAAACGAACATGATGTCAACTTGTCATTTCAATTTTTCAATTTCTCAATTTCTCGGCGAAATCCAGAATGTGAAATTCGCTGGCGCAATTCGTATCGACGCGCGGATCTTGATGCCGAATTCGCTTCGCTAGGATTTGATTCACTACTCGATGCGTTTGGCGGCGCAACCAACCCTTTTACCGGCATCCATAGCTTGCCGGTTCATTCGAGGTCGCCGAAATTGAGCTGCCAGGATACGCCGAAGCAATCTTTTACCCAGCCGAATTTTTCGCTGAAGCCGTAATCGTCCAGCGGCATAAGTATTTCTCCCTTTTCAGCAAGCGCGCCAAACGCTTCTCGAAGTTCGTGTTCAGTGCTGAACTCGACAAACAAGGAGATCGACGGCGTGAAATCGAAATCATGAGCAGCGGCGCTGTCGATGATAATCAAGGAATGGCCGTGCAATTCCGCTTTGGCGTATTTTATCAATCCGGCGAGCCCGGAGTCGCTTTGCCCGTATTTTTCAAGCTTCAAAATTCGGAATCCGCAAAATACATCCGAGTAGAATTCAATGGCGGAACCGGCTTCGCCTTGAAACATGAGATGTGTCGCAGCGCTCGGCATAATTCGCAACCTGCCGTAAACTTCCTGCTTCGGCAAGCCTTAATGGGCGCGGATTGAATTCTTCCATTAAGCCCGAACCGCCTGCATTGCGCAGCTTCATAATCTTGTTTGCGCGAAATTTCTCGATTATGGTCCCGCTGCTCGGCAACAGGCCCACCATATTGCGGAGGGAGAACATCTTGGTGAAGATTCCAGTCTTCGCTCTTGCCCGAGAGTGCTGGTCCGATTTGATATCCCAAAAGGCTTTAGCCGCGTTTACGGTTGGATCGACGACTGGACTCGCGCTGCTTACAACGCATATCGCCTTCGCAACCGTCATTTATTCGGGAGATCTTGCCGCGTACGCTTCGCAGGGCGTGGGACTTGTTCTGTTTGGATGCTTCGCCGCATGTTTAGTCACCGGCCTCGCAAGCGGCTATAGAGGGACGATTGCCGGCCTTTCTCCATCGTTGGTTATCGGGATGGCCGTTATCGCATCAACCATGGCCGCTAGCGACGAGACCTTGTTTCCTAGCGTCGTCGCGGCACTAATTCTATGCGCCGTGCTGACCGGGATCTGCTGTCTCGTAGTGGGACGGTTCCGACTAGCGAACCTCGTGCGTTTCATTCCCTATCCGGTTGCTTCAGGCTTTGTTGCCGGAATCGGCGGGGCCGTGTGCCTAGCGGCCCTTTCTGTGATGGGTGCCGACCCGGACTGGCGGTCGGTTTCGGCCT
>JGI24794J26673_10000656_pt1 | contig 23379 bp, 23 predicted proteins | sample MesohylPK_FD_26673 | JGI IMG/M metagenome (IMG submission 26673) | reverse complement strand
AATTGGGTTAAGTGCAGTCATTCCGTGATATAACATATAACGATTGTCCACACATTTCTTTGGTCAGAAATTGCTGATATCGGTTGCGTAATAGTAGCTCAATCGGAACTTTGGAGCATTTCCGAAATGAAGCTGTTTTGTTCCGTCTTCAACTCAACAACACCAATCAAGCGGAGTTTAAAGCTTCAAAATGTCGAAGTATGGAGCGTATTCAATACAGGGGTGTTCTGGTAGGATTTTGAATATTCGTCCAGGCCAGAATAAGTTGCCAATTTAGCGTGGGGCTTACGTTATTTTACCCAACCAGTTGAGCACCTTTTGCTAAGCTACTCAACTTGGCATAAGCAATCTCTGGATCAACCACCCCGAAACCAGCAAATGTCCCCAACCCACAATCGGTCCCAGCCATAATTTGTTGCGCGGGTAAAAAATCAAGGAATCTTTCCAACCGTTGCCGAACCACTTCGGGATGTTCAACAAAGTTGGTCGTTGAGTCAATTACTCCTGGGACAAGAATTTTATCATCAGGAATATCGTCTTTGCGATCTCTGAATATTCTCCACTCGTGGGCATGGCGTGGATTAGAGGTTTCAAAAAGGAGATACTTCGCTTTGGATGAAATTAATAGATTGAACATTTTTTCCATACCAATATCGCATGTATGCGGGCCTTCATAATTTCCCCAGCAGATATGCATGCGAATTCGACTCGGATCAAGACCACTCAGAGCTTCGTTAAGTACCTCAAGATTTTGCGTGGCAATTGTTAAAAACTCCTCATCGGAAAAATCTTGAAAAAGCATATGCCTTGAAAGCGCGAGATCTGGACAATCTAATTGAAGGTATAACCCACTTTCAACGATTGTCTGATATTCAGTTCGCATGACCTCCCCTAGAGCGTAAAGATAATCAACTTGTGATGGAAAATAGTCGTTGGGCAGGAAGAGACTGATCACGCCAGGTGATGCGGCATTCATAAAACCATCTTTGGCACCAGTTGCGTCCATGGCGTCTTTAAGGTTCCTAATGTCCTTTTGTAAGGCATTATTGTCTTTGGGCATGATTTTACCGACACAATAGGGCCGTGAATATTGTGGTGTTCCACCCGAATCAGCCAATCGCGTAAGAAACGAAGGAAANTCCANAAGGTCTGCCGGTGGTTGCCGTGGTGCATTACCAGCAAAGCCAGTGTATCGATCCTTGATATAAGTTGCGTATGATATCTTTGAGGTTTCACCGTCAGAAATAATATCTATTCCTGCTTCGACTTGCTTTTTGACTGTATCAAACGTTGCTTTACGCATGACCTCGTCAAAATGGTCTTGACAATATTCTTCGTCATTTTCTCGGGCAAATAGAAGATCAACCACTTCTTGTGTTCGTGGTAAACTACCAACATGTGTTGTTTTAATTTTCATAACTCAACCGCTGAACTCATTTAGTTACTATTATATCCCCAAGTTGGACCAGCTGGATCGTTGGTCCCCTTNACTCTGAATAGACTAGCTTCACCCGAAACTGANGGCTCAACTTGATATTGTGAGTGTGGCGACACTAAAGCAACATCCCCCGGTGAGAGAATTTGGTTTTCGTTTCCACACGTCACACGCCAGTGACCCTCAGTCGTGATAAAAACTTCACTGTGAAGATTATTATACTGCTTAACTTGTGTAAAGTGGGTAAAAAAATCAACTTCAAATCCCGGCTTATCTTTCAGCATACCATTGNCCCCAATGACTTTGGATGGGAATGGATTTGATAAAGCAACCATATCCCAATAGCGAGCGACATAATACGGAACAACTTGTGCCGCTGACGGTTCACCAAATTGGGCAAGTTCGTGGTTTGAAAGAGGAGACATAGGGGCAATTCCTTCAGGAAGGCTTTCCCCTTTTTGGGTATCGTATAATTTCCCAGTTTCAGCAAGAATGAGGCCATGCTTGCGTGCTTCTTCAACGACTTGNGGAGCCCAAACCACACCTCCACCAGAGTCATCACCACCGAGAATGGCCATCAACATGCCATATGATTGCCCGATGTTTTCAAAACCTCTGAAAATACCTGTTGGAATATTAAAAATATCTCCTTCCTCCAGGACAACTTCTCCAGCCAGACCATAGCGGCCCCAAAAAAACCTCCAGCGACCCTTCAATACAATAAATACCTCGGCTGTATGATGCGAGTGTAAGGAGTTTCGACATTGCGGTGGTTGTCCAGCTGCACCTATGTTAAACCCGGGCGTTTCAACGATATGTACATGTTGCTCAGAACTTTCCGAAACACCACTACCAATGATAGTAAAATTCTCTTTTTTGTCAGAACCCGGTGTATGGGTATCAATAAATGCTGTCTTGCACGGGATAAACTCGCCATGGCGAACAAGCTGAATTTTTTTACCTGAACTCAAGGGTGTCATAGTGAAATCAGATTAATTTATTGTGGTGTTTTATTCATCATCTAGGGGTAAATTTGTTCCAAAGTACATTCCTTCATCTTCGCGATGAATTTGACTCCAAATAGAGACATGATCAATTAAGATAAACTCTCGAATAATTCCATTAGGCCCATATTCGGCATGCGAAATTCCCATGATGTCAACAAAATGCCCTGATGGACGGCCAAACATTCCATAACCAGAATGATCACCGGTTAATCGCCATCGCACTGCGGCTTTTGCCGGATGGTTTTGCCCTGATTGACCAATCTGGTGCTCGATTCGAAATTCAGAATCAGGAAACGAAGCACAAAAGGAAATCCAGAACTGTTCGGCTTCATCGATCCCATAAACAGTTTTCCCCTCGCTTAATTCCAGTTGACACGCGCGACTATAATTCTTGTAAACGGATGAAACTTCACCACGCATCATGGTGTTGAGATGTTCAACATACAAGCGACTTGTTTCGGTTTCAACACCCTTACCATGATAGGGTCCTTCAATATTGAGGCCTAATGGGTCAGTTCCTTCAATCGGGTCAAGTAAATACTTGTGATTGCCATAATTAATTCCCAGTTGTTTGAAAATTGCACCTTGATCTTGTACCAACCATTCATCGTTAATTACCCAACCATATTGATCGTCTTTAACGGCATGACAGTCTGCAATGACCCGGTAAATTATTTCTTTATTAGTCGGTTGACCATACTTTCCTTGACCTCGGTGAGTCGCTTTCGATAAAATTCTATGCGACGAATACCAACTGTTTTCACCCGTCTGAGCCCAAATCACATCCTCACCCAAGAGAACTCGGTCGGGAAACTCAGCAAGCGTTTCACCCGTTGCCTGAATAACTGATTTATTGCCAACAGCNATCCCATCAGGTGCTCTGACCTTTACATCATCATGATAATAGCGTNTTATTTTGTTGATTCCTTTTTCTTCCCAAATTTCAAAGGTAATTCCGAGAATAAATTCTGGAAATGATGCGTACTGTGAACTATTAGACATTAATTTTCCTTTTTCTTGTTGACTTACGAACGATTAGGTTTCCGTTTATTTTAACTTGGACGGGACTCGCTNTAGGATTATCGACCAACTTGATCATTTGTTTAACGGTGGCATTGACCATTTCGTTCAGAGGTTGACTGATTGTTGATAAGTTGTAACTTCCCCAATCAGCCAACGGTACATTATCATATCCAATAACTGACACATCTTCGGGTATCTTCAACCTCAATTCTTCTCGAATGACATCCATAACGGCAAAAGCCATATGGTCATTCCCTACAAAAATTGCATCAGGGGGAGGCGAAAATTCAGTGAATAAATGTCGTGTTGCTTGCATGGCAACCTCTCGTTTATACATCCCATCTATCACTCCTGCAGGAACCAAACCATTTCTCTTCATAGTCAATTCAAACCCCCTGGCTCGGTCTAGACCAGTGGATGATCCCTGCCATCCTGTAATGTGTGCAATGCGTTTGTGACCAAGGTCAATCAAATATTGGGTGGCTTGTTTTGCCCCGAGAAAGTTATTTGATGTCACCGACGAAATTGAGCTATTGTTTTGATGACGGTTAAAAAGAATAATAGGCAAATTTAAGCTTTTACACCGCCCAACCAAACTGTTAGACACTGCGACAGAAGCTGCTATGATACAATCCACTTGGTAGTCAATCAGCTCATTAACAACTTTCTGTGCTTCCTTATCGGTAGCGTTTGGTGTCAAAAAAATCAGGATATGATAATCTTCCTGCTTGAGGGCTTTTGACAACACCTGAACGGCACTTGAATAAAATTGGTTATCAAGATAGGCAACTACCAAAGCGATTATTTTTGATTTGCCTGTAATTAAAGACCGTGCAATTGCATTGGGTCGATAATTCAACTCGTTGGCGGCTTTTAAGACCAGACGTGAAGTTTTTGGTGATACTGAGGCTCCCTTTGTGAATGTTCGACTCACAGCCGACTGGCTAACTCCTGCCCGCAAGGCAACATCAATAGACGTTGTACGACTCATAATTAAGCTTTATCTAATTCCACGGACTAACCTGCAGTCCAACCGCCGTCAACAGAGATATGCGTACCAGTAACCATTCTTGATGCATCAGAGGCTAGATAGACAACGGCACCCATAATATCCTCTATTTGGCCTAATCGACCAAGTTTTATATTCGACATGATCCACGCCAACTTTTCGGAATCCTTGAGAACTTCAGCCGTGAGTTTTGTTGCAATAAATGTAGGACAAATTGAGTTTACCCTAATATGCATTGGCGCCCATTCAATCGCCATCGCTTTAACCATTCCCTCAACGGCATGTTTTGAAGCACAATAAACAGTTCGCTCAATACCGCCAACCAAACCCATTTGGCTGGAGATTTGAATGATTGAACCCCGGCCTAAATCTGACATCCTGCGGGCAGCTTCCAGGGCCACAAAATAAGCACCTTTAGTGTTCAATTCCATGACGGCATCATAGTCTGCTTCGCTGGTGTCAAAAGCGGGCTTATTCCGAGCAGCTCCTGAAGAATTAACAACGATATCAAAGGGATCATGATTCCTAAAAAACGTCTCGACACTCGGTATGTGCGTTATATCAATTTGAAACCCTTCTATGCTTATCCCAATTTGAGTGAGAGCTTCAATCGTAGCGTTAATCGTGGCTATGTTTCTTGAGGCGACGCTCACTTGTGCTCCTGCACGAGCAAGGGCAATAGTACAGGCCAACCCCAAACCAGTGGCACCACCGGTGACTAAGGCTCTTTGTTTCGTGAGACGAAATGAGGGAGGCTCAGGTAAATTAACCAAGTTAAAATATCTCCTTTATATGTTTATGGGGAATAACTGTTTCTCCATAAGGAACATTAATTCCGCCATACCGCCTTAATCGAATATTAGCCTGTTCGGCATGACCAACAAACCCTTCTAATAAACTTAGCCTAGCACAATATTGGCCAATGAAAGTGGCGGCCTCATCNCTAGTAACCTTTTGATAACTATGGGTTTTGAGGAATTTTCCAACCCAAAGTCCACCAGTATANCNTCCAGCACCTTTAGTTGGCAAGGTATGATTTGTCCCAATAACCTTGTCGCCATTGGCAACATTCGTGCGCGGGCCAAGGAATAATGCCCCGTATGAAGTCATATGGTCTAAAAACCAATCGTCTCTGTCAGTCATAACTTGTACGTGTTCGGATGCGATCTCATTGGCGACTACAAGCATTTCATCATAGGTGTTACAAACGATGATTTCGCCGTAATCATTCCANCTTTTTGAAGCAAAGTGTGCCGTTGGTAGTAAGGTTAATAGTCTCTCTATTTCTTGCATTGTTTGTTGTGCGAGTTTGGTACTATTGGTTACCAATACAGCGGGGGAGTTGACCCCATGCTCTGCCTGACCAAGCAAATCTGTCGCACATAATTCGGCATCAACAGTTTCATCGGCGATCACCATCGTTTCTGTAGGGCCGGCAAACAAATCAATGCCGACGTCACCAAATACTTGGCGCTTTGCCTCAGCAACAAAAGCATTGCCGGGTCCAACGATCATGTCAACCTTAGTAAAGCTCTCGGTTCCGTAAGCAAGCATTCCGATCGCCTGGATTCCCCCAACGATGTAAATTTCATCACCTCCCCCGAAGTGAATTGCGGCAATCACTGCGGGGTTTAGTTTTCCTTGAATAGGTGGTGTTGTAACAGCAATTCTTGGGACCTGAGCAACTTTGGCCGTAACAACCGACATGTGAGCCGATGCTACCATTGGGTATTTGCCACCGGGCACATAACACCCAACAGACTGAATGGGGATATTTTTATGCCCCAAAATGACCCCCTTAATGGGCTCGACCTCAAGATCAACCATTGAATCTCTTTGTGCTTGAGCAAAGTCACGAATTTGCTTCTGGGCAAACTTGATATCATCAATAGCTTGCGAAGAAAGCTGATTGATCAACGACTGAATATCACCGTCCCTAAGCCGAAAAGATTTGGGTTCATAATGATCAAGGTCTTTTGAGTATTGTCTAATCGCCGAATCACCGTTTAGCTTTATTTCTTCAAGCATAGTGGTGACCAGTTGCGAGACCCGTCTATCTTCACTGGATTTCTGCAGGTTTGTTTTCCCTCGTTTTAAGTATTCAATTCCCACAATTCAATTCCTCCCGTTAATTGTGTAATTTTGCTACCCCTCACGAGGCACATCCTTGGCAATCATTGAGCGGTTGCCTCTTGCATCGCTTGCATTACCCTTTCACTGCACCAGTTGTCAGTCCACTGATAAGATGTCGCTGGAAAATCATAACTAACATAAACAGTGGAGCCGTAATCGAAACGGCCGCAGCCACAGCCTCTACCTGATCAGTCGTGGTCGTTTCCCGATTGAAATAACTTGTGATAGCTGGAACCATGGTCTGATTTTGGCTATCAAGTAAGAGAGAGGTAACTAAATAATCGTTATATGCAAGTAAGAAACTAAATAAACCTGTCGTAATTACACCGGGCCACATTACTGGCATAATAACCCACCAAAAGGCTTTGAGATGTGTACACCCATCGACACGTGCTGCTTCATCAAGCTCTGATGGAATATTTTGAAAAAATGCCCGCAGCATCCAAATGGTAAATGGTTGATTGATTGATACTAATACGGCAATGACTGCGAGAGGTTGACCGTAAAGAGTCGGTGCACTCTGGCCGAGTAAAGGTTCTAATATTTCTGCCGAGTTAATAAACACGGGCATGTAGCCAGAAACCAAAACAGAGTGGGGCAGGGCACGAAAAATTAAAGCCGCAATTAAAATCCAAAAAGCTAAGTTTGATCCCGAACGGGCTAATGCATAGCCGGCCAGAGTTCCTACGGTAAGCGAAATGACAACAACACCTGAGGTCACAATAAGGGAATTATTGAAGTTGCGATAAAACGCATTCTCAATCCAGACGGAATAGTAATGTTCCATGGTAAACCCGATGAGCGGTTTACCAAAAACGCCAGCCTTTTGATTAACGAACTGTAAAACGTTTATCAGGACTATCCCCAATATTACGATGCACGTCAATACGACAATGAAATTCCCAATAGCATAAAATAGATTCTCCCCACTAAAAGGTGAGTTGACTTTTGCTATGTGCCGAATTTTTTTGAATGAAAATCTTGCAATAGCATAGATGAAAACACCTCCACAAACGAGGTCGATAATTGACAACCCTTTACCACTTGCTCGAGTTTCAGGACCAAAAATTACACTGAAGGGATTTGAAGAAAATGAGTCAATGGGCTCTTTGAAACTCATGACCGCTATCCAGAAGATTGGAAAGGCAGCAATAACGCACCAGCAGGTGATAAAACTGATCACTCCCACTTTTAATATGAAAGGCAATTCCAGGGCTTTTGGGGCGGCCATTATAACACTCTTGCCTTATGATCTCGCCAAGTCTTATGAAGAAGCGGGGCTAAGATGATAACAATACCCACCATTGTCAGCATTGAGTTCGCTGAAGCACGTTCTACCGAACGTGTTCCGGATTGATCAAGCGTAAGAAAATCGTAAGTCAGCCATTGGAGTGAGATGACATGCGACTGTGATGAAAAACCAACGATTTCCTCAAACACCCGATAACTATCCATGAGATGGATAAGTGAAATAAATACGATGAGTGGCATCAAATGGGGAATGATAACATAACGGAGCCGTTCAAAACGATTTGCCCCATCAATAATGGCACTCTCAAGTGTATCCTTGTTAAGGGTCTGCAAGCCTGCATAAAATACGACAAAGGCAAATGGGGCAACGTGCCAAACGCGATAAAACATCATCATTAATTCTAATGTCCATGCTTGAGCGAACATGGCAATATCGCGATCTAACCACCATTCCAANAAGGCCGTGAGGATCCCATCGCCAATAAACAACCATTTAATTGATAAAGCTCCAATAACTGGGGTGATGATAAACGGGAGAAGAGAAACAAAAATGATTTGCCCTTTAATTGATTTGGCTAGATTGTTGACTGCAAGAGCGAGCAGCATCCCCAAACCAACGGCAAGTGGTAATGTAAATAGTGTAAATACAAGGGTAAATCTTAAGGCCTTCCAAAAGTCGATAGCCATTAATGACGACCAACTGAAATCTTGAAATGCCTCATTCAGCTTCAAGATACTTTTATAAGTGTCCCATCCCACGAATTTGGTCTGAGTTATGACTTTTCCATCCGCATCCTTGACCGGTTCAGCAACCAGTTCAATAACGCAATTTATAGTGCCAAATCCAGGCGTACATGTTTCGACTTCAACATTTTCATAAATTGTTGAAGTGGTAAAAAAGCTTTGTGTAAATACGCTGACGAGGGGGAAGGCGATAAACACCACCATCAACAGCATTGATGGGGCGATAAAGCCCAAAAACACCCTAAATTTCACCCTTTTTGTCCTGATCTATTATTTCCGGAGGTCAGTCAGACCTCCAGAAACATAGTGTTGATTATTGGACCAAGCCTTCTTCGCGGGCGGCAACAAGATATTCTGCTTCAATGTCGGCGAGAGTTGCTGCCGCATCTTTTTCACCGGTAATAAAGGCCGCCAGCCCATTGCCAAGAGCGCCAAGCATGATCCCCGTTGGGACGCTAGCGGGATAAGGTAACGCGCCATTAGCTGCTGTGTTGGCTGCCCCCATGGAGTAGCGGTCGGCGACATATCCATCGATTAACCAAATGGCATCAGAATTATTTGCTTGAACCATTTCGGTATCAATTCCTTCCATCGCCACTTGGAACGCTGCTTCNGCTTCAGCATCGGATATATTTTTGGCTATNACTATCCCATCCCACCATAATGACGATGATGGTCGGACTGAGCCACTTGCCGCAGAGGCCATTATCACTTTCCCAACAACNGTGCTTTCATCAGGATTATCCATTGCCCCCGCTCGTGAGGCCCAGAGATTAGCCATTGCAATTTTTCCCTGTTGAAACTGCTGTTGAACATAGGTCGAATCAGAAGTTAGGATTTCTGGATCCATATATTCTTTCAGTTTTGCCATGAGCTCTAAAACCGCAATTCCAGTTGAATTATTGATGGCCGGCGTATTATCAGCATTGATAAGAGTCCCCCCTTCACCAAGGAAATAATCAATAAATGACAAACCAATATCAAAACCCGGTTTCCAAGTAGCTCCCAATGGATAATCAACAAGTCCAGATTGTTGAATAGCTTCAGCTGCAGCGAGCACCTCATCATAGGTTGCAGGTTCGGAAATTCCAAGACCATCAAGAATGTCTTTGCGATACATTAGGTGCTTTGCATTAACCATCATGGCTATAGCCATGACTTTGCCGTCCTTTTTGATTAATTGTGCTTCGGAAAGCTGCGAACCGTATTGTTTGACCAAGTCATCNAGGGGTCTGATGAGTCCATTATTCAACAATGGAACCAATGAAGATCCTGCAACTCCGCCAATGTGGTATAACGATGGATTTGCTGAAAATGCTTCAACATGTTTTTGGTTAAACTCTTGATCAAGCACTGCTTGAAAATTGCCACATTCAGCCATGGCATTAGTCACTGATTTCCACGCTTGAAAGGCCGCCGAAAACGACTTGATTTCNGTTTGATTATCGTAGGCACAAGCTGCCCACAAGGATGTCGGCATCAACCATATCGATACCACTAATCCGATCACAATTTTTTTCATAATACTCCTCCGTGTTGTCTCANCCATTCAGGTGAGATTGTTGATGACCATGTGGTCATTAATCTAGTCGCTAAGCACTAGACATTAAATTCCCAGTTGTTTGATCAAACAATTGGCAAATATGTGGTGGTACGGCAATGGATATAGTATCCCCTATTGCCGTTCGAAAATCTTTGTTGGCCTTCACAGATATCAAAGCATCACCGATAAGTACGGTCGTCAAAGTTGCATCACCGAGAAGTTCGACTGAATAGGCTGGAGCACAAATCTCACCGGGTCCATCAACAATTGTCGCGTCTTCGGCGCGAAAACCCAGAACGACATCGCCATCGGGAAAATTCATATCTGGAATATTGACTCCTTCAGCTTGAAATATTTGGTCGGTAATTTTTCCTTTGACAAGATTCATGGCCGGTGAGCCAATAAATCCGGCAACAAACGTATTTGCTGGATGATCATAAATTTCTGCTGGAGTTCCCACTTGTTGGATCACCCCCTGGTTCATGACCACGACACGGTCTGCAAGGGTCATTGCTTCCACCTGATCATGGGTTACATAAACGGTAGTTACTTGCAGTTCATAGCTGAGATTTTTGATTTGAGCGCGGGTTGAAACACGAAGTTTAGCATCCAGGTTCGACAGTGGTTCATCCATTAAAAATACATTCGGTTCCCGAACAATTGCCCGAGCTAATGCGACCCGCTGTCTTTGTCCTCCCGATAGCTCAGCGGGTTTACGGTGCATAAACTCCTGCAATTCTACCATTGCAGCCGCATGATTAACGCGGTCAGCATGCGATTTAGGATCGACCTTTCGCACTTTGAGCGGGAACCGAATGTTCTCGTATACATTCATATTTGGATATAAGCCATAGGACTGAAACACCATGGCTACATCGCGATCCTTCGGATCAAGATCATTTACGATGGTATCATCAATAACAATTTCTCCCTCAGTTACCTCCTCCAATCCTGCGATCATTCGCATAGTAGTGGTTTTCCCACATCCTGAGGGTCCCAGCAACACCAAAAATTCGCGATCGGGAATTGTTAAATTGAAATTAGCAACACCGACAAAATTCCCCCATTTTTTAGTTACATTTCGGAGTTCAATTGATGCCATTGCCACACCACAAAAAGACCATTCGATTATTCAAAAATGAAATTTTGCATACGATTGCAAAATACTATTATAACTTTCCAAGCAATTATCAAGGAATAATTTTCAACTGTACCCTTAAATTACTGAGCTTATATTGTGTCTTCCCGTAAATACAAAAAGAATGCATAAACCCCATGCAATACAGGGTTTTGATTTGTTACCATCGCTCACAAGATTAGTTAAAAATTGTTTTATGCCATAAAAAGTCCCTTTTGACGCCAATGCAACAGTGCTTTGAGTGACGAACATGAGGCAAACGACTCCTTTACAACAACATGGTGATAATGTGATTGAGACCATTAAGTTGGACGATAAATTCCGTGATGATATTGCGACTTGGCTCAAGGGTCTTCAACATCTGTATACCCATTCGTCTGTGCGAGAGCGCCTGACCAGCAGGATAAACATTTGTTAATTTTCTCTTTGGTATATACAATATAATGAAATCAGTTGGAATTCATGCGTAAGGAAAATTTTCATGAATACGGCCTTGATATGATGGTTCCTGTTTCCTAGAGAAAAACCACCCAACCCGCATCACTATACTCACATTTCAAACCCTGAAGATAACCATTCCGCCGGTAGGAAGAAACAATCGCCAATGCTGACCCGCTGGATTTCGGCATTTTGTTGAGTGAATAGATATAGATATCCCGTAGATAGAGCGTCAATCAGGATGATAGGGTAGAGTCAATCCGTGTGGGTTGTGGAAACTTCAATCAAGGAAGAGCAAGAGGTAATTCTTACCACGGTTATGAATGAGGTTAACGCCAAAGCGACTGGGCAAAAGCAGACCAGAACAAAACTGGGACATTGCTTCTTCGCGCTCTACTCAATCAGTTGCTGGTCTAATTGAGTTGGGTCAAGTTGTCTTCTTGGTGGCAATCTTATCCAATTTTTCAAAGCCACGTTTATTGGGCTAGGGCTTGCGGAAGCGAAAAATCATGAAGTGTATCTTTGCCACCCGTTGGTCCAGCGATTACAATTAACTTTACCCTAATATTTTCTGTAATTTTGCCGCTAGAGCCAAATATAATTTAAGCGGCTATATTCGCCAGTTTAGAAATAAATGCTCGGCTAAACTGATCAAACCACTGACGCACACACCTAGAACGGATAAAATAACAACACCTGCAAATAACCGTTCAAGATCATAAAGTGACCCCGCTTCAAGCACATAGGCTCCAACTCCAAATTCTGCCCCTAACATCTCAGCTGCAACCAAGAGGATAATAGCGATTGCTAAGCTGATACGAAGTCCAGATAAAATACCTGGTAAGGCACCAGGTAAAACTATCTTCCAAACGATTGAGAGCCAAGTAAGATTAAAACTCTGCCCCATGCGAATGAGGGTGCGGTCCACATTATCAACGGCCCCATAGGTGGCGACTACCATCGGAGTAAATGACCCCAAGGCAATCAAAGCATATTTAGAACCTTCGCCGATCCCAAACCAAATAACAAATAGCGGTAATAATGCGATTTTGGGGATTGGAAAAATAGCTGCAACAACTGGAATGAGCCCGGAACGAACATAGGAAAACAAGCCAATGAATACTCCGACACCGATCCCGAAAAACACCCCTAGAAATGAACCAATGAAAAGTCGGCTCATTGATGGTCCTAAATGTTTAAATAGAAGTTCAGTTCTGTATAGGTCACCAAATGTTTGTAGAACATCGGAGGGATGAGGCAATGTTAAGGATGAAATCCACCCCATTCGGGTTCCGATCTCCGCTACGGCGATAATGAGTATAAATACAGTGACCCCAAACCACCGGTATGATTCAGGCTTAAAGCCACCGCCTCGAAAATTAACCGCACTGACGGATTTTTTTTCAGGTTTGGAGTAATTCTGCTTCTGCTGCACGAGCTTCTTCACTCATCAATTGCCATAATTTTTTTGCGAATACTTCTAAATCAGGATCTCCAAATTCTCGCTCGGAAAGCTTCTTGTTGATAGTAATTATTTCCCTTATGCGACCGGGATTTCGTGATAAAACGACTACCTGATGCCCCATTCGAACGGCCTCGGTGAGATTATGTGTAACATAAACCGCGGTGAATGAATCACGGTCCCAAAGATTAATCAAATCCTCAATGAGGAGTTCATGTGTTTGACTGTCTAAAGCGGATAATGGTTCATCCATTAACATCACTGCTGGATTAACGGCTAAAGCGCGTGCAATGGCGACTCGTTGCTTCATCCCGCCTGACAGCTGTTTGGGTAATGCATTGGCAAAATCCGATAGTTTGGTACGCCTCAATACGTCAGCAATGATTTCTTTTGATTGATGCCGANTAATCCTATGATCTTCAAGAACAAGAGACAAATTTCCGGCAACTGNACGCCAAGGAAGAAGAGCAAAATCTTGAAAAATGTATGTGAGTGGGTTAAGACACCCTTCTGGGGGCTCGCCGATTTTTAAAACAGCTCCTTTTGCCGGCTCCTCAAGTCCCCCGATAAGGCGGAGTAAAGTTGATTTACCACATCCTGAAGGGCCAATAATACTCGTTATCTTNCCATGCGGAACATCAAGTGAGATATCATCTAATACCTGTAAATCGTCATAATTGTGGTGAATATTTTCGAGACGTATATCCATACTTGTTTGATTTAATTAGGCCAATTTGTCACAGTTGACTAAAGTGTCTATGTATGCATGGGCAACGCCAAGTAAAGGCTATTCATAGAATGTGCTTAATGGTATTGTGAGCTCGTTAGGTAAAATTATTCCTGTTTGATTAAAAAATGGTAAAAACAGCTGGCTTCNTACTTAGGCATCAATAATTTCAACATANGAATCATCAACAAGCATGTTGAGCGTAACACCCGGGTCAACCAACCCTTCTGATTGGAACCATTCAAGTTGGTCACGAACGGAAGCAAGATTGAGAGCAGCTCCTTTACTNAAACGCATAGTTCCGTTAATTATAGAAGGAGCAGCCTTCGCACGCTCACGGTCAGTATACACGTACTTGTGAATGATATCTACCATGTCATCAATCCCCTCTTGACCTTCGGACTGATCAATCATTGCCGCAGCGTAGTCGTCAACACCAGTAGTAAAAGCATTGAGAAAACTACTGGTAAGTAACCGTTCAAATTCAGCGTTATGAGTNGATGTGAATACAACAGTTATCTGATAATCTGGAATATAATCAGAAATATTACCAATGATATGNGCATTACCTCCACCCGCAATCGGCAAAGCTATATGGGGAACAATTGAAAAAGCATCAATCTGCCCAGATGTAATTGCACCCACGAGAGTACCAACTTTTTGTAAAGGAACATAAGACAGCGAAATATTCTCCGCAGCCGCCATTTTTGAGCCTTGATAATGCAAAGACGAGCCAGTTTGTGTGATTCCGTATCGCATACCATCAAGGTCTTTTGGGGCTTTCACTCCGTTTTGGAATGCTACATCTGAGACCAGATATTTCATTCCTTGCAAGCCAGCCTCTTCTTTGAGTGCACCTCCGATAATCTTAATTGCACCTTTTTCGGCTAAATTTGCTAANCCCCCAGTAATAGCTGTGACCGCGTAATCAATATCCTTNGANGCGATAGCCACAGCCATAGGTTGAGATGCTTGAAAAAAGACAAGTTCTACATCAAGTCCATTATCAGCAAAATATTCCCGTTCCTTGGCAATGAAACTTCCACTATGGGACGTAAATCGCAGTGCACCAACCTTGATCTTTTTATTCATTGCTATATTGGGAGTTGCCAACCCCATTGCCGTTGTTGCCCCGATTAATCCGAGGGTGTGACGCCGTGTTAATTTCATTTGTTTCCTCCCTGTAATTAGCGGCCGCGAGATAAGTTGAGATTAGAAAAAAATTTCAATGGTTAAGCAGCTAAAAAAAACTTATCAAGCAAATGTTAATATCCACAGGGGTCATTATACACTAATTTTGATTAGATTTTAAAAATTCTCAACAAATCTAATCAAAATTGTTCAAAATAATACGATTTCGGTTTTATGAAAACACTTTGGTTCCAATGAGCAGAAAGCCTCAATGGAGTCGTGAAACTTCTCATTGTTGGATGCCTGGTTATTCAAATACGGTTATGATAATCTGCCTCATTGCGGCAAATTCCTAACTTTAATCAATGCTAATCGGGAGGTTCCAGCGTAGTTGGGTGGATGTCTTTGACTTAGTGCTTGAAGATAAAGGGACACCATTTGGCGCAACGTTGGTCCATTTTAATGGTGAGGTAACCTAAGTTGGGGACGAAAATGAATTGCTTACCACTTTCTTCATCAAGGAAAGAACAGTTTGACAATCACTTAAAGCATTATGTACCCGAGTTTGCTTGACGGCGGCTTGTTCATGCCGTGCTGCATCAGCCAATTTATGCCACTTCCAGCCATTACCCCACTGGTTAGGTACTGCCCTGTACCGCGAGTAATCAAGCATAATACATTGCCCATCAAACTTAACAAACTCAACACCTCTTATCTCACAAGATTGCCTAATGAGTCTTGCATCATATTGTAGATTATAAACCAGCACTATGGATGCTTGACTTGTCAATTGAGAAAATATGTCATTATATTGGTTCCAAGGTTGAGCCTTGAATTGCTTAAGTTTTGTCTCGGTTAAACCATGAATTTTTGTTGAGTCTTCAGGAATTCTATATTTAGGAAGAACATATTGATCAAACCTCGTGTGCCCAAGTGTATCAATCATAGACACTTGTATGACTTCCGATTGTTTCGAAAAGCCTGTTGTTTCAGTGTCTAAGATCAACACATCAGAACGACCCAATAGGTCTTGCCAGTTCGCAATCAGTTTCTTATCTGTCATCTATCCTTCGGCCCCATTAAAGTTAATCTGTTTGCCAGACTATAACATTTATTGATCAAAAATATAAGAATTTCTCAAAGGCTCTACAAATTATGCCTAAAAAACCCAAAACTGAACCCGCAAATTCAGGCATCATATATTTACTGAGCATACTTGCCTAAGGGTTGGCTAGAGTCAATTCATTGTCAGATTAATGATAAGGCATAGAGACAGAACACATTATTGGGCCGCGGTGTGGATGCTTGGCGCTGTTTTGTCTTTTAGCATTATGGCCGTTGCTGGTCGTGAGGTGGCGAGTAGCCTTGCACCCTATGAAATCATGTTTTATCGATCCTTGGTAGGAATCTTCATTGTTTTATGTTTCAGTGCTTATGGGCAAACTCTGAGNGAAATCAATTTACGCCACATGAAGCTTCATATCCTGCGAAATGTTTTTCATTTTGCCGGTCAAAATTTGTGGTTTTATGCTGTGGCTATCATTCCCTTAGCACAAGTGTTTGCCTTGGAATTTTCTTTCCCGATCTGGGTGGCATTAGTCGCCCCGCTCATGCTCGGAGAAGCGTTAACCCGAATCAGAATTATTGCAGCAATTTGTGGGTTTATTGGGGTATTCATAATCGCTCGACCGGGATTTATCGAAATTAATTCAGGAGTGATTGCAGCGGCATTATGTGCAATCGGTTTTGCGGGATCATACATCTACACCAAACTCTTAACTCGAAATGCTTCAATCACTTGTATCATGTTCTGGATAACCACCATTCAAGCGATACTTGGTGCGTTGGTATCTCTCATTGCCGGGGGTATAACGGTCCCTCCAGTTGAAGCAATCCATTGGGTTATCGTGATAAGTCTCGGTGGGCTNCTAGCCCATTATTGCATTACGNGGGCTTTAGCACTNGCTCCGGCNATTATTGTCGCCCCCATGGACTTTCTCAGACTTCCTCTCATTGCCGCCGTAGGGCTACTACTATATAACGAAAGAATAGACCTCTTTGTTGTAACCGGAGCCCTCTTAATTATTGGTGCAAACTACACCAACATATACTGGGAAAATAAGCAAAGAAACGCTCCACATTGANGCNNTAACGGGAATTATCTTAAGGGATAAGGTTGGGAACAATNGTGACTATTTGAGGAAAAGCACTCAATAAAAATAGACCGATTACCTGTATAATTACAAACGGAATAACCCCCTTATAAATATGCCTTGTGGTCACTTCAGGTGGGGCAACACCTCGTAAATAAAATAAAGCGAAGCCAAATGGAGGAGTTAAGAATGAAGTTTGCAAATTGACCGCAATCATGATGGTAACCCATTTTGGATCTAAGGTGCCCCCGTATATCACAGGCCCAACAATCGGAATTACAATGTAAATAATCTCAAGGAAATCAAGAACAAAACCNAGAATGAATAGNACCAGCATGACAATGGCAAACACAACCCATTCTCTATCAAAACTACGTAAGAACTCCTGAATATAGTGCTCACCGCCAAATGAAATGACGACTAAATTCAATAACTGTGACCCAATTAAGATGGTAAAGACCATCGAAGTGACTTTTGCCGTTTCCCGAACAACTGGNGTCAAGATCTTGTTTTTTAAGAGTGTCCAACATGCATAGATCAATCCAAGCACGCAAATATGGTACATTAATAGGCCAACAACAATCGCAACCCACTCTTCAAAAAGGATAGTCNCTTTCCCTGTCCGTAGATCAAAATTGATCCCGATTAGAAGCATGATCACCATGGCAAAGCTAGTNATAATTATTATGCGCCCTGATTTATTCTCCTCTTTTAGTTTGCGGTAAGCAGCTAAGAGGATCGCTCCACCNGCTCCNAGTGCGGCNGCTGGTGTGGGATTGGTTATCCCTCCAAGGATTGAACCCAATACCGCGACAATCAACACGAGNGGAGGAAAGACCACACGAATTAATTCATTTCGGCCGAGCACCATAAACGCATTACGGCAACCATAGATGGCTAACACAGAGGGTATAATGAGCCAGATAACGGTCCATCCTGGTGTGGTTGTTGGATTTATGAGCACGATGTCAACCAGAACAGCCAGAACCACTCCACCAATACCAATATAAAATGGTCTTGGATCAGAAGTAATTGAAACACCTCGTGCGGTTGTAAGAATTAGTGTTGATAATAAAAATAACGTTGCGATACCACTTCCAATAATCGGCGCGGCCTTGATTTTGTCTTTGATTGCTTGGGCCAACTCGGATTCTGAAAGCCGTCGACTCGCTTCAACACCACCTGCTGCTGCAATCGCTTCAGCTTGGGCAACAGCAGCATCCCATCGTTCCTGACCATGCAGATCAATCATTGATTCTTGGCATTTTTCTGAGACATTGGTTCGGAGATCAGTCACATTAATGACATCAGTCATGGAATCAACAACAATATTTTGGCTGCCAACAAGACCCACCTGAACTGAAAGAATTAATCCGCCAATCAAACCCGCAGGGACAAATAGGAACCAGGTCATTGCTGTTCGTTTAGTGATAACCTCCATCCCCGTGCCCTTACCTTGAACCGGAGGAGCCATTGTTGGATTAATGATAGCATAGCCAAAGGCATAGGCAGCATATAAAAAGGCGAGCATNATACCCGGAAGGATTGCCGCTTGAAAGAGTGTTCCAACCGAGACAACAGCCGCCTCTCCCAAATAGGTTAAGGCATCTGAGCAACCGGCAACTTGAGCGCGGGTTTCTTGGGCGGTTGAATANAAGTCTCCTGCTAGAGTTCCTAACAGAACAATAACAATTGATGGGGGAATAATCTGTCCGAGGGTTCCTGAAGCCGATATGACTCCCGTTGCCAACTCCGGAGAATATTTGTTTCGAAGCATAGTCGGGAGAGACAAAAGCCCCATAGTGACAACCGTTGCCCCAACAATCCCTGTTGAAGCGGCTAAAAAGGCTCCCACTGCAACAACCGAAACAGCGAGACCACCTGGAAGNGGCCCAAAAATTCGAGCCATGGTTGTCAGTAAATCATTAGCAATTTTTGATCGCTCCAGTGTGATTCCCATTAACACAAACATCAACACCGCTAAAAGCGTTTCAATCGACTGACCTGCGAGCACTCGCTCGTTCATTCGATTAACAATAAAGCTCAGGTTACGATTGACTGCATCCTCCCAGCCATTCACAAATAAAGGATTCAGCAATGTTGGTAAATCCGGGTATCGAAAGCGCGAAATATCATATTGCGAAACACCCGTGTCAATTATTGCTTTGTATTCTGCACTTGATTTGTCAATCACTTGATGAAGCAGTACACCATTCCCATCAAGGAAAGCTAAAATACCAAACGAAATGACTGCGGAACCACCGATGGCAAAGGCCACAGGAAAGCCTGACATGATGGAACCGAAAAGCGTTAAAAAGACAATAATCAGGCCAACTTCAACACCATCGAGTCCAAAAATCATCTGACTTGATCTCCTTCAGATATGGAAATATGGGCATCAGGAATCTCATTTTGCAACTGATCTTTATCCATAAATTTATTGTCTGATTCTTCACCTTCTCGAAGTTCCAGTAATGACCTGTAAAAGAAAGCAATTGCCTGCAGGAACATCAGCCCGGCAAATAATAATAACAAAACCTTGAATAAAAAATACGCATCAAAGCCACTTGGTGAGAAGCCGATGGTTTCAACATTCCACTTCATGATACGTGACTTGCGTAAAAGCGCTTCAAGAGTGTCGCTTGCAGATACTTTTGGGGTGATTAGGTGCCGCCACATAAAAAACCAAGCATAGAGCCAAATTAATGACATGGAAGGTATCATAAAGAAAAGGGAACCGAGTATATCGATGATTTTCTTTTTTCGTCTTGCAATACCGGCATAAAATAAATCAACCCGTACATGCCCCCCCTGAATAAAAGTATACGAACAACAGAGGCAGACCACGATCGCATTAAACAGCTTAAGTTCTTCGGCCCACCATGCTAAATCACGGGAAAAAAGGAGAAATGTCCACTCGGGGATAAGCTCATAGCCTAAAGGAGCACCGGGACCAACTGAAATAACAGAAACACGAAATATCCGCTGTAAAAAGACAATGATAATTTGTTGTAAGACCATGGCCAGTCCTGCCCAAGCAGCGACTCGTCCAATATTGTTTGAAATATATTCAAGGATTCTGACCGACCACCACATGACAGAACGACGCCATAGGCCAATACAAGTCAAAATAAAAAATAGAAGGATAACGGCCGAGAAAAACTCAAATGAACCGCCATAATATATAAATCGCATCATGGCCTGTTTATCAGACCAATCAAGCCACAGTTGCGGATGGGATATAGCATACCCAATGTTATAAAATGTTTGACCTACACCACTGACAAAGGCGACAATTAGATCAATCATCATTCACTGGGTCTAAAATTAAAAAGCCGCCCCCATAGGGCATGGGGGCAGCATTGAATTNACTTTAACCAATTACTCGNTCGCGCTGTGCACGGAACTCACCGGTTGAGTTGGTCAACCATCCAGAACTCTCGCGCAAGGTGGTTTGATAATCAGCCAAAATTTCAGCAAAGAGATCATCTTCTGAATACTTGGCGTATAGTTCTGCGGAGGCAGAGCCAAATGCATCCCAAACACTATCTGGGAATTTCAGAACTTTGACACCTTCAGACTGAAGTCGTTGAAGGGCAGCACCATTGTTGTAAAGATACTGACTGAGGTTCCAAACGTTGGCGTGACCAGCGGCAATCTCAATCATCTTTTGATGCTCCGCTGAAAGGCCATTAAACACTTCACGGTTTGTGACCAAGCTCANACCCGCTGCCGGTTCGTGGAAACCAGCTGTGTAGTAGAACTTGGTGATTTCTTGGAAACCAGCTTTTTCATCAGCCCAAGGACCAATCCATTCAGTTCCATCAAGTGCGCCTGAGGCCAAGGCTGATAGACTTCTGCACCGGGTATATTTTGAACTGAAGCCCCCAAGAGACCAAGTGCTTCGCCACCGAGACCAGGCATTCTGAATTTCAAGCCATCAAAATCCTCGGGGCCATTGATTTCTTTACGGAACCATCCACCAGCTTGGGTGCCTGTATTACCGCCAAGGAAGGACTTTAATCCGAAAATTTCTCCCAGAGTCTCATGATAGTCATGTCCTTTGCCATGATAATACCAGTTATTCAACTCTGTTGCCGTCATTCCAAAAGGAACACCAGTGAAGAAAGCATATCCAGGGTGCTGACCCACAAAGTAGTAATCAGCAGCGTGGTACATATCAGCTTGGCCGGAAGTGACTGCATCAAAGACTTCAAAGGCACCCACGAGTTCTCCGGCGGCTTTAACATCAACCACAAGTGAACCACCTGACATGGCATTGATGCTTTCTGCGCATTTTGCAGCTGCATCAAAGACACCGGCAAGACCACGACCCCATGATGTTACCATGGTGAGTTGAACATGACCTGAAGCAATTGCTGGTGCAGCAAGGCCTCCAGCGGCGACACCTGCGATTGCAGATGATTTTAAAAACGATCTTCTGTCCATAGTTTCTCCTAACGAACATTAAACAGTTAAGGTAATGTCAAAACAAAACCCATAATAATCAGACGAAGTTAAATTAAAGAAAACTGTTTGTCAATCATTTTTAATTGATTCGAGATTTTGGTTGCTGATAATATTGTTTTATGGACCGAAACTCGCCTGACTCCTCACATGATTGAGAAGATGTTGACTAGGATAACCATCAGGAATTTCACCGATTGCTGATTGAAACNCTTGAATACTTCGCGTTGTTCTCGGGCCCAGTAGACCATCAATACCTCCCGTATCGAAACCCAACTTAACCAAATATGTTTGTAACAATTCCATCTCNGCTAAAGAAAGACATTGGTCGGCTTGGGGCCACTCCGAATTAATTTTACTTCCTCCGGCCAATTCCTTAGATAATTGACTGACTGTAATAGCGTAGGGTAGCGATTTATTATAGCGTAACAGGANTTCGAAATTAGCAAAAATTGCAAATGCCGGTCCCTCTTTTCCAGCCGGAGTAATTATTGCACACTCTTGATGACTGATGGGGCAGGGTGCTTCCAAAAATTCAACACCTTTTGCCACCCAATTCTTAATCAAATCCTTTTGTTGTGTGTTCGCTTCATAGTAATTTTGAGGAGTTGACAGGTGGACTTGAATCAAAACATCCTGATCAGATTCCCAACCTAAATGTTTTAAATAATTTGCGGTAGAGGCCAGCGCATCTTGTGGGTCATCTTCCCATATATTTGCTCTATCCTTGGTGGATATATCGATTCCCCATCTCAAATAAGTTTCTGGCATAAACTGAGTGTGTCCCATTGCTCCGGCCCATGACCCTAAGAAACAATCTGGATTTACGACTTCTGTTTGTAAAATCGCAATAGCCGCCGCAAAATTTCTGAGGAAGAATTTATTCCTGCGGCAACCCGCAAAAGCAAGCGTTGCAAGTGCTTCAGGCGTAAAATATGACCCTCGAACAGAACCATACTTNGTTTCAACGCCCCAAATGGCACATAGAATATGAGGGTCAACATTAAGGCCTAATTGCCTGATTTTCATAAAAGTGCTTGCTTCTGATGCCAGTTTTTCACGCCCTTTTTCCAACTGCTCTTCATTAATCAATTTGGTTACGTACTGAGCGAGTGTTAAGACCTTTTCAGGTTGTTTCTTACTCAGAGCTAATACCTCTTGATTTAGTTTGATATTGCGTAATTGGCCGATGTGTTTTAAGGCGACACCTCCCTCAGATTCAAGCTCGTTCAAAAAGTCGTTGAGTTGATGGTCAAATGAGCAGTCAGTAGACACGGGTTGTTTTATCGTTTATGAGTTTTATTGAAAGCAGCAACTTGTTCAGGCGACGCTTCAATTTGGTATTGTTCAACCCACTGGTTATAGGGCATTCCGTAAACAATCTCCCGAGCTTCAGTTTTTTCAAGATGAATTCCTTTTTCAGCAGCGGCTTCGGCATACCATCGAGAAAGGCAGTTGCGGCAAAATCCAGCCAAATTCATCATATCAATGTTTTGTACATCACTTCGTTTTCTGAGATGGTGTATTAGGCGGCGGTATGTTGCGGCTTCAATTTCCAACTGGGNTTGCTGATTCATCANTATCTCCCTTAGTGGCTTTATCGGTTGAAATAATCCAGTATGCTGAGTTAACCCAAATAATAGCATTTTTCTGAGTCAAAAATGGCAACATTCAAAACTCAAATAATGAACAAGCGTTTGCTTTGTTACTTCGGGAGA
>JGI24794J26673_10000537_pt1 | contig 26610 bp, 18 predicted proteins | sample MesohylPK_FD_26673 | JGI IMG/M metagenome (IMG submission 26673) | reverse complement strand
AGAGAGCTTATCTGGCTGCGCGTATTTTTTTCTTCAGAATACTGTTGAAAATGACATCCTTTGGCCAAACTTAAGCCCGCAGAAGGCTGAGTGGTATAAGGTGTGGGGAAGCCATTTGTGTGCTTTGGTAAATCAATTTATTGTTGAAGGTGCTGAATATAAGCGTATGCACGGCCTTTTCAGCAGTCATAAATATTTGCCTGCAAATGACGCCAATAGCGTGTTGCCACCCACACAGGCTGACTGTGAAGCTAACGCATTTCACACTAATGATTGGGGCTGCAATTTGCACAATTTTATAGCAAGACTGCAAGGTATTCATGTTTGGGGCGTGAGTCAGACTAGCCAAGGAGCGATTTTATACAGCAGTGTTTTGGAGATGTGGCGCGATCAGGCAGCTGAACATGCTTTGGGAGATAAATTTCCTGACCCAACAGAACTGCAGTGCAGACTAGGAAAATATCTTAGCCTGATAAACAGTAGATGTGCGCAGATCGATCAATACTTGTATTCATTTTTAGAGATTTTGAACGCGAGAAATTGTGCGGTGAAAGCCGTTCGGTACGCGCAGGGAAGTAATGTCTCTCAACTTTTCAAGTTATGATAGAGGTCAACGCTTCCTTCATGTTGTGAGTTTTTTAACAAAATGGTATGTCTGAATCATGAAAATGATAAACAAGATCATGATAATATGTGCGCTTCTTGCGTTCCAAGCAAAGAGCGCACCAATAGACTGCGACGACATGAGCAAACCTGTTGAGGATGTTTTGCGAGTGCGGAATAAGGATCAAAGAGAGAATTTTAAAACAACACTAAGACATGTTATGCAACAGAACCGTGTAATTAGGGATGCGGTAAAGGGTTTGAGTGATTTTGCGATCGTTGTTGTTGAAAGTAATCCTGAAAATGAAGTGCTTATTGACAATATGGGTTTAACATTAGATGAAGAATTTATTCAAAATATGGGTTTAACATTGAGTGAGGTGGGGGTCGAGCAGTATTGTCTTTCTAGAAAGACAACATACCCATCTTTATGCGAATTTAGTGATACGTGTGTTAAATGGCTGAGGGGAGGCAGGGTTGTTAATCCTTTGCGCATAGTTGATGAAGCTTTGAATGGCGAAAACCAAGAGGCTTGTTCTCATCCTGCTCAAGGCCCTGATCCTAATGACTTAATGTCCCCTTGCGTAAAATTTAGAGACACAATAACAGATGCTCAACGTTTAGTGGAAGAGCAGGCTTCATCAATCGCTTCTTTCTTGCAAAGTATTGATTGTATGGAGCAGGATCAGGTTAGTCGCAGAACGAGTAGGAGTGATTTGTCCAGGTTTTGTGACAAATCTGCAATGAAAATCTCTCTTAAAGCCTATTGTAATTGGGTAAGAAGTATAAAACAAGATTTTTTGCGCATCTTAAGAAAATTTTCGGAATTTTCGCAATATTTGGAGGAAGAGAGGCATTTTAGACGTAAAGACAACCCCCTTGTTGTGTTACAAGCAAAATGTGCAGCATTCACTTTACACAAGCGCTGTGCGTATTTGAGGGGCAATCTGGGTGATTTTTGGGAACTGGAGTGTAGAATCACTGCTCAGATAGAGAGATTGGCTGGCCTCGCGAATTTTTTTAAGCCTCATAATATTGAAGATGAAAGCCCTTTTCCAGAATTAAGATCGCAGAATGCTGAATGGTATAAGGTGTGTGGGGGCCGCCTGTGTAAGTTTGCATCTGACTTTATTGATGAGGTCGGTGTATGGAATCGAAGAAGAGCGCATTATACTCACTGTCTTTACAGATCTAAGTGGTATCAGACTGTGGTAAGCGGGAGTGCAACTGAATGTATTGATGCTCAGTCTTTATTGAAGGAGGGGAGCGGGTGTGATGCTCAAGATCTTTGCAGCGATCAATTTGATTCTAATGATTGGTGCATAAATTTGGAAGTTTTGATAAAAACACTCAAAGAAATTAAGGGTTGGGAAGAAGCGCAGTTTGGACAAAGACGTGTTTTAGAAAAAAATTTTTATGGTGTGTTTTGCGATCAGACGGCTGAACGTGCTTTGAAAGTGCAATTACCTTATATAAAAAACCTGCATAGATGTCTGAGAGAATATCTTAGCCTGATAAACGGTAGAGGTAAGAAGATCGACCAATACTTGCGTTCATTTTCAAATCTTTTGAACGCGAGAAATTGAGCGAAGGAATCCGTTTGCAAAGGTAGATTTGCTCACTCCAGAAGATCTGTTGAGTGTGATTTGCGAGTGTGGAAGAAGGATGAAAGAAAGGGTTTTAAAAGATCAGATAGACAATGTGGCATTCCTGAAAAACATCAGAAATTTCTGAGCTATAGATACTCTGTTGTTAAAAATTTGATCGAAGTGGATGAGTGTTTGAGTGGTGTTAAAAAAAAAGAGGGTTCTTTGCATCTTGATTACGATTCTGATTCTCATGACTCAACATTGGATTGGGTAGCGTTTATAGCAGGAGTCAAAGAGATTCAGCGTTTGTTAGACGCACAGCTTGCATTGGCCCTTTCTTTCCACAGCAGTGTTGATCTTATGCACCAGGATGAGGTTTCTGAACATCAGCCTAGGAGTTATTTGTCCAGACTTTGTGACAAATCTTCACTAAAGAGTAGTCTTCAAAACTATCGTAAACACGCAATAGGTATAAAAAAAGAGATGCGCTTCTATTTAGATTGTGTGCCAAACATTTGAGAGTAGATAGTTTGATGTAAGAGCATCGCTGTTATGCGTCTTATGGATAATGAAGCGGTTAGATTTTAGCATTTTTGACCCACTGTTTTTTGCCATTGTCAAAACAACATATGACATCTGTGGCGGAGAGGCGTGTTAGTATAGAGATATATAAAGGGATCAATGGATTTTTTGCGCATTCGTGGAGCACGAGAAAACAACCTCAAAAACATAACGATAGATATCCCAACGCGCTCTTTTGTTGTGATTACGGGATTAAGTGGTTCTGGAAAATCCTCACTAGCTTTTGGAACGATTTATGCAGAAGGGCAAAGGCGATATGTGGAAAGTTTATCTGCGTATGCTCGCCAATTTTTGCAAAGCACACAAAAGCCAGATGTTGATGCTATTGAGGGATTGATGCCGGCTATTGCTGTGGATCAAAAAACAGTTTCTAAAAACCCTCGATCTACCGTTGGTACTGTTACTGAAATTTATGATTATTTGCGCCTATTGTTTGCGCGTGTTGGGGTTCCGATTTCTCCAAAAACAGGTAAACCTATAACTCGTCAAACGGTGACAGATATCGTTGAGCAAATCATGCAACGCTACTCAGAAAAACAAGTGCGTATTGTGTGTGCACTTGCTGTGGATAGAAAGGGTGAATTTGTAGAAGATGTGAAGCGCTTGCAAGCGCAAGGTTTTTACGATTATATCATTGATGGTGAGGAGTGTGGGCTTGATACTATGCCTCTGCTTAACAAAAATCAAAAACACACCATTTGGGTGGTGTGTGATGATGTGGAGATTGATGTTGAGGAACGAGAGCGTGTGGTGGAAGCGGTTGAAAACGCCAATAAATTTGGAAAAGGAGGGATTATTGGTGTGATGCTCCCGGATGGAAAGCAGGAGCTTTTTTCCACACAATTTGCCTGCCCAGAAACAGGATTTTCTCTTACAGAGCTTGAACCACGACTCTTTTCCTTCAACAACCCATCGGGAGCCTGCTCTGGTTGTGATGGTGTTGGTGTTGTGCAGGCAGCCGATGTGCGTAAGCTTATACCTTCTGAAAAAAGCTCTTTGAGAATGGGGTGTGTTTTGCTTTCTAAACACCCAAAATTTGACGCTATGATTATGGAAATGGCGGAAGTTCTAGAAATTAATATTGATATGCCGTTTATATCTATTCCGCAGGAAAAGCGAGATCTTTTTTTGTACGGAGGAGAGGCCCCTAATACTTCACTGGTGTTGGAGGCTCTTGGTATGATGCATGGCACCATAATAGAAGGATTGCTTTCTTGGGTGCACGATATCTGGATGAAAAAACAATCTCGTGCGAAAATGATGATGCGCAAATATATTGGCAAAACGGTATGCTTGCGGTGTCGCGGTGCGCGGTTGCGATATGAATCTTTGCAGGTGTATATTTGTAAAAAAAATATACACCATGTTGCGCAGATGCCGATCGCGGTATTAAAGGAGTGGATGGATAATTTAAAGCTGTCTGCACAAGAAGAAAAAATAGCTTTGATGCTAGTGAAAGAGATTCAAAGTAGATGTTTGTTTTTAATGGAAATCGGACTAGGATATTTGTCGATAGATCGAGAATCACGCACCCTTTCAGGAGGTGAATCTCAGCGTATAAGATTGGCGTCACAAATTGGATCAGGGTTAACAAATGTTCTTTATGTTCTGGATGAACCTTCTATAGGTTTGCACCCACGTGATACAAAAAAATTAATTGATTCTTTGGAGCGTTTAAAGGCCATGCCTAATACGGTGTTGGTGGTGGAGCATGATTTGGATTTTATACGTCGCGCCGATCATGTTGTGGACATAGGCCCTAAATCTGGCGTGCATGGAGGCTTTGTTGTTGCGCAAGGCAGTGCGCAAGAAATCGAGCAATCTCAGCCTAGTATTATAGGCGCTTATTTGCGTGGAGAGCAGAAAATCCTCATTCCTCAGAGAAGATCTGTTTCTGAAAAAACGCCAAGAGTGACTGTTGTTGGCGCGAAGAAAAATAACTTAAAAAATATTACCGTTTCTTTTCCTCTTGGTGTTTTTGTGGGCGTATCTGGTGTGTCTGGTGGAGGAAAGTCCTCCTTAATTAAAGAAACACTTTTTGCGGGCTTGCAGTCCTTCTTTAAGGGCGATGCTTTGCCTGAGCACTGCGATGGCGTGCGAGGTGCAGAGGTTTTGAGTGATGCGCTTTTGATAGACCAAGATCCTATTGGCAGAACCCCGCGCTCTAATCCTGCAACTTATTGCGGATTTTGGGGAGATATTCGTAAGATTTTTGCTGCATCGCATACTGCTCGCATGCGAGGGTATAATGTTGGAAGATTCTCCTTCAATGTGCCTGGAGGGCGCTGTGAGCATTGTCAGGGTGGTGGCATGATTCGGGTGGAGATGAATTTTTTGCCTGATGTTGATGTGGAGTGTGAGGCCTGCAAAGGTCGGCGCTTTAATCAAGATACGCTGGCTGTGTTGTGGAAGGATTTGTCCATTTCAGATGTGCTAAACCTTACGGTGGATGAGGCGCTTCCTGTTTTTGATGGGTTTCCTCCTATTAAGCGTGTTTTAACGTGCTTGAAGGAGGTGGGATTGGGTTATATTGCACTTGGGCAAAGTGGTACAACTTTGTCTGGAGGAGAAGCTCAGCGCATCAAGTTAGCTAAAGAGCTGGGTCGCCGTAGCGGCAAGGGACGCTTTTATATTTTGGATGAACCAACAACAGGGTTGCATGTTCACGATGTCTCTATGTTGGTGGGAGTGCTTCAGCGCTTGGTGGATCAAGGCCACACCGTGTTGGTTATTGAGCATAATACAGAAATGATTAAAACAGTGGACTGGCTTATTGATATGGGTCCTTCTGGTGGTGCAGAAGGAGGCTATGTGGTGGCGGAAGGATCTCCAGAAGAGGTGATGTGCTCTGCTCAGTCTGTGACAGGTCCATTTTTGCCGAAATCGTAGTTGAAGAATGTCAAAATTCATTCCTGTATCCATAGGGTTTTGAATATATTGTGCAGGTGTGCGTATGGCAAACAGTTTTTGCTAAAACATGTGTAAAACGCTTGATGTTGATGGTGTTTTTTGTGGTGTGGACTGTATAATGTACGGGGCGGTGTAGTGAAAAAACTTCAAATTCCTTTAGCAATACAGTGGAGCGAAGGCCTTCTCCTTTACCCACAACACTTTCAACAGCAACGACGCGTGCTGCACTCTTTTGTCACAAACGCGCTGAGTGTTGCAGAGCCTTTTTACTGGGGTGTGCGCTCTGTTTCTTACGATGAATCAAGCCTTTTAGCGGAGACGCTTCGTGTTGAAAAACTTGAGGCGGTTATGCCTGATGGCGCTTTTGTTTGTTTGGATGACGGCGAGGTGTTAGAGCTTGACCTTCAAAGCAAAAAAGAGATGTGTGCAGAGTCTCCTCAAACGGTATTTTTAGCTCTTCCTAAGGAGCATGAAGGATCTGCAGACAACCAAAGTGAAGCGCCTCGCTACAGCGCTGTAGACGCTGCAGAGTGTGTGGACGAAAACACAAGCGATAATCCCGTGCAAGTACCGCGCCTTAAGCCATGTCTTTGTTTAATGATGAGTAAGGTTCCTGTGACACACGCGGCTTTTCCTTTGTGCGCCCTTTCCTTTATTAACGGAAGTTTTGTCATGGTGGACTTTTTGCCACCTATGATTACGTTGGATCCGCAACAATCCCTATTTTCTCGTGTGCACGCTGTATTAGAGGTGATGCGCGAAAGGGTGGGCTATCTGGTGGAGCGGCTTCAGGCGCCTTTGGATCACGAAACAACAACGTTGTTAGAAAAATATCGCTCACTCTATGGCATTTTGGTTCGCCCCCTTTATGTGCTGGACGCGCTGGTATATCAACAGGCGACGCACCCCTACACGTTGTATCTTGAGCTGTGTCGTGTATGCGGTGATGTGTCGGCTGTGGTTCCAGGAAGAATGCCGCGTCGTTTGCCTCCTTATGACCACAACCAGCCCCTTGCTAGTTTTGAACATGTTTTGGGTGTGTTGAAGGATCTGTTGGCTATGGTTGAAAAACCTTCTCTGAATATTCCCTTTATGGAAGAGGCGGGAGTTTTCTATTTGCGGTTGTCCGAATCTTGGTTGAGCGGCAACACAATTATGCTGAGTGTGCATCCAGATAAAATTCAAGATACATCGAAAGTGATGGAGTGGGTGAAGGGTGCGCTGGTCATCTCTAAATCTCTTGTAAAGAAATCACAATCCAGACGTGTCCTTGGTGCTGAGCGTGTGCTCGTTGATCAAGATGAACAGCTTGGATTGGTGAGAACAGAGTCGCGATTGCTGGTGAAGATTACATTATCTCCAGATTTTATCGTTCCAGATGAGGAGTTGTGTTTGGTGAACCTTTCGCGCGTTCACATTCCACCTAAGCAAATTTATTTATGTGTCCAGGAGCAATAGAAAGGTATGCAAAAAGTACACTTCCATGAATCTCTTATTATTGCCCATTTTCGGTTGTTTTATGAGGAAGTTGTGCGCTTAAAAGGCAAAGCTCTTTCGGCAACCCTCCTTAAACAGGACGAAAAAGAACGCAGCGTTTCTCGCTATATTTTTAATAGATTGGTGGAAATTCTTTCTCACCATCAGCACGAAGCAACGGCTCAAGAAGGAGAGGCCGCTCGCGCTTATTACGATGAAGCGCTTTACGTTATGGTTGCGCTTGCGGATGAAGTCTTTTTGTCTTTGCCATGGACGGGAAAAGAGGCATGGCGTGAGCATTTGTTGGAGGTTCACTTCTTTAATACCCATAAAGCAGGAGAATTCTTTTTTGAAAAACTGGAAAAGTTTTTGTCTGCAGACTCTGCGGCTCATAAAGATTTGGGAGTGTTGTATTTGTGGTCTTTGGGATTAGGGTTTCAGGGTGCTTTGAGAGATGAGGGTGGAGAGGTGACGTTGGCTCGTTATAAAAAGAGTTTGCGCGCCTTTGTTGTTCATGGATCAAAGGATGCCTTTGTCTCGCAAGACAGCGTTTCTTTGTGTGAGCAGGCGTATGATGGTATTGTGCGAGGATCTTTGCCCTCACATATCCCTTCTTTGCAGTTCTGGTACCGCTGCCTTTACGGAACAATAGGTTTGTTTTTTGTGATTTCGTTTATTGTGTGGAAGATTGATATCAATGAATTGAATACCCTGTTGAATAGCACTATCCGGAGATCGATTTAATGATGATGTTGCTCTTCATGTTTTTGGGTGGAGGGTTGCTCACCTTTTTTGTTGTGAGCCGTATCATGGTGAGGATGATGCGACCAAGTCATGGAAAAAAACAACCGCAGATGACAGAATCTGTTCTTCCTGCTGAAACACCACAGCCAGAAAGAGAAAAAAGAATTTTTCCCTTTTGGAGTTCAGTAAAAAGCATTTTTTATAAATTGTTACGTATTTCTCGTCTGGCTCCGGCGGGACCTCTTTACGCATCTTTTAAAGAAGCAACCACTTTGTTAAAAAAGCGATCCTTATTGCGCAACCCTAAATACGCGCTTCCTTGGACCATTGTGGTGGGAGGGCGCGTTTCTGGAAAAAGTAATATGCTTTCAGGATTGCAATTGCCACAGCCTATTAAAAGTCCCGCCGCTTCTGCTCCCGGATCTTTGGATTGGTGGTTTCTTGAAGAAGGTGTTGTTTTAAATGTCGATAGCCGCTGCTTTTTATCACAATCAACAGATGAAACCGGATGGTTTACTTTTTTGCGAAACCTTCAACATTGGCGACCTCGTAACCCCGTTGATTCCGTTGTTTTGACTATTTCTTTAGAAGAAATTATGCAGGCAGCAGAAGATGTTCAGCAGGCATTGGCCGAAAAAATAGCCAAACCTTTGTTGATGCTGGAGAGCGTGTTGGGCGTGTCTCTTCCTTTGCATATTGTGGTGACAAAGACGGATTTTTTACCAGGATTTCAAGGTCTTGCACATGTTGCAAAACAGGCGGGAAAATCAGGAGAAATATTGGGGTGGACCAACCCTTACGATGCCGATAAGCGTTTTGATGGGTCAGAAATTAAAGAAGCTGTGGAAAGTGTTCAAAGTGACTTGCATAATTGGACGCTGCACTGTTTTTCTGAAGGTGTGAGTGCCCAATATCGCGATGATATTATGGTGTTTATTGAGCGCTTGGGTGGAGTTATTGCCCCTTTGCAAAGAAACTTGAAAACTCTTCTCGGTATGGGAGGGTATAAAGATAATTTTTATGTAAGAGGTCTATCGTTTGTTGGGCAAGAGGTAGAACAATCTCAGGTGTTTTTTGGAGATGATCTTATTTCTAAAAAAGTCTTTCAAGAACGAGGGGTGGCTCGTCCGCTTCAGAAGATTTTTGGCGGTCATAATCGCTTATTTGTTTGGATAAGAAGCGCTATTGTTTTGCTGAGCTTAGTATGGGGTGTTGGATTGTTTTTGGATCATAAACGCTTGCAGAATACAGTCTTTGCCCTACGCCCATTAATGCAGAAAACGGTGACGAATATCAGTGGTCGAGAAATGGCCGAGGTGGGAGAAGAAGAACTTCAAAAACAAACCTTTAAAAACGCAACAAAAAATACCTTGAAGCTCTTATCTCAAAGCGCAAAATATGATTTGTTTAGTTGGTTTATGCCTGCATCGTGGATGAGCGGATTAGAGGGAGATCTGGATGATCAGGTTTTTAAACTGTACGATGTCTTTGTTGCGCAACCTATGTATAGATGCTTTCAGGGGCGTGCAGAAAAACTTATTATAGAAACTGATGCGCGCAAAGAGCAGTGGACAGAATCGTTGAGTATGACCGATGTGACCAGCTTTTGCCGACTTAAAGATTACCTAATAGGTGTAGAAGATTTAGAAGATCACGTAAACCTTTATAATTCTTTACCAAAAACACAAGATGTGAAAAGCTTCCAAATGATTATCCAATATCTGTATGATTTTAACCTTGGAGAGTCGTTTTTTACACAAAAAACGCTCTTGCAAGAAAAAATTCTGAAAAATATACAGTACAGTCCTTTTTATCTATCCGATTATGTTGAACGAGCTCGTGAAAGGTTCTTTGATGTTTTTAACGCTTTCTTGGTTTCATCATTTCACGTTGATCGATTGTTTTCAGCGCCGCGTGCGCTACAAAATGCCTTAGAAAAAATTGATCGCTCAGGGATTGCAGGCGTAGAAGAAGTCTATGGTTTGCTTGAAAAAATTGACGCTACAACCAATATGCTTATGCAAGATGGAGGTGCGTGGTTAGCGCGGGAGCATTTTGTTCCTTCATCGGATCTTGAGCAGGTGTTGGAAACGATTCAAAAAACAGGGTTTTTGGGAGTAAAAGTAGTGGATCACTGCACAAACTCCTTAACCAAAATCTTTCATAAAACCACAACCTTCTTAGAAAGTTTTGGTTCTATGATGACGGGACACTTCTTTGTGCGTTCTCAAGAGTTAGGCGTCCTTGTTCCCAGTATGGGTTTGTCGGCGCTTCGTAAAGCCATTGTGCTTTCTTTGAAAAAAGGATTTATGCAGCGCGCCAGCCATGAAAAAATGACCACCATCATACCAAAAGGGCAAATTCTGCACTGGGATAAGCAAATGCTTATTAAGGCGTTGGCCATTATAAAAGAATACAGAGTCTTTATGGAGCAAGAGTTGCAGACATTCCCAGAAGCTATACAAGAAACTATGCGCTTGATGAGTAGAAAGCAACTGGAGGCAAATGTAGAGGGTGTTTTGGCAAGAGCTCAAACGTTTTTCCAGATACCGGTAACGCGCTGGAGTAATCACGCGGAGGAGGTTTCTCGCGCGTACGCTGATAACCTGCAAGAGGTGGCGCCGCTGTTTGCCGATATTATTACCCACCTAAATGAACTGGGTGCACACACCTTGTTTGTAACGGTGCGTGACGCTTTGTTTAAGCAAATGTACACGCACCTTAAAGAACTGGAAGAGCTTGTGCAAAAGGGAGCATTCTTTTATCCAGATGTTGCAAACATTCGTTGGTGGAAAGGCGAAAAAGGGGTTGTGTACCAATTGTACGGCGCAGATGACCGCCTGGATATGCGCTCTTTATGGGGAAACCACGTGAAGCGATTTAAAGAAATGATGGCTTTGCATGTGTCGCCTGTTCTGGATTTGTTGACTTCGCCTCTGATGCATATGGAAACAAAAGAAGCAAAAATTGTTGATCGCTGGGCGCATATCAGTGAACAATTGGCTTCTTATGAGGAAGGCAAGGACTCCACCATCAAGATTTTGGAGGCTTTTGTGATGGAAGAAGGTAATATGATTACCTTCGAGAACTACAAAGAACATATCCACGAAAGCATCATTGCAAAGCGTCACAGTGATTTTTTCTTGAACATTGCGGTGAGTATTAAAAGATCTATTTACGAGCGTTGCCGCGAATTAACCGCTGAAGTGGCTATGCGTGACTACACAGTCCTTGCGCGCTATTTTAATAATCATATGGCAGGAGTCTATCCGTTTGTGAAGGAGAATATGCCAGGAATGCGCTTGGAATCAGAGGTGGATCCAGACAGTATGAAAGATTTCTTTGAAAAGTTTTCAAAGCTCTCCACCGATAAGTTGAAAAGTCTACGTGACCACCCAGCGTATAAAGGATCCTTTAAAGATGTTAAAAAGTTTTTAGCAGATATGTGGCGTTTGAAAGAATTTTTGGATACCTTCTTTGCGCCTAGTAAAGAAGGAGAAGATCCAGGAATTTCCTTCCTTACAGAGTACCGCGCCAACAAAGCACGTGATGTCTTCGGAGAACATATTATCGATTGGGCTGTGATTTCTGGTGAGGAAGAAATTGGCCTCCAAGGAGGAAAAACAGAAGGATACTGGCGTATGGGTCAACCTTTTACTGTCGGTGTTCAGTTTGTGGTTCAATCCCCCCTTGCCCCAGTAGCCTCTCGAGATATGCCCAACTTGGTGGTGTTAGGGGACAGGGCACTTTTTGTTTATGAGGGATTCTGGTCTTGGTTACGACTGCTGCAAAATATGCAAGCTACCGCAGCTGATGGTAATGTGGGTGGCGATACACTTCTGAAATTAGAAATTCCTATGGCGGAAAAAACCACAGGGCAATTAGCTGATAAAACAAAAGTCTTTTTGCGCATTATACCTCGTCAAACTAATGGAAAAGCAAAGCGCGCATTCCGTATACCGCCATTCCCAGTGCGTGCGCCTTATTTTACAAAAGGAGATGAATGAAAGACTTAAGAATCCAGAATTTATGTGAGCCTATTAGCGCTGATAAACCTTCGGGAGAATATCTTTTTTACGAGGATACTTATCTCAACATTAAAGAGGCTCTACATCAGGACGACTCTTTGCCTAAAGGTATGTGGTCGTTTAATGAAAAATCTTCTGATTGGAAAAAAGCTGAGCGGATTTGTGAGGAAGCTTTACTTAAAAGAACAAAAGATATCCAAATTGTTGGGTGGCTTACGCAGTGCTGGCTTCAGCAATACGGCCTGGAAGGGCTGCTGGGTGGCATTGATTTAATGAAGAAGATTTGTGAAAAATTCTGGGATACCGTTTACCCAACCATCGAAGAAGAAGAGGATTTTAGAGCTCGTGTTTTTGAGTGGATGAACGTCAAAATTGCTCCGCAAATTCGAATGATTCCTATGTTTTTTTCTTCTAAAACGCTGGACTTCTCTCTTCCAGCTCACTACTTCAACATCGCTCAAAACGTTTTGTCTGGAGCACATAATATACCAGAGAATCATCACCACATTACCAAAGATTGGCAAGATGGTATTTTGGCTGTGCAAGCCAGCTCGTATGCACCGCTTATCAAAACTGTTGAAAAAGTAGAAGTGGCGTTGCATGACCTGTCTGATTGGCTTGATGAAAATTTTGTTCATGAGCAAGTAACCTTCAATTATTTTTATAAAGAACTGGAGAGGCTGCGTGACGCTGTTGAGCATATTAAAGCGGTAAAAAAAGAAACATCTTCTGAGATTGTGGAAGAAGAGCAGAGTGCTCCACCTCCCCCTCCTCAAGAGCCATCTCAAGAGCCATCAAGTCAAGATCAAGTGGAACAAGAGTTGAAAAAAGCGCCACCAGTGACAGAGGATCCTGTTGTGGAAGTAGTTTCAGGTGAAACCCGTCACACCCTTTATAAACAACTGCGCGGCCTTGTGCAGCACCTAAAAACCGTCGACCCTCAAAGCCCTATTGCAGGACTGTTGGAAAAAATACTTTTATACGAAACATATTCGTTTGAAGATATTGTTTCTAAATATGGAAAAAAAGGAGCTTTAAGACGGGTGAAAGAAATCTTAGAAGAGGATTTAGATCACGGCGGGTAGTCGTTTTTGAAAATCAACTATATTTGTTTGTTTTTAAACATACATCACACACAAGTAATGCGGTACTTTTGCATTTGACATCAAGAATAGGCTGGAGGTTTGAAATAGCCAATACTGCCATTACTCAATTCATAATAACGTACTCGATTGAATGCATTGATATCTGGAAATCTGATTTCATATATGTTGGGGAAGTGTTTTTATTCTGTGCTTGTTTTGCACTCCACACCTCATAATATTTTTTTTAAGAGGAATAATGTGCCTGATCTTCAAATGACCAACGGAGCTAAAAAAGGGCTACGATATCCCTTTTTATTGATTGGATAAAGAACATAAAATTACACACTGTTACAGATGAAACGATTATAGAGGCAGCAAAGGGTGGTAATATGAATAATATTGATTGAAAGGGAACGATGCAAATAATGAAAAGTTTAATGATCATAGGTGGCTGATTGCGTTACCCGCACAAAGTGCATCCGATGATCAAAAATTAGAGCATAGACAGAGACATAGACGGGAGGTTGAGCTGTTTGGAGCGTCTTCAAAAAGGGTGCCAAGAAGGTTGCGATGTAGAGTATGAATTGAAGAAATCCTTACATTACATTTTGTGGCTGAACTCGGTGATGAGATTGAGCGGTTTTGTGCTCTTATGACACATTTCCAAAAAAGAGCATGCATGATCTGATCTCAGGGATAAGAGGTTTTTTAATCGCTTACAAAAATTCGACTGAAGCAGTAGCAGTAGCCTTTTTAGATCTTTGTGACTGTAGCACAGAATATTGGGGTGATGTTCCTCATTGTGCCGCTCTTAGGAATCCTTCTGATTGCTGTACTTATGTATATAGGAAGACTACTGATTGCTGTACTTATGTATCAGGTGGATTAACCCCTTCGATTGTGAGAGTGCGCTGCGCGATGTTCTGCCACACTTCAAAAGCTTGCGTTGGGTTCAAGACGAGAAGAAATCTCATCTCTTTTATTTGGAAGACGTAATAGCCAGAATTTGCGAAGATGAGAGTGCCTCTGCAAAGGCCTGCGTAGAGATGATGACTAAAAAAATTGGCGTTTACAGGAAACATATCATGCATATAGAAGAGTGGTTGAATGTCGTAGGGCTTTATGTGTGGGATAATTTGGATCCAGGCCGCTCTTGCCATGAAACGATGACTGATCCAAATGCTGAATGAGAGCGCTTAGCACGCATCATTTGAGCAACATTTTGTGGTGGCAAAAAGGGAAGGCATGCCTTCCCTTTTTAATGAGTAGCGATGAGCATCTTAGGGTTTTGTGAGAAAAGTTGTAGATCTTGTGAAAGAGGGAAAGTGAATATGAAGTATTGTTCATCTTTGTCTTTGTATTGTTTTTATTGTAAGATTAGCACAGAGATGAAAAAATGCAAATAATGAAAAATATCATGATAATATGTGTTCTGACTGCGTTACCAGCATACAGTACAAGCGCTCAATTAGATAAAGCTGATGATTGGTTGAGCAATCAGCAATTAGCCAATGATGCATTGCTCTCATGTACTCAGCATATGCATTTTTTTATGCAAAATCACTCTCAAATATGCAATGTTGAGAATGAAATAATTGCCCGTATGATTTTTTTATCTAAAGAGTGTCAACCTGTATATCTCTCTAAAAAATTAAGAGAACAAGCTAAAGCCTATATTGATTTTCGAAAACGAGTGCGCCGAAACGCAGAATCCGTTCAGTATTGTTTAAAGACCAACCCTTTTCGTGCACAAAGGGCGAAACACTTTGCTTCAGTTGCAATGATCGTGAGAACGTGGGTTCTTGCAAAAGAGAGTCCTTATACAACACAGTCTAGTGATGCAGCGTGTAGATACGATGATTGTCAGAGTGTGAGAGTCGTTTTGGACGATTTTTGTCAAGACTGTAGAAAGATTTCAGATTTTTACGAACAGCAGAAAACACACATCGATCATTTATGCGCACTTTTTGACCGTTTCGAGCATTCTGATGCTCTCATACTCACTCGTGATGATAAGATTCAAACCATGTATAATCTTCGACTGTATGATGAATGTTGCAAGATAGAAAAAGATAATATGGAAGAATGGATCCAGAAATTTGAACATCTTTTGAAATTAGAAGAGGATCTTTCTGATGATGTGGAAGCAGTTGTGCTGAAGCAAAAAAATGAAGAAGAGAGAGTGGCTGCGCGAGTAAGATCCGCAAATCACTTGCCCTGTATCATACTGTAGCGACAACACGTTTTTATGTCTATAATAAGAGTGATTTAGGAATACGCATACAAAGATTATTCTCATATGTGCGCTGCTTACGTTACCCGCGCAAAGTGCATACGATAAGCCAACATTCGAAGAGAGACAGAGACAGGAGGTTGTCAAATTTTTTAAGTGTCTTCAGAAAGGATATCAAGAAGGTTGTGATGTAGGGTATGCATTGAAGAAGTCCTTACATTTGGTGGCTGAATTAGATGATGAGATTGATCAGTTTTGTGCTTTTTATGACATACGAAAAAAGCTAATGCATGATCTGATCGTAATGATAAGAGAGTTTTTAATCGATTACCAAGACTCGACTAAAGAAGAAGCAGTAGCCTTTTCAGCTTCAGCTCTTTGTGATTGTAGCACAGAAGGTTGGAGTGCTGTGCCTAACCCTACCGCTCTTAGGAAGACTGCTGATTGCTGCACTTATGTATACAGGTGGATTACCCCCTTCGATTGTGAGAGTGTGCTGCGCAATGTGCTTCCGAACCTCAGAAACTTGCATAGTTTTCAAGCATCGCAGAAAGTTAATCTCTTTTGTTTGAAAGAATTAATAGCTGTAATTGGCAAAGGTGAGAGTGCCTCTGCAAAGGCCTATGCAAAGCAGATCACTGAACAAATTGGCGTTTATAGGGAAAAGATCATTGATACAAAAACGAAGTCGGATTTGATAAAGAGTCTCTTTGTGTGTATCGAGGTGAAGTGTACTAGTAACTGAGAGATCTTAGTGCGCATCATTTGAGAAACATGACGCAAAAATAATGAAAAAGTTGATGTTTATGCAAAAAAAGGGGTAATGACAGCCCCCTTTTTGTAAGGGGAATGGGCTGCAGTCAGAGGAAAAAGTGAATTTTGTGATGCAGAAACATCTCAATACTGTAAAAATTTATAGACAAGAATGATCGGGTTGCAAAGGTTCTGCTGCCATAATTTCAGTATTGAACTATGTAGCCAATAGACAAGAGGGGGATGATCTCATCTTTTGCTGTGTCTTGAATAAATAAAGTAAAGTAATGACAATATGTGTGCAGTGTTAAATAAGAGCGGCTGAGGCACTTATCTAGATAAATTATCGCAAATACCACATGTGATTAGTCCATACTGTAGGCTAACAAAGGGAGTCTATGCCTCCTTATTGACAGGAATAAACGTTTAATAATTATAAGTTTTTTTAAAAGATGGGGTAATTATGGGTGCAAAAAATTGTGCTAACATAGACGAGGAATAATCATTTATTCCAAAGATAGGGAGAGTGAAAGATGAGTATAATGAAAAGCCTTATGATCATATGTGCGCTGCTTGTGTGCCAGGTGCAGAGTGCAAGCTATGATCCACAATCAGAAAAATTGGAAAAGAGTCAGGAGATTACCAGATGTTTGCGCTGTCTGCAGAAAAATTATCAAGAAGGTTGTGATTTTAATTATGCATTAAGACAATACATCCATCAGCTCGATGTTAATGTTTTGCGGCTTGCCAGTTTTGCTGCGGCATACCCAGATATCCAGTGTGATCATATAATTTCATATATAGATTGGATGTACCGTCTGCGCACAGACACACAAAGTTTTTTCAAACAGTACTGTGTATTGAATGATGAAGAAGAAAAATGCTTTTCAACGATCTGCTACCATAGAAAAGCAGATTGGGGCGCTTTTCCTAATCCCACCAGGCGTAGGAAGCCTATTAATTTATACATTTATTTCTGTAGAATTTTTAAGAGACCCGCCTTTTCTTGTAAGAGTCATCTAGAAGCTTTTAGCGGTGTGATGACACACTTAGCAAAATTGCGGGATTGGCAAGAAGGGCAGAAAAACTTGCTCCCTTCTTTGCAAAAAGCGATAAATGCAATTAGCGACGATGATGGTTGCATTGCGCAGTCCTACAAAGAAGGTGCTTTGAAAGCAATTAGCAGTTACGAAGAATGCCTCCAAAATCAAGACTCCCTAGTGCAGGCATTGCGTCAATTTGGACCATCTGACACACAGATGTTGGAATTTTCTGATGCAGAAAAAATGCTTTCTGATTTATTCAGGAGCGAGCAAGTCATGCAAATGATCGCATCTCGATGATGACATTATCAATGAAGAGCTTTGATTGATAGGCTGTCTGGATTTACTGAGATACTTTATATATCAGAGAAGATCTTAAAGAATTAGCAGGGAACTTTAGATGTTTTTTGAGAGGGTGGGTAAACAAGAGGAAGAAATTTTGCAAAAGCCTGGCTCCAACCCAAGAATTTTTCTGAAGCAGAAAACATGCTGCAGAAAGGATAGATGGGTGGCGCTATCATTGATGAATGATTATGAATAATCTTGACAAATAGTAAGGATAAACGATGCAAATAATGAACACTCTCTTGATAATATGCGCGCTGATTATATTGCCGGCTCAAGGTGCATCCGTAAATGATTTTGGATCAGCAGATGAAGGTGGCGAAAATATTTTCCCAACAAATATTTTCCCAACTATTAAGTGTTTTCTGCAACTGCATAAAACTATATGTGCTTTGGAGGATAAATTGGTGGTATTGGTGATTGATCGTTTAGACAGTGGATTTGAAAGTGGATCAGGTCTGATAGCCTATAAAAATTATTTTGCTTTTTCTTGGGAGAAATTGTGTACAGAAGGCAAACAGAGTGTGTTTGAGTTTCACACCTTTCTGCAGGGAGGCGATTCTGGTAATGATTCAGGATACTGCAAAGATTGTCTCATAAGCTTCCAAGATGAGGGTGTGCGAGAGAGAGCTCTTGCCGATCATGATAATGATACAAAATGTTGCAAAGCTTGTGCAATAAGAGAGCAAGGTGTGAGTTTGCAAGAGAGGCTGAGCAAACACATCACTGATTTAACAAAAGCCACACTTCCGGATCTTTTAAATCCTTCTTGTATCAAACTCAATAAGATTAGGGCGGAGTATTGTTCCTATGCAGAAAGAAAACAAATGTTTCTGAACGGATGCATGCAGGATTTGCATGAGGATTTTGCTGATGTAGAGAAAATGGGGTGGAAGGATCCAGAGATATCAACCTGATTGAGTCATTGCAAACTGTAGCGTTGTCGTGCCAAAAAAATTAATACCTACCCATCCTTTATTTTATTATTTTTTTAGTTTTTAACTAGTCCTGTTGTGCCCACACGCATTGTGTTTTTGAATAAAAGAGTGTTGGCATAAAAATATATGCAAACATCAGATCACACTAAAGGATCGTGAGAGGGTAGATCAGTGTGTAGCGTTTATGCGCGGGTTGTTTGTAAACGCAACATGTTTTTTAACAGTATAAAGATCTGATTGCAAAAGGAGAAACGATACTTTCATCCTTATTCGACCATAATGGGGATGGTGTTTCGAAGCCTATCAAGCTTAGGCAGACTACTGATTTTTTAGATTTAGCATTTGTATGTTCACTGTTATGATATAGAGAGGAAAATAATGAAAAATATGATGATCCTATTTGTGGTGTTGGCGTTACAGACGCAAGCAAGTGATCCGGGGCTAGATGATATACACGAACCATCTTTGATGCATTTGGAGCAGTTTATGCAACGGAATACTAAATTATGCGCTTACGAGGAATACATTGATGAGACTTTGAGTTATTTGGATCAAGTCTTAAAGAAAGAATCTCGTGATTACAGAGTATTTAAAAAGGAAGGTATGTCAAAATATGTAGTTTTGAGAAAAAAGGTGCGCAAAAATATCAAAGATTTTCATGCTGACTTCAAGCGTTTGTGTCAAAGAGCAAAGAAAGATTTGTCTTCAGTTTCCAAAAGATGTGATGATTTGTGTGGCACACTTGATGTAGGATCGTGTGAAATAATGCCTTCTACACATTTTTTCAGAGAGACTCTGGAGGCGTTAATGGAAAATCTTGAGAAATATAAATCTTTGAAAGAAATGCATATGCAGTGTTTCTCTGATTTTCATCTCCAGGTCATGGACCAATATTGTGTTAATGCGAAACCTTGCAAATGCTCTTATGTTGTTTCATTCAGTTATGAAAGTATGGCAAGCTTGATAAAGAAATACTCCGATAAATTTTTGATATATTTGCAAGATGAGAGCTGGATGCTTGATTGCCGTGATGTGAGTGCAAAACTGAGCGCGATACGGTTTGCCGAAGCGATAAAGAGGCAACAGAGGCTAACTGCTATAATGGATGCCAGAAGAGAACACAGAGAACAGAGGCAGAATCAAAGAGAATTTCGAGGGTCCCCTTGGATTTCTCCGTGTGCTTATATGTTTGACTGCTGTTTTGTTGTGGAGTCTTCTGCAGAAGCATTCTGCTCACCTCTGCAGGAGGTAGCGAGAATTATTGGCGTTTCAATTAGTGCCAAAGAAGTGATGAAGCAAGGTTCTGATAAATTACCAGATGAAAACAGGATGCTTACTGACCCTTTTGTGAATGCAAAACTGAAAAAGGTGTGGGAGGCTGATGGATGCGAGAGAATCGAGAGGCATCAAAGCGAACCTCGCAGGCTCCCTTGGCGTGTTAAGATTGCTTCTCTTTTGAGTTGTTGTTTTAGGTCTCACCGGTATGAAGCATATAATAGAGAGAGAAAGTCTGATCAACAAACGCTTCGATAAATTTTCACAGATGTGTTTTGAGGTCTTTCTGGCCATCTGATCTCAAGGGGTGCACACTTTGTTCCATTTGAAAGGAGCGTGGTAAGGTGGGTTACCAAAACAGGTGTGTGTTATACAAAACAGTCTGCTGATGCAGAGTGTAGATACGATGACTGTCAGAGTATAAAAGGAGTTTTGCAAGATTTTTGTCAAGACTGCACAAAGATTTTAGATTTGTACAAAAAACAGAAAATATACATCGATAAATTACGCACATATCTTTCTGCCTGTACCCAGAATGCTGATGCCTTACTAGCGCTGAAGAGGACCCCTGTTGAACATCTTGATCTATATGATCATTGTTTGCAATGAGAAAAGAATTTTATCTCTTTCATTCTTTCAGTTTTAAGATTTATTTTTTTTATGTTATAAAATATCCATAAAGGAAAAAAACAATAAAAATAATTAAAAATATAGCAATAATCTGTGCGGTTATTTCGTTACAGGTGATCGCAAGTGATCTGGAATCAGGCGAGATAGATAGATCTCATGTTTTGATAGCTTTTCAGACGTTTATGCAATTGGATTATTACTTACACAGGGATGAAGATAACATCACTCACATCTTGAAATTTTTGGCTAAAAAAACATTCACATCAGAAGATCTTGCTGCTGCTGGTATATTACAGGAAGGTATGGAAGAACAGATGAGTTTGAAAACCCTAACAGACAACTTGTGGTATTGTTTTCAGATATTACAAAAAAAAAGAGCTAAGTTTTCCTCTTCACTTGCCAAAATCCATACAGCTTTGTGTGACACATTTGACGCAAAAGAACATGAGTTTAAGTCGCGTTGCGTCGAGATGGATGGCACTGTGGAGGGTGCTTTGGGCGAGTTGTATCAAACACTCAATAATTATCAGTTGCTTCACAACCGCGAGGCGAGGTACTGGGATCCTGTGCAAACCCAGTGTGCTACTGACCAAAAGTTTGTTAGTGTGATAGATTCTTGCGGAGGCAAGCATGTTTTTTCTTCTTATCAGAAATATAGGACCGAGAGAAAACAAATGATAGACAACAACCTCGGTAAATTTGCAGAATTTTTTCCGAAAAATAAGGCATATCGTTTGATGCCAAAACGGACCCTAAGCAGTCAGGATTCCCGAGAGATTTCTTGGTCGGCCAATTTTCCGCCAAATGAGGAGTCTCCTTTGGTGGTAAAACGAATCCCCAATAGCAATCAGAATTCCCTAGAGATTTCTTGGTGCTCCAAGTGTGTTTTTCTTTTGTGTTGTTGCTTTAGGTCGCACAGGTATAGCAGCATACAAGAGAGAGATAAAGTTTGATAAACAAACTTGCCGGAAAATTTGCAAAAATGTGTTTTGAGTGATTTTTTGGAATCTTAGCACTGAGAAAGTAAAAGTGCGATTTTGTTTGATGGTCCTGTCGATACATTCAGGAGAAAAAAGGAAATTACAGCCTCCTTTTTTTAGAAGTGTGGCTGAAGGTAGAGAAACAAGAGAATTTTGTTCTGAAGAAACAGCTCAATACTGTAAAAATTTGTACATGATACTGTGAGATAAGAATGATCTGGTTGCAAAAGGTCCGCTTCAGCTCAAAACAAGCCGTCATATTGTTGGATTCTATGCAGCTGTTTTTAGCATTAATCTCTATGTAGCCAATGGAGATGTTAGATATTTCTGTTATATCTAAAAAAAAGTGTTACAGTGAATAAAGCTGTGAGCGATGATTGTGTTACCGCTGAAAGGCAGGGCTATTATCCTAAAAAAAATAACACATTAAAAAATATGAATTCTAGAGAAAGGCGGGTAAGAGATGACAATAATTATGATCATATGTGTGCTAATTATGTCATATGTGAAAGGTGCACACCTTCAGGAGGCAGATGAGAGCAGTGCCAAAGGTTTATTATTGATGCTTAAGAGATTGTCTGACAACCATCATCAATTATGTGATATGGAGGAATGGATCCATAGATACATGGGTGATCGTCTCCAACCTAAAGTTGAAGGTTTGCCTGATGATTATCAAACCTTTAGATCCTCTTTGTGTGAGGAAATTCTCAATTTTCGTGATGATTTACGGAAGTTGAGCGCAGAAGGAGAGGAGGTTTGGAAGCAATTTTCCAAGGCGTGCAATGAGAGTGTCAAATTTCATCCTGATAATAAAGCAAAGGAGGTTGAGAGTTACGAGCTTGATGATGGTTGTGATACCATGAGGAGCGATTTTAGACTTTTGCGGAAGAAATGCGATGATCACATAGCTTGGGAAGGCTTTCAGACGCTCTTTTTAGATGAATTAGAAGATCTTGGTAGCCGTGATACGACTGTTCAGAGTTTTTTAACTAATGTCAGTAAAGAGCTGTCTTCTTATCGCTCACATAGAAAGAAGGCAGAAGAGCTGATGCAGAAATTTAACGATGAATTTGAAAAACGTTTGCAAGAAGCGCCTATTTGTGTTTCAGATTTATACGGAGCGTTTAGAGGTTTTCTGTACATGGACGAGGCAGTATCTGTTACGGTGTGTAAATTGCGAAAGTGTGTATTACCTTTGACTGAAAACTGTCCTCAAGATGAAGAAATTGCTAAAAGGTTAGGTGAGGGGAAACAAGTTAACGAATATAAGTGTTTTTGGAAAGATCTGCAATCCCACACAAACAAATTTATGGATTTTTTTCCATACATAGAAAGTAAACGATATAACTTGCGTCGTCCGCTGCGCATGATTGTGAAAAATTATTATGGCGAACAAACATGTAATATTGATGATTTTGTTGAAAAGATTGACCGTCCTGTTGTGCGAGAAACTGAGTTTGACTCAATATGGAGACAGTTTGAAGGAATCCTCCAAGAGTATATACAGTTTCACAGAAAGCTAACGGAATGGGGCGATGATTTACAAAAATTTAAAGAAGGAACATTTTCTGTTGCTTTTGATACGGACGCTATTTGTCTTATCACAGACATAATGACAGAATTTGAACCTTATTATGTTTGTTGCAAAGAGACACATGGTGTGATGCGGCTCCATGCTGCACTTGATAGATCTTTTCCGGAATCTAAATATTTTGCTTCTATTGAGAAACAAGTTGCTGATGAGAGACGATTGGCTGCGAAGAGAAAGTATGATGAAGCGCAGAAGTTAGTAAGTGAAAAAATAGAGTGTGTCATACTGTAGTGGCAAAAAATTTGTATAGTCTTTGAGTTAAAAGGGTGTTGTGACAGAGCAGACAGAATTCATGTATTCATAAAACAATTCTTTTCAAAAGACATCCCTTTCAAAAAATTTTTTGCCAGAGTGTTGTTGTGGGTTGCCATACAACACCAATGCGTAATGCGAAACTTTTTTTAAAGCTGAATAATATTTCAAAGACAGCGTTTTATTTTTTTTGATGATCCGAAAAGATGAAAGGTAGTGGACGACTGAGAGTCGTAAGTAGTGGACGACTGAGAGTCGTAATAAGATGAAGACATTTGAATATCTATAGATGAATGTGAAGAATAAAGTGAGAATATAAAAAATTTCTTTACCGATTCACGTTTTTTCTATTTTGTTTAAAACCATATAAAGATTTATTGGCGCAACAATGGATAAATAGATGAAAAGGATAGCTATTCTATGTGCTGTAATTGTGTGACAGGCGCAAAGCGCAATGAGTAGAAACGAGCCTCTTGAGGATTCTGTGAAAAAAGCTGTAGATCTTGTGAAAGAGGAAGATGTAATATGGATTTTGAGAAAAAGAATGCTTTGAGAGATAATATGGATGTACAAAAGTGTGCTAAGATGAAAGACATGCAATAAGGTAGGAAAGATGAACATAATAAAAAGTCTTGTGATCATATGTGTGCTGCTTGTGTGCCAAATGCACAGTGCATGCAATGACCAAACATTAGAACAGTTACAAAAGCAAAGTCAGGTTGCTAGATGTTTTGAGACCCTGAAGGCAGGATATAAAGAAGGTTGTGATATAGTTTGTAAATTGAATCAGAGCATACAATTTGTGGTTGAACTCGATGGTGAGATTGAGCGGTTTTCTGAGCTTCATGCCAAATTTAGCAAAAAGTCAATGCAAGATCTGATCGCTGATCTAAGAAAATTTTTAAGAGATTACAAAAATTTGATAGAAGCAGAAGCAGAAGCCTTTTCAGATCTTGGCAAATATATCACAAAAGATTGGGAGGATGTGCCTAATCCTGCCAGTCTTTGGAAGACTGCTGATGCCTGCAGGGATCCCAATAAGAGGAAGAGCTCCTTCAATTGTGAACGTGCGCTGCACAATGTGTGGCAAGAATTCCAAGCATTGTGTTGTGTTCAACAATTGCAGCAGATTACCCTCTTGTGTTTGGAAGGCGAAAAGGGGAAAGATACGAGTGTCTCAAAGGAGATGGCGCAAAAAATTAGCGTTTACAAGCAAAAAATCATACAAGCAGAAAAGTCTTCGCAGGATATGTCGATGTCGTGTTTTGTCGTTTGGAACAGGGCGGCTTTTGAAAGTGGAGTGATCACTAAGAAAGAGTGGGCGCAGAACTTGGCACACTCTCTGGGATGCACATTGGCGAAGTAAAGGGTGAGACCAGCCTTCCCTTTTTTATTGAAAAAATGAAACAAACATAAGAAAAACGTTCTACACTTATGTTTTTTTGAGCAAGAGATTCTCGCAATGAAAAAACTTCTTTATAATATCTGTGGGAGTTAAATTTTCAGAAAAGTGAAATGAGAAAAATAATGAAAACGATCATGATCATAGGTGCGCTTCTTGTGTTCCAGGCGCAAAGTGCAGGCCATGAGTTACAATCAGAACAATTGAAAACATTGGCAAAGAGTCAGGAGATTACCAGATGTTTGAGGAATCTTCAGAAAAAGGATTCAGCACACAGTGGTTTTGAGTATGACTTGAAGTATTGGATGACTGCTCTGATTCAGATGGATGATAAGATTTACCACTTTTCTGATCTTGTTGCACACTGCCCAAATGACAAGCATCCTAAGGTGTTTGAATATATAGAGTTGATGCACAAGATACGCAAAAGCATAGGAGGTTTTTTAACATCTTACCATACATTGCGTGAATCAGAACAAACGGCCTGGTCAGATCTTCTCCGCCCTAGCAAAGAAGATTGGGGTGATTTTCCTAATCCCACCAGTCCTATGAAGACTCTGGCTGGCGACATTTATTGCTACACTAATGAATGCAGGGATTTAAGGATCACTGTCTATGGGGTTAATGTTGCGCTGAAAGCTTTGTGCGGTGTGACGGAATGCTTGCAAAAATTGAAGGATCGTCAAGCGCTAAACACCAATAACGTTCTCTTTGATTTGGCACAATCGCTGACTGTAATTGGCAAAGATGCGAATTTCGTTGCGCAGCAATACAAAGAAGATACCCGTGCACACATTGACCGTTGCATGTTGTTCTGCACTAAGGTAGGCTGGCTATTGCATGAAACATATTTTCAATTTTCAAGATATAGCGATCAGATGTTGAAGCTGTGTGATTCGGAAGCAAGGCTTCAGATTGCATTCAAGAATAGGAAATGCCTGTGTGCGCCGCGTGTGTGCCCGGCGCAATATGCAGGTCATGATCTGCGATCAAAACAATTGGCAAAATTAGCAAAGAGTCAGGAGATTACCATCTGTTTGATGGAGATTCAGGAAGATTATCAAGCATTCTGTTATTGTGATTATAAACTGAAGCACTGCATGAAGCGTTTTATTCAAATGGATGATGAGATTAACCGCTTTTCTTACCTTTGGACACAATGGCAAAATGGCAATCATGCTGAGGTATTTGAATATATAGAGTTGATGCACAAGGTGCGCACAAGCATAGAAGGTTTTTTAACATCTTACCATCCATTAAGTGCAGCAGGCACAATGGCTTGGTCAGCGCTCCTCCGCCATAGTACAGAAGATTGGGGCGCGTTTCCTAATCCCACCAAGCTTAGGACGGCTACTGATTTTTTCACTTATTCCTGCACTTATGTGAGCAGGGTTTTTGAGAGACTTTTCGTTAGTTTTAGGGGTGTGAAAGAATCTTTGTTCTATGTGGTGGAACACCTATCACAATTGCGGTTTTTGCAAGAAAAGCAGCAAGGACATCTCAATAGTTTAGCAGAAGCGGTGGCCAGAATTGGCGAAGATGATAGTTGCGTTGCGCGGGCCTACAAAACAAAGACAGTTGCACAAATTGATATTTGCAGGTCTCTCTGCTCTGATACAGACCAGATGTTGACGACAGTATGGTTGCCATTTTTCAAATATTACATTCAGGCAAAGCAGTTTTGTGATGTGGAAAAAACGCTAAGAGATATCATGCAAGCATAGGAAATTCTGAATGATCTCTTGAGCCCGCTGAGCCCGCATCCTTTTTTGCATGTAGTAAAAAAAGGGGGGGGATAGCATTGGTCGATGATTGTGAATTTTTTAATAAAATGGTAAATTCAATCATGAAAACAATAAATAATATCATGCTCATATGTGTATTGCTTTAAATAATATCATGCTCATATGTGTATTGCTTTCGTGGCAGGCGCGCAGTGCAGAACAAGCAGAACAAAGAGAAGATATCGTGGGCGTATCTCTTCAGGATTTTCTCAAAATACACGTAGAATTCTCATCGCTTGTATATAGCGTAATGATACAGATCTCTTCCTCTAGAAACGCCAAAGCGATGGAGTATGCGGACAATTTTCACCGGTCTTTTTTTACAAAATGGCATTCAGCAGAAAAAATAGCTGAAGAAGTGAGT
>JGI24794J26673_10000524_pt1 | contig 26844 bp, 31 predicted proteins | sample MesohylPK_FD_26673 | JGI IMG/M metagenome (IMG submission 26673) | reverse complement strand
CGGCACTGGCGCCGTCTCACTAGTCGAGTCGTGGCTGTACGACCCGGAGATGCCCGGCATTGTGAGTGGTCCAACCTTGTGACCCACTAGAACAGGGGCATGGCCCATTTGAACTTGAGCGCTGATGAGGTGCTCACCACTACCCGAGCAGTGCGTCGGAGGCTGGATACTTCCCGGCCGGTGGCGCCGGAGTTGATCACCGAGTGCCTGGAGATCGCCGTGCAGGCCCCCACCGGGTCGAACCGTCAGAACTGGCGGTTCATGGTGGTCACCGACCCTGACCTCATTGCCGCCTTGGCCGACCTGTACCGCCGAGCCGGCGAGGTGGCAGGGGACTACCTGGGCGTGCTCCCCCGGCTGGATGTGCCCGACCCCGCCCAGCTGGAAGCCACCAACGAGAAGATGTACGCCTCGGCCGGCCACCTGTCCGAACACCTCCATGAAGTGCCGGGCATGTTGATCCCGTGCCTGGCCGGAAGGGTTTGGGACCACCCACCGGTAACGGTGGCTTCCCACGTGGGGTCGGTGATCCAGGCCGCGTGGTCGTTCATGCTGGCCGCCCGGGAGCGGGGTATCGGCACGGTGTGGACCACAATCCACCTGTGTTACGAGCAAGAGGCTGCCGATCTGCTGGGCATCCCCTACGACGAGGTTATGCAACTGGCCCTCATCCCCTTCGCCCACACTGTCGGCACCGACTTCCGCCCCGCCCGCCGGGAGCCCCTGGAGCTGGTCACCCGCTGGAACCGCTGGTAGGAGAGCCAGCCGGTAGCGTGGCGCCGATGACGAGCCGCGGCGCCGACTGCCAGCCGACGTGACCTCGAAAGCCCCACATTCGGAGCCAGTCTCGGCGGGGGATCGCAACACGACGCTCGATGCTGTGCGGGGCGTGGCGGTGCTGGGCATCCTGACCATGAACGCGGTGTCCTACGGGCTGGACATGGCCTCCTACTTCAACCTCGACGCCGGCGGCTCGCGCACCTGGCTCGACTGGGCCATCGGTGGCATGGGCGAGATTTTCTTCGACCAGAAGTTCATGGGGCTGTTCTCGCTGCTATTCGGGGCCGGAATCGTGATGTTCACCGACCGGACGGCGGCCAAACAACGGCGCCCTGTCGGGCTCAGCCTGTGGCGCAACACGCTGCTTTTGGGCATCGGCATCGCCCACATGGTTCTGTGGCAGGGCGACGTGCTGGTTCTGTACGCGATCTGCTCGCCGCTGCTCATCTGGGCCCGGCGGCTTCGACCGGCGACGTTGATGGCGATCGGCGCGACCCTGGTGGTGTCGGCGGCCGTCGTCTCAGTGCTGGTGCAGACAACCATCGACAATCCGGACAGCGAACTCGGCGGCTTGTGGTTCGAGGGCGACATGTCCGACGAGGTGGGGCTGTGGTTCTTGTACGACTTCGGGGCCCGGGCACTGGGCATGATGCTGATCGGCGTCGCCCTGTACCGCAGCGGCGTCATCACCGGCGAGCGCCCCCGCCGCTTCTACATGCGGACCGCCCAGTGGGGGCTGGGCGTTGGGCTGCCGCTGTCGGTGGCCGGTTTCGCGGTGGTGGCCGCTAGCGGTTTCTCCGGCGACTGGGCCTTGGCCGGGGCCGCCCCGAACACGCTGGCCACCATCCCGCTCAGCCTCGCCTACCTCAGCCTCATCGCCCTGTGGAGCCTCCGGGCCGAGTCCAGGTTGCAGGGGCGAGTGCGGGCCGCCGGCCGCATGGCCCTCACCAACTACCTCACCCAGACCGTGATGGGCATCATCGTGCTGCGGGTGGTGTTCGACGACATCGACTTCAGCCGCAGCCAAATCGCGGTGTTCATCCTGGCCGCGTGGGCCGTGCAACTCTGGTGGTCGCAAGCCTGGCTGTACCGCTTCCGCTTCGGCCCCGCCGAATGGCTCTGGCGCTGCGCCACCTACCGCCGCTGGCAACCCCTGCGAGCCTCGACGAGCTGACTCGTCCAAGGGCCAGCTCGCCCAACCCAGCCCGCACTGGCCACCGCCGCCCATAGGATGCCGCCATGGACCCTGCGAAAGCACTCGACTACGTCCGGGAGAACACCAACGCGGTGCTGGCCACCGTGCGGGGCGACGGCACCCCCCAGATGTCGCCGGTCACCCTGGCGGTGGTCGACGACACGGTGGCGATGAGCACCCGGGAGACGGCCTACAAGACCAAGAACCTTCGGCGCGACCCCCGCAGCTGGCTGTGTGTGTTCCCCCGGAACTGGTTCGGCGACTGGGTGCAGATCGAGTGCCGAGCCGAGATCATCTCCGGCCCCGAAGCGATAGAGCCGCTGGTGGAGTACTTCCGCACCCTGCGGGGCGAGCACCCCGACTGGGACGAGTACCGCCAAGCCATGGTCACCGACCAGCGCTGCCTAGTCCGCTTCCACATTGAGCGCGCCGGCCCCGACCGTTCGGGGTAGCTGCCACACCTGTGTCTCCATCAGGTTCATAATGAGGACGAAATGTGCGGAAGATACAGCCTGACGGCTAGCCCGGCAGAGCTTGCCCAGCGGTTCGAATTCGAGTTCGACAGCGACACAGAAGCCGTCAGCCAGAGGTACAACATCGCTCCCACCCAGCAAGTCCTGACTGTCGTGGGCGGCGAGCCGCGCCAAGCACGCTTCATGCGCTGGGGTTTGATCCCCCGATGGGCCAAAGAGGCATCCACCGGCCGGCCCCTCATCAACGCAAGGGCGGAAACGGTGGCCGAGAAGCCCTCATTCCGCGACTCGCTAAAGCGTCGCCGCTGCCTGGTCCTGGCCGACGGCTTCTACGAGTGGCAGAAGAGGGGCGACACCAAGCGCCCCATGCGAATCGTCATGCGATCCGGTGAGCCCTTCGCCTTCGCCGGACTCTGGGCAGAGTGGAAAGACCCGGCCGGCAGCACCATCGAATCGTGCGCCATCATCACCACCGAGGCCAACGACCTGCTCCGGCCAATCCACCACCGGATGCCGGTCATCCTGACCGACGAATTGGAAGGCCCATGGTTGGACACCGCCCTCGATGACAGCACCACGCTGACCCAATTCCTCGCCCCCTACTCAGAAGACGCCATGGAGGCCTACGAGGTGTCCCGCCTAGTCAACTCCGCATCCAACAACGTCCCCGAAGTCACTGAACCAGTGGGGCTTGGCATATAGGCCGATAGCAGAACAGCCGGGAATCAATTCGAGGTGGGTTGCCAGCCTCAGTTGCGGAGCACCGGGCTGTGCTGAGCCAACTGATAGGTAGTTGTCCCGCAATCAGGAAAGGGATCGGGCGGGGCGTTGATTCGGTAGCGGCTGCGGAAGCTCTCCACGACTTGCCAGTTGCAGTCGTGGACCAAGTGATGGCAGCCGGGACAGAGTTGCGCCAGGTTGTCGACATCGGTGGGGCCATCGTCGGTCCAGTGTTCGATGTGATGGGCCTCGCACCGCTCCGACGGGGAATTGCAGCCGATGCATCCGCCATCGCGAGCCGCCAGCACTATGCGCTGGGCCAGAGATGCCGACCGCTTGGACCGGCCCAGCCACAACGGCTGGCCATCAGCGTCGGCGAATGCGGTGTAGACATCGGCATTGGCCACAAGCCGGGCCAATTTCTCCGGGGGCACGGGCTGCCCGTCGTCAAGTCGAGGCTGGCCGAGTTTTCCGGTGACCGTGTCGTACTCAGAGATAATCAACAGCGATGCTGGCGTAGCCCTCGTCATTCCGTTTCGGGTTATCAGCTGCTCAAGTGCATCGGCGTTCCGCTGCAAGTAGGTGATCTTGCTGTCAGGCTTCTCGTCGCGGCGGAATGCCTCGGCCATCTTGGCCCAAGCCAAGCTGACCTCTCGTCCAGCCATGTAGTCGAGGTGGGCGAACAGCTTCCACGATCCATCAGGCTCCTGGGTCATGGATGCTCTGCGGTCCTGGCGCTGCTGCTGGTACTTGGTGTAGTCCCCCTCTTCGACCCGCTCCCAGCGCAAGGCGTACCGCGACAGCAGATCGGCGGGCACAGCTTTCGCGCTGTCCAAAATGACCTCTTCGCTGCGGTAGTCGGGCTTCCCCGCCACCCGGTCGATCACCCGAGCATGCCCCGAAGTGATCTCACCAGCAGCGAGCGCCTCCAACGTCGCCGGAAAATTCTCCGACAACGAAACCGCCAACTTCACATCTGAGCTGGCCCGCCCCGCCGATTCCAAAACCCGCTCCCGCAACACCGCCGACGTCTCCCGGCAAGTAGTGCGACGGGCTCGCTCAGCCAACGCCTCGGCTAACTCCCCCTCAATCTGAGAGCGAGCCCGGCCAAGTCCCTCAATTCGATCATCCAATTCCTCGATCGACAGCTCACCAACATCCTCGCGGAATACACAAACCGCAACCTCTGGCTTCAAACCAGAAACATCGATAGTGGTTGCGGCTCCAAAACCCGCTACACCTGTGAACTCCATCCCAGCAATAATACAACCCACCTGCGACAGTTACCCCCGACAAACATTCAACTCTCCAATTCAGCTATTCCTACACATAACGTCACGAACAATGCGAGATATGGATATGGGGTAGTCCTTTGTGTACCCACACATACGTCGTTACTTGTGTACCATCGCAAAAGTTTTAGTCTCAAAGAAGGGGGGGTCCAAAGATCCCCCGAACGTCAAGAACGAGTCGACGAACTCGGCTTTTCGCTGCCTTCAATGAAGGAGGGTCCAAACCCCCCAATTTCCGGGCCGCAGACCACTGCGTCACACTGCCGTGCCCTTCAATGAAGGGGGGGTTCTATAACCCCCCGAACGGCGACATCTGTGTCGTCGTCGGGAATGACGACCTTACTTCAATGAAGGGGGGGTTCTATAACCCCCCGAACTACTACTTTCTGCTTTCGATAACCGCAGCGATTACACTTCAATGAAGGGGGGGTTCTATAACCCCCCGAACCGGACCCCGTAAAAGCTTCTACCTCACCAACGGCGAACTTCAATGAAGGGGGGGTTCTATAATCCCCCGAACGGCCTCGGCCATAACTACCCAGAACAGAGCCCAGGAGCTTCAATGAAGGGGGGGTTCTATAACCCCCCGAACATCGTTCACCACCGACGGCTATGAGCCCTATTTGGCGGCTTCAATGAAGGGGGGGTTCTATAACCCCCCGAACAGGAGGTGGCCCACATGGCCGCTTCCGCCACCCAGCAGCTTCAATGAAGGGGGGGTTCTATAACCCCCCGAACAACGGTCGTCGAACCTCTTTGAAATGTGGGATGACCGCTTCAATGAAGGGGGGGTTCTATAACCCCCCGAACCAGCATCACCGCCACCTGGGCGCCCGCCTCTGACGGGCTTCAATGAAGGGGGGGTTCTATAACCCCCCGAACGTCCTGAGATCACCGTGTACACATCAAGGTTGCTCCGCTTCAATGAAGGGGGGGTTCTATAACCCCCCGAACGTCGGGCACCTAGCGGAATATCCATGAGCAGGGTAGGGCTTCAATGAAGGGGGGGTTCTATAACCCCCCGAACTGACCAGCAACCCGACCACCGGCGACCTGTATGTGGTGCTTCAATGAAGGGGGGGTTCTATAACCCCCCGAACGCATACTCGGTAGGAAACGATCCGTTCAAGAGCCGCGCTTCAATGAAGGGGGGGTTCTATAACCCCCCGAACCAGCCGCGGGCCATCAGCATGGCGGCGATGAGGCAGCTTCAATGAAGGGGGGGTTCTATAACCCCCCGAACGCGTGGCACTCGAATTGGTGCCGGAATCTGCCCGTCGCTTCAATGAAGGGGGGGTTCTATAACCCCCCGAACCGGTTGGCTCTGCGCCTGGATTGCAACGGTGGTCCAGCTTCAATGAAGGGGGGGTTCTATAACCCCCCGAACCCCGTGTAGCTGATCCTCAGCGTCTCCCCGGCTTGCGCTTCAATGAAGGGGGGGTTCTATAACCCCCCGAACAGGGTCTCGCCAAGGAAGCCCGCAGGGTCGGCATGGAGCTTCAATGAAGGGGGGGTTCTATAACCCCCCGAACATGCCTCTGCGGACGGCCGACCGTCGACTACCACATCAGCTTCAATGAAGGGGGGGTTCTATAACCCCCCGAACGGGTCCGGTACGGGCGCTCTGGTGTCGAAGGGCCAGCTTCAATGAAGGGGGGGTTCTATAACCCCCCGAACCGGCGTCGACACGATCCACCGCGCCGACAGGATCCGGCTTCAATGAAGGGGGGGTTCTATAACCCCCCGAACCCGCAAGACCGGCTACTCGGGCGACAACTTCGGCTTGCTTCAATGAAGGGGGGGTTCTATAACCCCCCGAACCCGCGCCCCTGGGACAGCCGGTCGCCGACCGAGTCTCGGCTTCAATGAAGGGGGGGTTCTATAACCCCCCGAACGATGAGCCGGAATTGGCGGGCGGCGACGATGAAGTCGCTTCAATGAAGGGGGGGTTCTATAACCCCCCGAACGTCGAGCGCCCGCCGGATCGTGCCGACGACGAGCCCGCTTCAATGAAGGGGGGGTTCTATAACCCCCCGAACCAAACGGGGGGCGTTCGGCCCCCGGCTGGTCTACTGGCTTCAATGAAGGGGGGGTTCTATAACCCCCCGAACGTAACCCATGCGCTCCTGATCGGCAGCTACTCGAAGCTTCAATGAAGGGGGGGTTCTATAACCCCCCGAACCGAGCAAACCGAGCCCGAGCCGAAGCCTTCGGGGAAGCTTCAATGAAGGGGGGGTTCTATAACCCCCCGAACCCCGCATCTCCGGATCGCACGCCCACGCCGTCGGGGCTTCAATGAAGGGGGGGTTCTATAACCCCCCGAACCGCCAAGCTGCTGGCCACCACACTGCCTGAGGATGCGCTTCAATGAAGGGGGGGTTCTATAACCCCCCGAACCGCCCAAGCCTGACGAGATGAAGTCCATCCGGGCGCTGCTTCAATGAAGGGGGGGTTCTATAACCCCCCGAACGATGTGTTCGCCGAGCGGGGCCGGGCCGCGAAGCGCGCTTCAATGAAGGGGGGGTTCTATAACCCCCCGAACCACCCGCCACATCGCCCGCAACCAAGTGACCGGAGACGCTTCAATGAAGGGGGGGTTCTATAACCCCCCGAACCGACGTCGATTTTCTCCCTGCGGCGGGCGGCCCGGTCGCTTCAATGAAGGGGGGGTTCTATAACCCCCCGAACACGTTCGCCTCCGTCCCGATGCTCTCCCAGATGTTGCTTCAATGAAGGGGGGGTTCTATAACCCCCCGAACCGTCGCCCTCGGGGCGTTCGCCACCAAGGCAGTCGGGCTTCAATGAAGGGGGGGTTCTATAACCCCCCGAACATGACATTGCGCAGATCGACTGCATCTTTGGACCCGTAGCTTCAATGAAGGGGGGGTTCTATAACCCCCCGAACGCGATGTGCGACTACCTGGGCATCGTCACCGCCGAGGCTTCAATGAAGGGGGGGTTCTATAACCCCCCGAACACCGACCTCAAGGACCTGAACCCCGACCAAGTATTCGCTTCAATGAAGGGGGGGTTCTATAACCCCCCGAACTGCCGGTTGGCCTTGGTCCACTGATCCACGCAATACGGCTTCAATGAAGGGGGGGTTCTATAACCCCCCGAACCACCAGCTACTCGGTCACCCACGACGGCGACTACTTCACGCTTCAATGAAGGGGGGGTTCTATAACCCCCCGAACCGGTCGTTGCGCTGGCGCCGCCGCTGGGATTCGTGGGTGCTTCAATGAAGGGGGGGTTCTATAACCCCCCGAACCCCTCACCAGCTGGAGGGTGCGAGCGCCGTCCTCGGTGCTTCAATGAAGGGGGGGTTCTATAACCCCCCGAACCCCCACGCCCCCGGCGCTGATAGCGCTCGGTGACGGCGCTTCAATGAAGGGGGGGTTCTATAACCCCCCGAACCGGTGACCTGGTTGCGGGCGATGTGGCGGGTGAGGATGCTTCAATGAAGGGGGGGTTCTATAACCCCCCGAACTGGTCACAGGCCCGCCCCGGAACCCCCCCCGATCCGGGCTTCAATGAAGGGGGGGTTCTATAACCCCCCGAACCTCGACGGCGGCGCTCATCTACCCAACAGGCTTTCTGCTTCAATGAAGGGGGGGTTCTATAACCCCCCGAACGGGGGGAGCGGGCGACTCGCCCGCTCCCCCCCTCTAGCTTCAATGAAGGGGGGGTTCTATAACCCCCCGAACGCCGGCCAGGCTCCGGGTCGCCTTGACCACCTCGACGGGCTTCAATGAAGGGGGGGTTCTATAACCCCCCGAACCTTCGCAGCTTTGCCGAGTATGTGAGGAACTTCGGGCTTCAATGAAGGGGGGGTTCTATAACCCCCCGAACCTGGCCACCTTCGAGCGGGGCGCCCGCAACCTCAACAAGCTTCAATGAAGGGGGGGTTCTATAACCCCCCGAACTTCAAAGGCGCCGCCAGCCCCGCCGAGTGGCATTGCGCTTCAATGAAGGGGGGGTTCTATAACCCCCCGAACCGACGATCCCCAAGAGGCCTGTGTGTTCGGCCTCCGGCTTCAATGAAGGGGGGGTTCTATAACCCCCCGAACTGACCCATGCCCTTTTGGCAGGCCAGTGGGGCAACCGCTTCAATGAAGGGGGGGTTCTATAACCCCCCGAACCGAGGCCATCAATACCGCCCCCTACGCCCGCTACGTGCTTCAATGAAGGGGGGGTTCTATAACCCCCCGAACCTCACCAGTTCCCCAGTGACACTCTTCGAACGCATTCGGCTTCAATGAAGGGGGGGTTCTATAACCCCCCGAACTGACAGTCGGGAATCGACACCGGGCATGACAAACTGGCTTCAATGAAGGGGGGGTTCTATAACCCCCCGAACCCGCACCATCGAAGAGGGTATAGCGCGCTATCGCTCGCTTCAATGAAGGGGGGGTTCTATAACCCCCCGAACCCACGACAGCGACCTAAGGCCGGACCACCCGGCGCTGCTTCAATGAAGGGGGGGTTCTATAACCCCCCGAACGAGTCTCACTGGTGGTTGGCAGGCATCGGCGTGGATGCTTCAATGAAGGGGGGGTTCTATAACCCCCCGAACCAGCGATCCAGGTTCATGCCAGTCTCGGCGTAGAGCAGCTTCAATGAAGGGGGGGTTCTATAACCCCCCGAACCGCGCTTGAAGGGGCGTGGGACCCTGCGAGATTTACGCTTCAATGAAGGGGGGGTTCTATAACCCCCCGAACCCGAGCCGAAGCTCAGCGCCGCGGTGCGAGCCAAGCTGCTTCAATGAAGGGGGGGTTCTATAACCCCCCGAACCGGGTCGAGGAGGGCTGGCTGCTCGGCGTGTCGCTTGCTTCAATGAAGGGGGGGTTCTATAACCCCCCGAACCCGCACCGCGCGGGTGAACATCACCGCGGTGCCGTCGCTTCAATGAAGGGGGGGTTCTATAACCCCCCGAACCCGGCGGACGGCGCTGGCTCAGGTTCTAGCCGAGGACGCTTCAATGAAGGGGGGGTTCTATAACCCCCCGAACTGTCGATATGGTGTCTGCATGGCTGGAGCCAGGTGACGCTTCAATGAAGGGGGGGTTCTATAACCCCCCGAACGAGTGGTCCGCGGCCTGCAAACCTCGATCCGTCGAGCGCTTCAATGAAGGGGGGGTTCTATAACCCCCCGAACGCAAAGGCAATCGACGTGACACTGTGCCGATGTGCGCTTCAATGAAGGGGGGGTTCTATAACCCCCCGAACGAGGGGGCTGGGGCTCAATCGCTGGAGGCTATCGACGGCTTCAATGAAGGGGGGGTTCTATAACCCCCCGAACCGATGGTGAGTGGCGCATTTGGGCTGGATGTCGGCGCTTCAATGAAGGGGGGGTTCTATAACCCCCCGAACCCCGGCCCCCACCGAGTTCAACTCGGTGGGAGTGCGGCTTCAATGAAGGGGGGGTTCTATAACCCCCCGAACGGGCCAGCGATTGGAGCGAATGATGCACGCTCACATGCTTCAATGAAGGGGGGGTTCTATAACCCCCCGAACATGTCTCCGAGGGGGCCCTCGGTTCGCACGGCTTGGGCGCTTCAATGAAGGGGGGGTTCTATAACCCCCCGAACCCCTGGGGGCCATCACAGCCCGAAGCCTCCCCGCCCGGCTTCAATGAAGGGGGGGTTCTATAACCCCCCGAACCAGTTGCCGTACCCGGTGTTGTACGGGGGGTCGATGCTTCAATGAAGGGGGGGTTCTATAACCCCCCGAACGCCACCTACTCCGGCCCCGGCGAGACGGTGCGCCTCGCTTCAATGAAGGGGGGGTTCTATAACCCCCCGAACGCCAGCCGGGGGCGGTGGTCTGGTTCTGGCGGGGGCTGCTTCAATGAAGGGGGGGTTCTATAACCCCCCGAACGTCGATGTCGAGCACGGCGTCGCCCCCGATGTTGTCGCTTCAATGAAGGGGGGGTTCTATAACCCCCCGAACCCAGTGGGATCGTGCAGCCCCCGTGGCCATCAACCTGCTTCAATGAAGGGGGGGTTCTATAACCCCCCGAACTTGTCGGCCGAGGCGGCGTTGGAGCCGTCGACGCACCAGCTTCAATGAAGGGGGGGTTCTATAACCCCCCGAACCTGGCTCGCAGCGGACAGCTCCATGGTCATCGGGAGGCTTCAATGAAGGGGGGGTTCTATAACCCCCCGAACGGCGCTGATCGATGAGCTTCGGGGTCTCGTGTATGACGAGCTTCAATGAAGGGGGGGTTCTATAACCCCCCGAACTGGAACACCTCCGGTCACGCCCGCCAGGCGTCAACATGCTTCAATGAAGGGGGGGTTCTATAACCCCCCGAACCAGGGCGTTGATTGCGAGGGCCATGTTTGTCTCCTTAGCTTCAATGAAGGGGGGGTTCTATAACCCCCCGAACCGCGGTTGCCGGCGTCGAGCTTGTCGACTTGGCCTGGGCTTCAATGAAGGGGGGGTTCTATAACCCCCCGAACAAGTCGCCCTGGTAGTCGCGGTTGCACAGCGACGGGCTTCAATGAAGGGGGGGTTCTATAACCCCCCGAACTTGTCGGGCCATGGCCGGAGTCCAGCGCCGCAACCCGCTTCAATGAAGGGGGGGTTCTATAACCCCCCGAACTGGCGGAGCTGGCGGGCCCTCATGGCGTCGTGTCGGCTTCAATGAAGGGGGGGTTCTATAACCCCCCGAACCGGTCGTTGCGCTGGCGCCGGCGCTGGGATTCGTGGGTGCTTCAATGAAGGGGGGGTTCTATAACCCCCCGAACAAGCAGGGATCGGCCGGCATCGAGGACCTCAGAGGCGCTTCAATGAAGGGGGGGTTCTATAACCCCCCGAACGACGTGCTCCCAGGAGAGGCCGTCGGAGTCGGCCTCGCTTCAATGAAGGGGGGGTTCTATAACCCCCCGAACGTGGCCTCGACGTCGCTCACAGCGCCCAGGGCCTCGCTTCAATGAAGGGGGGGTTCTATAACCCCCCGAACCTCTCCGGGGCGGCCAACGACATTCAGCGTGCTTGGCTTCAATGAAGGGGGGGTTCTATAACCCCCCGAACCCGAAAAATGGGGAAAATATAAAACAAATAGGGCCGGCTTCAATGAAGGGGGGGTTCTATAACCCCCCGAACAGGCTGGGCAGGGGAGGATGCGCCGATGCGGCTCGGGGCTTCAATGAAGGGGGGGTTCTATAACCCCCCGAACCAGGCGCAGCATGACGTCTGAGCGCACCGTCTCCAAGCTTCAATGAAGGGGGGGTTCTATAACCCCCCGAACCGGCCGGCTGCGCCTCGAGGCCATCTGGGGCTGGCCCGCTTCAATGAAGGGGGGGTTCTATAACCCCCCGAACCGGTGAAGGCGTGGTCTAATCGTGGGCGTCGGGAATGCTTCAATGAAGGGGGGGTTCTATAACCCCCCGAACCCCAACGCGGAGACGACGTGCGAAGCCTTTTGGCGCTTCAATGAAGGGGGGGTTCTATAACCCCCCGAACCCGGGCATAGGCCGCCGGGCCAAGTCTGACCGGCGAAGCTTCAATGAAGGGGGGGTTCTATAACCCCCCGAACGGCGCCGACGCCGCCGCGGACAACACCGCGGCGAAGGCTTCAATGAAGGGGGGGTTCTATAACCCCCCGAACTTGGGCATGGCTGTGGCCTTTCAGGCTGCGGAGCCGCTTCAATGAAGGGGGGGTTCTATAACCCCCCGAACGCGCTGTCGCCTTCCTCGACGTCCTCGACGTCGCCCAGCTTCAATGAAGGGGGGGTTCTATAACCCCCCGAACCCCTCGCCCTAAACGCTCACCCTGACCTGCGGGTTTGCGAGCGGTTGCGAGCGGTTGTGTAGAGGAAGCACTTCTATGGGTCTATTCGATTGTCAAAGAGCATCGAGGCCCTTGCGTTCATGCGGTTTCGAGCGCTGCCGAGTGCCTCACAGCCCACCTCAGCGCTCGAATCACAGAATGACTGGGCCACTGGTCGGCAAGGGGACGGATACTCCCATGAACTGGAAGCAATCTCTGCCTCGCTGACTCGGATCACCGATGTCGATCATAGCAATGGAATCTTCCGCATGATGGATGACCTCTCCTAATTCGGTCTTCATGGCAATGAGCTCCATAGCATCGAGGTCGCAAATGAACACGCTGTATTGCATCGACCATCCGTAGCCCACCATCGTTTTGTGGACTTTTCGGAGGCGCTTGGGATCACGGATGTCATAAGCCACCAAAAACCTCTTGCGACCTTGCGTCATAAATCACCTCGTCATAAAAGGAACGTACTCGGGGATCTCACCGAGCAAGTACGCACCCAGCATCCGCGCTTGAACCTCGAGGACGCGGCGATAGGTGATCTTGTACCCATAGACTGGATGAGTCACTTCTTGATCAAGACGGCGTTCATAGGCTGCTATAAATGATCGGCGGCTTTTCTGGGTCAAGGCAACGCCTTGAGCTCTAACCACAAATCCGTTCTCCTGAATCTCACCGTTGTTGATTACATTGATCACAACTGAGTCAGCGATGAGAGGACGGAACTCTTCAGCAAGATCAAGAGCCAACGCGGGACGTCCAAATCTCGGTTTATGAAAGACTCCCAAGTAGGGGTCAAACCCCACAGCAAGCGTGACAGCAGTCAGATCTTTCGTCAACAAGGAGTACCCATAGGAGAGTAGGCAATTGATTGGGTCTCTAGGAGGTCTTCGATTTCGCCCTTGAAAGTCGAAGGTTCCCAACGAATCATCTTTCAACATTGCTGAGAAACCTGAAAAATAAAGCCGGGCTGCTGCACCTTCCACACCCAACAGCGATTCAATAGTGTCTACGCCATCGATCTGATCAGCAGTAGCCTTCAACTGTTCCAAAATAGGCTTGACTTCACTTCGTGAGTTCCGTCGCAGCAGTGTCCTTGAATTCCTGATCTTCCCTTCAATCATCTTTTGGGCTATCGGCAGACCCGCCTGCGCAGCAATAGCAACTTGGCGCCTCCGAAGGTCGACGTGCTTGGAGGGCAGACCATGGGCAATGCCCTGGAACCAGCCACCGTAGGAAAACCAGCAGACTGGAACCTGCTGATCGAACATCGCCCTCATTGCCTGGGAGCTGATCTGCACATTTCCGTAGATTGAAACCTGAGAGACATCAATCAGCCTGACCTCCTGGAGAACCTCCTTCTGCTGAGAAACCGTGACCCTTCCCCTCCTGACCCCAATCCTGGTCCCCTGCTCTGTCACGTAGAGGGGTCGGGCCGCGGAATCCCTGGGAGTCAGGCGACGAGGTGGAACATCCGATCGGTTAGCCAGAAGATTTGTTTCGTCCGGCAAACAGATTCCCACCAGCGAGCATCGAGGGCATTTGGGGCTGTCTACGAGGGGAGGCGGCGGATCGGGTGATACAGCAACCTCTCTCAAGCCTCGCAGCACGTTCAGGGTCTGCCCAACCAGCTTTTCGTCAAAGGGCACCTTGACACGCTCACGCGACTCAGCAAAAAAGATCTGGCCCTCTGAGCAGTCATACCCGTTCTCTTGGAGGATGAGGCCAATGGCGCAGATCTGTACGAGTTCAGGCGACCATGCTGGCCCATGCTTGGGTGGTCGGCCGCGTTTGACCTCCACCGGAGTGACTTTGTTCCCCTTGCCCTCAATGATGTCCGCTTTGGCGATTATCCCAAGATCTTCAGAACCGATGGTGACTGATCGAGCCTTGCGCACGGGGCTGTCTTCATCAGGATCGTCAATGCGCCCCCCACCAGCATCCACATTCCGATGCACATAACGGCCTTCGACGGTGTCAGGGTTGTCTTCGAAGCGTGATTGGACCCACTCCAAGTAGAAGAGCCGCGGGCAGTACTCGAACTCGTTGACCATTCTGGCCGGAACGAGATCAGGTACATCAGTCACGAGACCAGATCACCTCAGGGGGGCAAATGGTGCCGTTGCCTCCCTGGACGCTTCTCAGGGATGATCGCCTCATACCCGACTGGATTCGGAATCGGTCGGAAGAAACAGACCAAGACCAAAATGGCTCATCGAACCGAGAATGATCGGGCCTCTGACCGGATGTTTGAACTTGATCTCTACAAGAGCTGCGCGCCGGCTACCACCTATTGTTTCTTTGGGCGGGAGTCGACGGCGACGATACTGTCGCGAATCGCCATCGAGCACGGATACTGATGTAGGCACAGGCAAATCGCGATACACCGAAAGTTCACGTGCGATCTCAACTTGGACGTGGTCCTCCCAGGAGAGCTTTTGGCGATGTCTGCCAGGGACAAACGGGGTACGAGATATCCAGGTGGGCGAGGGGCCAACGATTTCAGGGGCGACCTCTTCGATCTCACCGAAGGCAGCGACGGCTACTGCAATGTCAGGTACGCCACTGGCAGATCGACCGGCTCTGAGCCATTTCACTCGAGCGAGTGCCGCGAATTCGTCCCCGTTGAGACGACCCGGTGCCCAAACCACGAGTGAATCAATAGGTGTCCCAGCGTCGAGTCTGTGGTCCGGTACCAACGAGAGGTAGTGGGCATGTTCGTGTCTACCGCGATTGCGGTCGCCCGACGGTTGTTTGCCGCTAAGCGTCTCTGAGGGCACACTGTGTTTCTTGAGTGCAGCCCGTCGAAGCAGTTCACCGACAACGACGGCGTTAGCGATTGTGGGCCGAGGTCTGGGATGCACAACCAATCGGACCGCTGCATAAGAAGGCCGCCAGTCAGCTGCTGAGGGAGCGCTCTGCGCCTGATCAGCCCTCGTATACGGGACAAAGTGGCTCCCGGGGGGAGTGATTCGCCCGTTCTTTCTGACTGTGTCGGGGCTTCGAAGCAAGTCGCTCAACTTGAATGGCTGTTGGGGGCACAAGACCTCGGCGTCTACGGGACCGTCGGGACCTGCCGGCTGCCATATCTCCGGTGCAGTGTGTTCGACTTCGGGCACCAACACCGTCTTGCAGATGGACTCGGATCTCCCGAGGTAGGAGAGCGCAGCTGCGACCTCACCAAGAGCTGCCGTTGGGCCTTCAGCCAGGTCGACATCCCACTCAATGTAGATCGGCACTTGTGGATCGATAACGGCGAATGGATCGAATGTAAGAGTGGTATTCCGCTTCCCGACCGAGCGATGGCCGAGCTGAGGCATGTAGTGGCGCAGATGAGCAGGTCTCATCGCAGGAAGATGGAGCTTGGGAGGTCTTGCAAGCTGACTCAGAGCTGTTTCAACATCCTCAGCCGAAAGATGCCCACAGCGGGTCTTCCAGGTAGCGAACAGCGCACGGAGGATGCGCCATGGCGACGGAGGCCACTCGGGTTGGCCCTCGTTTACATTCCGCCCCCATTCAGTGGCGTGGTACTTACCCCATGGAAACTCCACCCGGAGTATGGCACTCACTACGAGCGCTTCTTCCTATCCGACCAGCGAACCACCAACGGCGATCCATCAGATTCCTTGAGCTCATCAACTCCGCTACTGATGAGATCACTGATTTCTGAAGCCAATGCATCGATGTCTGCGAGTCCGGCTATATCCCCGTCATTAGTAGGTTCGAACTCGCAAGCGGTGCGTAGTCGCAGGCCCAGGCCAAGAATCGAACGAACTTCCCACCGAGCGATGGCAAGCAACAACTTCGTCGCATTGGCCGATAGGCCATATGCTTTGATCTGTCCGACATCAATAGATACGTACAACGCGATTGAGCGGGCAGTGTATTCAGTACGGGAGTATGGAACGCTTCCGTACCCTTCGGCAGCACCCCCCTCTCCCTCGCTGATTGAATGCCGAACATCATCGCGCTTAACGCCACCAGAATATGCCTCCTTAACATCTGTCGCCTCAATAAATCCTGTAAGTGCTCTGGCAATCTTGGGCTGGCCAGGCCACCGCTTGTCAGCGAAGAACACCCCGTGTATGAGACACAGGGGATCAAGAGCAAAAATTGCAGCAGCTATTCTGCTCGGAGAAAGAGGCGTATCGTCGGCTAAATCGAAGCGGTTGCAGATATCATCAACCATATCTACATCGTCGCTGGTGACACTTTCTTTCACGAAAGCCGACGCCAGCCGATGGGCCTCAGTACGACTTGAAGTCAAGTAGCGGCCGTCGTCATCGGCAACAACTTTGACCCACGGTAGGCCCCGTAGCGCTGTGACAGGTTCTTGGTGCTCCTCGCTCCATCCCAGGGCTTCAAACCGATTTGCCATGGATTGAGCAGATTCAACGAGAATGGCGTCGACCCATTCGTTGTTCGGACCAGCCGGCTTCTGGAACTTGGCTGCGCCTAAGTCTGGAAATCCAGTGGGTTGAAACCGGTCTGAAGGGACGGCCCTCAGGTCGATTGTGTACATCTCACGCTTGCTCATGGTGTGGCTCCTGCCTTTCTCGACTCGCTGATCAGCGAGTCTCAACTGTGCTTTGGTACATGAGTAGGGATCGAATCTGGCGCTGGTCGTTGCCAACTCGGTCAAGGCGCAACAGCAACGCGGTCGCCAAGCGTCCAGTTTCGATGCTTGCTCGCTCGAAACTGTCAGCAATCAGTCTCCAACCGCGTCCACGAAGCAGGTGGGCGGCCGACCTAGCTGCGGTGTGGGCGGCTCCGGTACGAATCGCACCAATCCACTCAGGTCGTGGATGAACTGCGATCGATTGGTTGGGATTCGGCTCGGTGTCCGTCGGGGCGATTGGAAGTCGCCCAGCGAAAAAGGGAGCTAGCACAACATAGATGGGGTGGCTCGCAGCGTGTAGTCGGGCCACCGGATCATCGGGAACGGCGGATAGGCAGTTGGCGGCAACGCTAAAGGCGTCCTCCCATTCCAACAGCAACAGGCCCGCCAGAATGTCACCTAGCCGCTGCTCGTCAAGCTGCCCATATAGAAGGTGCCCAACATCGGCGATATCAACTCCAAGGCCATAGTCGAAGGCAAAGGGCAGACCTGCAATGCGGTCATAGGTCTCATTGTCGGGACGCTTGGAGGCCGAGAGAACAGCGCGGGCCCCGAAGGCATCGTTGAGGACGTCGAACAGCGGACAGCGGCCGAAGTTGGGAACCCTTGGTCCGCCTTTTGACCAATTCAAACCATATCGGTCACGGCGCACCGGGCGGAGAAGCGTAGCGAAGCTCCCCCGAACGGCTTCTGCACCGCTAGGGATTCCTGAAGGCCTCCTATCGCTCAAGGATGCCAGCCCGACAGCGATCCGGAACTCAGCGGAAGCATCGTCAAGCAGCGGCAACCACTCTTGGGCCAATAGTCCGCCGATGGGATGAAGGTGCCGATCACCGCGATATTTGGGGGATCGAGATACCGATTGCTCGGCCTCAGCGAGTGCAGCAAGCACAGTCTGGAGGCGACGCGCTCCACCATGAGTCGCGACAGCGAACTGTGCTCGATCCAGAGCACTCAACGCCGCTGTGACCCCGCCTGGTGCCTGATTGGATCTGGCCCGGCTAACCCAGTCATCGAGTTGGCGCAGAAGATCGGCCTCTGGTCTCACGCTGTTGCTGACTTTGTATCGCCCAATTGGAACGGCAAGCGGACTCTGCCCATGTCGATCACTGATGAGGTATCGGACGAATTCGTCAACAGAACGATCAATGCCCAAAGTCGCGGCTGCTCGGACAAAATCAAGTCCCGACCGGGCTTGGTTGCGGCCCCATTGGGATCGGCCCTCTGAGATGAAATTGCGTATCTCCCGGTATGACATTTCGTCGCGCCACAGTGGTGCCCATAGCTCGCCCTTTGGACTTTCGTTTTCCGCCGCCGAGCCATACCCCACGACCGTTGCAGCAACGGTGAAAGGCATACTGACTTTGCTAGGGCCTGTTTGGCTTTCTGCACTGAGCCTGCGGGCCGCGGCGCTGGCAAACACCATGGCTCCTTCCATAGCGAGTATGAAGCTCCACGGATTAGCTAGGGGATCAGCGTCTCCTATCGAGGAACTGTTTGGACCGCCTACTCCGCCCGGGTCGAACTGGCTGGATGTACTTCTGCACAGTTCAACATCACTATCACGAAAGAGAGCGTGGTTAAGAAGAGACACTGCTGACTGAGACTCCATACGCCTTCGTTGTGAATGATTGGATAGTTCGCTGAAAAGTCCAAGAGCTTCCATCTGTTCCAGAAAGCCTATTGAGAGATCTCTTCTACCAATGTTGCCCCCAGTACCGAGGATCAACGGAAAAGCGATGTCGTTGTCCAAAAGCACAACTGAAGCGTCGAGCCAAGGAAGTGCTTTATCAGGAAACCTTGCTCGACAAAGTTCGATAAACTGCGCCTTTTCTTTGTCTCTCCCGATAATTTTGCCATCTTGAATCAATCCGTGGTGCCGGGCCGCCTGCCGTGCTTCTTTGGCAGCGATGATGGCATCCCGATAGGGGGCTAACCTCTGGTGGTTGCTTTCCGCGACCATTTCTACAAGTCTTTGAGCAGATGGTGACGTAGGCTTTCCTTCATCTTGAAAACCTCCTCCGCTGTTCCATGGAGATATAACCGCGGTTGGTGCGTAGTGATCGGCAAAGAACTCGATGAGCTTCGTGTCGTCTAAGTCCTGGGCAGCAATGACTAGGTGGTTTCCATCCCATCGGGCTGACACGTCGGGGGTGATCTGCTCGGCAACCAATCGAACAACCCCGAGCCCCGCGAGATAGCTGAGAAGCGGTTCAGCCCGGCAGCCGTGCAAGTGGATCGGAGTCACTTGGTTGCCCCTATGTGGCTGCTTGCTATCCAGTCAGCACAGCGGACGACCATCTCGAGGAATGCCAACCGGAAGGGACCGAGGTCGGTACGGTCACGCAGCGCGAGAACGCGCCTCTCGTACCTGTCGTCGCCCGTCGGGATAGTGAGGTGGCTTGGCGGCATAGTTGACACTCCGAGGTTCACTTCGGGCAGTTCATCTTCGGGGGCAACCCCAAGCGTCGTGACAATCGCGCTGTCGATGCTGGACTCCTCAGGCGGCCGGCGGATCGATAAGCGAATACGACCATGGTGGGATGCAACGAGGTAGATCACAAGATCAGTCTCGTGATGATCGCCCATAGCTGAAGCACCCTCACTCATTAGGGCCAACGCCGATGCGAGCTCATGGCGGAAGAATCGTCGCTCGAAACGCAGAGCCTTGTGGCTTCCGGTTTTGGCGAACGGGCCGCTGTTCTCAAGACCGGCTAGTTGCTCTTCGTTGGCAGTGGCCAACGCTGCGTCCTGCCACACCGGTGATGCCTTTCCGATATCGTGGAGCCGCCCCGCAATGATGGCCGCTTTTTGCATTTCAGCGCTGAGGTCGCCAGGCCCAAAGCCTTCAAGGAGCATTTTGCACTCACGTTCAACATCAACAAGATGTTGGGCGAGTGGATACCAATCACTAGCGAGTGACGCGGGATCCTCGCCCACACCTACGTCATCGTCGGGTGAGAAGCCAGCGGCCGCGGATTGCGTTGTAGGTGCTTCAAGCACTGTTGTCTGTCCACTTCGCGTATTCCAGCCGATCTCCGAGTCGTAACCACCCAGTTCTGCGTTAAGCACGACCTCAATCCCGTCGTGCAAGTCACTGGCATAGCATCGCACCCATGGCTGTTCACGATCGCGTGACAGATGGTCGAGACGCCATGCGTGATGGTCCTTCAGCCATTTCTTGAGATCGGCGATTGGCACACCGCAGAGTTCGTCTCGGCGCGGGGATCGGCCCAACGGCTTCTTGTTGTTGGCAGCGATTTCACGCCAGGCCACTTGGACTGTTCGGTCATTGTTGTCGCGGACGAACCGGGCAACATCGATGTCGTTGCCGCTGAGGTCAGGTGTGGTGTCGAATAAGTCGATCAAGTCTCTTCGGCGGATGACGGGAGTGATCCGTGCTGATGTGTGGACATCGAGGCCCTGGAGCCAAGTAGTCGTAACCATCTTTCCAGCAAGGGATCGAAGCTCTTCAGCGGACGCTTGCACATCGACTTCCTCGTAAGGCGGGTTCATGGGTGGTGTCGCCCACAGCAATCGCGCATCGTCTTGAGTGCCGTCTCGATTGCAACGGCCAGCGCGCTGCACAATCGATGGCCACGGAGCAGCCTCGGTGAACAGCAATGCCGCAGAAAGGTCGATTCCAGCTTCGAGCACCTGGGTGCTAACGACAATCTTGCCTGCGGGCCCAGGTTGGGACAGGGCAGCTGTTGTGTGGGCCGCACGATCAGGAGGCCGGTAGCGGGAATGTAGAAGCACTACTTCAGCTTCAGGAGAAAGTTTGTTCAGCGAATTCCAAGTGGCGACAGAACGCTCGACTGTGTTGAACACGGCAAGCGTCAGTGTGCCTGCCTCGTGGCGGGCAATGAGTTCTCGCGCGAGGTCTTGTTCGGGCTTTCGGCCAGACAGCTCTATCTCTTCGACAGTGCGGGTGGAATCGAGACGCCGACTGAGAGGGCCATGACGATCTTGGTCGCTGAGTTCGACGATGGATCCGATATCGGGTCGGTCCACTGTGCGTAGAAGGCGGTCGTCGACAGTGGCTGACATCCAGGTGCTTGCCGTTGGAAGCGCGGTACCGAATATGTCACGGAACGATTGAAGCTGACGGGTGTTCGGCGTAGCGACGTCCATCAGCTGGATCTCGTCAAACACCCAGTGCGTCCCATTGTTGAATCCGCCAAAGGACATTGGCCAGTTCCACCGGCTATCGGCATAGCCACGATTGAGGGCTCGGGACAAGAGCATGTCGATGGTGCCGATGAACACAGCGTCACGGTCGGGGTCCAGTCGCCAATCGTGATCACTCCAGCCAACACCGCCCTGCACCATGTGAACGCCGACATCGCCATCCGAGCCAAGTTGGTGAAGCCATTGCTTGAAGCGATCAGAGGTTTGCTCTACAAGGGTTCGCATTGGTAACGCAATGACCAACCAATGAGGGGTGGAAACGCGAACTTCGGTGTCGGTATGAAATCGGCGACGATACAGCCACCCAAGCCCTACGGCTTCCGTCTTGCCACAGCCCGTTGGGATTCGCAGCAATTCTGGCAGACCCTCTTCAGCAACACGTCGTTGATAGTCATACGGTCTGAAGCCGGTCGCCTTCTCATACACCTGGTCAAGATTCATGTAGTCCCTTGCCATGGCCGGCGATCAACTCTGAGTACCGATGGGGTCTGCATGTCCTCTTCTTCCATTGGCAACGGTGTCGGTGACATTAGCAAGAGGTGATGACAATATGGTCTTGATCATTGCTCAATGGCCACATAGCACCTGGTTGAAACGCCTTTGTCGCCTTCCTGGAGACACGCCGACTTCAATTTCTTCTGCAGGCACAGGTGCAGTGGAATCGCCTACTTATGGGGCTGTTCGATGAGGTGCAAGACTCAGCAAGTGAAGTGGACCGACGGGATCACCTGCTCGGACATCCTCAAGGCAATAGCCGAATACGACAGGCTTGGTGCTGATGGGGTTGCGAGGCAGTGGGGATACCGGGCTGCGCGGCGGTACTGGCTGGTGTGGGAAGGGCAGCGCTATCCCTCGAAGGCGATCGTTGGGATCGCCGCCGAGGTGACCAGATGGGAACGCAAGCTGAATGGAGGGCTAAGCAGCCCAGCCTCTGCGGTTTGCGTGCTTCGCCGCCTCGGGTTTGAAGTGCGGGAATATTAGTCGCAGCCTCTCCGGCGTTAGCTCTCCGTGTACTGCGGGCATAAGTCCAGCTTCAAGTTGCAGGTGTAGTTGGCATCGTCTTTGGCTCGCGTCGGCTTCGCCTGACAGTTTTCGGCCGCGCAGCCGCGCAGTGCCCTGATCGCTCTGAGGAATCCCAGCACCGGGAAGTGGAATTCCTGGGTGCCCCCGTCATAGGTGTCTGTGATCGTCACCTTGAACTCACAGCCGCTGTCGTGGGGGAACTCGGGGACGGACAGGAGCCACTGGTTCCAAAGGTGGGGCCACTTGTGCAACTCAGCCCATGCGTACCCAAAAGCATGTGCGCCGACATTCAAATACCGCTCGAACTCGTGTTCATCGGCTTCGTCTACGGAAGTCAGCCTGGAACTCCAGAAAGTGTGCTCGATTTCGAACCCGAGGTCATTGGCCATCGGTGTTCGCCTGTCGCGCTGGACCAGTGCTAGGGACACCTTAGGCTCGTCGCCTTCTAACACGATGGCGCCGTGTTCAGAGATCACCAAGAGGCGACGCGGGGCCCAGCCGTCCCCGGCCTGCCATAGTTCGACACCGAACCGGCAGGATGGGTTCTCCTCCGAGGACGACTTGGAAACTACGACGCGGGCGGGCGGTCCACTGCCGACGATCTCCGTCTCCCATCCTCTTAGCCACCACTCGTGGACGAGGTTGGCGGCAATCGCTGCACCTCCCCGCCTCAGGCCCTGGCCTTCCCCGTCATCGGGCTCGTCGTCGCTGTGGGCCAGTTCCGGACTTCGCGGCCCTGCTATGCCCCACGCCACTGCGCCCAAGCTAGGACTGTGGGCAGCTCCCGGGCCGTCGCCGTCGTCGTGTTCTGGTTCTACGGGCGGCAGTGAGGGCATGGGGCGTGGCTCCTCGCAGAGGCAGCGTTCTGCCGTCGGAGACTACTCGCGCAAAGCGCTGGTACGGAGACCCATGCGCCACTGACCTGCCGCGTAGTGGGAACTGGGTATATACCAGATGGACAAAGTGGATATACTCATGTCCGTGACGAAACGCCTGGTCGATATCGACGACGCGCTGCTTGAGCGGGCCCGCGAGGTCACCGGGGCCACAACCATGAAGGAAACGGTGAACTCGGCCTTGCTGCATACCGTCGAAGCCGACCTGAGGCTGCGGCACGCCCAAAGGCTCGCCAATCTTGACGGCACAGACCTCGCCGACGACGAGATCATGGCCGCCGCGTGGCGCTGACCCCCCACTACCTCGCAGACAAGAGCGCTCTCTCGCGCATGAACACCCCCGAAATCGCCCAGCGGCTCGGCCCGCTGCTGATCGACGGACACGTGGCGACCTGCCCGATCATCGACCTCGAAGTGCTCTACAGCGCCCGCTCCTTTGCCGACTACGAGCAGATACTCGACGAAAGGCGCGCCCTGCCCTCATATCCGATCACCGAAACGGTCACCGACCGAGCAATCGAAGTCCAGCACGGACTAGCCCGGCGGGGCCAGCACCGGGTTTCCCTCCCGGACCTGCTGATCGCCGCGATTGCCGAGATCAACGACCTGACCGTCATCCACTACGACTCCGACTTCGACCGGATCGCCGGGCACACCGGCCAGCCGGTGGAATGGGTCGCCCCCCGAGGCTCGCTCTGATCGCGCCGCACGGGAAAATCGTTTGCGGCGATTCCCACTACACCGGGGGTTCAGTCGGCAGGAGGGAGAGGGTTGGGGGAATCGGGGGGTTGGAGCCAGGACTCCAAGTAGCAGCGGAGGTCTTGGAGTTGCTCGCCGTTGAGCTCGGCGATGATGGTGTCGCCATCCACCTCGTCGGTGCTGATATGCATACTCAGGGCTTTCCTGCGGTCGAATAAGGCCGACAACGATCCCCGGCGGAGCGAGAAGTGGCACCCTCCCGGCAGGTCGCCCCCGGCAAGGCGCGCCACCCCGGCGAACGTCTCCAACGGCACCTTCACCGTCTCGACCTGCTCCCGTTCTTCGGTCACCGTCTCGGTGGCTGTGATCACCGCCTGGTCTCCGTCGGGCTTCACGCTGAGGCACTGGGGTCGCCAATAGCTCAGTTCCGCCTCGTAGGCGTCGCCAACCAGCCCTTCACCCGACGACAGGGCTGGGGCCAACCCGCCTTGTTCGTCCAAGAACGCCACCAACCCGGCCAAGGCCTCGGCGGGCGCATCGGCCCAGACGTCCTCATCCTGGTTGTAGTCGCGCACCCGGAACCGGCAACTGCTGGGGTGACCTTCGACCCCGACAGTGCCGCCCACGGCGCGCACCGTGGCACTCACCGACGAAATCGGCAAGCTGGCGACGTATACCGCCCGCCGCAGATCGGGGGCGTACACCTCCACGGCGGCCGACTCACCCCTCCGGCTAACCAGCACCGAAACCGTCTGGTCGTTGCGGGGTTCCACCCGCACCTTGTCATCAGCGAACGACAGGCTGCTGGACATCTCGTAGGCGTCAGCGACGTCGCTTTCGGCGGGCGCGCCCGGCGAACCGGTGTCGCCCCCCGACCCACTGCCCAGATCGCCGCCGGACTTCTTACGCCGAAACAGCGGCACAGGACATCTCCTCCTTAGAACGCGCGCGGATAGGTGACCATCCAGCGGTCGTTGTGTTGTCCCGGCTTTGGTGTCGGGAAGTTACAACTGCAACGACTCGGTGGAGGTAGGTGCCATTATGCGCGCGTTTGACCGTGAGGTGGTTGATGCTGTGAGTCACCATTGCCGGGGCCAGCAGCCGGACTGACCTTCAAGTCCCTCGTTCAGCGCTCCAGCTCGGCTGCCTTGACGGCTTTTCAGCGCTTGTCGTAAGTGTGGGGGCCTCGGTGCCCTACAGGGCGATTGCATCTCCGCCGTGTCCGCCTTCCGATGTGGGGGCACCTGGTGGACTTTCGCCCTGCGGGGAGTTCTGGGCCGGCACCGGGGGCAGGCGGATCGACTGCTCGGACGGCTTCGGCTATGGGATCTGCTGGCGACTCGGCGGCACGCGGGGACTGCCACCCCGACTGCCTCCCCCACCCGTGAGCGGGCCTGGGCTCGGCAAGCGCGGCGAGGGCGGCAACGCGGGGGGTATCCGCGTACTGGGGCGCCAGGCCGCTGATGGCCTCAGCGAGCGCTTCGGGGAGTCGTCTGGAAAGGTAGACGGCCCGATTCAGCGCCCCATCCGGGTCGAGCCCGATCTCGGCGGCGCACTCCCGCCACGGACCGGGGATGTCCGCTTCCGAGACCGACCAAGCAGTGCCGACCTGCATGGCCAGAGAGATTCCGCCCTCCCCCACCTCGGGCGGTATCCAGGGCGCTTTCGAGCACACGTCATACAGGGGGGCAAGGGCCACTTCGCCCCCTTCGCTGAGAAGGAGGCTGTAGTTCTTGGCGTGAGCGTCGTCGGCGGCCAGCAACCAGTTGCAGACCAGTGCGTCGTAGAAGCGTTGCGCGTCCCGCACCGTCCCGACACGGGCGAGAAGCCCGGCTATGTCGAACGCTGACGGCCCGCCGTTGCGCTGGAACTTGAAGCGGGACGGAAAGCCGAGAGCCTGGCAAAGATCCTCCTGGTGGATGCGCCTAGCAGCGCCGCCAGGCCCCACACTTCTGTCATACCGCTCCACGGCGATGGCTCGCTGATTGCCTGCGGCGACTATCTCTGTGCGGGCGGCGGCGATTCCGGCCCGCCGCAGGGCATCCATGCAGACATGTTCCACGAGGTCGGTGTCGGGGTAGCCGGGCAGGGCCACTTTCAAGATGTGAGTGGACGGCATCCCGCCATCAGGCGCGGCCCAACCCCCGTCGGGCGTCTTGCACAACACGGTCTTCGCCTGAGCGCCTGCGAGGCTGAACGGGGCCATCGGACCTGATGCGGCCGGCGGCGGCATCCCCCGAAAGAGCCGTTCCAGGCGGCTCTCCACCTCGTGTTCGGCCAACGGAGCCATGGTCGGCGTGCGAGATGCCATCTCGTCCAAGCGCTCGCTGGCGCAGAACTGGACCGCCCCGGCGCAGTCCCATCCAATCGGAGTGGCCAGCAGGCCCATCGGATCATCGGATGCTGCCCCGTACTGTGTCGCCCAGAACTCTCGCGCCTCGACGCGGGCAGGGAGCAGCCCGTCCATCCAGTCTGCGATGTCGCGTTCTCCGCCTTCGACAGGGATCGACAACGACAGCGGGACAGCCGCGCGGTCAGCCGCGTAGCCGGGGTCGTAGGAGAACCAGCAGGCGCCCTCGCGGCCGGCCCTCACCATGCCGGCGAGCCGCCCGCCCAAAAGCACTGCGAGGCTGCCGTCGGGAGATGTCACGGACCTGCGAACGACTCTGCGTAGGCAGCGAGGTCGCCTGTCGGCGGGGCGGGACACAGGTCTATCTCATAGCCAAGCGCGGAGAGCACTGCGAGCACGGTTGCGACGCTGGTGCCCCCCTTGCCCTCCGACTCGATCTCGCTGATGCGGCCGCGCGGCGCCCCGGCAGCCGCGGCAAGCTCGGCCTGGGTCATTTTCTGGCTGCGACGCAACTCGCGGACAGCCTGGCCGAGCCGTTCAGTGTCGGCGATCCTCGTGATCCGCCCCTCATAATCCATACCAACAGCATAACTCCCTTGCGCGATATATCGTACAAGAAAGCTATATAGCGAATCTTGAGAGGCTCGCCCGCCGGACAAGCGCCCACTTCAATGAATGATGGTGGCGAGGTGCAGGGCGGCGCTTCGGGCTACGGCCCCGCCGCGGGGGGCGTTCTGTTTTATTGGTTGCGGCGCCAGCCGGCGCCGAAGAGGTGGCCGTCGTGGCTTGCTGCCCATACTCGCAGTGTTTCGGTTTCGATCC
>JGI24794J26673_10000513_pt1 | contig 27090 bp, 21 predicted proteins | sample MesohylPK_FD_26673 | JGI IMG/M metagenome (IMG submission 26673) | reverse complement strand
CCGTCACTTCGTCGAATTCCAAAACATACGTGCGTATCGCCAGCCGATCGGCGGGCGGGGTCCCGATCAGGGACATGTCCTTGATGCCCGAAAGCGACATTTGAATGGTACGCGGTATGGGCGTAGCCGTTAGCGATAGCACATGAACTTGCGACCGAAGCGACTTCAGCTTTTCCTTTTGCGCGACTCCGAAATTCTGCTCCTCGTCGATAACCAGCAGCCCGAAGTTCCGGAACTTGATTTTGTCTGATAGCAGCGCATGCGTGCCGATAGCGATATCGACCATTCCGGTTCCGATTTCTTCGCGAATCAATTCCGAATCCTTGGTTCCGACCAACCGCGAAAGATGCCGGATATTAATCGGAAAGCCTTTGAATCGGTCCTGGAATGTCTTGTAGTGCTGCCGCGCCAGCAGAGTTGTCGGCGCAATTACGCACACTTGCCAGCCTTCGAGCGCCGCGACGAACGAGGCGCGCATTGCAACTTCCGTTTTTCCGAATCCGACATCCCCGCAAATTAGCCTGTCCATGGGCCTGCCCGATGCGATGTCGCTAAGGACGTCTTCGACCGCGGTCCCTTGATCCTCGGTTTCCTCGTACTGAAACCGGGTTAGAAACGAACCGTAGGCATGCTGGTCGGGCACCATCGTGTTGCCCTTGCGAATTTCCCGTTCCGCTGCGACCTTCAAAAGGCTCTCGGCCAAATCGAGTATGCGCTTGCGCATTCTGGCCTTGCGCTCCTGCCAGTACGGCGCGCCAAGCCGGTCCAAGCGGGCGGTGTCCTTTCCGTAGCTGGAAATGAGATCTATATTTTCAACAGGCAGGTACAGGCGGTCGCCGCCATCGAATTCCAGTACGATGCAGTCGTGCGATACGCCGGATGCCCGAAGAGTCTCCAATCCCCTGTAGATCCCTATCCCGTGATCGACATGCACGACTACGTCGCCGGGCAGGAATGCGGCGGCATCCGCTAGAATTTCGGATACCAGTTTTTTCCTTTGCTTGGTTCGAACAAGCCGCTTCCCGAATACGTCCTGTTCGGAAATCACAACGAATCCCGGCGCGCTAAATCCGCTTTCAAGCGCCCAAGCTACTACGCAGACTTTACCGCCAAGTTCTTCCAGGTCACGAAATCCCTCGATAGTACGGATTCCATCGATTCCAGAATCTTCCAGAAGTGTTTTTAAACGGAGTCGAGAGCCGTCGGTCCAGCAGGCCACGACCACATTGGACTCTTTTCTTACCTCCTGAATCTTTTTAGAGAAGTGGTCTAGGCGCGTTTCGCTATCGCCGCTTTCGGACCCGATTGGAAAATCCAGTCCCGCACGGCCGCCCGAATCGATAATGCCGGGGCCTGGCGGCAGCCGGCCGGCGCGAAGCCGGTAGACTTTCCTGCTCGACAGCAAGCTATCGAATTCTTTAGGCTTCAGATACAAAAGCTCGGGCTTGCACGGAGGCGCGAAGCTTTGCTGCTGCGCCTTCCCGACCGCCTCCGTTCTCGCCTCATAGCGCGACAAGACAAGATTCCATCTTTCTTCGCGAAGAAATTCATCCCGTTCGTCGAAACTGATTCGAGCGTTCGGCAAATAATCGAATATCGTTTCCAGTCTCTCGTAAAAGAGCGGAAGCCAATGCTCGATGCCTTGCGCTCGCTTGCCTTCGGATACCGATTCGTAAAGCGTGGCGCCTAAAGGCGAAGTTCCGAATTCGGCCCTGTACCGCATCCGAAACCTCGCTACCGATTCTTCATCCAGAAAAAGTTCGGAACCGGGCGCCAATTCCAATTCGCTCAGCTTTCCCGTCGTCAGCTGCGTCTCGGGATCGAATACGCGAATTCCGTCCAGGATGTCGCCGAAAAAATCCAGCCTGCCCGGGCTCGTCCAGCCAAGAGGAAACAAATCGATTATGCCGCCTCGAACTGCGAATTCGCCGGGCTCCATTACCTTGGAACGACGGCAATAGCCCGATTCAGCTAGTCGTTCCAAAAGAGCATTTCGATCGATCCTTTGCCCGATCGATGCGAAAAAGCTGCGCTGCCGGATCGCTTCTTTTGGCGGCAAATACTGCGTCGCCGAATTTACTGTCGCCAATACGACCATCGGCCCGGAAATCATGCCGTTCGCAAAGCCGGCGAGAAATGAAAGGCGATTGGACGCGATCTCGGCTCTCGGCGAAATTCGATCGAAGGGCATGCAATCCCATGCAGGAAAGGAAATCACCGGGCATCCCGGGGAAAAGAACTTTATTGCGCTCTGTATCTGCGAAACCCGCCTGTCATCCTTGGCGATATGAAGAATAGGTCCGCCGTGGTCGTTCGCCCAGTTCGCAAGCAGCCGGCCGTCAAAACCCTCGGGAGCGCCCCCAACTATTATTTCTCGAATGCTAGTAGAATCAGTTTTCATCATTGCGCCTTGCTAGCTAGGCGCCAGGCTATAATTGTCAACATCAACCAATCGCCGGAATCCAATTAATCCTGTTTGGGAGACAGGTGATGCTGTCGGATATTGAATTCCCTCAAGTGTAAATCGACTGCAATTCGCCCAAACTGCTGCAGAATGAGTCAATTAATGCACAAAAGTTAGGCGGATAATTTAACACAAATTATGCATCTCTGATTAAGCGCAACTTTAACGACTCCAAGTCGTATTAGCATTGTATTTCAACAATTTACTCTCGAGTATTTGGGCACTTTTCTTCACTCCGTGTAAAACTTGTTAAATCGACCGCCTCCAAAATTTGCTAAATGCCCAAGTTCGTCGCAATCCGTTGACGCGACCGTCGGCCGTCCGCACAATTTTTAATCCAAATTGTCAGAAAGTTAATAGGATATATTAAAGAATTTGTCACATGCTAACGAAAATTCTCGATTGCCTAGCATGCCCGAATTGCGTAACCGCCTCGTTTTTCCTTGAGACTTGATTTGACCTTAAAGAAATGCGATTTGGCTCAAATTTGGACTGATGCGCGGAAAATCAATAAGTTAATTATAATTTTTGCGAGTCTATTTTAGTTGCGGGCCGAACCTGAATTTTTTTGATAGTTGCCGAAATCCCTGCGTTCCGCTTCAAGCGGATCATGTTTGCGTATTCGCCCCGGGATAGGTTAATTGTCTTAAAAATTGCTTTAACCGGAACTGCCTAATGCCGTCCAATTTTCCCATGGCCCGCGCCCGTCGACTGAGGCGAACAGCGGCTCTTCGCGATCTTGTCCGCGAGAATTCGCTTGTTCCGGCAGATTTAATTTGGCCGATTTTCATTTGCGAGGGACGCGGAATTTCCGAAGGCGTTTCATCGATGCCAGGCGTTGCCCGGATGTCGGTAGATCGCGCTATCGAGGCCTTGAGGCACGCATTCGATCTCGGCATAACTACCGCAGCGCTTTTTCCGTATGTCGAAAGAGAAAAAAAATCATCCAATTGCGAGGAAGCGTGGAATCCGGATAATCTGGTAAACAGGGCAACGAGACAAATTAAATCGGCGTTGCCCGATATGGCCGTACTGGTTGATGTCGCGCTTGATCCATACAATGCCGACGGGCATGACGGCCTGCTGCGCAATGGCGAAATCCTGAATGACGAAACCGTCGAATGCCTAGTAAAGGAAGCGATATCCCATGCCGAGGCGGGAGCCGATATTCTAGGGCCGTCCGACATGATGGACGGGCGAATCGGCGCCATTCGAAAATCGCTTGAAAACCATAAGTTTCAAAACACGGCCATAATGTCTTATTCAGCCAAGTACGCGTCGGCATTCTACGGACCATTCAGAAATGCGGTTGGCTCCGGCGAGCTCCTGCGCGGCGACAAAAAATCGTATCAAATGGATCCGGGCAACTCCATCGAAGCGTTGCGCATGGTCCAGCGCGATATTGCCGAAGGCGCCGACATCGTGATGGTCAAGCCCGGCATGCCCTATCTAGACATTTGCCGACTCGTCGCATCGTCCGTTTCGGTTCCTACTTTCGCCTACCAAGTCTCGGGCGAGTATTCCATGCTTCAAGCGTCTTCCCTGAACGGATGGATCGAACTCGATGCCGCGGTGGCGGAAAGCCTGCTGTCTTTCAAGAGAGCCGGGTGCCGGGGCATTTTGACTTATTTCGCTGTCTACGCCGCTGAAAAAATTTTAAAAAACAATTAATTAGTTAGGGTATTTTATACGCTTAACTAGCCAAAGCACCGTCCGGTCTATGCCTGCCTGGTTTCTATACATCGGACTTCCGCAGAGTCGGGTCGGGTTTCCTTGCTGCGAAGAACATGGCGCGGGCCACGCGCTACGGGCTGGCGTTGATCTTCGGTATTGGCTTCCGCGGGCGGCCCGGCCCGCGCCCGGTCTTGTTGCTTCCTAGATTGGTAGTTGTGCATCCATCCATGAGCTGCAAGGCTTGATCCGGACGGGGGTCGCATTTTCGTTTCGGCATTGCCCAACCCCTAGTTTGAGTGATCTTTGAAGAATTTGATCCACGATTTTGCCGGGATCCCTCGCACCGACTCGTTCATCATCGGATTTATGTAGTCATTCATAATTCCGTAGCGCGCCAACCTTCCAAAATTTCCGCCTGAATCATTGTTCGCCTTGTCGGAAATGCGGTCGCCCTTCGCCGGGAAGGGGCTGACATTGTCGGGTTCCGCAATCCCGGTGTCACTCGTGGAGTTGCGTTCATGCTGCCAGTAATAGTTGCGCTTCTCTGCACAATAAAGTGCGGGCCGGACAAATGGACGCATGAGCATGGGAGAGCCTGCCAGAACATTCGATAGCACCCAAGGGACGACAACCAGTAGGTCCCATGGATTGCAAACCGCTCGCGTCGCCGTGAAGCGGTAAGTTGGAGCCTCCTCCTTGGACAGGAGATACCAGCCCTTCAACTCTATACCCATGAGCGGTTCTATTCCGTTGTCCACCGATTGCAGTCGAACATCAGGAAAAGTCTGCGGCTGACGTACAAACGAGTATGTCTGATACTTGGACTCCGGATCCCAAACAGGCCGCAGATCATTAAGGGTCTGAACGACGGATTCCTCAATCGTTGCCGCAAGCGGTGCATTGAGCGTGAAGATGTCTGTTGCGAGCAATCCCTCGATCGATGTTGACGTGGTGAAGTGGCTCGGTACCGAGAAAAGTGCGCGCCTGATCCGATTCCAGAGCCAGTAGTGTTCCCAATTGGAAGGTTCGGCCGGTCGGGGCGCATCAGGCATCCGCAAGCCTCTTGATCGCGGCATGAATGAATTCCGGTATGATTTCCGCGCTTCGGCAGGCCCTCCCGGAACGCCACGAACTCAAAGCGGCAGGGCACAAACCGCCGAATGGTTCCCAAACCATATCGCCCGGGTCAGTACAAATCCCGATAGTCATGTCCACAAGCGCAAGAGGCTTCTGGCTGCCATGAAGGCTCTTGAACTTCCAGCGCATCGCCGTTCGTTCGCCGTTGACCCGCTCGGATCCTCCAACGTGCGGGTGTTGCCAAACGTTTGTTTTCCCGACCGGACAATTGAACTTGGCGCGTTGCCGCGACCATTCAGATGCCGTGAACGAGCGAATGCCGTCACCACTGAAATAGGGACGTCCAGCCGGATTTCCATGGGCGTTAGCGTAGCGGGCCAACGCCGCGAATGCGTCGGGAGGCGGATAATACCAGAGATGGTCCGCCGTGAGGTACTTCCGGGTTGCAGCATTGGCGACCCCGCATGCCTCATTGGCCAGGCGGAGCGGCAGTCCGGAGCGCATCCATTCACTCCGCAGCCATGCCTGCATTGTCATTCCGTCAAATCTTGGCGCCTTTACGTATTGAACACATACCTCCGTTGTGACCGGCAGTTTCCGAAGGGTCCTTGTATTGGCATTGCCGGCAATGTGACCCAAGCCCTTGTCCCAGACATGGCAACTCCGATATTCCCAACCGAATGATTGAAGCCTGGGGTGTACCGTTGCCCATCCCAGTTCCGTGTTCCAGAACCAAAGCGTTGTCTGCGGTGTCGCCTTTTCTGTCCATGCGCGAATGTGCGGAGTGTACCACTCCGCCAAACCGTCCGTTCCCGTCAAGTCTCCTGGATATCCGCCAACACCATACGGACCATCGCAAATTATGCAGACCGGCTCGGGCCATTCAAGGTAGAAGGATTCGGCAGGACCGAAGCAAACTTCTACCACTCCGCGCCGGAAACGGTTTTGTTCAATCCGCTCTGCCCCTGAAGTAGCATCCTGGTCATGAACAATTGTCGGCACAACGTTCATCGCCTCGCTCCTGACGGCAAGCCATTGTCGGCTATGAGTTCACTGTAGCGGAGCCGCTTGCCGACCATGCCCTGCGCCAAGACGGTCATCGGGGTGATGGTGTCAAGATCCCGGATGTTGTGCCTTCCTGCAAATTCCTGAACGTAGCGGTTGAGGTGCTTCGGCGACATCTTGTGGAATGTGCCACGATAACCGCGCTAGAGCAACGCCCAAATGGACTCTAGCCCGTTCGTGTGCACCATGTCCTTGACCTACTGCCCCACCGAATAATTGACGCTTTTTTGCCTGAATCCCATTCCCCTGCAGGCCGCTGCCCCGTCCGTTTAGACCGCTGCGCCTTCGTCGGCCCGATCGAATACGAAACCTTGAGGGGCCTTCCTATCAGCGTTCATCACGACCGCTGAACTGATTTTCCAGGTCGCACGGTCCTTTTCCGGGCGACGGCCGTCTTCCCGACCGTGCCGCGCCCGGCGTTCGGCTGCTTGTCGGCGTGCTTGTTCTTCTCCTTGCCGCCCATGCAGGTTTCATCAACCTCGACGGGACCGGGGAACGGCAGGTTCTCGCCCATGTCGAACCCCTCGCGGATGCGCTGCATGAGAAACCATGCCGTCGCCTGGCGGATGCCGACCTTCCGGTACAGCTTCATGCTGGATGTCCCCTTGATGCCCGTTCATCATGCAGAGGGCGATTGCCCACTTCTTCAGTCCAGCCTTGCTGGACTGCATCACGGTGCCGTGCTTGACGGAGAAATGACCCCGGCAGTCCCTGCAACGGTAGGGCATGGGTTTGCGGTTGGATTCTTCGCGGGTGTTGGCCGACCCGCAATGCAGGCAAAAGCGGCCTTCCGGCCAGCGTTGCTCCTCGAACCACTTTTCGGCGGCGGTTTTGTCGGGAAACAATTTGAGCATTTCCATGACAGTGAGTCCCTGCCTTGGCCACCGTCCGGGCACCTTTTGCGCCATGCGATTCATTGCCTTGGTCATGGCTAGCTAAGCGTATAATTCCCATAAATTAAAAGCCGCGGATAGAATCTAGTCTTCGGCCGATGAATTTCTTCGCGGCTTCCGCTCAAATCGCGTTGCCGTCCGCTCCCCTACTCTGCCGCATTGGCGAAAAACCCGGCATGCGCGCTCAAAACCCGGCGGATGCTCGCCCGAATCAATTCGGAATCGGATCGGCGCACTAATTCCGGGGGAAATTCGGGCGGTCGGGACCGTAGTGCTTAGCCAAATAGTCGAGGATGATCGATCTTTCCCGGTCCTCGATCGGCTCCATCCCCTGCTCCTCGGTCATCCAGACCAGCGCCTCGTCCCATTGCTTTCGAGTCAAGCCCTGCTGAGCCACGATCAGTTCCGAATGGCAGGGCGTACAAGCGTCAATGGTCTCGGACGCGCCGGCAGCCGGAAACAGGATGCCGACATCATCTTGATCCGGCAGCCGAGCGGCGGGATTTTCGAGAGAAACCGGCGCGAATTCGACAGAATTGTCGCTCATTTCATTCAGGAACGCGATAACATCGGCGCGGTCATTCGCGCGCTTCAGTCCGACGAAGCTCATGGATCCCCCTTTGACGAGCGCCGAGGGATTGGCCAGGTAGTCGTCGAGACGCCGCAAGGTCCAGCTTCCGCCGAAACCCGCCATCGCGCTTGAATACCTGAATCCTTCTCGAACTCCGACGAAAGAGCCGACGATGCCCCAGAGGTTCGGCCCAATTTTGCTACGTCCGCCCTTGTCGACCGTATGACAGGCTGCGCATTTGCGAAAAATCTTCTTTCCCCGCGCGGAGTCGGCCGTGGCGAAGCGCGCATCGAGGTCAACCGCAACAGCAGGGACCGCCAGCATGCAAGCGAGCGGCAGCAGCGCCGCTGCTAGGCAGGAACGCACTCGACCCAATGATCCCGCCTATCCGCGTTTATCCTACGCGCAGCGCAACTCGGTGCAGCGTATTGTTGAGATACCCCTTGGGATTCCAGTCGATGGCGAAGGGCTGCATTTCGCCCGCGCTGTCTGTCGCCCGCGCCCAAACCTCGTAATAGCCGGCCTCCGGGAAGGATGCCGAAAGGCGCCAGTTCTGCCATGCCCCGGGGTCGACGGGATCGTCCAATTCGGCCGCCATCCAGCTCTTGCCGAAATCTATTGAAACATCGACCGCGGCAACCTTGCGGTCGCCAGACCAGGCGTGGCCTCGAACCTCGACCGCCCGGGATGCCGAGCTGCCGCTTGCAGGCGCAGTAATCAGTGACTTCACGGGCATTCTCTCGATAATCACGAAGTCCTCCGTCGGAACCTCGTCGCCGGGCGCGACCGGGTAGCGCGGCACCCTGTAGGATGTGCCGGTCATCTTCGGTCCGTCATGCACTCTATCGCGGAGCTGGATTCTGTTAAGCCATTTCTGCGAGCAGGAGCCGGGCCACCCCGGCACGACCAAGCGAAGAGGCGCGCCGTTCTGCTTGTGGAGCGGTCCTCCGTTCATCGCGAACGCAATAAGTACATTGTCCGTCAAAGCCTTTGCGATGGGCACGCCGCGCGAGATGGGAAGCTTACCCTCCTTGCCGGAAAGATGGGTATCGGCGCCGTAATGCGCCGTGTATACGACGCCCGGCTTAAGCCCGGCCTTCTTCAGCACGTCCGCGAGCCTTACTCCGGTCCACTTCGAGCAGCCCACCGCGCCGAATGTCCATTGGTTGCCACGCGCCGGCGGATCGAAAAATGCCCTTCCATTGCCTCCGCATTCTATAGCCAGAGCCATGGATACCACTTCGAATTGCGAGCGCAGGTCCTCGATAGTCAACTTCATCGGGCGTTCAACGAGGCCGTCCACGGCCAGAATCCAGTCATCCGAAGAAATATCGTCCGGCGGCAGGCCGTTGTTGCGAATAAAGTGCCTGGCCGTAGGCGTAATCGCATCGTCAAGCAGATGCGGCGGCGTTTCGGCATTGATCGGCCGGTCGTTGAGAAGCGTCAGACCGTCCTTGCCCACAAGCAGGTCCTCGGCGGCAAAAGCGGCGGGCACCAGCTCCAGCGGCATATTGGCGTAGAAGGGAATCGCCATGCCCAGATAGCCGCCCGCGGCCGCCAGGCCGGCGGTAGTGAAAAATCCCCGTCGGCTCGTTCCTGGCTCAGGCTCGAAAAACTGCCGGTGCGCTTCAATAGGATTTTCTGCGAAGTATGCATGCAGTCCTTTGAATTCCCGAGATTCATTCTGCATTTGATCCTCCAAGAGTCGTTCGACGGCACCTCGCCAATCGTATTCGGCAACTTCTTAGCATCACCCGAATGAACTTTTGAAGCGCGGGTAACTGTATAACTCGGCTTTGTGCTGCAAATAGATTGAGGCGGTCCCCGGAATTGCAGAGATAAAGCTTTACGACCCGGACGGAAGCTGGCGCTTATCCTTTTCCGCAGCTTCCTTCTCCGCCGAATTGTATTCGCGGTCCGCGCGCGATAGTTTCCAAAATCGCCTAGTCGGTTGCTCGGCTGAAAAGGCGCGATGCCGCTATCGCCAGAAAGCATCGGGCCGAAGCGAAATAGCTCTTGCCGGGAATGCGGCGGCCCGCGAATTGCGGGAGCCGCCTCTGACGCTTGATTCCCCGATGATGACTCATACGATTCGGCGGTGTCGCCGCTATGTCGAGTGATAAAGGCCACGCCGTTCGAGATAGAACTAATCGAGATCGAATTTGGTCGCCTCGATTTCGGTCGAAGAGATTTCATGCTAAGATTTGAAGCGTCGATCGGCACAGCCGATCCCATGTCGAGGGCCAAGATTCCGAGTTCGGCCGGTTCGGCAATTTGCGCCTCGCTTAATCCAATGTTCAGACTAGCTGCGTTCCTGCGAGGGCCTGCAATCGCAACCGATTCTGAATGCGCTTCATTTTATTTTCCGTCCGGGAACGAGAAAAATTCCATGACAAGATTATAGCTCTAAGATATATGGGAGACATTGCAAATAATGATAATTCCGAATTCAGCGAGGTGAGCAATGACACACATATCACGTCGAATTCTTGTAGTTGGGGGGGCCTTCACTTGCATGGCAGGGCTTGCAGCGGCGCAGTCAAGGTCCACCGTTCCCAGCGTCAGGTTCCGCAGAATAGAAAGTCAAGTTAAATCCGCATTGGACTTCATGACAACAAAAATTCCGGGCACGCAGGAATTGCTCGAGCAGGCTTACGGCGTTTTGGTCATGCCGCTGATTACCAAGGCTGGATTTACATTTGGCGGAGCGTTTGGCGAGGGGGCTCTCAGAATCAAAGGCGTTACCGTCGACTACTACACGGCCGTGCAGGCGACTTTCGGCCTTCAATTCGGAATACAGCAATATTCGCACGTTTTGTTCTTTATGACGCCCGAAGTCCTTGAAGGATTTCGAGTTTCCAGCGGTTGGCAACTCGGAGCCGATATAGAATTTGTCGTGATCGAAGAATCGAACTTCGTTGGCGTCGACACGACGGCGCGGTTGCCGTCAGTAGTCGGGGTCGTATTCGGGCAGGCAGGTCTATTGGTTGGTGCAACCATAGAAGGCACCAAGTATACGCGAATCGCCAATTGAACCGATTTCCCGAACGAATGCGCCAAGAGTGAAACCGGCACAATCGACGAAGAATTCGCTAGACGCGGCACCCGGGCCGGATTCTTCGAGTCCGCCCGAAATCTACTTGAGATTCGTAAAGAAAAGACATGCCGTCAAATATCCGATGGACACCGCTAAAAATTATCCGATGGACATTGCTAATAACGACCCGATGGACACTTCGAATAACTGCAGTAGCGGTTTCATTGGGCATTTGCGCTGTTTTAATAGCCTATTATATCGCGTCGGGATCGCTTCCCGACTACGATGCCGACTATAATATCGACGGAATCCATGGACCGGTTGAAATCGTCCGCGACAATAGCAACGTCCCCCATATATTTGCCGCCAACGACGAGGACGTTTTTTTCGGCCTTGGATTTGTTCACGCGCAGGATCGGCTATGGCAGATGGCGTCCTTAAGACGCGCTGCGCAAGGCCGACTGTCCGCGCAATTTGGAAGCCGAGTATTAAATTCTGACAAGTTTATTCAAAGCCTGGATCTCTATGGATTAGCCGCGGCTTCCGTCGAAGATCAAGACGAGGAAGCATTAGCGATTCTTGAAGCCTATGCTCGCGGAGTCAACGCCTGGATCGATATCGTCAATCGAAACGGCCTTGGACGAGGCGCACCGGAATTCTTCCTGAAGAGTGCGCCGGTTACGCCTTGGCGGCCGGTCGACAGCATTGCAATATTGAATCTGCAAGCCCTGAAACTGTCCGGTCACCTCACTAGGGAAATCCTTCGCGAAAGAATCGCTAGAGTATTGCGCAAGGAAAAATACGACGATCTATTCCCGGATGAATCTGAAGTTCAGTCTTCTTCAACTTTCGACAGCGCGTCGGCCGCATCATTCCGGGAAATCCCGGCGTCTGGCGCCTACGCTGGAAACGACCCGCTAAATCCATTGCGCCCCTTTGAGTTTTCCGGTGCGTCCAACGCTTGGGCGATTGCTCCGGATCGCACGGCGGCCGGCGGATCATTGCTTGCGAACGATCCCCATCTTGACTTTTCAGCGCCGTCGATTTGGATGCTCGCCCGGCTGGAACTTGCCGGCGGTGGCTTGATCGGCGCAACCATTCCTGGAATGCCGGTCATTGTGGCAGGACGTTCCGACAAGATCGCCTGGGCGGTGACTTCGTCCTATCTGGACGACTTGGATACATTTGTCGAAACTTTGCATCCGAAGGACGAAAATCTTTACTTGACGCCGGATGGCTTCAAGGAATTCAAAAAGAAAAAGACGACGATTTACGTCAAGGGCGAGGATCCCGTAATTCTTGAATTACGATGGACGGAGAACGGCCCGGTAATATCCGACCTTCTGCGCGATGCGGACGAAGTTACGCCCGACGGAAGCGTAATGTCGCTGGCCTGGACGCTTCTCGACCCGGATAATTCGACAATGTCGGCTGCAATTCGGTTGATGAAGTCGAAAAGCGTGGACGAGGCTTTCCGCGCGGGTAGTCTGTATCGATCCCCGCCCCTGGTGATGACAGTCGTCGAAAAAAACAAAATTGCGATGAAGCTATTCGGCTCGATTCCGGCGAGGCACCGGCTCCACGAAACTCAAGGCCGCCGACCGAGCGACGGCTGGAAGCGCGTCAACAGGTGGATCGGCCTAAAGCCGTACGACGACAACCCGGAAGTCATAAGTCCCGAAAACGGAATCCTCGCAACCACGAACAACAAACTCGTAAACCGAGAGTTTCCGGATCACATTAGTTTTGACTGGGGCGACTCTCAGCGAATCAACAGATTGCGCAGCAAACTGGAAACTCAGAATACCCACTCTCGAGACAGCGTCGTCGAAACGCAGCTGGATACGATTTCCTATACGGCCAGAGCGCTTGTGCCGCTTTTTGCGCGAGAAATGTGGCACGTCGCAGGATCGGCGTCGGGAACCGATGCCGCCGCAAGGAAGGCGAAAATTCTAGACATGCTTCGAAACTGGACAGGCGAAATGAGCGAGCATCGACCCGAGCCGCTTATTTACGCGGCTTGGACAAGAAAGCTGTTCCAATTGATCGCCAGAGATGAGCTGGGCTCGCTGATTTTGAAATTCCGGCACCCCGATCCGGTTTTTCTCGAGCGCGTTTTCCTGGACCGAGACGGGGCCGCGGCCTGGTGCGACGTGATCCAATCCCAGGACGCTGAAACCTGCTCGGAAATCGCGGACATAGCGCTCAACGAGGTGCTGGACGACCTTTCGTCGCGGTACGGAACCGATCCAAGCCGATGGCGATGGGGCGACCTCCACGAAGCTGCGCACGACCATCCTGTACTGGGAACGCATCCTCTTCTCGCCTGGCTGGTCAACATCCGCCAATCCACTTCGGGCGGCGACAACACATTGAACAAGGGATCTACTCGCGGCAGCGGCGCTAATCCTTATGCGAATGTTCATGGCCCCGGATACCGAGGGGTTTACGATTTTTCCAATCCCGACTCGTCGCTGTTTATCATAGCCACGGGGCAGAGCGGCCATCCGCTGTCCAAGCACTACGACGACCTCGGTCAATTGTGGAGGCGGGGAGAGTACATTCCGATGGCGCTCGACCCGGAACTGGCTCGCGCATCTCCTGTAGGAATAACAAGACTTCTGCCTTTGAAAACCGACTAGGCCGCCCGAGGCCGAATCTATCTGCGCGGCTTCCGCATATCCTGTTCGAATAGACTAAATTCGCATTCGGCTAGCCGCATCACTCGTCCTCGGCGAATTCCTCGCCTTCTTCAATATCATACATGGACACGGGCTTCGAAGGCATGATCGTCGAAATGGCATGTTTGTAAACGAGCTGCGACTGACCGTCGCGTCGCAGCTGGAGGCAATAGATATCGAATGAAATGATACAGCCCTGAAGCTTAACGCCATTTGTCAAAAAAATCGTTACAAAGCTTTTTGATTTTCTAACGCTGTTCAAAAAATCGTCTTGCAGGCTGTGCTTGACGGATGCCATCACTCGTATCCTTCGATTTTGTTCTTATGAACTTGCTCTATTATTAAAGCGCCGCAGCCATGTCTAGATGCCAAGCACCAAGAAAAATTCAATGCGAGCGGCCTATTTTTGCTTCGCGCCGTCATGCCGATACTACGTCCGCGCCGTCTCGGCATGGTCAGGATTGCCAGAAATACGGGTTTAGCAGCGCAATAACGGCCAAGAGTTCCAGCCTTCCTATCACCATCGTCGCGGCAAGCACCAGCTTTATCGACGTATCGAGTTCACCGAAGCTGAACGATTCGCCAAGAGCTGCATTGGCGAGCGGACCGACCGTCGCGAGGGAAGAGACGGCAAGCGCAAGCGACGACTCGAATTCCATACCGAGCGCCGAAAGGCTCATCATGGTCGCCGCGATCGCGAGAACGAACAGCATGAAAAATATCCATGCGATATATGCGCCTTGCCTGCGCATTCTTCGTGCGCTGGCTCCCGCGCCGCTAACGGAAGAAGGATGCGTTAGCTTCGTCAATTCGCGCAAGCCGTGCACATAAAGGACGTATATCCGCAGAAGCTTGATTCCGCCGGCCGTAGTCGCCACGCCGCCGCCGGCGCACGCGAGGCCGATTAAAATCAATTCGGGAGCCTGAAGCCCCGAAAACTGCCTGGCATCGTCCCACCATGCGCTTTCGAACCCGGTAGTCGTAAGAAACGAAAGCATCGTAAAGGACGCGCCCCAGTAGGCCCGCAAAGCGCCGACCATTCTTTCTTCCATGCCCGGTTCCATAATCATTTGCGGAAGCACCAGAGCCAGCGGAAGCGCCAATGCGCAAAACAATGCGAATTTCAGTTCCGGGTCGTGCATTGGCCTGAATATCGGCGCGGTATCGCGAGCGGCATCGAAAACAAGCCTAGTCGCGGCCAAAAACAAAAATACGAACACGATGGCTTCGACCTGAAAAAAATTACTCCCGCCGGCTCCGAATTCAGCGTGCTGAATCCCGCTCGTGGCAATTGTCGACATCGCCAGTATTGCTCCGCCGATCCAGGATTCCCCTGCGAAAACCAGCATCAGCCAGAGAATCGCGGTCGCTCCCGCATATACCGGCAGCAGCGATTTCGCAAAATTCGCCATCCTGTTGACAACAATTGCGTCGCTTAATTTGGACATTCCAGATCTTGGATGTCTGCCGGAAGATCCGACGACTTCGAAGCCTCCCAGGTTTAGAGGCTCCAGAATGGCGAATGCGCTCAGCCAGACCAAAAACCCGCCCGACCAGGCGATAATCGCTCTCCAGAAATGGATGGTCAGAGAAATTTCGCCGGCATCGTCGAAAATCGTCGCTCCCGTTGTCGTCAGGCAGGAAACCATCTCGAAGTAGAGGTCGAAAAATCCATAGCCGGTCAGCAGGTTTCCGACAGGAACGGCGAGCAGCGCAGGCAGCAAGACGAAAACCGCTAGCAGCCCCGCAAGCCGCTGCTCCGCCAGCTTTTTTTCCGGCTGGCGCTTCCAGGTAGCGATCGCAATCAGAGCGCTCAGCAGCAGGACGATAAGCCCGTGATAGAAAAACACGCGCGATTCGCCGTGGTGCTCCAAATACGAGGCGATCCCGGCTGAAATAATCATCGAAAATCCGGTCCAGCCGAGAACCACGACTAGAAATGGGAGGCTAGTCCAGGTTCGCATCCGTCCTAAGAAGTTCCACAACCGCCCCGACATCGCTTGCCGTCGAGAAAAAAACGACGGTGTCGCCGGCGTCGAATTTGGTATCCGGCATGACGGGATGGAGCTTGCCTCCCTTGTTGATGGCGCCCAATAGCGCGCCTTCCGGCAATTTCGCGGCGCGAAGAGTCTTCCCTTGAATTTTGGAGCCGGCCTCGACTTCCAGTTCGATTATTTCGGCTTCCGCGTCGCCGATGGAGTAGATCGAGCCGATTCCGCGCGTCCTAATGTGGGGAAGAATCGACGAAACTGTCGTGGAGCGCGGGTTTAGAATCGCATCGATGTCCAATTGGCGCTTAAGCGATTCCAGCGACGGCTCGTTTACCAAGCTGATTGCGATCAGGTTGCCGCCCGCGGTTTTAGCCCGAGTGGCGGCTAGCAGGTTGGTCTTGTCGTCGGCGGTCACCGCGATCACGGCATCCGCGCCCGATACATTCGCCTCGTCCAGAATCTCGGCATCCAACCCGTCGCCGTGCAGAACAATGGTTCGCGTTAGCATGTCGGCGGCGTTTTCGGCTCTCGTTCGATCCAGTTCTATGACCTTGGCCCGAATCTTGTTGCCCCTTGAATCCAGCGCCTTGGCGATAGCCAAGCCGATGTTGCCTGCGCCGATAACGATGACGCGTTCGCACGCTTCCGTCTTTCTGCCGAATATCTCAAGCGTTCGATTCAGGTCGCTCGCGGCCACGAACAAATAAATGTCGTCGCCGACAAACATCTGGTCTTCGGGCGCCGCGGCCCGCAGGGTTCCGCTCCTTCGATACCCCACCACAACCGCCATGAGGCCAATGAAGAGTTCGGATAGCTGCCGCAGGGGCGTGTTGACCACCGGACAGCTATCGTCCAGGTTGATCGCGACCATCAGCGCCTGGGAATCGAGAAAGCTGCGCCTGTCAAACACCGTCGGCGTTTCGAGAAGCCTGAGGACGGCCTGAGCAATTTCGTATTCGGGAGATATTACGACATCGACGGGGCTGAAACTTCCCGCCGCGAAAAACTTGCCGAACTGAGGGTCGCGGATCCGGGCGATTGTACGCGCCTTCGAACCGAGACCCCGGGCCACCATGCATGCAAGGACGTTGACCTCGTCCGTAGAGGTTGCGGCGATTACTACATCCGCTTTCGCGGCTCCCGCCTTCACTAGTACGTCGGGGTGCGATGCGTTCCCCGCTATTCCTCGAACGTCGAGTTGGTCGGTGGTAAGGCGAACGAGATCGGCGTCATGGTCGATTATCGTTAAGTCGTATTCCTCGGCGGAAAGGTGCTTGACGATCTGCCCGCCGACTTGGCCGGCGCCGCAAACGACAATTCTCATCCCTGCTGTTCCTCGGTCAAGTCCTCGCCGAGCTCGTCGCCTACGATCGCCACGCGGGATCCTGCGGACTTCAATGTCGTGATGCCGAGCCCCTTCAGCTTTCGATGCAGCGCGGAGCGCTCCATCCCGACATGCTTGGCAGTTTCCGAAATGTTGCCCGAATACCTGTTGATCTGGCTAATAAAATATTCTCTTTCGAATATTTGCCGCGCTTCGCGAACCGGCATGGCCAGCAAATTCGCGGGCAAAAGCGTTTTTCGGTAGCCGTCGGCGCCGGAATGGGCGGATTCGATTTCCTGTTCGTCGATCGGCTCTGTCCTAGGACCTAGAATCAGGGCTCGTTCCACCGTGTTCTTGATCTGCCTGACGTTGCCCGGCCATGACATCGACGACATGGCGACCTTCGCTTCCGGCGTCAGCAATCGGTTTGGCAGCCCTGAAAACTTGTGGAATTCCATAATGAAATGTTCGGCGAGCTCCGGTATGTCGCTGCTACGCGCCGCGACTCCGGGAACCTCGATATTGACGACGTTGAGCCGATGATAGAGGTCCTCTCGGAATCGGCCGTGCTTGCACTCGCCGATCAGGTCCCTGCTGCTACTCGAAATAACTTTGCAGTCGATTCGCACGTCATTGACGCCTCTAGCTCTCTGATACTTGCCCTGTACGAGCATGCGCAGCAATTTCGTCTGAACGTTCATGGGCAGATCGGCGACTTCGTGAAAATAAAGTACGCCTCGATGCGCCGATTCAATAAGGCCCGGCGCGATTCCGCTGCCCGGAGATTCCGCTCCGAAAATAATTTCTTCGCACTTTTCAAGGTCGACGGACGCAAGGTTGACGGATACAAACGGCGCCTCGTTCCTAGGGGAGCGCGCGTGCACGAATCTCGCCGCGGTCTCCTTTCCAGAGCCGGCGGGGCCCACGAGCAGGACGCGGCAGTTGTTTGTCGCGACTTTTTCCAAGTTCTGGCGAAGAAACGACATTGCGGAGGACGATCCGATCATCTCGGCGGGTGCGGAGTGCCTGGATTTCAATGCGGCGTTTTCGCTGCGCAGGCGCGACGTCTCCAGCGCTCGCTTGGTTACGGAAAGCAGCGGATTTCTCCGAAATGGCTTTTCAATATAGTCGTGGGCGCCGAATTTCATTGCATTCACGGCGACTTCAAGACTGCCGTGCCCAGAAATTATGACGACGGGGATATCCGGGTCGTTCTGCTTCAGCTCCTTGAGAATGTCGAGGCCTTCCCGCTTGTTCTCGCCGGCCAGCCACAAGTCCAGGATTACGAGAGCTGGCGGCGACGCGTTGACCTGCAGCATGCATTCTTCTTTTCCGGGCGCCTCCCTAGTCGACAAGCCGACATCTTCGAGTATCATCGCTATCTGCTGCCGAATCGTGGCGTCGTCGTCGACAATCAATACATCACGTGTCATACGAGATTTTCCCTAGAGCCTTCCTGCCGCCGCGGCGCGGCCGCCTGCTGCTTGTCCATGTCCCTTCGCGTCGCGTCGCCGACTTCGCCGATTTCCTCGAACGCCTTGAAATCAAGGTGTTCATCTTCGCTAATTTCGGCCCTGACCTGCTTGACCGGAATGCGGATGCATGCCTCCGCTCCGTCCATGTCGCTTCTTTCTAAAGCGGGCGCATCCGTCAATGCGAACGTTCCGCCGTGGGAATCCGCGTAGTGGCGAACGTTCAAAAGACCGTACCCTCTGCCAATCCTAGCTTTCGGAACATCTGTCTTCGAAGACTTGCCAAGGCCCATGCCGTTGTCCGTTACGCGAATAATCGCGTACGCTCCAGCGCTTTCCACTTCCACCGCGATGGACGGGCGAAACTCGCCTTCTCGCTGATTTTCCTTAAGGCGGAGCTTCTTCAGACGCAACGATTCGTCCGCATTCTTTAGCAAATTCGTGAGCGCCGCGGAAATCATGCTCGAATCAATGTCGGCGTAGACGGGCTCGTCTGGCGCCTTTACGATAATCTGAACGTCCCTGTTCCGCAGATCTTCCAAAGCGACCTGGCGATGAACGACATCGGAGAGGTTCGCGCGAACGAATCGCGGAGCCGCCATTTCCGCATATTGCCTGAATCCCTTGATCCGCCTCTTCGCGCGCTCGCTTTCGTCGGCAATTATATCGCACTGGAGCTTGAGCCTTTCCAATTTCTTGTCGTCCATCCGGGACGACATGCTTTCCTTGATGAAGTCGGCCGCAAGCATGATCGGCGTGATCGGATTGCCGAGATCGTGCGCGAATCTTTGCGCCGCCTCCTTCCAGGCGGCCTGCTGCTGGAGCTTGAGCAGGTCGGTAACGTCGTCGAAAGCCACGACGAATCCTTCCGTTTTGCCCTCGTCATCGCAAATTCTTGAAACGCTGGCCCGAATATTCGCGCTTGCGTCGCCGCGAACGATATTAAATAATTCGCCCTCCGTCGCGGATTCGATGGATCCCAGGCGTTCCAGCAGCGACGCCATTTCGGGAGCCGCATTTCTAAAGGGCAATTGATACTCGGCGCCTCCGGCCGGATCTTCGATTTTCAGAAGCTCGCGGGCGGCCTGGTTGGCAAAGACGATTTTTTCGCGGGCGTCCAGTCCCACGACGCCGGATGTCACGTTCGAAAGCACGCCCGCCAATACTCTTTCCCGTTCCGCCGCTTCTTCATGAAGCAAGGCCAGTCGCGAGGCATTCAGATGCAGGCGGCTTGTCATTTCCTTGAAGGCGATCGCCATCGTCCGCACCTCGTTGTCGCCCTGGTAGCTCAGCCTAACGTCCTTCAGTTCCATATCTCCCGCCGCGACCTGCTTGGCGATGCCGGAAATTTCTCGCAGCGGCCTGGATAGGCGCCCGGACAGGATAATGCCGGCCCAGGCCACCATCGCGGCGGTCGCCACGGCGAATCCAAGGAAAAGAATCGAATAGCGCGAAAAAATCGTTCCCCAATTCCGGAACAGAGCCTGAGAACCCGCGATAGCCCCGCTGCGGTCGTCGCCGACGGTCGCGTGCAGATTGTTGATCGAAGGGATGGCCTCTAGGGTCGTGTGCAGATACCGATCAACGGTCGAGGTGATAGGTACGACGGCGACATAATAGTGCCGCGCTTCGCCGACCTCGAAAATTGCTCCCAGGATTTCGCCGTCCTCGAAGAATTCATACCTTCCCAATTCTTCCAGCTTCTCCGGGCAATTGGTTACGGCGGAAAACGCGCCCGTTCCGAGCGCTCTTTCCCGCAAGTCATCGATCAGCGCGGCCTCCGGCAGCAGGATATCGAAACTGTAGCTGTTCGACCCGCGCGCTATCAGGTTGCACGCCCCGTCAATCAGAAACACATGCTTCAAGTCGCCGCCGACTTCCGCCTGCTCCTCGGCCAGTACTTCCCGCCGGGAACCCGCGTCCAGAAACGGAACTTCCAGGAATCGGCGGTTCAGCCCCCGCGCGATTTCGGCCGAACTCACGGCCAGGTTTCTCCGCATTTCCTTGTCGTAGTCGTTCGCGGCCACCAGGGCATCGTCGAACGCCCCGGCGACCTCGCTCGAAACCCACTCGTTGGTTTCCACGCCAATCGTTCTTATCGCCGCAATCGAAACGATCGCCGTGGGGACCAGAACCGCGTAGGCGACGATGTGCGCCAGCCTAAGCTCCAAGGGCCGGCCGAGACCGCGAGACCTGGTCACGGCCAGCAATGCCAACTCGCACAGGAGCAGCACGCACAGCGTGTCCGCGACGAGAAGCCAGGCCAGATAGTCGGGCAGATGACCGGCATTCATCGATCTGAATGCATCCGCCGTAATTTGCCCGAGGAAAGGCACGAGTACCGCAAGCGCGAAAATAAGTACCGCCATGGCGAAAGGCCAGACTCTTACCATGACTGTCCTGCGCGCGCCGCCAGCCGGAAAATCTAGTTTATCTGCTTCCATTATCCTTGATTTCGGCCGCGATCAGCGCTTGAGCCCCCTTCGAAATTTCGGCTCGCCGTTTATAGCAGTTTTCTGTTGCGCTTTGCGGAAATCCCGTGATTTTCTATTTTTCGACGCAAAGTATTTCTGTTTATCCCAAGCAACGTGGCGCATTTCGCCTTGTTTCCGCCCGTGGCTCCGAGCGCCAGGCCGATCATCGGCTCCTCGACTTCCCGAAGCACGCGGCGATACAGACCGCGAGGCGGAACTCCGCCATGCAGTTCGAAATGCCTTTCGAGATACGATTTGACGGCCCCCGATAGCGTCAATTCCGAATCCGCCGAGCCGCCCGGAGCTGATGGCAGCGATGCAAAGGCGTCGTTCACCGTCGAGCCGCTAATTTGCATCTCGGGGCTGATCGCCGCCAGCTGCTTGCAGAAATTTTCCAGCTGCCTGACGTTGCCGGGCCAGCCGTACCGGACAAGCGCCGCCAGAGCTTCGTCCGAAAACGTTCTCGCCGCGAATCCTTGCCGTTCGGCGCGCGCAAAGAAGTGAGCTGCCAGAAGAGGAATGTCTTCGATCCTGTTCCTGAGCGTCGGCACCACGGCAAGTATTCCGCACAAGCGAAAATAGAGATCCCGTCGAAACTCGCCGGTCTCGGTTTTTCTCTCCAGGTTTTGCTGGGATGTCGTCAGAATACGCGGTCCGCCTCCGGCGACAGCATCCAGCGCCTGAGTCAGCCGCCGCTGCGCGGCGGCGCCGAGGTCGCCGACTTCCTCGATTACGACCGTCCCGCCCCGCGCGTTTTCAAGCAATCCGCTAATTTCTTCGCCGTCCCCCAGAAGACAGGAAGCCAGGGAAACGAAAGGCATCGCTCGTCGATCGCCAAAGTCGTGCACCGATCTCGCGACTAGAGTCTTTCCCGTTCCGGATTCGCCTTTGATATGAACCGGAATATCCGTATTCATGACTTTCGCGAGCAACTGGTACAGCTTCTGCATTTCAGGCGCCCTGCCGACAAGCGGCAGATCTTCGGATTCGAACGCCGCCGCCGATTTGGACTGGTTCCGGAATTTCAGCGCATCGCCCGCCCGGCGAAGCAGGTCGTAAAGATCGAATGGCTTAGGGAGATAGGCGAATACATCCTCCTCTTCCGCTCGGATCGCCGTCATGATCGAGTTTTTCGCAGAAATCAGAATTATCGGCAATTCCGGGCGCAACTTTTTCATTTCCGGCAATTTCTGCAAGCCGTTCCCGTCCGGAAGAGCGACATCCGAAACGACTAGATCGCCTTTGCCTTCCCGGATCCACCTCATTAGCGTACTCGCCAGCGAGGTGGCGTGAACCTTGCACCCGGCCCGCGTAAACGCCTGCGTCAGCACTTTGCGAACTGCATCGTCGTCGTCGGCTATCAATATGGTTCCATCCATGAGGATTCCCCTGCGAACTAGTCCGCAGCCTCCAAAGAGAGCCGAACGGCCATGCGACCCGGCTTTGAATCAAGCGAAATCCAGCCGCCGTGATCCGAGATTATCTTCGAAACCAGCGCAAGTCCGAGTCCGGTTCCGTTTTCCTTTCCGCTGACGAATGGTTCGAAGACATGATCCGCGATGTGCGCGGGAAGGCCTGGGCCGCTGTCGATGATCTCCACTTGAATCGGCAAAGTCTTCTTGGTTCCGTCTTCGGCGCTTACGCTCAATTGACTGTCGAAATAAGTGCGAATCACGATACTTCCTTCGCTTCCCGCCGATTCAACCGCATTTTTCAGGAGATTAAGGAGTGCCTGCAACAATTGATCGGAGTCGGCGCGCGCGAATGGAAGCGACGGGTCGAATTCACAGCGAATCGTCGCGCCGGCGGCGAAACCCATCAAGGCGAGTTTCCGGGCCTTTTCCAGCGTATCGTGAATATTCATGGCCTTGGCGTCCGGCAAGCCGTAGTCGCCGAACTGCTCGACATTCTCCAGCAGCGACAGGATTCGCCGGGTTTCGGCAAAAATCAGATCCGTCAACTCGCGCCGCTCTCGATCCAAGCCCATTGAAAGAAGCTGCGCCGCGCCTGAAATGCCGGCGAGCGGATTCTTGATTTCATGGGTGAGCATGGCGGCCATGCCGACGGCTGAATTCGCCGCGGTGTTCATGCGCTTGCCCGGGTTCATGCGATTTACCATTTCCCTGGATTGCATGCACAGCAGCATTTTGCCGGGCAACGCGTGAATATGCGCGATCTGGACGCTGACAGGTATTGGATTCCGGCCTCCCGCCCTGATCCTGACATCGTTCATGGAAACCGCAACGCTGCCGGTTCGGGCTCGGCGAAGCCCCTCCCTGGCTTCTTCGTCAACAAATAGGCATTCCGCGACATCGCGGCCCGCCATCTGCCGCGAGGACGAGTTCAGGACGGCTTCGGCCGCAGGGTTCATATCTTCCACGGCATCCCTTTCGTCGACTATAAGCGCGGGAAACGGGAGCGATGACCAAATTTCGTTATCGGTTAGTTCCAAATCCGAGGCAACTCCCTGCCAGGCTCCGCCTGCCGAAAGCCGAAATTGATAGATTGCAGGCGAAAGAGTCGAGAAATAATTCATCCCTCCGAATATCCACACGGCTATTCTACCATTTCCGGGAAAAAACCAACAGCCGACCGCCTAGAGGCGGCTTTGCAGTGCCGAATGCCGCCTGCCGGGCTCGGCGACAACTCCGGAGGCACGGCGGCGAAGTCCAAACTCGTTCGGGCATGCCAAGGCATCCCGGGCAATTCGATGCGCCAGCGAATTGCTTCGTTCGCCATGACATCGCGAAAGAATGCCTGCGCCGGCAATTGAGACCGATTCGAAAAGATGCCCAAGGCCCTTCGGTCGCAGGCGGAAGCATTCCTTCGCATTGGTTCGCACTCCCCTAGCGAACTTCGCCGCGAATTTCCGGTCGACATGGGAAAAGCGCATTCGAAAGCGAGAATCTTTGCTAGCGGCGGCTCGGGCTGATCAAGGATTTGGGGGCGCGCGGCCCATCTTGTCGCATCCAATTTCGGATGGCTCGTCGATTCCATTCAATTGCCCTCTTTAGGTCTAATTGGAACTGTCGGGGCCCGCCGCGCGCATTCGCCGCGTCGAGCCTCGCTCTCAATCTAGATGTGAAGCCCTTGATCGGCATTCAACGCAGCACCGGCCGGAATCTCCCTGTTCTCAATTCAGTGCCGTGGACAACTTCGCAGGGCCTCGGAAACCGCCGACGGACCGCGAGAGCGTTGTTCGGGCGGGAATTTCCCCGCACCCGTTGCGCGCAATTGGCGATTCGGCGCCCCCGGACGCCGCCGGCGCTGGAATTCGCGCCGAATGTCGGCGCGGTTGACGAAGAACGGCCGATGCAGGGCACGCCGCGGCGAGGATCGGCCCGAATGAAATTGGCGCGCGGATTCGATGCCGAAAGCCGGTGAGACCGAACGCCGACCGGCGACCTTCCTTACAATCGCCGCCTAATGAATTGCGAAATTTCCGCCTTGCCTTTAGTCTGGCATCAGAAGCAAGGCCAACAGGTGGCAGGACATGAACCTCGTCGCGATCGTTCCCGCAGCTGGACGGGGTGAACGAGCCGGTTCCGGAAAACCCAAGCAGTACAGGGACCTGGGCGGAATGCCAATTCTTGCTCGAGTAATCGATTCTTTGATATCCCATCCGGCAATATCCGACTGCACCGCGATAATTTGCTCCGATCACGAGCCGCTGTTTGAAAACCTCGTCGAACCGCGACTCGGAGCGAAAGTCAAAACCGTTTCGGGAGGAACGGAACGGCAGGTATCCGTACGCAACGGGCTGGCAACGTACAAGAACTCCGACGCGACGCACGTATTGATCCACGACGGAGCCCGCCCGTTTCTTTCCGCCGCGTTGATCGATCGCGTCGTCGATGCATTGAAAAACCACGACGGCGCGGTACCTGTGCTAATGGCATCCGATGCTCTCTGGCGCGAAACCGGCGGCTTTCTCGATAAATCGGTGCCGCGCGCAGGAATACTCTGCGCCCAGACGCCTCAGGGATTCGCTTTTCCCGCGATACTCGACGCGCACGACAAATATTCCGGACCTGCGCATGACGATGCCGCCGTCGCGGTGCGGGCCGGGATGCGAGTGGCGGCGGTTCGAGGATGCCCGGCCAATGAAAAGATCACGACGCGGGAAGATTATTTCAAGGCCAGCCGCGCTATGGAGAAAGCTCCGGATTTCCGCGTCGGCCAGGGGTTCGACGTTCATAGATTCGGACCCGGAAGCTCCGTCGTCCTTTGCGGAGTTGAAATTCCCCATTCGCGAGGGTTGATCGGGCATTCGGACGCGGATGCCGCCATGCATGCGATTGCGGATGCGATCTACGGCGCTCTTGGCGCGCGCGACATAGGTCATTGGTTCCCGCCCGATGATTCTAAATGGAAGAACGCGTCGTCGGCAGTGTTTCTGAACCATGCTTGCGAGCTTGCAGCGGAAAAAGGATACGCGGTGTCGTCGCTCGACTGCACCATCATCTGCCAAGGCCCGCAAATCGGCCCGCATGTCGACGACATGAAATTGCGCTTGTCCGCTTGCCTCGGCATCGACCCGCAGCGCATCGGAGTGAAGGCGACAACCGCCGAAAGACTTGGCGCCATCGGCCGCGAAGAAGGAATCGCGGCCATGGCGGTCGCGACGCTGAAGTCGAAATGAAAAAATTAATTGCAACGTTGTTTGGCGCGGGATGGTTCCCCTGGATGCCCGGAACCTTCGCCTCGGCGCTCGCAGTGCCCTTGGCTGTGACAGTCCACGTCATCGGAGGCTTCCCAATTCTGGTCGCAGCCACGATCGGATTGTTTCTGGTCGGCTGGTGGTCGGTGGCTCAGCCGGGCGCAAATGATCCGGCGGAATTCGTGATCGACGAACTTGCCGGGCAGTTCATCGCGATTTGGCCGTACTCGGCCTGGCTGTGGATGCGCGAGATCGGCGTTTCCGCGAATCATTGGCCAATATTAATTTGCGCCTTACTTTTGTTCAGGTTCTTCGATATCGTTAAGCCCTGGCCCATCAGCGCCATCGACGAAAGGCACGATTCATTGTCGATCATGCTCGACGACATCGCAGCCGGCATTGCAGCGGCCGCTATCCTGGCGGCTGCCCTGCTCATACTGGAAGTGACATGACCCGCGATTCCGCTCGATCGCTGCTTTCGGCTTGCCGCGCCGACAACATCAGGATCGCAGCCGCGGAAAGCTGCACGGGCGGATTGCTTTCCGCGCGAATTACGAGCGTTCCCGGAAGCTCGGACTATTTCGACCGCGGCTTCGTCGTATATAGCAACGACGCGAAATGCGAACTCCTCGGGGTCCGGCGAAAGACAATCCTGGAATACGGAGCGGTTTCCGAAAACACCGCCCGCGAAATGGCGGAGGGCGCTCTTGCGCGCTCCAATGCCGATATCGCGGTTTCGATCACCGGCGTCGCCGGCCCGGGCGCGTCCGGAAAAAAGCCGGAGGGACTGGTTTGCTTCGGGATTTCGCGTATAGGCGCCGAGACATTGACGGAGTCGAAAAATTTCGGTTCAATCGGACGGGAACAGGTGCGAGAGAAATCAGTGCAGCATGCGCTGCATCTGCTGCAATCAGGCGCAGCAGCTGCCGGCGTTCCTTGAGCAATGAGCGCAATAGGGACGGCCTTGAATCGGCGCTTGCAGCGAATAGCGGCTATTGCGGCCTCGCGCTGCAAAAGAGATTTTGACATTGATTTTCCGGTAAATCTAGCAAGGTCTTCAAAGCCGCACCTTAGGCAAAAGGAAAAAAGGAGAAAATGATGAACGGAGCAGATACCGCCTGGATTATTGTCGCGACGGCGCTGGTTTTATTTATGACGCTTCCCGGACTTGCCCTGTTCTACGGCGGTCTGGTGAGGGCGCGGAATGTACTTAGCACGTTCATGCAATGCTACTCGATTGCCTGCCTTATGAGCGTGCTCTGGCTGGCAATTGGCTACTCGATCGCTTTCGGCAGCGGATCGACGGCCTTTTGGGGCGGTCTCGGTAAGATGTTCCTTTCAGGAGTAACCGCCGACTCCCTGTCGGGGACATTGCCCGAAATCCTGTTTTTCGCTTTTCAGATGACATTCGCGATTATCACGCCGGCGCTAATCGTCGGCGCATACGTCGAACGCATTAGCTATGGATTCGTTCTGATTTTTTCCACGCTATGGATGCTGCTTTGCTACGCTCCGGTCGTCTACTGGATCTGGGGCGGCGGGATGCTTTCCGACGGCGGAATATTCGGCGAAACGGGCGTCAAGGATTTCGCAGGGGGAATCGTGGTTCACGAAACGGCGGGGCTGGCCGCGCTCGTCGTCGCATTTTTCCTCGGAGCTCGAAAGGACAAGAACAAGCCGCCCCACAATCCGGGCCTGGTCATGGTC
>JGI24794J26673_10000490_pt1 | contig 27732 bp, 38 predicted proteins | sample MesohylPK_FD_26673 | JGI IMG/M metagenome (IMG submission 26673) | reverse complement strand
GTAAGCCATGAGTGCCACGCCAGCGGTTGAAACGCAGAATGCAGTAGCACCAAGCACAACCCTAACGAAGCGAGCCGTTGATGGTATCTGAGCCATATCTGCCGATTGCCCCACCGAATCCAGCGGCTCCGCAGGAGGTACAGACTGGCAATGACGATGGCGATCGCACCGATGATGCTGATAGTGTGTCTCGCTTCACCGAAACTGCCTGCCTGCCATATACATAAACCTGAGATAACAGCGGCACCGACGATGCCGTGTCCGATTTGGATAAAAACTCTCATAGCCTCAGTTTAGCATGGACCCGCGATGGAGTCAATTAAAATATCAAACGCCAGTGCATGAAATGGACAATANCTTTTGTGGGATCGTTCTCTAAATTTCATACCTTTTCAAACTGCAGCTGAGGATCAATTGAGGACCAGATGTAAACTTTTTTTAGAGGTATCTCGTATAATATGTTATAATGGTNAGGACTGACGGATAAATCCAAAGGAGGAAGGGACATGAAGTTGCAGGGAACTTTCGTACTACTCTCGCTTTTGGCAATGGTAGCATTTGCCGGATGTTATACACAACTCGGTTATCAAGGGCGTAGCTTGCCAACCTATATTGAAGGTGCATCTTCGGATTTTGATGGGAAATACCGGACGGTTTTGGAGGAAGATAAAACGGAGGAGCACGCTGAAGTAGAGTCGGAAGAATTGGAATCAGAGTATACCGATACTGAGGAGTCGGGAGGCTATTATGGACGACGGAAGTATACCCGTCGTGAGACATACGTGTATCCACACAGGCACTACGACACCTATTCGGGAGTTTACGCACCATATCCGTATGGTTATTATCTGCCTGTTATGCCATATTATTCACACCCTTGGTTTTACGGATACGGATATTACGGCTACTCGCCCTACTACCGCTACTATAGGGGATATTATCCGTATACGAACGTCTATCGACGGTATTACGGTAGGAGCCGGTATGTACCCCTCTCACGGCGGACTTACGACAGACGCAACCTGCGATCTGAAAACCGGCGTTCTCGGAGTTCACGGAGTGTGACTTCACCGAAGTCAAGATCGGAACGACCACAGCGACGCATAAGAAATCGAAACGGAAAGTAAACAAACCGCAAGGAAAAATTTAAAAATGGAGGAATCGGAACAATGAAACGAACGATCTATACGAGCTTGATTTTCTTATTTGCGGCACTGTTTTGGACAACTGTCGGTATAGCGCAAGTAGAAGAGATGGCGATCGGAAATACGTTCGGGGTTGGTGCTCGGACGATGGGAATGGGGGGTGCCTCGCTTGCCATTGCTGATGATTTTACCGCGCTTTATTGGAATCCGGCAGGTATGGCGCAGATCCAAAAGTTTGAGTTGTTTAGTAGTTTTTCGCATAACACAGCGAGTACGGATGCGTATTTCACCGGTGATGAGATAACAGGGACGAGCCGCTCACAGATGCGTCCGAATTCGATCGGTTTTGTGTATCCATTCCATGCGAGGCAGGGAGGTTGGGCAGTCGCTTTCGGCTACAATCGTCCACAGAACTTTGACTATCAGACTGCAATTCAAGGAATTGATCCGAGTTCTGACACTGAATTCAGTGGATTGGCTGTTGACGAGACTGACGTGAACAGTGGTGGTATTGGGATTTGGAGCTTTGGCACGAGCGTCTATGTTTCAAAACGCGTTCTCATTGGAGGGTCGTTGGACTTCTGGCAAGGTAAGAGTTTGAATGAGTTGGATACGACAGCGACGGATCTGTTGCAGGTGGATAGCGAATTATCGCGTTTCAGATACGATGACGAAATCGATCGGGAGTACTCAGGTTTAGGTGCTCGGATAGGGCTTCTGGCGCATTTGACGGATGCTGTGAGTGTCGGTTTAACCTTGGTCGCACCTGTTGAATTGGGAGTTGATGAACTCTGGTATCAATCGACTCGGGCAGTTTATGACGACGGAGAAGAGATGTCCGATTCTGTAAGTGGGGCGCAAGCATTTGATATTGAGAGACCCTTTGAAATTGGAACCGGAATTGCGGTGAAATTATTTAACGAGCAATTGATTTTCGCAGGTGATGTCCAACTCACAGATTGGACGCAAACCCGCTACGATCCAGCCCCAGCGGATGACATTTCGCAGGATAATTTTGAAGAGTTCTATGCCACAACGCTTCAGGCACGTCTTGGTGTCGAATATAGGGTACCTACTATTGATACATATATCCGTTTGGGGTATTTTCGGGATACAATTCCGTTTACCGATGCTGAGGTTGAGAATGCCCGCGATTTCTTAACAGGCGGTATCGGGAAAATCTTTGAAGATTCGCTAAAATTTGATGTGGGGTATATGTTGGGAACTTGGCAGCGGAGTAGGAATGAAGTGACCACGGAACAGCTTGCACATCGGGTGTTTGTATCCGCTGCGTATCGGTTTTAATAGTTATCAGCAGTTGGCACTCGGGGCGTTCGCTGCGCTCACTGTCAGTAGGTGGATGGTTTCCATTCTTGGTAACTATTGGCGGTCAATAGGCGATGGCGGTATCTTTGTATCGAACTATGGTTTAAATGGTTTAAGCAGAACGGGCGGAGTTTTACCTCCGCCCGTGCATTTTACTGACTGCTGATGGTTTCCGACTGCCATTAAACCAGTTGAATGTAGCCCATCTGTGCCCCATCGCCTTTTCGGAGTTCACCTCGTATGATACGCGTATATCCGCCGCTTCGGTCTTGATACCGAGGTCCGATGTCATCGAACAGTTTGCGTAGGATAGCGTGTTTGTCGAGGCTACTCACTTCTTCTCCTCTTCTGGGGGTATAATGCAGATTAGCCCCATAGAGCATTTTTGCGGCTTGTCGGCGCGCGGGTAAGTCGCCGCGTTTGGCGAGCGTAATCAACTTTTCAGCGACACGCCGAAGTTCTTTACACTTTGGTAATGTCGTCCGAATTTGTTCGTGTTCAAATAGCGCGGTGGCTTGGTTGCGGAAAAGTGCTTTTCGATGGCTTGTCGTTCGTCCTAATTTCCGTCCGCGTTTCCTGTGACGCATCGTCTTCCTCCATTTACGCGTTGTCGTGAAAATTATACAGGGGGTTGCAAAGGGGCTTGCAACATATCTTCTTCACCGATTTCCGCGTCGTCTAAGTCGTCCAAATTCATTCCGAGGGCAAGTCCCATGTTGGCGAGTTGCTCTTTGATTTCATTCAGCGATGTTCGCCCAAAATTCTTGTATTCCAACATATCCTTTTCCTCTTTTGTGACGAGTTCTCGTATAGTTTTGATATTTGCCGTTTCCAGACAATTACTGGCTCGGACCGAGAGTTCAAGTTCAGAGACGGGCTTGGCGAGGTAGCGATTACGCCGGAGTTTTGCCTCATCGATCTCAGGTTCCAGTTCAACGTAGCTTTCATCGAATTCTGTGAAGATCTCGAGTTGTTGCAGCAGAATATTAGCAGCGCGTGTGACCGCTTCCTTTGCCGTGATGGTTGCATCTGTCCAGACTTCGAGGTTGAGTTTATCGAAATTGGTCATATCGCCAACGCGGGTTTCTTCTATCCAGAAGTTCACTTTCTCAACAGGTGAGAACTTTGCATCGACAGGAATCAACCCGATCTCGTGTTCTATAGTTCTGTGCTCTTCGGCGAGTGAGTATCCTCTACCTGTTTGTGCACGAATCTCTATGTCCAATCCTTCGCATTCATCGAGTGTCGCGATATGCTGGTCAGGGTTTATAATCTCAACGAGTGAGTTAGAACGAATGTCAGCGGCTGTAACTTCGCCTGATCCTTCCGCTTTCAATGTAAGTTTCATCTGTTCGTCGGTTGCGATACTTAGCCGGATCTCTTTAAGATTGAGAATAATCTGAACGACATCTTCCACGACACCAGGAATCGTAGCGTATTCATGCTTTACTTGCTCAATTTGAACGGCTGTAATCGCCGCGCCTTTAATTGAGGAAAGGAGGACGCGGCGTAGTGAAATGCCGAGGGTCGTTCCGAATCCGCGCTCAAAAGGTTCAGCGGTGTACTTTGCATAATCAGGGCGTAAGGAATCTGTATCCGTTTTTAGCCGCTCGGGCATTTCTAGATCGGACCTTATCATCGATTTCCTCCTGTAAGATTAAAATAAGTGTTAAAATACGGACAAACTGAGTAGTAGTGGCTATTGTAGGGCACACGGACTCTTAATTTTGTGTCTGTATTGTATTTTTTGACATCCCCTGATGCCGTCGTGTGTGGTAGATTTCCGTTTGCTCTTAATTATATGTAGGTGTGCCATAGCATTGCCTACATGTCAATGAGCCACTCGGTATTCGATAACGCACAGGTATAGGGGATGTGTCTATCGGGAGTAAAGTTCAATGATGAGTTGTGTTTCAAGGTCAACAGCGATTTGCTCTACCACCGGTGTTCCTTGAACACGCCCTTCTGCTTTGTCCGTATCAATTTCCAGCCACTCAGGTGCGCCGCGATGTTGTGAGTATTCTAATGCCTCTTGGATAGTCGCAAGATTCCGGCTCCGTTCGCGAGGTGTGATGACATCGCCAACTTTCACGATATAAGATGGGATATTAACCCGCTTGCCGTTGACAGTGAAGTGGTTATGCTTCACGAGTTGACGCGCCTGATTTCGGGAGGTTGCGAACCCGAGTCGGTAAACGACGTTATCTAATCTACGTTCAAGGAAACTAATTAAATTCTCGCCAGCGATACCTGTTTGGCGCGCTGCTTTGACGTAATAGTTCCGGAATTGCTTTTCAAAAACACCGTAAGTGCGTTTGACTTTCTGCTTTGCACGCAACTGTCGTCGGAAATTGTCCCCGCGACTTCTGCGTGGTGGGGTCTGACCGTGTTCGCCAGGCGGGTAGCTGCGACGTTCAAAAGAACATTTAGGCCCGTTGCATCGACTCCCTTTCAGAAAGAGTTTTTCGCCTTCCCGCCGACATAATTTACAGACTGAATCTAAGTATCTACTCATTCCCTCTCCTTGTAGGTGAATTTGACCTGTAACTTGTGCTTTTAAGTCTTGTATCGGAGGCGAGTTTCAGGTCAATTTAAACCCGTCGCCTCTTAGGCGGACGACATCCATTGTGTGGGATAGGAGTTACGTCCTTCATTAAGGTAATGTCGAGTCCGGCTGCAGCGAGTGCTCGTATAGAAGACTCNCGTCCAGATCCGGGGCCTTTGACTCTAACCTCCACACGTTTCATACCGTGATCCATTGCTCTACGCGCNCATGCTTCCGCTGTCTGTTGTGCAGCAAAAGGCGTTGACTTCCGTGAGCCTGTGAAAGTCATACCAGCGTTCGCCCAAGCAACAGTGTTGCCGTTTAAGTCTGTGATCGTAATAATTGTGTTGTTGAAGGTAGCTTGTATATGTGCTATACCCTCGGGAACGTTCTTACGTTCTCTTCTTCTTCCACGCAAAAGAGGTCTCCTTTCTTATGAGTCTTCAGTATGCATCGCAGTGAGATTTATCGGTTTTTGAGAAGAAAAATATTTCTCACTGGTGCTTTGTCAACTTTGAATTTGAGGGGCAGTTCGTCGTCGTGCAATTTTGCGCATACTCGCCCCGGGGAATGCCATAAGGCATTCATACCCGGGGAAGTGCATAAGCACTTCATACCGTTGATTCTGATTCATGCGACGTGCATTATCGCACTGCTTCGCCGCGAAAACAGGTCCGGAACGGGAGACCATGAATGGTTTCCCTGCTACAAACCAGACCCCATAATTTGAAAATGAATAAAGCACTAACCGCCTTTGCGTGCTGTCTCTTTGGCTTTTCTACCGACAGAGATGGTTCGAGCTTTTCCTTTACGGGTACGTGCGTTAGTGTTCGTGCGCTGCCCGCGGACAGGTAACTGCCGACGATGTCGTAGACCGCGATAACTGTTGATGTCCATCAACCGTTTAATATTCTGGTCGATTTCGCGGCGCAAATCACCTTCAATCTTATACTCTTGAATCTTATCTCGGAGTTGGCTGACCTCGTTTTCGGCGAGGTTGTCAACTTTTTTTTCCGGATCGAGATCCAGATCAATGACAATTTGCTCTGCGGTGTGACGACCAATGCCATAAATTGCCGTCAAGGCAATATCCACCCGTTTGTTTCGGGGTAAATCAACCCCTGCGATCCTTGCCATGGGTTTCCTCCATTTTTCCGTCTATAGACATGGCTCTCCGCTGGAGAACTTCAAAGGAATTCCTTTGAAGCAGCCCAGGGCCGTGCAATATCTGTACGGATTAGCCTTGGCGTTGTTTGTGCTTCGGATTTGAAGGACAAATGACGCGGACTATCCCTTTTCGTTTAATAATTTTACACTGGTTACACATCTTTTTAACAGAAGGTCTGACTTTCATAGGGTCCTCTTTCAGGTGAAAGCACTTAACGTCGCCTGCCTTTGAGTTTTCGATCTTTCAAGAATCCTTCGTAATGGCGGACGGTTAAATAGGATTCGATTTGTGACATTGTATCTAACACGACCCCTACAACGATCAGAATAGAGGCACCTTCTACCATGTTTCCGACATTGAGTTGGCTCGTGATGATAATCGGGATTACAGCAATGGCAGCAAGGAATACTGCGCCTGGAAGTGTGATGCGTGTAAGTGTAGTGTTGATGTAATCCGCAGTCTGTTTACCTGCTCGTATACCGGGAATAAAACCGCCGTATTTCTGTAAATCCTCTGCCATTTGAATTGGATTGATTTGCACAGCTGTATAGAAATAGGTGAAACCAATAATTAACAACGCGTAAACGGTGAGGTACAACGGTGTCCCTGGAGCGATGAGGGTTTCTACGCCAGTTACCCATCCCCAGTCCCGTGGTAGAAAACCAAGGACAGTCGGCGGGAACTGGATTAGCGTTACAGCAAAGATGATAGGAATCATACCTGCGGCGTTAACGCGTAGCGGCAGATGTGTTGATTGTCCGCCAATCACTCTACGTCCGCGAATCTGCCTGCCGTATTGCACCGGAATCTTCCGAACAGAGAGTGTGATGAACACAGTTCCCATAACGGCAACAACAACAAGNGCAACTAAAAGGGCGAGTTGTAANATTCCGAACTCAGGTCTTGTCACGAGATTGTTGAAAACGGTTGTGACACCNCCAGGCAATCCAGCAACAATGCCAACTGTGATAATTAACGAAATACCTTGTCCAATACCGCGCTCTGTAATCTGTTCACCCAACCACATAACAAAGGAGGTTCCGGCAGTGAGTGTTATAACGACAAGGAAATGCCACCAGAGGTTGGGGTTTCTCACGATTTCGCCTGCCTGTCCAGTTATATTTTCTGGATTCCGCAAGACGATGCTGATTGTTATACCTTGAATGATACTGAGAGCAACTGTGCCGTATCGGGTATACTGCGTAATTTTCTTCCTGCCATCTGGTTCTTTGGAGAGTTTCTCCAATGAAGGCACAATGACAGCGAGGAGCTGCATAATAATGGAGGCACTNATATACGGTTGTATACCGAGCGCGAAAATAGTCATCTGACTAAACGCACCGCCAGAAAACAGATCAATGAATCCAATGACATTCCCACCACGCTCCATGAGTTGTTGAAAGAAAGCTTCGAGGGCTTGGTCGTCAATACCCGGAAGCGTAATGTGGGCACCAAGGCGGTAAACAATCAAGAGCAACGCTGTAAAAATGATGCGCTTCCGCAATTCTGGTATTTTAAAAGCGTTTTGAAATGCCTTAATCACTTATTCTTTTTCCTCCTCACCTGCGGATACTTAAGCAGGATCGTTAGTATTCGCATGCATCCCGAGGACCTCGGTTGTGCCGCCTTTGGATTCGATTTTCTGGACCGCAGATTTTGAGAAACGATGGGCTTGGACTTTCAACTGTTTTTCGAGTTCACCGTCGCCGAGTATCTTTATCAGGGCATTTTTCCGTTTAATTAATCCCGCTTCGCGAAGGGTCTCAGGNCTGACAACCGCTGCATCTTCAAAAATGTTGAGGGTTTCTACGTTAATGATATCGTACTCAAGTCGTTTGTGTCCGGTTCGCCGCGGTCCTCGCTTCGGAAGCCGTCGAACGAGCGGCATCTGTCCACCTTCAAACCATGCCGGGATTGAACTACCGGATCGGGATTTTTGACCCTTGTGGCCACGTCCGCTGGTACCGCCCCAGCCTGAAGCGTTACCTCTCCCGACTCGCTTTCTTGAGCGCTTCGCACCCGGTGCTGGTTTAAGTTCATTCAGTTTCATTCAGGATGTACTCCATTTTTTATGGAATAGTTTTCAGTTTTCAGTTTTCGGTTATGAGTTAAAGAGGTATCTGATTTAACCAACGCCCCTCTTAACTGACAATTGATGACTGACGACTGACGACTAATTTAGCGTTTCTTAAGCAATTCTTCGACAGATAGGTCTCGTAACCGTGCGACTTCGTTAACATCTTTGAGGCTCTTCAATCCAAGCATGGTAGCTTCAGCGATATTTTTCACATTCCGAGAAGAAAGGCATTTTGTGAGGGCATCTCGAACGCCTGCGAATTCAAGGATAGCACGCGTCGCATGTCCTGCGATAATACCTGTCCCGGGACTTGCCGGTTTTAGCAAGACTTTTGCAGATTTGAATTCGCTGATGATCTCATGTGGGAGCGTACCGTTGGTGATTGGAACCCGAATAAGATTTTTTCGAGCATCTGCGAAACTTTTTCGGAGCGCGCCAGCGACTTCGCTTGCGCTACCAAATCCGATNCCAACAATACCATCACGATTNCCAACAACGGTGAGTGAGTTAAAACTGGGCGTTCGCCGCCCCTTACCAACTCGCATCACACGGTTGATAGTAATCATGCGTTCCTCAAATTCATGTTCATCAGGGTTGATTTTATCTTTCAGCATATTTTAAGCTATGGCCTCCTGGGCCTCGCTCCACTTCCTTTCAAGAGGGTTTCTGGTGAAATTCCTGTTCATCTTTAAAAAGGAATACAGGATACACTGAAAACCTGCCCGAAATGTAATGGAGGGGTTTTTGCTTCGGTGTTGCCCTGAGCAAAAACTTAATAGTTAAAAAGGATTAGAACTTTAATCCTTCCGCCTTCGCGGCTTCAGCAAGGGCTTTTATGCGTCCGTGGTAGAGATGCCCGCCCCGGTCAAAGACAACTACCTCAATCTCCTTCTGTTTGGCTTTTTCTGCGATGAGCGCGCCAACGCTCTCCGCTGCCTTAACGTTTCCACCGTTTGAGAGTGCCTCTCTCAGTTCAGGCGATAAAGTAGAGGCTTCGGCAACCGTCACGCCAAGTTCATCATTAATAAGCTGCGCATAGATATGTTTTGAGCTTCGAAAAACAGAGAGCCTCGGTCTGTTCCCAGTGCCGCTAATCTTTTGACGGACGCGCTTCCGGCGTCGCAAATGGCTCATCCGTTTCTTTTTTGTAAGTACCAAGGGGTCTCCTTATCACTATAGGCACGCTTTCATTTCCCAGCGCGCAAAATCTAACAACGTTAGCCAGCGGCGGCTTTCCCTTCCTTATCTCGGACGCGCTCGCCATCGTAACGAATACCTTTACAAGGTTTATAAATCTCCGGTTTCTTAATTTGACGAATAGAAGCTGCTACTTGGCCGACCGCTTGCTTGTCGATGCCACTGACAGTGAGAGGTGTATGTGTTTGCCCATCTACTGTTTCAGTGGGTTCAACACTCAGTGTTACTCCATCAGGTGGCGTGTAGGTGACGGAATGCGAATAGCCAACATCGAGAACCAAATTGTTCTCACGATTGACCTCAGCACGATAACCCGTACCCACTATTCGTAGTTTTTTCTCAAAGCCTTCTGAAACACCGGTAACCATATTGGCGATGAGACTGCGCGCCAATCCGTGCAGGGCTTTGTACTGTTTTAGTTCACTCGTTCTTTGGACGGTTAGAACGTTTTCCTCAAGCGTCGCATTGATTCCTTCTGGAAGTTTCCAATTGAGACTCCCTTTCGGTCCGTCTACCTGCACGTTGCTGTTATTTAAAGCGACTTGCACCTTGTCGGGCAGTGGAATCGGTTTTAGTCCAATACGTGACATTCTATGTCTCCCAACTCTTTGAGCGTCATCAGCAAGATGTTACCAGACGTAGCAGAGAACTTCGCCGCCGATTTTTTCCTGACGGCATTGTGGGGTCGTCTTGAGCCCATTAGATGTTGACAAAATGGCGACTCCGAGTCCTCCGTAAACCCGTGGTAACTTATCGGATTTAGCGTAAACCCGCCTGCCGGGTTTGCTGATACGTCTTAGGTTTGTGATGACCTTCTCTTTTTTCGTGTTTCCGTATTTCAAGTAGATTCTTAAAATCCCTTGTTTCCTATCTTCGATTAAACGGTAATTCCTGACGAAACCTTCTTCTGAGAGGATGCGTGCGATCTCGGTTTTGACTTTTGAAGAAGGGATTTCGACGCGTTCATGTCCTGCCATGTTGGCATTGCGGATACGTGTGAGCATATCAGCAATCGGATCGGTCATCGACATGAAAGATTCTCCTTATTTTGTTCTCGTTTTTGAATGGGTGTTGTGCCTGCCATGTTTATGTAGAGAGGGACAACTTATCCTGTCCTCTACCAACTTGCTTTTCGGACACCGGGTATTTTACCNGCGCGTGCAAAGAGTCGGAAACAGATACGACACAACTCAAACTTGCGAAGATACCCACGCGATCTGCCGCAACTTTTACAACGACTGTATTTTCGGGTTCGGAACCGCGGGGTTCTTTTCTGTTTGGCAATCCATGATTTACTTGCCAACCTGGATACTCCTTTTNTTGTTTACCCATAATACTTACGGGTGTTGTCTCCGGCTGTTAAACAGGAGTTGCTCGTAAAGGGCACCTGTGAGATCTTTTACGCAGTTTAGCGAAAGACCTCGTCCACCTATTTCCGAAATGGCATCCCTAAGAGTCTTAGTAACTCGCGACCTTCTTCATCAGTTGGGGCGGTTGTAACAACGGTTACATTCAGTCCGCGAATATCGTTAACCTTGTCGTAATCAATCTCAGGGAAGATTAACTGTTCCGTGAGACCCAGGGAATAGTTGCCGCGCCCGTCAAAAGCGTCGGGTGATATACCGCGGAAGTCCCGAATTTGCGGGAGCACGACGTTGATTAAGCGATTGATAAATTCATACATATTGTGCTGACGCAGTGTAACCTTACATCCGATCGCCATGCCGGGAGTCCGTCCTAACTTTGATGGACCTCTGATTTTGAAGGCAGAGATGGACTTTTTGGCACGGGTGATCACCGCGCGTTGGCCCGCAATAAGTGTCAGTTCTTCTACGGCATCTTCCAATGCGCTTGGATTCTGAACTGCTATACCAACACCGATATTGAGTGTAATCTTGTCCAATTTCGGAATCTGCATCACATTTTTATAATTAAAATGTTGTTGCAATGCAGGCATGACTTCCGTTTGGTAAAATTCTTTGAATGGGCTCATAAGCCTTGTATCCTATAGAGATTGCATATTCCGTAGAATGGCTGTCGGAAACCATCGGCTATTAGCCATCAGTAAAGAGGTTTTCTGGTGAAATTACATCTTCTTTCTGATCGCTGACGGCTGATGGCTATTTTCATGTGCTTCTTCAGCAGTATCTCGGACATTTTGTTCCAGTTAGCCATCAATCTTTTTGAGATTAGAAATGTGGATGGTGCCCTCGCGTTCAACGATACCGCCTTGTCCTGCCTGGTTTGGTCGGAGATGACAGATGATTATATGAACACCTTCAACGATTGCTCGCTGTTTCTTTGGGAACACCTCTAAAACGACGCCTTGTTTACCCCGATCTTGCCCACTGAGAACCACTACTGTGTCGTCCGTTTTGATATGGAGTTTTTGTTGTGCCACAATTGTCCTCCTAAATGACCTCGGGTGCGAGTGAGACAATTCGGGTGAACGCCTTTTCTCTGAGTTCACGTGCGACCGGACCAAAAATTCGAGTGCCGCGCGGTTGATTCTGCGGATCAATGAGAACAGCAGCGTTCTGATCAAATTTAATATAGGAACCGTCTGCGCGTCGATATTCTTTGGTCGTACGAACGACAACCGCCCGAACGACTTCACCTGCTTTTACCTGCGTATTCGGTACCGCTTCCTTGATGCTTGCTACAATCACGTCGCCTACGCGTGCGTAGCGTCGACGGGTTCCCCCAAGCACACTAATGCACATTAACTTCCTTGCGCCAGTATTATCAGCACAGGTTAATCGAGTATATGATTGAACCATTTTTGTATTCTCCTCTACCGTCTTCAAAACGAAAACCTGTTTGGAAACGTCAGAGTGGAGATGAAACCCTTTCTTCTCAAGTGCCGTCCGAACCACGTTGCTGCGTCTTTCACCCTATACAGGGATTACAAACCACGCGCACAGGGACACTTTTTATTCGTTTGCGGTCTGTACTGCGCTTACTATCGCTTGGACCCGCCACCGTTTATGACGACTCAGTGGTCGGGTTTCGATAACCTGTACCACGTCACCGACGTTACAATTGTTCTGTTCATCGTGAGCCAGAATCTTTTTTGTTTTCCGGACTACCTTTTTGTAAAGGGGATGTTGATAGCGTCGAACAATCGACACTGTGACAGTTTTATCCATGTCGTTACTGGTAACATGACCTGTCCGAAATTTGCGATGTCTTTGTCTTTCCTCGCTCAACTTTATCCTCCAAACCAGTCAAAACTAATTGTTTTTATGAGCACACAGTACAAACTTGATGAGACGGAATCAGGATGCAACATGTAACCTGTTCCTACAGGTTCCGTCTACTCTAAGCGGAGCCGTAGGATGGTTTTTACGCGCGCGATGTCCTTCCGAATCTTACCGATATGCGTTGTGTCCTCTTGTTGTCCTAAAATACTTCGGAATTTTTGGTTGAACAGAGTCTCTTTAAGAGTTTCCAATTCACCTTCCAATTCTTCAGTCGTTTTTCCTTGTAGTTCATCCGCTTTCATTTTTCCGAACCTCCATGTGTGTTATCAAAACCACAGTACTGCGTCAGCAGCCTCGTAATTTTTCCAACGTCGGAGTCGCAGACGAAATTACTCATTCCGTGCAACGAACTTAGTTTTAATTGGCAATTTGTGGGCGGCTCGTTCCATCGCCCCTTTTGCATCTTCAAGCGAAACGCCGCTTAATTCATAGAGAACTCTACCGGGTTTAACAACGGCGACCCAATGTTCAGGTGGACCCTTCTTGCCCTTACCCATGCGCGTTTCAGCAGGTTGTTTACTGAGTGGTTTGTGTGGAAAAATTTTGATCCAAAGTTTTCCACCACGGCGTACATATCGCGTGATAGCGACACGTGCCGATTCGATCTGATTGCTGGTAATCCAGCCAGCTTCCATTGCTTGCAAGCCGTATTCGCCAAAGTTAATCTGTGAACCTCGGAGCGGCTTCCCACGGCGTTTTCCGCGATGCACATAGCGGCGCATTACGCGTTTCGGCATTAACACGTTAAATGCCTCCTTAAAAATCTGCCCTCTGTTCTGTTGGGCGGTTATGAATTGCTTCTGGAATCCCCTCCGCTTCGACGCGGGCGGCGCCCTCTCCCTCTACCTTGCTCTCTACCTTGGTCCCGGGATTGTCGGGAGCCGGATTGTCGGGAGCCGGAACGCCTGTCACCTCGGCGGCGTTCAGGACGTTGTGAACCAGCATCCTCACGCCGTCCGGATTGACGACGGACGGGTGCTTCACCCTTTAAATTATCTGGCACACCAATAATCTCGCCTTTGAAAATCCAAGTCTTGACACCGATTTTACCGTATGTTGTATTTGCTTCCGTAAACCCGTAGTCAACATTCGCTCTGAGGGTGTGAAGAGGGACCCGTCCCTCAATACTGGATTCAGCGCGGGCGATCTCCTTGCCGTCCAGTCTACCGCTTACCATGATTTTGACACCCAATGCCCCAGCTTGTATTGACCCCGAAATTTTCCGCCGCATCGCTTGTTTAAATCCGGCACGACGTTCTATTTGCATCGCAACATCTTCTGCTACGAGTTGGGCATCCAGTTCTGGTTCTCTAATCTCCGAAACATTAATCCGTACAGGGCANCCGACCTCTTTTTCGAGCAGTGCTTGTAGTTTCTCAGCTTCTGCACCACGACGACCAATCACAATACCTGGACGTGCTGTATGGATNTTAATGCTGCAACGGTCTGCTACACGTTCCACTTCAACACGAGAAATACCAGCACGAGAAAGTTGTTCTTTGACAAACTTCTGAATTTGAAAATCTTCATGGAGCCATTTGGCATAATCCCGCTCGCTGTACCACTTTGAATCCCATGTCTCAATGATTCCTAAGCGTAATCCACGGGGGTGAGTTTTTTGTCCCACGGAAACCTCCTATCGAACTCTTCCCCGTACGCGACGTGGAGTTAAAGCAGTGCTGTTGGTGTTTTGTAAGTGTGCGTCGTTACTCACCATTTTCACTACTCTCCTCATCAACGACGACGATGATATGGCTACTCCGTTTTAGGATCCTGTTTGCCATACCTCGCGCCCGGGGACGTATCCATTTCCGCGTAATACCTTCATCAACCCGAATCTCTTTCACATATAAGTTGGTGATATCGATATTCGGATCTTGATATTGCGCGTTCGCAGTTGCTGACTGAATTAATTTGTAAATTATAGGGGACGCGGCTTTATGCGTAAATCGCAGCTGACTTAATGCATCCTCAACGTATTGATTACGGACGAGATCAGCTACTAAACGGGCTTTCCGTGGCGCAACCGACACGTTCCTAATCTTAGATCTGGCTTCCATCAGGGTCTCCTAATAGTCGTCAGTTAACGGTTAACAGTTTTAGAAGTTTTCAGTTTTCAGTGAAGAGGCGTTTGTTTCAAGGAACGGTTACGAGAAGCGGAAAACTCTTAACTGACGATTGATGACTGAACACTACTCAAAAGTTATCTTCTACCTCCACCTGAGTGAGAACGGAAGGTACGAGTTGGCGAAAATTCCCCGAGTTTGTGTCCTACCATATTCTCCGTTATATACACCGGGAAGAATTTCTTTCCGTTGTATATCGCCAGAGTGTGTCCTACCAACTCAGGGGTAATCATTGAGCGGCGGGACCAAGTCCGAACCACCCGTTTGCTACCAGAACGTTCCATAGCGGCTATTTTCTTAGCAAGCTTCGGGTCTATGTAAGGTCCCTTTTTGAGAGAACGCGCCATTGTATTTCTCCTCTACCTTGTAAACATTAAGCCCTTGTTGGGTGAGGCATTCACGAAAAAACTATTTCCGTTTTCCAACAATGTAGCGATTTGATTTTTTCTTCGGGTTTCGGGTCTTATACCCTTTGGTTGGAACACCCCAAGGTGTGACCGGATGCCTACCACCGGAACTTTTTCCTTCACCACCACCATGTGGATGATCAATCGGATTCATAGCCACGCCTCTAACCTTCGGACGTTTGCCGAGCCATCTCGAGCGACCGGCTTTACCAATGACAATCTGGCTGACATTGCCGACCTGTCCGAGTGTTGCCATGGCTTTGACGAGGACGAGACGAATCTCGCCAGACGGAAGTCGAATACGAGCGTACTTTCCTTCTCTGTCAACTAACTGCGCAGCACTGCCAGCACTCCGCACGAGTTGCCCACCTTTGCCCGGATGCATCTCTATATTATGGATTGACGATCCGAGTGGGATTTTCTCGAGCGGTAAGGCGTTTCCGACTCGGATTTCCGCGTCTGCACCTGAGTTTAACATGTCACCGACCTGAATACCGACAGGCGCGAGAATATAGCGTTTTTCGCCATCAACATAGTGTAGTAAGGCGATATGCGCGGACCGATTCGGATCATACTCAATCGCGGCAACTTTGGCAGGGATGCCAAACTTGTCTCGCTTGAAGTCAATGACCCTGTATCGGCGCTTATGTCCTCCACCGCGGCGTCTCACTGTCAAGCGACCATGGGCGTTCCGACCCGCCTTCTGTTTTGCACCTTTGACCAGAGATTTTTCCGGCTTGCTCCGTGTGATCTCTTCAAAGGTATACCCAGTCATAAACCGGCGACTTGGGGTTATGGGTGAATAAGTTTTAGGCACTCTGATTTCCTCTTTTTGAAGATGCCAGCAATAACACTTTCTTAGGGTGGTGAATTCTCCCTAAGTTGGTGTTTTTCTGACACTCTCGTCCATTTGTGTTGAGCGGATTACCCGTTTGGCAATCATCATTATGTGAATACGGATGTCAATTTATCACAAACTTAAATTCACCAGCGAACGACTATATACGGGTCTCTGTAAGGTTGCTTCTTGCAATTCCTATATAGTTTCAAACGCTTGGATAGTTGCGCCTTCTCTCAGGGTAATAATCGCTTTCTTCCAATGTGGTTTTCTGCCACGTTGATAACGCAACATTTTACCTTTGGGTTTACCGCGAACGCGCATCGTGTGAACCTTAAGAATATCCCCTTGAATGTCAAACAATTCTTCCGCCGCTTGACGGATCTGCGGTTTCGTTGCCTTGCGATCGACGACGAACGCGTACTTGTTAGACTCGCGGAGTATTGTGCTTTTCTCCGTTATCAGCGGTTGTAATATAATCTGATATATATCCTTCATCAGTTTTATCCTTCTACATCTGAACTGATGTTGACAAATTTGGATTCCAACTTCTCAGCAGCATTCTCGGTGATTATCAGCGTGTCATGCCACATGACTTGATAAATGTTGAGGTTGTTCCATGTACAACTGTTAACTTGCGGTATATTCCGGACAGAGAGGTGGATATTCAGGCTGTGTTCATTGAGAATAAACAGCACTTTCCCTTCCGCATTCACCGCCTTTAACATGTTAACTATGTCTTTGGTGCGTGGGTGCTCAAGCGTGAAATCTTCAACAAGAATGCACTGCTGATTCTGAAATCTGTCTGCCAGCGCGCTGTGAAGTCCAAGATGGCGAACCCGTTTCGGGGTGGCTTGCCGGTAACTACGCGGTTTCGGTCCAAATGCGACACCACCGTGCACTCGATTTGGAGACTTCGCGTTTCCGACGCGAGCCCGACCCGTGCCTTTTTGGCGGTACAGCTTCTTCCCGCTACCTTTTACTTCACTCCGGGTCTTAGTTGATGCTGTGCCTTGCCTCTGATTCGCGAGGTAAGCAACGACACATTGGTGAATGACAGGACCATTCACTTCAGCATCGGTGAACGCCTCGGCTAATTCTTTTTCTCGGAGAACAGCCCCGGATATATTGTGTACGTCTAAAGTTGCCATATTTTCCTCTTTTAATAGTTTTCAGTGTGAAACTCTGTTCCACAGAGTTCTTTCAGTCTGCTTCGCAGTGAGAATCGTTAGTTAAGAGGCGTTTTTGATAGGGTGTTTCTTCAAACTTCCCTTTCCTCAATTTCCCCTCGTTTAACAACACCTTCTCATAACTGATAACTGATAACTATTCCTTCGGTGCTTTAGATGCCTTTTTAATCAGCAGCAAACCATTGGGGGGTCCGGGAACAGCACCTTTAACCACCAATAAGTTGCGCTCAGGATCGGCTTGAATCACGGGTAAGTTTTGGATGGTATGCCGTTTGGCACCGTAACGTCCCGCCATCCGTTTTCCTTTAAAAACCCGGGAGGGTGTCGCGCTTGCACCAATGGAGCCAGGGCGGCGCAAGTCTTGCTCACCACCGTGGGTTTTCTTACCACCGGCGAATTTCCAACGTTTCACCACACCGGCGAAACCGCGTCCTTTCGAGGTACCTGTTACATCAACGAGTTCACCATCTGCAAAGACGCTCGCATCGACAATACCTCCTACAGACACGTCATCAAGGCTCTGTACTCGAAATTCCCGAAGCACAAATGTCGAGTCAACGCCAGCTTTGGCGAAATGCCCTCGCTTCGGTTTATTTGTGCGACTTTCTTTCTGTTCTCCGAAACCCAATTGAACTGCCTGATATCCATCTTTTTCTTGCGTTTTGAGTTGGACAATTGGACAGGGACCTGCTTGGATGACGGTAACAGGAATCGCTTTACCTGAATCCTCAAAGATTTGTGTCATGCCGACTTTGCGGCCGATAATTCCATTAACCATTTTCTTTCGCCTTTTTTAAATGATTGAATCTGTGCATCGTTCCTCTACAGACATTTCACCCCTACCGGGTTCAATATCTATAGGAGCAGATCCCCATCGTTAGAGAAGCGTGATTTTGACATCGACACCTGCGGGCAGGTCCAAACGCATCAAGGCATCAACAGTTTTAGGTGTCGTCTCTAAGATATCCAGCAGACGTTTATGAATCCGCATCTCGAATTGTTCACGCGATTTCTTGTCTGTAAACGTAGAACGTTGAACGGTATAGATATGCTTTTTCGTCGGCAATGGAATCGGACCGGAAACGGCTGCCCCTGTGCGTTTTGCAGTATCTGCTATCTGCTTTGACGACAGGTCTAACAACCGATAGTCAAATGCCTTGAGCCGGATGCGAATTTTTTGATTGTCCATCTTTTCATATCACCTTCATCAAACAGAGGGTTTTGTTGTTTACATCGTGATACTGATGTATGAAGTTCTCTGTGTTGATTACTGTAAAAGGGCGGAGCTTAAGCCCCGCCCTATCGTTTTATTCAATAATTTTGGAGACAACACCGGCACCGATGGTTTGTCCACCTTCCCGGATTGCGAATCGGAGTTGTTCTTCCATCGCGATCGGTTTGGAGAGTTCTACGGTGATTTGTGCATTGTCACCAGGCATAATCATTTCAATGCCTTCGGGGAGATCCATTTTTCCGGTTACGTCGGTTGTCCGGAAGTAGAACTGCGGTCTATATCCGCTAAAGAATGGATTCCAGCGCCCGCCTTCATCTTTTGTGAGAATGTAGGCTTCGGCTTCAAATTTGGTATGGGGCGTAACGCTCCCGGGGACAGCCAAAACTTGCCCACGTTCGACTTCGTTACGGTCAATACCACGTAGGAGCGCACCGAGATTGTCGCCAGCTTGACCTTCATTGAGGTTTTTACGGAACATTTCAACGCCCGTAACAACAGTGTCTCGAGTTTCACGCAATCCAACGATTTCAACGGTCTTCCCAATTTCGATGATGCCGCGTTCCACTCTTCCAGTAACAACGGTACCGCGTCCACTGATGGTGAAGATATCTTCAATCGGCATCAGGAAGGGTCTATCGGTATCGCGAACCGGTTCTGGAATGTATTCATCAACCGCCGCCATGAGTTCAAGAATAGGCTGGCATGCTTCGTTTTCAGGATCACCAGCAGATTCCATTGCTTCAAGGGCTGAACCTGTGATGACAGGAATATCATCACCGGGGAAGTCGTAATCGCTTAGCAATTCACGGACTTCTAATTCGACGAGTTCGAGTAGTTCTTCATCATCGACCATGTCTGCCTTATTCAGGAAAACGACGAGAGATGGCACGTTCACCTGCCGTGCAAGTAGCACGTGCTCACGCGTCTGAGGCATGGGACCGTCAGCGGCGGATACAACGAGAATTGCGCCGTCCATCTGTGCCGCACCGGTAATCATGTTCTTGATATAGTCGGCGTGTCCAGGGCAATCGACGTGCGCGTAATGCCGGTTCTCAGTTTCATACTCAACGTGTGCTGTGTTAATTGTAATGCCACGTTCTTTTTCTTCAGGTGCCTTGTCGATTTCGTCATATTCCATGACGTAGTCTGCGTTAGCGAGTTTCGAGAGCACCATTGTAATCGCAGCTGTCAGTGTTGTCTTACCGTGGTCAACGTGGCCAATTGTTCCAACGTTGACGTGTGGTTTAGTCCTTTCAAACGTTTCTTTAGCCATTTTTGTCCGAGCTCCACTAAAAGTTTATTGTTGCGGGTATATAAACGCAGTGTAGGAGGGGCTTGTAACCCCAATCCCTTATAGATGTAAAACTACGCATTCCCGTTTCTATTAGGTATTCAAACGCTTTAACGTCCGAATAGACCGTTTAATCAAATCTTGTGTCCGCTTGTAGGAAGTGAGAACACTCCGACAGTTCGGACACGTTACAACTACTTAACGATTACTACTTAACGATTCGCTGATGAAATTAAATCTTCCATCACGCTTGTCGGGACTTCGTTATAGTGTGAAAACTCCATAGAGTAGTTGGCTCTACCCTGTGTGAGTGACCTAAGATTTTTGACGTACCCAAACATTTCTGAGAGAGGAACATCAACATGAATAACTTGAATACGAGATTTCGCTTGCGTTTCTGTCTCACGTATCTGTGCACGCCGCGAATTCAAATCACCTATTACTTTGCCGAGGTATTCATCCGGGACGATAACCTCAACGTCCATAATTGGTTCAAGGAGTGTCGGCGTAGCGCGCTTCATTGCGTCTTTAAACGCCATCGAACCAGCGATGGAGAACGCCATTTCTGATGAGTCTACAGCGTGATATGAACCGTCTACGAGCCTTACTGATACATCAACAACTGGGTAGCCTGCCAAGATCCCCGTATTCATCGCGTTCTCAATGCCTTTCCGCACTGCCGGGATGTATTCTTGCGGAATCGTGCCACCTTTGATTTCGTCAATGAATTCAAAGCCTGTTCCTTTCTCAAGAGGCTCGACCTCGATCACAACGTGCCCAAATTGACCTCTACCACCAGATTGACGTACGAAACGTCCCACAGATTTAACCGCTTTGAGGATCGTTTCCCGATAGGCGACTTGTGGATTACCAACATTCGCCGAGACGTTAAACTCGCGCACGAGCCTATCAACGATGATTTCAAGATGAAGCTCACCCATACCGGACAACAATGTTTGTCCTGTTTCGCTGTCTTGATGCACTTTAAAGGTTGGGTCTTCTTCAGCAAGTTTGGAGAGGGCAAGGTTGAGTTTATCAATATCAGACTGTGTTCGAGGTTCAATAGCGATAGACATCACCGGTAGCGGGAACACCATGGTTTCTAAGGTAATATGTGCCTTTGGATCGCAAAGTGTATCGCCAGTTGAGAGGTCTTTTATCCCAATCGCAGCCGCGATGTCGCCTGCGTAAATGGCTTGATGCTCTTCCCTTTTGTTCGCATGCATCTGCATTATCCGTCCGATCCGTTCGTGCTTCCCACTTTTACTGTTGTAGACCGTATCCCCTTTCTTGAGGACACCGGAATACACACGCAGGTAAGTAAGTTTGCCAACATGCGGGTCTGTCATGATCTTGAACGCCAATGCACAGAAAGGTTCGTTATTATTCGGGGAACGTGTTTCCTCTTCTTCGGTTTTCGGATTAAACCCTACCACTGGCCGCACGTCGGTGGGTGCTGGTAGATAGGAAACAATCCCGTCTAAGAGAGGTTGGATGCCTTTATTTTTCAGAGCAGTTCCGCAGAGGACAGGAACAATTTTGCCAGTAATTACGGCATTTCGTATTCCTGCTTTAATCTCTGCAGGTGAAACTTCAATGCCATCAAGGTATTTAAGCATGAGCTCTTCGTCGTTATCGGCAATAGCCTCCAACATCCGATCACGATATTCGTTTGCCATCTCCTCCATTTCCTTGGGGATGTCTGTCTCTTGAATGACAGTGCCATCGCTACCAGCGTCTTTCCCAACGTTCCAGACTTGGCCCTTCATGGAGATGAGGTCTACGATACCTGTGAATTGTTCCGCCGAACCGATTGGAAGTTGCACTGGGATCGTTACCGCCCCGAGGCGTTCTTCCATCATTTCAACGGTGCGGAAGAAGTCGGCACCGGTTCGATCCATTTTGTTGACGAATGCGATTCGAGGGATGTCGTATTTATCTGCTTGTCTCCAAACAGTTTCAGATTGAGGTTCAACCCCGCCAACTGCGCAAAAAACAGCGACCGCGCCGTCAAGGACGCGAAGTGAGCGTTCAACTTCAACGGTAAAATCAATGTGCCCCGGTGTATCAATGATATTGATTTGGTGTTTTTTCCACTGGCAGGTTGTTGCGGCGGCTGTAATCGTAATGCCGCGTTCTTGTTCTTGCACCATCCAATCCATAGTGGTCGTGCCATCGTCCACATCCCCNATCCGATAGACTTTACCGGTATAATAGAGAATGCGTTCGCTGACAGTGGTCTTCCCGGCATCAATGTGNGCCATGATGCCGATATTGCGCATGTGGGGCAATTCTAAGCGTTGTGAGTTATTATTTTTTTTATCCGCCACGATCGAACGACTCCTTATGTGTGTTTACACTTGGCTATAAGCCGTGATGCTTTTTTTACCATCGGTAATGTGCGAAAGCTCTGTTAGCTTCTGCCATTCGATGCTGATCCATTTTCCTGCGGATTGCGCCGCCTTCGTTCCGCGAGGCTTCAAGAATTTCGCCTGCGAGGCGTTCTGCCATCCGTCTTTCGCCACGGGCACGCGCGGATTGAATAATCCAACTAAAAGCCAATCGTTGTTTCCGTTCCGCTTTTACATCAACAGGGACTTGATAGGTTTGGCTGCCTACACGCCGAGGCCTGATTTCCAGCACCGGCTTGACATTGTTGATTGCTTGGCGGAATATGGCGAAACCGTCTTCGTTTGCTCGAGATTCGATAATCTGAAAACTCTCATATAGGATGGATTGCGCCGTACTTTTCTTTCCATCCAACATGAGGCTATTGATGAATTTAGCAACCAACTTACTGTTGTGTTGAGCGTCGGGATTCACATCCCGTTTGCTGATGTTTCCGCGTCTCGGCATCTATTTTTCCTCCGTTGTTTAGCCTGGTTTCCGTGCGCCGTACTTTGAGCGACCTTGGCGGCGGTTATCGACACCTGCTGTATCCAATTTGCCGCGGACAATGTGGTAACGCACATTAGAGAGGTCTTTCACTCTCCCGCCCCGGACCAGAACGACTGAGTGTTCTTGCAAGTTGTGATCGATCCCCGGAATGTAACAGGTTGCTTCGTAGCCACTGGTAAACCTCACTCGAGCAACTTTACGCAGAGCNGAATTCGGTTTGTTCGGNGTTACTGTTTTCACCTGTAGACAAATACCGCGCCGCTGGGGACACTGCTCCAGTACCGGAGATTTCGTTTTTTTCCGGGACTTTTTGCGCGGTTTTTTGATTAACTGATTAATTGTTGGCATTTCGGACCTCCGCAATAATGTCTTTATGGGTCTGTGACGCAAATAAAAAAGCCCCGCGCGGGGCATTGCAACTTCAACAAATTAACGTGGAATTTAGGTACGACGTTAGAATGTTTCCGGATGATTACCCCCTGTTTCCAAAAAAGATTGATTAGGGTTTCCAAAACTAATATTATACACGATTAATTGGGCGTTGTCAAATTTTTTTGAAAAAAAAGTGAAAAATTTGGGAAATCTGCGAATTTTCTAATTTTTTAGCAATTTTCCACGTAAAATAACCGTGTGAACGCTCAAATTTTCGTCAACGATAACGATATCTGCTGTTTTACCGGTCGCAATTGAACCGACCAAATTTGCAACGCCTAAATTTTGTGCCGGTGTTAAAGTCGCCATCGTTAAGGCATCTTCCAGAGAATGTCCCCAGTTGATAACGTTACGAATGCCATCCATAAGTGTAATTGTTGCACCCGCAAGGCGTTCGGTAGGTTTTCCTACATCCAACCACATCGCTCCGTTACGGACGTATTTCTCGGTACTATTCGTTTCAAAAGCTGTGTCGTGTTCAGCAATCGCATTTTCATTGAGGCGATAGGCATCAAGGTCAGGTACATAAGTTGCTGAGGTNTGCCAGTCTTCCTCAGGGACACCGGCGAGTTCTGTGCAGTCTGTAATTACCCCAACGGCATGAATCCCTTTTTGTTGGATTAGGTTATTGCCCCAGAAAGGGTGGACATGGTGTTCATCGACGATGAGCTCCGCGTGGACATCGGGGTGAGAGAGGACTGCTTCAACTGCGCCGAGTGTACGGTGGTGCATCCCACTCATACCATTGTAGGTGTGCGTCGCACGTGTCACGCCTGCGTCAATCGCATCCATTGCTTGTTGATATGTCGCGTTTGTGTGTCCCATCGCGATAACNATNTTATTATAGGCATCTGCTCTAAANGTCGCGAGATGCTTGATAAACTGCAGATTTTCATCGTTTTCTGGCGCGACGGAGATTACTTTTAAGGTGCCGTCGGAAGCCGCCCACATCGCGTGGAATTCTTCAAAGTTCGGCGGTGTAATGTATTTCGCGTTCTGCGCACCGTTTTTAGCGAGACTCCCGAATTTTCCTTCCACGTACGACCCTAAAATCCGAGAACCGTCTGCGANGGGTTCGTCAACGACGTGTGCAATAGCNNTTAAGGCACTGTTGATTTGCGCCATGCTTCCTGAGGAGATTCCTAATACCAACGAGGTGACACCACAGCGCGCGTGTGCTCGCGNGATTGTCGCAACATCTTCAACGNCGCCTGTCATGGTGCCATAGCCACCACCACCGTGCACCAATCCGTCAATCAATCCCGGAATGACAAGGCATCCGGAGGCATCAATAGTTTTCCCTGATGGTTGNAGTGCCTCTGATGTTATCGTTGAAATTTTGTCATCTTGAATGACGATACTCCCCTGTCCATAGTGCGTTGGAGCGTAGATGTCGCCATTCACAATCGTCAGTGTTTCCATTTCTCCAAANTGCCTCGATTTTTCTCTAAATCTGTTCAGATACCCACAAAATGCTTTGCGCAAGGAAGCGTAAAAAAGGTTCTACTTCAAAGTCTTTNTGGTGCCCTAATGAAGTATAACAGATACGTCCGCCATTATGCAAACGAGTCCATGCAACAGGTTCTGAATGTTCGTCCGTGTGTCCCATNAACAATAAAGAGGTATCCTCACGAAGTGATGGGTTTTTGTAAAGGCTTCCATAGCAGTCAAACGCTGGAATACCGTTCAGAATCGGATGTTCTGTGGCGATAAATTCCACCTGAGTGGCGGGACCGTCGCCGTAATGTCCTTGGTAGTCGCCCCCCAGCACGGTTTTGTCGAACTCCAACCAGTTTTGATATGCGTGACTGGCTGTCCTGACCCCAACGAGAGGCTTACCTTGTTCGCAGTACGCTTGAAATTGTCTGAGTGATGCACCGTCTGTATTGAGACGGCGTGTGAAAACTAACAGGGCATCTGCGTCATCTAACGCGGCTAAAGATGGGTCGTGATCTTCAGAATTGTAGATAACTAAATTCGCTTGGATCGGATAGTGTTTTTCAACGAACGTTTTGAAAGCCTTCAAAGATATCTCGGAATCGTACTCAAAAGAACCGGAAAGCATACACAAATTAAGCACAGATCTGCTCCTATTTTCTTTCTAAAAACAAAAAACTGTATGGATACGGATTTTTCTCGTCAGGTTCACCATCAATACGTTTTATTTCTTGCCACGCNTCCATATCNAATGCAGGAAAATAAACATCGCCTTTGAATGTCGCGTGGATCTGCGTAAGATAGAGTCGGTTGGCATGGGGTAGAAAGGCTTCATAGATGGGCGCGCCACCACAGATCATGAGTTCTTCTGTGCCTTCACANAGTTNNAGAATTTCTTNTACCGAATGTGAGACGATACAGCCATTGGGTGCCTNGTAAGCCGTATTTCGTGTGAGAATGATGTTGCGCCGCTTGCCCAACGGACGTTTGAGCGTTTCAAAGGTCTTACGTCCCAGAACGACGGGCTTCCCGATTGTCATATCACGAAAATGCCGTCGGTCGGCTGGCATTTGCCATGGGATGTCTGGTCCATTACCAATCAGCCGATTTTTATCCATCGCGGCAATCATTGAAACTANCATNTTTTTAAGACTCTACTTCTTCCTCGTGTTTTCCTGCCCTTATCCCACTCAAGACCTGTGCAGCAAAAAGAATCACTGTCTCTTTAGAGATGCGAGGTACGAGNTTGATTTGATTTTCCTGTTCCCATTCAATTTCAAATTCTTCGACGNTCACAAGTTCGTTAATCCCGCTCCGGATGGTCTCCANANCGATTTCAAACTGTTCGACGAATTCCGTGAGGTCCAGAGGTTCCTCAGTTTGAAAAGCGAGAACTTCTATCCACAGCCACATTCCCAACCGCCGTGCGGAGTGCGACAGAATTTCGGTTGTATCGACTAAGTGGGTAATCGATGCGAAGCAATAGGCGGCGTGATGCGGGTAATTCATTATAATCTCTTCAAATTCCTCAAAAGCGATTTGAATGAGAAATCCTGCTTCCTCTGGTAGTGTAAGTTCGTCTGAGGCTGAGGGGTTACCGTTCTGCTCTGAATTGCCTTGATTTCGCTTTTTCTTTTTCATGGTTTCCTTAAATTACCGTTATGTTCCCCAGGTCCGGTAGGTGCGGTTTCCCAACCGCACCGGATATCGGTAAAAATTCCCCGATTAAATTCTTAATCTTCATTAGGGATGCTATGTCTATAGATAAGTGGCAACTTGCGTTAGTTAGTAGAATTGGAAGAGACGCGAAAATATGCAATGAAGATCTCCGGTGTTTTGCTAACGCCTAAGCACGTTATATCTTCATGGGGTGCTATCTTCGTAATAGACATTCGTTCAATCCAATTGTCGGGCAGCCTAATCCCTTTTTCACCTATTCCACCTCCGATGTATCCCATTTCTGCTCGTTCTTGGTTGAACCATGTTGTTCTGGGTTTGCCCGGACTGTGCCAACATGCCGTGATTCGGTCGCCTGATCGGAAGATTTTTGCTTGTGTAAAGTTGCCCGNGTCCTTATCACCAATATGCCGAAGATATCTCTCTGGACGAGAGGACATATAGATGCCCTTAAACGGAACTATCTGGGGGGATTCTCGCCATTCCCCGTCAATCCACTTCCACATGACTTGCGTCTTAGTCTTAAAGGGCATCTGCGAAGTAGATTCCATCATAGGGTGGATTACGATATGAAAGATTGCGAGCTCATCCAGTCTGCTCATTCCTTTGAGTTCAAGAGATGCCGACTCCTGCCACGCTCCGATTGGCATAGGGAGTTCCTTCTTTTCGAGAATACGGAATCCATTCTTTTCGGCTATGTCCCCCATATCAATTTCCAATTCCAAGACGTTGTCCTTGAGCTCAAAATTAGCAATTTCTGAATTCGCTGGCAGAATCCAATAAATTGTTATCATGTCTGCTAAGCGCGAAATTGCATATTCATTTTCGTTAGGTTTCCCACAACTGGCAAGTAGCAATCCAATGAGACTTATCAAAACTATCTGCACTTTCATCGGTAACCTTCTCTGTAACGTTATACCTTGAGAATTCTACACAATCATAGGAGCGTAAATAGCCCCGTGGTGTTGGTAGTCTACTAATTGAATGTGTTGCATCTTGAAAGCGTCAATCGACTTGATTTTCGGGTTGAGTTCGAGACGCGGGAGTGGGTAAGATTCCCGCTTTAATTGGGTTTNGACGGCTTCAAGGTGTTCGTGATAGATGTGTGCATCGCCTAAGGTGTGGATGAATTCATGAGGTGTAAAGCCTGTTACCTGTGCTACCATGTGTAGCAGGAGCGAATAGGATGCGATATTAAACGGGACNCCTAANAACATATCNCAACTNGGTTGATACATCTGTAACGACAACTTGCCGTCCGCTACGACGAACTGGAAACACATGTGGCAGGGTGTCAATGCCATCTCATCTAATTCCGCAGGGTTCCATGCCGTAACAATATGTTTGCGGCTATGCGGGTTTGTCTGAAGTTGTTCGATGACTTTATCTAACTGATCGATCGTGCCATTTTCTGTTTTCCACCGTCGCCATTGGACACCGTATATCCGTCCGAGGTAACCGTCACGTCCCCATGCCTCAGC
>JGI24794J26673_10000458_pt1 | contig 28959 bp, 18 predicted proteins | sample MesohylPK_FD_26673 | JGI IMG/M metagenome (IMG submission 26673) | reverse complement strand
GAGCCACTCCGCACACACCGCCGGCGGGGTCCCGCCAGCGCCTCGACGAACTCGGACCGGCGGGCTTCGCGGCTGACCTGCGAGCAGCGAGCAACGTCGCGGTCACTGACACCACGCTGCGCGATGCCCACCAGTCCATCCTGGCCACCCGCCTGCGCACCATCGACTTGGTCGCCGGTGCCCGCCAGATGGCCCACCACATGGCGAAGCTGTTCAGCTTGGAGTGCTGGGGCGGCGCCACCTTCGACGTGGCGCTGCGGTTCCTGCACGAGGACCCGTGGGAGCGCCTGAGGCGCATCCGCGCCGCGGTGCCCAACATCTGCACACAGATGCTGCTGCGGGGTCGCAACACGGTGGGCTACTCGCCATACCCCGACACGGTGGCCCACGAGTTCGTAGCTGAGGCTGCTGCGTGCGGCATGGACATCTTCCGGGTGTTCGATGCGTTCAACTCCATCGACCAGATGCGACCCGCCATCGAGGCTGTGATCGACGCAGGTGCGGTCGCCGAGGGCACCATTTGCTACTCGGGCAACCTGACGAGCCCCGATGAGGACCTGTACACGCTCGACTACTACCTGGGGGTGGCCGAACAGCTCGACGGTGCGGGGGCGCACATCCTGTGCATCAAGGACATGGCGGGGCTACTGCGCCCGCCGGCTGCGACGACGCTGGTGAGCGCGCTGCGCGACCGATTTCCCCAGCCGGTGCACCTGCATACGCACGACACGGGAGGCGGTCAGCTCGCGACGTACCTCGCAGCAATCGAATCCGGGGTCGATGCCATCGACGGCGCTGCGCCGCCGCTGTCGGGCATGACCTCCCAGCCGTCGATTGCGTCGATCGTGGCAATGACCGACGACACTGAGCGTGCGACCGGCCTCAGCCTCGATGCCATCGGCGACATGGAGCCCTACTGGGAAGCAGTTCGCCGGGTGTACGCGCCGTTCGAAGCCGGCCTGCAGTCGCCGACAGGCACCGTGTATCGCCACGAGATCCCCGGGGGTCAGCTGTCCAACCTGCGGGCCCAGGCTCGGGCGCTGGGCCTGGGGCATCGCTTCGAGGAAGTCGAGCGGTTGTATGCAGCATGCAACGAGCTGCTGGGCCGTCCCATCAAGGTCACGCCGTCATCGAAAGTCGTCGGCGACTTGGCATTGCACCTAGTGGCCTCGGGCGTGACGCCCGACGAGCTGGCAGCTCATCCCGCTGCCGCCGACCTGCCTGACAGTGTCATCGGCTTCTTGCACGGCGAGCTCGGCACACCGCCCGGCGGCTTTCCCGAGCCCTTCCGCACCCAAGCCACCGAAGGCCGGGACTGGACGCCCAAGACCAAGGATCTCAGCGAAGACGACCTGGCCGGTTTGGCCGGTGACCGTGTCGGCACGCTGAACCGGTTGCTGTTCTCGACGCCCTCAGCAGCACAGGCTGAGAACACCGAGCGCTATGGCGACCTCTCGGTGCTGCCGTCGCTGCTGTTCTGGTACGGGCTGGACGCTCACGCCGACGACACTGCGGTCGCGCTCGGCCCCGGTGTGCGGCTGCTGCTCGGGCTGCGGTCTATCAGCGAGCCCAACGACGAAGGCATCCGCATGGTCAGCTTCCGCGTGAACGGTCAGCCGAGGGATATCGACACGCTGGATCGCACCGTGGCCGCCGACCGACCAACCCATGCTCGAGCCGACTCGAGCGTTCCCGGCCACGTCGCAGCGCCGTTCCGCGGCTCGGTCAATGTGTCGGTGGCCGAGGGCGACTCGGTGAGCGCCGGCGACACGATCGCCGTGATCGAGGCCATGAAGATGGAGTCTTCGATCTCGGCGCCGGTGACCGGCACCGTCGTCTCGATCGCTGCAGCGCCTGGCGCCTTGCTCGAACCCGGCGATCTGATCGCCGAGATCCGCCCGGCAGGCCGCTCAGGCAGCCCCGAGACCGAGCACGACACCTGAGGCTGAGCCGATAGGCGAAGCCGTGGTCCGAGAATTCGGCTCATGCCCGCGCACTACTGTTCGGAGCGCACTCCCAGACGGGGTAAAACTGCACAATGGCAGCAGATGGGACACAGCCGGAGGCTGTTTGGACACAGCCACAGGCTGATTGGACACAGCCGGGATCCGAGTTCTGGGCTCCCCAGCGCACCACCGTCGACACGTCGTTCGCGATGCAACCGGCCGTCTATGCAGACGAGGCGTTCTTCGCCGCCGAGCAGGACCGCCTGTTCGGCCGGGCATGGGTGGCGGTGGCCTTGGCATCGGAGTTGGCGCGACCGGGTCGGCTGCTGGTGCGCTCAGTCGGCGGACGCTCCATCTTGGCGACCCGGTCCGAAGCCGGACTGCACGGTTTCCTGAACTCCTGCCGCCACCGCGGCACCGAGCTAGCGGACAGTGATTGCGATATCGCCAACACGATTCGCTGCCCCTACCACCGCTGGCACTACAGCGCGGACGGTCGGCTCGTGGCTGCTCCGCTGTTCGACGAAGTGCCGCGGGAAGACTTCGACATGGCTGACTACGGGCTGATTCCGGTGCGCACCGATACTTGGGGGCCCCTGGTNTTCGTCAGTCTCAGCGACGACNCCCCACCGCTCAAGGCATGGCTCGGCGACTTGCCGGATCGGATGGCCGACTACCGATTCGACCAGTGGCAACCGGCTGCACTCGAAGGTGTGTCGTGCACATTCGACGTCGCCGCGAACTGGAAGCTCCTCGCCGAGAACTTCGCGGAGTACTACCACCTGCCCTGGGTGCATCCCGAGCTGGCCAAGGTGTCGCGGGTGCCCGACCACTATCGCTACCAGGGACCCGGGATGTACTGCGGGCAGACCACCACGCCGGTGTCGGGAGACGAGCGAGGTGACTGGCTGACGCTGCCCCCCGCAGCAGGTCTGGACGACTCCGACGCCGCCAGCGGCAGGTTCGTGGCACTGTTCCCCAACGTGACCCTCGCAGTGCTGCCGAGCCACATGTTCCTGATGCGGTTGGAGCCGCTGAGCGCCGGCCGCACGCTCGAACACTGCACGTTCCTGTTCCCGCCAGGCCCGATGACGCAGGGCGAGCCCTCGGCCGCTTTGCGCGAATCGTTCGAGATCACTCGCCGCTTCTGGATTGAGGTGAACGACGAGGACATCGACATCTGCGAACGCGCTCAACGCGGCATCTCGCGGGGTGGAGCTCCGCCCGGACCTCTGGCCCCTCGCTTCGAGGAACCGCTCAATCGCTTCCACAAGATGACCGCTGACCTGATGACGCTGCCCTCGCTTGCCGACGTGGAGATTCCCCAAGGCGATCGCTCTGGACACGTCGATCTCTACGGAAGCGACCCCAACCCTGCGCCGCCCGCCATCGAACGCCTCCCGGTGAGTACGGCTGCAATAGTTCCCACATGACCGAACGCGTCCAAGCGGTCGTCATCGGCGGCGGCGTTGTCGGAGCTTCGGTGCTGTATCACCTGACTCGCGCCGGCTGGACCGACATTGTGATGCTCGAGCGAGCAGACCTGACTGCGGGTTCGACGTGGCATGCCGCTGGCGGCATACATCCCATCAACGCCGATCCGACGGTCGCAAAGCTGCAGAAGTACACGATCGAGCTGTACCGAGAGATCGAGGAGTTCTCGGGCCAGGACTGCGGCATCCACATGACCGGCGCCATCTTCCTGGCAGACACGACTGAGCGCCTCGACTGGCTGCGGATGACGGATGCACGAGGCAAGTACCTCGGCATCACCTCAGAAATGATCCCGGTCGACGAAGCTGCCCGGCTGCTGCCCATCATCGACCCCGACCAATTCGTGGGTGCGATGCTCGATGCCGAACACGGTCACGTCGATCCCAGTGGCGTGACCCTTGCCTACGCCAGGGCGGCGACCGCATCCGGAGCCCAGATCCGCCGCCACACCTGGGCTCGCCGCATCGAGCGAACGCCCGACGGTGCCTGGCGCATCGGCCTGTACGACACCTCCGCCGGCGACCTCGCCGGTACACGGGATGCCACCGGCGACGACGGCTGCGATGAGTGGATCGAAGCGACCCACGTGGTGAACGCTGGCGGGCTGTGGGCCCGTGAGGTGGGCCGCATGGTGGGTGTGGAACTGCCGGTGCTCGCCATGGAGCACACCTACGTGATCACCGAGCCGCTCGATGACGTCATCTCCCACAACGAGAGCACCGGCGAAGAGCTCATGGGCTCCATTGACTTCGGTGGCGAGATCTACACCCGTCAAGAGGGCCAGGGCCTGCTCGTCGGCACCTACGACCAGGCGGCGGTGGCGTGGCAGCGCCGCCAGACGCCGTGGGACTTCGAACGGCGTCTGCTGACGCCCGACCTCGAGCGCATCGCGCCCTCTCTCGAGACGGCGTTTCGGCACTTCCCCGTGCTCGGCGATGTCGGCATCGCCCGGGTGGTGAACGGTCCGTTCACCTTTGCGCCCGATGGGAACCCGCTCGTCGGGCCGATCCGGGGCATGCCTGGCTTCTGGTCAGCCTGTGGGGTCCTGGCCGGGCTGTGCCAAGGCGGAGGCGTCGGCCTCGCACTGTCCAACTGGATGACGACCGGCGATCCCGGATTTGATGTCTGGGCCATGGATCTGGCCCGGTTCGGCGATTGGGCCACCCGCCCCTACACCGCCGCCAAGGTGCGTGAGAATTACCGCCGGCGCTTCAGCATCGCCTTCCCGAACGAGTTCCTTCCCGAGGGACGTCCGCTGGCAACCACCTCGATCTACGAACCGCAGCGCGACGCAGGAGCCGTCTTTGGCGACGTCTACGGACTCGAGGTGCCGCTGTGGTTCGCACCCGAGCCTGACACGGTCGAAGACGTCACGTTCGGTCGCTCCAATGCGTGGCCCCACGTGCGCGCTGAAGTGCATGCCGTCCGTCATGACGTGGGGCTTATGGAGACGTCCGGATTCGCCAAGTTCGAAGTCGAGGGCCCCGGTGCGCGGGCATGGCTCACGCACTTGCTGGCGGGCAGGCTGCCGCAACCAGGCCGGATCGCGCTCGCGCCGATGTGCAACGAGCGAGGCAATCTCACCGGTGACCTCACCGTGGCCTGCCTGCCTGCCGCGATCGGGACCCCAGAAGGGCCTATCCAGTCAGTCACCGGCGGCGCCACCGGGAACACGGCGACCACCGAGCGCTTCATGCTGTTCGGTTCGGGCATCGCCGAGCGCTACTACGAGCGCTGGTTCGATGCGGACCTTGCCCGCTGGAACGGCACAGCGCCGCATGGGGCGGCGTCATCGGATACAGCGCCGCATGGGGCGGCGTCATCGGATACAGCGCCGCATGGGGCGGCGCGGTATCGAACGCTTGGATCCCAGATGTGCGGCGTGGCAATCGCCGGGCCGAAGTCGAGAGCGCTCCTGTCAGAGGCAACTGACGCCGACGTCTCCGACGAAGCGATGCGCTTCGGCAGTTTCACCGCGCTCGATGTGGGCTGGGCACGCGTGTGGTGCGCCCGGCTGAGCTACACGGGAGAACTCGGATACGAGCTCTGGACCGATGCCAGCTACCTGCGCCATGTCTTTGACCTGCTCGTGACCCGTGGCCGGTCCCATGGGCTGCGCCTCTTCGGCTTGGCGGCGTTGAACTCGCTGCGTCTGGACAAGAGCTTCGGAAGCTGGGCACGCGAGTACCGGCCCGCATACGACCCCTTCGAAGCGGGCCTGGGTCGATTCGTACGTCTCACGAGAGCAAACGACGACGGCGACGACTTTGTCGGGCGGGCGGCCCTCATCAGCAAATACGGGAACGGCAAGATGCCGATCGCCGGCGTGCAGGCGCCCGCTGGCGCGATGGCGCTGCGCACATGGACGCTCAGAGGTCGCGATGATGCGTCTGGCTTCGACGCAGCCGGTGACGAGCCCATCTATTGCGACGGGGAACCAGTCGGCTGGGTGACCTCGGGCGGTTTCGCCCATCACAGCAACCTGTCGGTCGCCATGGGGTACGTGCCGGCCGAACTTGCTCACGACGGGGTCCGGTTTGACATAGAGATCGTCGGGGAGCGACGCGCCGCCCGTCTGGTCGACGGCTGCCTCTGGGATCGGGAAGGCACCGCGATGCGCCACTGACCGCCGCCGGGTCGCTCGTCGTACGACCGTCATGCAGCGTGCAGATCGCCGCCACCTACGCTGAAGGCGGCATCTGGCAGATCGCACAAGCAAGCTGGTACCCGACGATGAGCGACTACTTGGAGATACATCATTGGCAGACCATCATTGCGGTCTCCGACACCGGCTCGATTACTGCGGCAGCCGGCCGACTTCATGTCAGCCAATCAGCAGTCAGCCACCGGTTGGCCGAAGCCGAACGGCGCCTCGGCGGCCGACTGTTCGAGCATCGGCCGTCGCGTGGCATGCAACCGACCCCTGCAGCGCTTGCGCTGTGCCAGGCCGCTCAGCGTGCGATGCCTGATCTCGCCAGAGCCGAGCAGGACTTCATACGCAGCAGCGGCGATGTCTCAGCCACTGTCCGGATTGGTGTCGGCTCCTATGACTGCTACCACTGGCTGGCGCCATTCGCCGCAGCGTGCAGCGATCGGCTGGAAGGGCTGCTGCTCGAATTGGTCGTCGTCGGGGACATGCCGGTGCCGCGGCTCGCTGACGGGACAGCCGACCTCGTGCTCGCTCCAGGACCCGCACAGGGGGCCTGCGAGGCCACGCACCTGTTCACCGATGAGCTGGTACTCGTCACGCATCCGGAGCACCCGCTCGCAGGCCAATCCTGGATCGGACCCGAGGCGATTGCCGAAGAGAACTACTTCACCTACAACCGCCAGCCGTCACCCGGTTTCGAGTACGAGCGATTCGTGCGTCCTGCGGGACTGTCGCCCCGCACGATCACTGTGCTTGAGCAGACCGGTGCCATCGCCGAGATGGCCGCAGCCGGCTTCGGCGTGTCCATCCTCAGCCGCTGGGCCATGTCGCCTTGGCTCGATTCCGGACGCCTTGTCTCAGTGCGCTGCGGTCGCTCCGGGCTCGAACTGGAATGGTCGGCCCTGACGCGCGTCGAGACCGCCGACGACGCACCGGAGCGGCAAGTCGCGAACGCCATCGTCGGCTGGCTCGGCGATGTTCCCATGAGCTGAGCGGGGCCCCACCGAACGAGTCAGTCGAGCAGGGACCTGCTGATCACGACATCCTGGATCTCGGTCGCGCCGTCGACGTAGTGCGTCAGCCTCGAGGCGGCAAGGTGGCGCGGTAGGGGATGATCCCGGCGCGCGCCGACGGCGCCCATGACCTGCATGCAGTCGGCCAGCCGGCGCTCGGCCACTCGGGTCGCGAACTTCTTGGCATGAGCTGCGTGAACCCCGGCGGAACGACCCTCGGCAATCCCAAGCGCCGCTCGATATGCAAGCAGGCGAGCCGCTTCGAGATCAGTGGCCACATCGGCCAGCCGGAACCGCACCCCTTGGAGGTCAGCGATTCTCCCCCCGAAAGCCTGGCGCTCGCGCACGTAGGACACTGCCGTAGCCAGCCCGGTGCGCAACATGCCACAGCACATGGCCGCAACCAGCACCCGGGCAATGTCGATGCCTTCCATCGCAGCGACGAAGCCCTCGCCGACGGGCACCATCACGTCAGCGTCGGACACGCGGCATCCCTCGAACTTGATGCCGTTCGTTCCGAGGCCGTGCGCACCGCTCAGCTGGTAGCCCTCCGAACGCTCGACGCCGTCGGTGCCGCCATCGACGAGAAAGGTGACAATCCCGCGATGGCCAGCTACGGGATCAGTCTGCGCGTACACCGACAGCAGTTCTGCTGAGGTGCCGTTGCTGACCCAGGCCTTCTCGCCATCGAGAACCCATTCGTCGCCGTCACGACGCGCCGAGGTGGTGATCTTGGCGGCGTCGCTGCCCACGCCTGGCTCGGTCAGCAGGAAAGCTCCAAGCCGCTCGCCATGAGTGAGCGGCGGCAGCGCGCGGGCGCGCAGATCCGCGGGGGCGCGCCGGCTCACAGCACCCGCGAGATTGTTGTGACACACCAGCGAGAAGGCGACGGCGAAGTCCACGGCGGCGATCTCCTCGAGCACACGTGCGAGCCCGATCTGGGTCATGCCAGACCCACCGTCAGCCGTGGGAACCAACAGCCCGCAGAGCTCCTGGCCAGCCGCGCCCGAGAACGCCTCGGCTGCGAAACGCCGCTCACGTTCCCATGACTCGGCGTGCAGCGCGACATAGTCGCGAGCCCATGACGCAGCGCGCTCGATGACCGCTTGATCTTGCTGGCCGACCGCAGCGTCGGCGACGTCAGGGGTGAGCTCCGCTGCCAGATCCACTGGGGGCATCGAGGGCGAGTCGAGAGCGGGCAAGTCGGTCGCTTGAGTCGTCATGACCCGGAATCTTGCCATTGCGGACCCCTAGAGTTCGCCGGAGCCTGGCGACGCGACGCCAGCGCACCCCAAGTCGAGGAGTACCGCTCCGATGAGTCCCGACCGTGCTGCAACCCGCAATGGCAACCGTGGCGGGACCCAGCTCGGGGTCGACGATGCAATAGGGCGCATCGGGCGCAGGGCACGCGTCTACGTCGCGCAGGGCTCGGCCACGCCCTTCGGCCTGCTTGCCGCAATCGACGCCGCACACGACCGCTTCGAGCACATCGAGTTCGTCAGCGCCTTCCTGCTCGACCGCCCTAGCCCACTGGATCATCTCGGCAATCCATTCCGCTGGACGTCGCTGCAGCCCAGCGGCGCGGTTCGCGACGTGGGAGACAACCCGAACTTCAGCGTGGTCCCGGCCAGATACTCCGACATCACTGGGCTCGTCGGACCCGGCGGCGGGTTGGAATCCGACGTCCTGGTGTGCCAAGCCAGCCCACCCGATGCAGATGGCCGCATGAGCCTCGGCACCGGGGTCGGCGGTCATGTCGAGCTGCTGCGATCCGCCTCGCTGGTGATCGCACAGGTGAATCCGCAGATGCCTTATGTCTGCGGCGAGGGCGAATGTCACCGAACCGACTTCGACGTGCTCGTCGACATTGACGAGCCCCTCGCCGAGCTGGCGCCCGCTGTCGTCGATGAGACCGCTGAGGCCATTGCTGCCCACGTCGGCCAGTTCATCGGCGACGGGACGACACTGCAGTTCGGGATCGGTTCGATCCCCGATGCCGTGCTCTCAAGCCTGACCGACCGCCGTCACCTGGGACTGCACGGCGGCATGATCAACGACGCTTGCATCGACCTCATCGACAGCGGCGCGGTCGACAATCGCCACAAGGGACCGCTGGGCGATGGCGCGAGCGTCGCGGCGGAGGTGATGGGCACCCGTCGGCTGTACGACTGGGTCGACCGCAACCCAGCGGTGCAACTGGTGAACGGAACGCTGAGCCACGGCATCGAGGGCATCGCCCAAGTGCGCAACTTCGTGGCGCTGCAGTCGACCGTGCAGATGGCGCTCGACGGTTCAGCAAACTCCGAGATGATCGGCGGCCGCTATATCTCCGGACCTGGCGGTGCTCCGGACTTCGCATTCGGCGCTTGCGTGGCAACCGGCGGCCGAGCCATCGTGGCGATGCCCTCCACGGCGGCAGGCGGGCGCATCTCGCGCATCGTGGCGCACCTTGAACATGGCGCTCCGGTGACGCTGCCCTCCTATGTGGCGGACATCGTCGTGACCGAGTTCGGCGCGGTAGAGCTTCGGGGGCGTTCGCTTGCCGAGCGCGCCGAGTTGCTCATCTCGATTGCGCACCCTGACTTTCGTGATGCGCTGATCGAAGAACGCCTGCGCTGACCTCGTCGAATCGAGCGGTGCGCTCCGGCCGTTGCTACAAGCGCCGAACCGATGCCGCCTTGCCGGTCGTGCCGTAGGCCATGCCTGACATTCGATGGATGTTGCGGGTGTTGTGGATCTTGCCGTGGATGCGCGGTCCGGCGGCGAGCATCGCGCCGTCGACCACCAACTGCTGGCCACTGACGAATTCGCTGTCGTCGCTAGCGAGGAACAAGGCCATCGCTGCGATGTCGGTGCCCTCGCCACGGTCGGGCCATGGCTGCAACTCGGCCATGACCTCCTCGGCTTGGGCCTCGTTGCCGCTGTGCATCAGCGGAGTGAAGATCAGTCCCGGGCAGATGGCATTCACCCGTATGCGATGAGGCGCCAGCTCCAGCGCGGTCGTCTGAGCAAGGCTGATGACGGCCGCCTTGGCCGCCGAATACGCCTGCGGGCCGGCGCCGCCGCCTACGCCGGCGATCGATGCCGTGTTGATGATCGAGCCGCCGGTGCCTTGGGGGATCATGACCCGCGCAGCGTGCTTGGTGCCCAGCATCACCGAACGCACCAAGATCGCGAACGTCTCGTCCCAAGCATCCACCTCCAGCTCGGTGATGGGTCCGAACGCCCCGCCGATGCCGGCGTTGTTGAACACGACATCCAGCCGGCCGAATGCCTCGACCGCCAATTCGGTCATGGCGGCCACGTCGTCTTCCACCGACACATCCGTCCGCGTGAAGCGAGCGCGATCGCCGAGACCGGCGCTGGTCAGCTCCTCGATGAAAGCTTGCCCGGCGTCGGCGTTGAGATCGCCGACGACGACCGAGGCGCCCTCAGCCAGGAATCGCTCAACTGTCGACCGTCCCATGCCGCTCGCGCCGCCGGTGATCACCGCGGCCTTGCCAGCCAGCCGCCCTGCGGGATTGCCGCTGCTCTCGCTCATCGTGCTGTCCTCCCCTGCTGCCCAATACGACGCCGCGATTGTGGCCGATGTGACGTCGCTGCGCCTCGGCATCGCCGAGCGGTTCCGCTTCGGAGCCGTTCCGCTGACGCCCGAGCTCGGACGTGAGAGAATCCGAACGGGTATCAGGGTTTACGGGGGAAATCATGACCACGACCATCCAGCAGCAGATCACCGCCGACGGCGGACAGCGCCACATGCACGAGGTGCACAAGATCGCGCACGCCGGCGCAGTCGACGCCGACGGCCACATCCTCGAGCCGCCCGACCTGTGGGAGGAGTACCTCGAGGATCGCTACAAGGACCGGGCGCTGCGCATCGAGATCGAGCCGGAGCGCGGCCTCGAAGTGCTCATGATCGACAACCAGCGAAGCAAGCTGGCCCGCCCCGGCATGGTCTCGACGCTGGGCGCCATGGGCGCAGCCGATCTGCCCGACATCATGTTCAACCCGGATCGCACCTACGCAGGCGAGATCCCCTTCGGGGCCATGGACCCTCACCAGCGAATCGAGCTGCTCGATGCCGAAGGCCTCGACATCGCGGTCCTGCTGCCGACGATGGGGCTGCTGTGGGAAGCCGAGCTCGAAGACGCCGAGCTGAGCCAGGCGTACACGCGTGCCTACAACCGGTGGATCTGCGAGTTCTGCCGGGATCACTCCGACCGGCTCATTCCCGTCGCCCACATCTCGCTCACCGATCCGGCCGCCGCAGCGGCCGAGCTGCGGCGCTCGGTAGCCGACGGAGCACGCGGCTGCTTCGTGGCGCCGTTCACCCATTCGACGCGTCCGCTCGGCCATGCCGACCACGACCCAGTATTCCAAGCTGCGCAGGATCTCGGCGTGCCGTTCGCTATCCATCCCACGTTCGAGCCCCAGTGGACCAAGGGCACTCGAATGGGCACCTGGGAGCACGTGCGCGAACTGCGTCTCACGGCATCGATGACGGCGTCGGACGGCGTGCGGCACCAGTTCGTGTCACTGTTCGACTACGGCGTCTTCGACCGATTCCCGGAGTTGAAGGTGCTGGTGCTCGAGTCAGGCGGCGGCTGGCTCGGCTACTGCCTGGACCGCATCGATGCCGTGTTCGGACATACCTACACGGGCACCCGGGTGCCGCTTCAGATGAAGCCCAGCGAGTACTTCATGCGGCAGGTATGGATCTCGTGTGACCCCGATGAACGCTCGATCCCTTCGCTCGCACAGCGCTACGGGTACGACCGGTTCATCTGGGCCAGCGATTTCCCTCACGCCGACCACACACCGGAATACGTGCTCGACCTCGATGAGCTCGTCGACATGTTCCCTGCGAAGCGGCGGCGGGCCTTCATCGGAGACAACGCTCGCCGCGTGTTCGGCCTGTAGCCCGCATGCATTGCGTGACACGCGAAAATCATTTCGACCCAACGCAAGGCTGAAGTTACGCTTGGCGCATGGCACAGCCAGCAGCCGACGCTCCAGATGATGTCCTGTCCTACATGCGGGACATGGAAGGCCGCCTGCACGAACGCCTTGATCGGGTTGACGGCGACGTAGCCGAAGTCAAGACCGACGTCGCCGAGCTCAAAACCAACATGACCGAAGTCAAAACCGACATCGCCGAGCTCAAAACCAACATGACCGAAGTCAAAACCGACGTCACCGAGCTCAAGACCCACGTCGCAGGAATCGAAGCGGAACTTGTGGAAGTCAAGATCGACGTAGCTGAGGTCAAGGACGTCGTGACGCACGTCAAGGCGGACGTGACCGAGATCAAGCGTGTTGTCGGCGGCGTCAGAATCGAGAACGACGCGCTCATGGAGTCGGTCGCGTTGCTATTCCGCGGTGGAGAAGATGCCTGATCTTCCTGAGACCACCGACACCTCGGACGGCACCGACTCCCACACGCCGACACAACCCGACGATCAGCCTTGGCGAGAACTTCGCCACCGAGAAGCGATGCGGCGCGATGAGGAGCGGTGGGCTGCAGAACTGCTGCATCTGCTGCTGAAGTCCGAACGCTGGGAAGCACGTGACTTCAGCGGCGGTCCTGAGGGCATGCACGACTTCGACTTGGTATTCGGCGACGGTCGGCGCATTGCTGTCGAGGTCAAGATCCACCCCGCGCACCAGCCATCTGCGTTCGATGTCGAGCGGCGCCAGAGAACACCAATCTGCGCGACCTCGCTGCAGAGCGGATGGATGGTGGATTTCGATGTGTCAGACGACGAACTCGCTGATGCTGACGCTGCCGTCGTGTTGTTTGATGAGGTCAGCAGCAAGATCGAGGCGCTGCTTGCGCGTGTGGAACGCGATGGGTTGCAGGATCACGTCCGAGACATCCGCTCGGCCAGCGGAGGCGCGGCTTCGCTCGAGCACCCGATCTGCACCGAGCTTCGCGGACTTCGCATCGGGAACGCGTTTCCCGCCCCTTGGATCACCGAGGGAACGATTCGCCTTAGCAGGGGCGCAGCAATCGTCGCATTCGCGCCGAGCACCGTTTCCAAGGCAATCCAGCGTCATCTCGCGTGCGACTACGCGATCCTCAGGCGCGCCAAAGATCTCGGTGCCGATGAGGCTCATCTCTTCTTGTGGATGCCGCTCGGCGTCTCGCGCAGCGAGACGGCAGGCATGAAGTTCTCGCCCTTCGTTCCCGATGACGCGTGGCTCCCGCCGAGACTTGACTTAGACGGCTACGACTGCGCCTGGGTATCGAAGTTCACGCTCCCGGTCGTAGAGCCGGAAATCCAAGGTTTCACGTCGCCGATATGGCAGCTCTCAGACTCCGGCTGGCATTGCTGGACGCGTGACTGGCGTCCGTCGAGACACGAGATGCCTGCTTGAACTCAGATGGACCTCGGATTCACGGCGATTCGGTGGTGACGGTTTTGGGAGGGAAGTACAGGCCGTCTCGAATGGCGCGGTCGCCGAGGGGTTCGCTCAGCGTGATCGTCACCGAGGTCGGCGGGTTGTCGGGGCAGTTTGCGGCGCCGGCGACGGGCACCACAGCGAACGCCACCACCACTGCTTCGGCAGTCTCGACGACCTCGGGGCCTCGCAGCGCGTCACCCATCTCACGGCCGCTGGCGCAGCCCTGCTCGGTGACCAGCAGCGTGATCTCGACATCGTCCGGACCGGGCAGATTGTCGGGGTCCAGATGCACTTCGACACGGCCGAGTCCCTCGGGCAGGACCACGGCAGGCTCGCAGCGCGGCCCGGAACCCTCCCCTGCCCACAGCCATCGGTCGCCGCGGCGCTCGACGGCTGCTTCCTCCTGCCACTCGCCTCCGTCAAGTACGAAGCGCACCAAGTCCTCGCCGATGTGGACGACAGCCCAGTCACCTTGAGATAGCGGGCGTGGCGACGGATCGGATTGACGCGCTTCGAGCTCGTCTCGAAACACGTCCACAGCAGGGTGATCGACCTCGTCGATCGGCTGCCAGGCCGTCAGTTCCGAGTACGGCTTGGGCGGCGCACCCCAGCAGGCAACGATCGGGTCCGGGTCGCGCAAGTCGGGCAGCACCTGCAGCGTTCCGGTGGGCGGCGGGGCCGTGATCGTCAACTCGACGCAGACGACACCGAGTCCGAACTTCGGCGGCACCGATGCCGCAATCTCGGCCAACGCGCCCGGAGGCGGGTTCTCAACAACCAGATTCACCCGATTCCGCTTGACGTCGATGCCGTATCCATAGATGCCGAGTTCTTGATCCCACGTCGCTCTGCTGATCCTGCCTTCGGCTGCCATCAATTCGCGCTCGCTGAATGTGACCTGCACCACTTCGAGGACAAGATCGTCACGCTGTCCCAGAGGGGTCATGTCTTCGACGTCGCCATACTCGGTAGACGGCGGCAGTGCCGACAACGCCGCTGTGTGCTGCTCGATGTCGTCGGTGAAGCCAACCATGATCGTGCCGCCGTTGTCGCGGTCGAGCCAATAGCCGCCATACGTGTCGAACTGGCTGCCGTATTGCCACACAGCTCCCTGGAGCCCCGATGGATAGTTCTGGGTCCTGCGCAGGGGACCTTGGACGCTCGCCGTGATCATCGCGACGTCATCACAGTCCTCAAGACCGGACCCGTCGATGCCCGTGGCATCCGGGCCGTCAGCGGATGTGGCAGCGGCCGCGCCATCGGTGCTGGCTGTGCCGCTCGTCGCCGCCTCGGTCCGTACCGAGGAGAGGTCGTCGCCGATTCCGCCGTCCCGCGAACCCCCGCCGCATCCTGCCAGGACGGCCGCCAACAGCCCGGCAGCCAGTAGTCGACGCGTATTCGGAACCCGACCATCCGTCCGACGCACCATGCCCACTCACCGTACGGCAGCCAGCGACCAGCGGGAACGCGGTTCAACGTCGGAAGGGGCTGCTCCAGTTTGCACCTTCGAGGTGATGCTATGATGTCATCGTGAGAACGGTCATCACGCTGCCAGATCATCTTCACGCCGAGGCAAAACGGCGCGCGGCAGATCAGGGAATCAGCTTCGCGGAATTTGCGCGACGGCTCTTCGACAGAGAACTCGGCGCGGCAGAGCCTCAGGGCGATCTGGAAGCCATCCGCGCGATGGTGCATGGCGAGCCGTTCGACATGGCCGCGGACGCCCAGGCCATCGTGGCTGAGGCTGCGGCGGCGCAGCACATACAGCACATCGACTGATCGCCGGATCTGACAGATGGAACTCAGCTTCGTGGACACCTCCGCGTGGGTGTCGATGGCTGACAGCGCGGAAGCAACCCACGCGCGGGTGGCGGCGGCACTTGGGGACAGACGAGGTCGGCTGCTGACGACCGATCACGTGCTGCAGGAGACGTGGATGGTGATGAGGCATCGCCATGACCGGTTCGCCGCGGAGACGCTGGTGAACGCGATCCGCAGGGGTATCGCCCGCGTCGAGGTCTCCTTGCTGGGCGATCTGGAAGTTGCGGCGGAGATCGGCGCAACCTTCAGCGATCAGGACTTCTCGCTCTCAGACCGGACAAGCTGGGCGGTCATGGAGCGGCTGGGCATCACCGAGGCGATCTCACTCGACCGAGATTTCCGGGTCTACCGGTACGGCCCCGGACGACGCAAAGCCCTCCGAATCGCGCCCTGACGACGTTGCCGGCCCGCCGCCGGTACGCGCCAGCGACCTCAGGCGGTGCTGGGAACGCGGAATACCTTCATGACCTCGTCGCCGAGATGGTTGATGACCTTTACGGCGATGTGGCCGGTCTCGGGCGCAGGGAATGGACGTGAGAGGTCGCTGTGCAGTGAAGCCCAGGCGTCCTCGTCGATTTCGGCCTTCAGGGTGGTTTTGAGCGACTTGTAGGGATCGTTGGCGCCGAGGAAGTAGGCATGGCGCACGAAGAAGCTCTCGTGGTCGTAGTCGGTGTCGACGAACCAGCAGGCGATCGAGTCAGGTTCGTCGCTCCGCACATCGCCGGTCGTCGGGTCGAACACGTCGATCCCTCTCAGCTTGACGCAGAACTGTTCGGTGCCGTCATCAGCCGGATGCGCCGTAACTAGTTCGATGTCCGGTTCGCCGAAGATCACGAACAGGTTGCCGCTGCTGGTGGTCTTGAGCTCGGTCGCCATGTGCAGGTCGGCGTTCATCCGGGCTTGCAACACCTGCAACGGCCCTGACTTGGTGAACTCCGACGCGTGCGCGTCATAGTTGAAAGCGCAGGCGATGAGCACATCGAAGCCAGCCTCTGCGGCCTCGCGGGATGCCGCCACAAGTTCCGACCGGTTGACGGTGCCGAACTCGGGACCAACAAAGATCGCTGCTCTTCGTGTCGCGGCTGGTGCAGCGGTCTCGTCGTCTGAGGGTGGTGCGGCCTCATCCGATTCTCCGGACGAAGCAGCCGACGCTTCGATGTAGGCGCCCTCCGCACAGACGTAGTCGCCGGGCCAGGGCTGGAGCGAGATGAAGTTGATGCGGTCTGCCTTGTGCGCCTGTTGCACGCCCGCGGTTCGCAAGTTGTCGAGAATGATCGAGACGAAGTCCTGCGGCTTCTCGCCGTCGCATCGTGCCTCGGTGACGGGATCGATCAAATTGTCGTCGGCGTCGAGACCCAAGTAGCGATGGGGCGAGATGCTCTCGACGGTGAACGGCCCCGCGACGCGCACCTTCGAGTTGTCCTCGTAGGGCTTGTCGTAGAGGAACTCGAAGTCGGCCTTCGCAGCGATGGACTCGTCGATTGCCCGCTGCCGCTCAAGGCGGGCCTGCCAGAACCGTTCGTGCGGTTCAGCGGCGGCTGCCGGCCAATCGCCGGGCCGCTCGCGAGGCACTTCCCATTCGAGCAGGCCACTCGCAGGTGCTTCCTCGCCCGACGGCAGCGCGACGGCGGCATCGGGAGGCAGCCCGAAGTCGACCCGCTGGTCTTTCCGGCCGCCGATCTTCACCTCGAACGTCGACGGTGGGTCGGCGCGCAGCGTCGAATTGAGATCCGCAAGCGCAGTCTCAACCACCGGCTGGCGCTGCTCGTAGATGACATCGATCTCAGCGTTGTTCGCGATTGACCGCAGGGTGATGTGCGGGACGTGCTCGTAGACGAAACCTTGCTTCACGTCGCCGTATGTCGTGGCGTCAGACGGTTCCGCATGGCTGAGATCGGCTTCCTTCTGTAGCCCTTCGGGACTGTCACACAGCAAGTAGTACGGATAGCGAGCCCCCATGAGCCGTGCTCTTGCCAAGGCCAGCGCAACCCGCGAAGTATCGATCGTGATCCATCGGCGACCCCACTGTTCTGCCACGTACGCAGTCGTTCCCGCCCCACAAGTCGGATCGAGCACTAAGTCTCCGGGATCGGTGGTCATCAGCAAGCACCGTTCAATAACACGCGGTGCCGTTTGTACGACATAGACTCGTTTCTCCCCGAAGCCGCTTTGACGTGTGTCATCCCATATATCGTTAAAGTCCTGCAGAGGCCAATCCAAAAAGGGCCGGACGAAGCCAAGTGTCTTTCCCGAATACGTCAGTCTATTGCACTTCTTCAAGCGGTCCATGCCTGTCTTATTTGTTTTCCAGCCTCCACTTCCGGGCCGGAACAAATTACGACAGTATTCGTATTCGAATACTGTCGTCGCGCTCGCAGATTGAGATGTAAGCGGATTCATTCTGGAAATGCGATGAGGCGCATCTCCGGCAGGAATGAACTCACCCGCCGCGTCCCAATCGTAACGATAGTTGTTGTCATCGCTCACGATCCTCTGGAACTTTATTTCTCGACTCTTTGTTTGCGCCCTATTGCGCGCATACCACAAGATGACGTCATAGGTATTATCCAATAGCGATGCCGCCTTCCCAGTTGTTTTTCGGAAGACAATGCTCGCAATAACATTGTCAGCGCCAAATACTTCATCCATCAACGAGCGCACACGATGAACGTTCTCGTCGCCTATCTGCACAAAGATGGAACCGCTCTCCGTCAGGAGATCTCGTGCGACTGTGAGGCGGTCTCGGAGGTAGGTGAGGTAGGAGTGGATGCCGTCGCGCCAAGTGTCTCTGAATGCCCGCACTTGCTCGGGTTCGCGGGTGATGTGGTCGGCTTTGCCGTCTCGTACGTCGCGACTCGTAGTGGACCACTGGAAGTTTGAGTTGAACTTGATGCCGTAGGGCGGATCGACATAGATGCACTGCACTTGGCCACGCAATCCCTCGCGCTCGGCGAGGCTGGCCATCACCTGCAAGCCGTCACCCAGGATCATCCGGTTCGACCAGTTCATCTGGTGCTGATAGAACTCGGTTCTGGCATCGGCACTTGGAAGCCCGTTAAAGTCGGAGAACAACTCAACCTGGAAGCCCGCCTCGGATGCCGCTTGCTCAATACTGCGGTGATGGCTCAAACGCCGCAAGTCTTCGATGAGCGCCTTGGGCTGGATCTTCTCTTGGATGTACAGCGGCGGTGCCTGAACCACTAAGTCAGACCAGTCCGCCACGTCTTTGCCTCGCCACACGAGCTGGGGGTCGAGATCGCGATTGAGCCGCTCGTAGGCGACTCGTATCGCCGCCACCGCTTCTTCTGAAGATTGCGTCTGATACTCAGCCGTGGGAATGTTCAGCCTGGCTGACTCATCGTGCGTGAGGTTGTCTACCCGCTTCTGTTTTGCGCCTCGCTTGGCCATCGGTCACTCCTCGCCGTACTCGGTGAGAACCTTTTGGACAACATTGAGGAGCTGCGGCACCGACATCGTTACTGCGTTCCACACCGCCTCTTCATTGACGTCGTCATACTTGTGTACGAGTCGATTCCTCATTCCACGGACATCGCTCCAGGGTATGTCTCCTAAGTGATCGCGTACTTGGTCGGGCAGCCGCCCAGCGGCTTCCCAAATGATCGTGATTTGCCGAATGACTCCGTCTTGGCGTAGTTCGTCGGCCCTGAACTCATCCTCCGTCATGCCGGCTACGTATCGCTGTATTTTTTGGCAGGCTTCGCTCATATGACGAAGAGAAGGCAGCCATTCATCAGGCTGCACACATCTAAACATCGATTGCGTCCCTCTCGGCGTTTGGCCGGACATGGTCGCGCAGATCTTTGCCTACCGCGATGTCAACAGTGCGCCCGAGGAATTCTTCCAAGAAAGGGCCCTCGCCGAAATTGCCCCAGCTCTCTGGCTCGGTGTGGTATTCGACAATCAGGTCGATGTCGCTCGTGAGCTGGGCTTCGTCTCGGGCGAACGATCCGAACAGCTTGAGGCTGGCGATGCCGAATTCTCGCTGCAGGCGCGGTTTGAGTTCTCGCAGTACGGCCAAGACCGCTTCTCGACTGCTGAGAGCTGACCCACCCGTACGAAACGCATGCGCCTCCCGGCGAGCCTGAGTGATGGCTGTCTGGAGTTCTTCGGCAAAAACCCAGCTGTTGCAGAATTCAACGAACTGCCAGTAGCCGAACGTGCCGAGGCGATTGACGCCGGGTACCCAGTAGTTGCGCATCGTGGCGGCTTTGTCCTTGGCGTCCTCGCCGCGGAAGCCCTTGACCTCCACCACCAGATGCAGTGGTTCGCCTTCACCATCGCCCTCGTCGCCCACCCGCAGAATGAAGTCAGGCACGTAGATGCGGTTCTGGCCGCCCGTCCGGTACGGCACCTCGAAGCCCATACCGGCATTCTTGACGTATGCCAGCACATCGGGATTGGCCTCGACCACGCCGCAGAATTCCGCTTCCCAGTTGCTGTCGCACACGGCCCAGTTGACATGGCAGCGGTCTGCGCGGGTGCGCCACTTCAGCTGCTTGGAGGTGGTGAAGCTGACATCACGGGTGGTTCCGACAGGTGAGAACGAGTCCAGCACCGCAGTAATGTTGCCGCCAACAGCGCGCTCGGCTTCGACGATGGCCGTGGTGATCCGCTCGCACGCTTGGTCTGCGAGCGTGAGGTAGAGCAGATGGCCGAGCGACGTGCCGCCCTCGCACACAAAGTGCTCGTCGATCCAGCGCTCGGTGATGCGCTTGAGCTGCCCGAAGAGATGCAGCCGGGGCTGGCCGTCGTGGTCGCACCACTTCGTGTGAAGCAGGTACCGAGTGAGGTAGTAGACAACCGTGGAGCGACGCGTGCCGCCGATGTCGGCGAGGTCGAGGTTGACGCCCTCGCCGATGATCCCTTCGTTGCGCGTGCGAGTCGGACCGACAAGTTCGGGTGTCAGCCGAAGCGTTGAATCGTCGGTGAACTTCGCGTCCAGCCGATCTTCTGGCAGCTCGATCCGGTAGCCAGCGACCCGCGGAAAACGGATCTCGTAAGCGTCTCGCTCTGGGCTGCGGGCGTGTACTTGAACCGTCGATTTGGGCGGCTTGGGCTTCACGACGACAGGCTCGGCAGTGAAGTCGAACGGCACGCCGAAGACGTCTGCGTATTCGGTCTCGAATAGCCCGTTTTCGTTGAGGTCATACGACTGGCGGCGCAGGGCACGGCCCACCACCTGCTCGCACAGGAGCTGCGTACCGAATGCCCTCACGCCCAAGACGTGCGTGACGGTGTTGGCGTCCCAGCCTTCGGTCAGCATTGCGACGGACACCACGCACCTGGTGTCGCCTCCGAGTCGGTTCGGCTTCCCCACCGTGTTCATCACCTCGCGCAGCAGATCCTGATCGCTGAGGTTCTGAGCCTCCTGGCTCGCGCCGCCCCGCTTGATGATCTCCCGCCGGAAGCGCTCGATCTCGTCCGACGCCGCCTCCCGAAAGTTCGGGTCGAGGGCATCGCCAGATTCGAGCTGCCGACTGTCGATGAGCAACGTTCGGGGCCGAGCCAGCGCATTGCCTTGAGCGTCAAAATTGCGGAAGAGGTTCAGCCGACCGTTGCGGAATGAACCCGTGCCGTCCGGTAACTCGCGGCGGTAGCCGGAGATGTAGTCGTAGACGACCTTCGAGGTGGCCGTGTTGTTGCACACCACGATGAAGCACGGCGGGACCTCGATGTCTGCCTGCGCTTCCCACTGCTTGAACACCTGCTCGTAGTGTCCGTACAGCGCCTCCAGAGCAGATTTCAGTTCGACTGGCAACGCCGCCTCGGGATCGAGCTTCCCGACTGCTTTCAAGCCCTTCTTGGGCATCTTCTTGCCGATGTGCTTCCACAGTTCGCGATAGGTGGGCATCACGTTGCCGGGGATGTTGTCGGCCACAGGCACTCTCGGCAGCTTGACGATGCCGCACTCGATGGCGTCCATCAGCGAGAAGTCGCTGGCCACCCAGCCGAACAGGGTGCCTTCGGCATAGCCCGAACCGCTGAGGAAGAACGGCGTCGCTGACAAGTCGATGACGGGCTTCAGCCCCAGCCTGCGTTGCACCGCCTCGATGCCGGTCATCCAGACGCGAGCAGCTTCGGCGTTGTCTTCGGCTTCCTTGCGGGAGTCGCCGGTCAAGTCGGGTTCATCTGAATCGTCAGCCGATCCGGGCTTCTCCCGGTAGCAGTGATGTGCTTCATCGTTCAGCACCATCACACCCTTGGTACCCATCAACTCGGGCATCACTCGCTGGAGCATCTGACCTTCGGTCTCGCGTGTGTCGATCTCAGGTCCATGACCTTGCAGCAAGGCGCGGCTGCCCTTCGCGAGACTCATCGTCTCGCGCCGCATGAACGCGTGATAGTTCGTGATGACGATTCTCGCCTTGCCCAGCTCGCTCGCCATGTCCGCCGGGACAAGATCACGGCTGCGGTAGTAGCTGTCTGGATCATTGGGCTGAAGCACGCGCAGCCGGTCCCGGATGGGAATGCCGGGGGTGACCACGAGGAAGCCGCGGGTGAATCTCTGCCTTTGGGGATGCCGCACTGCATTAATGGTCTGCCAAGCGATGAGCATCGCCATCACTGTCGTCTTGCCCGAACCCGTCGCCATCTTCAGCGCTAGTCGAGCGACGCCCGGATTGGCCTGTTCGCTGGCGGCAGCGATCCGGTCACCTAGGCGGCGTCCGACGGCCGTGTTCGGAGCGACCTCGGTGAGCCAAATGACTGTTTCGACTGCCTCGACCTGGCAGAAGAACGGCCGGATGCCTGGGAAGTCGAAGTGCCGCCAGTGCTTGAGCAGCCGTGCCGTCTCCGCGGTGACGTGCCAGCGTCGCTCGTCAGGTTCTGATCGCCACTTGGCGACCTCCCCGCGGATCGTGTTGATGAGTTCAGACAGGTCGTACTGCTGGCTGTCGTCAGCCAGAGACTTCGCCTGCTCGTCGAATACCAAGGCCTGCTGCTTCGACGTGTCCGCCTTCGCGCCCTTCTTGCCGTGCTTGCGCGGGGCCGGTATCGGGGAGATAAACGAGGCCGGCCGACGACCTTCCGCCACAACGCCAGTGGGCTGGCGATCGTCGTCGAGCTCCCAGTGGCGCGCGGGTGCCTCGTACGGCGAGTTGAGGATCGGCTGCTCGTAGAAGTCCGGCATGTCGCAGCCACGCTACGCGTCCATCGCTCGGCCCTGCGCGTTCCTCGCGACCGGCAGCCCGTCCGGCTTAAGCCGACTGGTCTCTGCGCAATGCAGCAAGGGCCCGAGTGGCGGCGTTGACGCCGCACAGGCCGTGCGCCCCCGCCCCGGGTGGGGTGGATGCTGAGCACAGGTAGGTCCCTCGTACACCGGTGAAGTAGGGATCCCGAGCGACGCGGGGTCTGAACAGCAGCTGCAGGGGCGACGACGCACCGTTCAGGATGTCGCCGCCGATGTAGTTCGGGTTGTACACCGACATTTCGGTCGTCGAACGCACCGCGGTTCCCACGACTTGCTCCCGAAAGCCGGGGGCAAACCGTTCGATCTGGGCGATGATTTGCTCGCTGGCGTCGCCCGCGTAGTCGTGGGGAACGTGGGCGTAGGTCCACAGCGGGTGAATGTTCCCGACCGAACGGCCAGGATCGGCGCGGTACTGCTGACCGACCAGGACGAACGGTCTGTGGGGCATGCGGCCACGATGGGTCGCCAGCTCGTTGGCGATCACCTCGGCCGAGCCTCCGCCGAGGTGCACCGTGCCAGCGTCAACCGCAGCCTTCGCCCGCCACGGCACATCACCCTCGATGGCGAAATCGACCTTGAACGCCCCTGGGCCGTGACGGAACCGGCGGTATGCGCGAGCGACTCGACGCGGCAAGCGGTCGCCCAAGATGTCGGCTGCGCTCGACGGTGACACGTCGAGCAGCAGCAGGTCGGTCGGCGGCAGCTCGGTCACCGAACGGACGCGGACACCGGTCTCGATCCGCCCGCCGTGCGCCGTCAAGTCTGCAGCAAGTGCGTCGGCGATTGCCTGTGACCCGCCTTCGGCGACGACCCATCCATGGGAGTGACCTGCAGCCAGGATCATGAGGCCGACCGCACTGGTCATCGGGCGATCCAGCCGCCAGAACGCGTGCGCCGCAACCCCTGCCCAGAGGGCACGCGCGGGTTCTTCACGCCACAACCGGCCCAAGACGGTGGCAGGAGTCATCGCCGCCACGCCGAACCGCGCCGTCAGCACCGGATGGCGGGGCACCCGCAGCAGCGGCTGAGTGATGTCGGTGAACAGACTGTCCAGGTCGGTTGTCAACGCGTTGAAGAGCTGCCGCCAGCGCGCCCCGTCGCGGCCGAGCCCGTCCGCCGTGTCGTCGATAGATCGGTACAGAACGCCAGCCGAGCCGTCGTCGAGAGGATGGGCACAATCGACGATGGGCGCTCGCCAGCGCAGACCGAGCAGGCCGAGGTCGAGCTCACGCAGGAATGGCGATGCGGCAGCAACCGGGTGGACGGCGGAACACTGGTCGTGCACCAGTCCCGGCACGATCATCTCCGCGCTTCGGGTGCCCCCACCGATCTCGGGAGCCGCCTCGAGTACCGAGACCTCGACGCCGGCTCTGGCCAAGTGCACCGCAGCAGCGAGCCCGTTGGGGCCGCTGCCGACGACGATGGCCGAAGTCACCGCATCATCCGCTGTCTGCGGCGCTCCGTCGCGGAATGAGCCAGGTCCCATCGTGGGCGATGGACGGCACCTTGCGCGCATTGCCGGGATGAGGCACACCCTGGGGCTCATAGCCCTCCTGGCGCCACGTCACCGTGTGGGGGATCGGACCGTCCGGCAGCCACGGCTGGGTGTTGTAGGCGTCGTCGTGACGGTAGAAGCCCTTCTCCACGGTGCCCAGTGCCGCGTCGATCACGCGGTACTGCACGATGTTGGTGAACGCCGGCCGCGACTCGGTGAACACAGCGATGACGTCTCCGGGCTCGTACTCGCAGCGCTCCTGCCAGGCGGCGATGAGCCGCTCGTCGAGGCAGTGCCCGTCGCCGAAGTTCCAGCCCGTCAGCACGTTGCTGAGGAACTCGCCCTCCCGCTGGATCCGCTTGTCGAGATCGTCGACGTGGCACATCAAACCTGAGATGTGCATCCGGCCCATGGGATGCATCATCCGGAACGCAACAGCCTTCTGGATGAAGATCTCGGAGATCTCGGGGCCGAACAGGGGCTCGAGCTGGTCGATCTGGTTGTCCGCGGACTTCACGATCTTGTCGTTGATCCGGTCTTCGATCTCCTTGTTACGCAAGGAGAACGTGGCTGCCGACCAGTTGCCCGCGTACTGCTTCATCCCCACGAGGAACGACACGTACTGGGGCCGCAGCGCACCGAGCACGATGGGGAACAGCGCAGCAACCAGCACCGTGACCAGCAACAGCGGCTCCATGTCCCACACGGCGTAGCCGTCACCCGCATGAAAATTCGCGAACAGGAACGCAACGCAGAAGATGAAGAACACGTTCCACTCGAGCGGAACCGCCAACGGGAACGTCGAGATGATGAACGTGTGCAGCATCCAGATGGACACAATCGCTATCCACGTCGCCCACCCCCACGGGGAGAACAACAGCACCAGCGGCATGATCAGCTCGCAGGTGGTGCCGCCGATGTGTGCCAGCAGGTGCGTCGTTCTCGACGGTCTGATGTCGTTCGGGTAGTCCTTGACGGTCGCCTTGCGGAACCTGTCCCACACGACCCAGGGAGTGTTCTGCACCATGATCGACACCGTCGAGGAAAAGCCGTGCTGCATCTTGGAGAACCCGGCGCCCATCCAGATGATGACGATGAAGACTTTCGCCGCGATGACCATGTCGACGAAGTTGGAGAACAGCGCGAAGCACAGCAGCGTGGGCACATACTGCTCAGCTCGCGACGACAGGAAGATGATCTTGTCGCGCAGGCCCATCAACAAGATCAGGCCGCAGTAGATCAGCACCGCCCACTGCGGCAGTATCCCGGCGCTGCCCTCGGGCAGCCCGTCAACGTGCTGAGGCGACAGCACCAGCAGCAGAATCAGGCTGGCCAGGATCAGCTTGTACAGGCCGGTATCCCAGGGCGTGCGTCGATTGCCCTTGGTGAGCGGCACGCGCTTGGGATATGGCGGGACGCGCAGCGTGTCGTTTTGCCACCAATAGAGGATTCCGCCGATGGGCGGATCGAAGTGGAACGCGAGCGGGCCGCAGGTGGCCGCCAGTCCCGTGATCTCGAGCAGGATCGTCCAGATCATCAGCTTCTGGTAGAGGATCGGCTCGTCCCACCAGCCGCCGATGTCGTTGAACTCGAGGCCCGCAGTGAAGGCGCCGGCGACGATGAGCCCGAACAGTGCGTACAGGAAGATCTTCCACGCGTAGAACGTGCCGGTCTGCTTCGGCGTCCCGAAGCCATGTTCCACCCAGTGGAGCTGGAGCAGCTTCATCCGTTCGAAGAACGGGATCTTCGCGAATTCGTCCAGATCCACGTCGGGCAGCTCTGCTGTTCGATACCCCATGGTGGTTACCTCTTTCGACGGACCATCGCCGCGTGTCGTCGTTGTCGTTCGCGTTCGAAATAGAAGTCGTCTTCGGCGGCGGTACGGGTCGAGGCAAGCTTGCCGGACAGCCGTTTCAGCTCGCGCTCGCGCACCCGCAGGCGCCTCCAAGCTTTCCTCTTGTTCTTGCGCCGCAATCGCTCGATGTGGTCTTCCTCGGTCTCAGACGTGCCCGTCAGGTACGTCTCTTCGATCTCGTCGAGGCGGCCGAGAGCATCGGCAGCCGGCAGTTCCAGCAGGATCTGGCCGCGGGCCATCAGGTACATCCGATCAGACACAGCCAGCGCCTTGCGGGCATGCTGCTCGACGATCAACGCGCCGGTGCCCGTAGTGTCGGCGACTTTGCGGACCGCTCCCAGCAGCCGATCGACGATGATCGGCGCCAGCCCGAGCGACAGCTCGTCGGCAAGCAGAATCGACGGTTGACGGCTGAGCGCCCGTGCCAGCGCAAGCATCTGCTGCTCGCCGCCCGAGAGCATGCCGCCGCGCACGCCCAGTCGAGGCTCGAGCTCGGGGAACAGTTCCAGCGCTGCTTCCACCGAACCGCCGCCCACTCGCAGATTGTCCCGAGTCGACAGCTTGGTGAACACCAAGCGCTCCTCAGTCACCAGCCCGATTCCCCCTCGCCGGATGCGCTGGTACATGGGCGTGAAGGTAGGCGTGTTGCCGAACATCACAATTCCGTCGACGGGTGTCAGCTCACCGGCGATGGTCAGCAGCGTGGTGGTCTTTCCGGCGCCATTCGGCCCAAGCAGGCAGACCACCTCGCCCTGGTGGACCTTCAGGTTCACTCCTTGGACGACCGCCCGGTTGAGGTACCCGCACTTGAGGCTTCGCGTTTGCAGCAGCGGCCTCATGCGCCACCTCCCACAGCTTGCGTCGTACGCGGCTCGGGTTCGCTGTCGTGCTCGTCGGCCTCGGTTCCCAGATATGCGGCCACGACGGCTGGGTCAAGACGAATTGCCTCAGGGCTCCCGACTGCGATCTTGTTGCCGAAGTCAAGCACCACCACCTCGTCGCACACCTCGTTGACGAAGTTCATGTCGTGCTCGACAACCAGCACTGCCATGCCCCAGTCCTGGGCCAGACGGCGAACCACCACGGCCAGCTCTTCGCTCTCGGCGGTGCTCAGGCCAGCGGCCGGCTCATCGAGCAACAGCACGCTCGGGTGCATCGCAACCGCCCGGGCAATCGCGAGCAGCCGGTGCTTTCCGTATGAGAGATCCTTCACGTCGCGGTGCAAGTCGCCGTCGAGCTGGAACTCGATGATCGCCCGCACGACCTCAGGCGGAAACGGAGGGCTCGCCGGCGCTACCAGATCGCGCAAGTACGACCGCATGTCTTGAGGGTCCGCGGCAACGCTGATGTTCTCGAACACCGTCGCATCTTCGAACAGCTCGAGCGTCTGGAACGAACGAGCAATGCCGAGGCGGGCACGTTTGGAGGGCGACACACGCGAGATGTCCTCGCCGTCCAGCGCCACTCGACCTTCCGCCGGTGCGAAGCCGCACACGGCGTCAATCAGCGACGTCTTGCCGGCGCCGTTCGGGCCGATCAGCCCCGTGATGGTGCCCGGAGTGAGGTTGAAGCTGACATCATTGACCGCTACGACGGCCCCGTAGCGCACCGTCATGTTCTCGATGCTCAGTACGCGAGCCGGAACCCTTGACTGTTCGCTCTCAGAGGCGCTCGGATCGGAGACGTCTTCCAGCTCGACGAAATATGAGCGGCCCCACTTGCGGGCTCGTTTCACCAGCCGGAAAATCTTCACCCACTCGGCGGCGACACCGTCCTTGTACCCGAGGACCATGAGCAAAATGGCGATGCCGCTGATGAGCTGGGTCCAGCGGCCCACCCCATCCCACGTCGATTCGAGCACTTCCTGGCTGAAGGCTGCGGTCGCCATGGTGGCGCCCACGAACGCACCGAGCAGATGTCCGACGCCGCCCACGATTGCCAGGCCCACAAACAGAATCGAGGTGAGGTTGGTGAACGACGTGTAGCTGATCGAAGTCAGCCGGAACGCCAGCACTATCCCGCCCAGCGCCGCAATTGCCGAGCTCAGCGAGAAGGCGAACAGCTTCGCCTTGGGCACGTCGATGCCGAGCGCCGTAGCGGCCCGCTCGTTGGTTCGAATGGCGAGCAGGCGCCGCCCGCTGCGCCCACGACGGACGTTCGACACCACCCACACCGCCAGCAGCGCCATTGCCAGCACGAAGAGGCCGTATCGCTCCGGGTAACGAATGGAGCCGATGTCGAGGCCGAACAGGTCAGGACTGCCGACCTGAGTGCCTTGCACGCCGCCGGTGTATTCGCGGTTGCGGAACAGCATCAGCTCGATGGTGGTGCCGAGTCCCAACGTGACAATTGCCAGGTTGATGCCGCGGGTTCGTGCAGCCGGCAAGGCGAAGATGAATCCCAGCGGCACGGAGGCCAGCACGCCGGCGACCAGCGCCAACAGGAACGGGATGTCGAACACCGCAACGAGGCGACCTGACACGTACGCGCCGAACCCCGCGATGGTGTACTGCGCCAACGACAACTGGCCCGCGTAGCCAGTCAGCACGACGATGGACAGCAGGACGATCGAAACGCCCATGGTGACGGTCAGGGCGTCGATCCACTTGGCCTGCTTGGTGAGCATCAGGAACGCCACCGTGCCGATGCCGAAGATCGTCCAGTCCCATGACATGCGTCCGTTGCCGATCATCGGCAACTCGCGCAAGAAGTAGTCCCGAAGCGGCAGCGACCGGCCCTTGAACACCAGCACAGCCACAATCACCAGGAAGGGCAGCGACTGCCCCAGCCCTTGCTGGTCGACGAAGCGGCCCACAAGTGTCTGACCGATGCCCAACGCCAGGCCGGCGGCGGTGGCGATGGGGAACGACCGGAAGTCCCCGACCAGCGCCGCGGCCAAGGCTGCGAGCACCAGCGATGTCATGGCCGTGACCTGCAACGTGATGATCGGCACCACCAAGATGCCCGCAACAGCAGCGATAGCCGAGCCCAGCGCCCAGTTCTGGATGGCGATCGTATTCGGCGACAAGCCGATGGCCGATGCGGCTCGCTCGCTCTCGGACACTGCCTC
>JGI24794J26673_10000413_pt1 | contig 30704 bp, 33 predicted proteins | sample MesohylPK_FD_26673 | JGI IMG/M metagenome (IMG submission 26673) | reverse complement strand
TCGCCGACAACCCCCGCCGGACCTACACGACCCAGTGGCGGATCTTCACCGGCTGGTGCGACGAGGTGGGGCTGGTCTCTCTGCCCGCCGAGCCCCTCACCGTGGCGCGCTACCTGGCCGCCCGGGCGGGCTCCGGCGCATCCATCGCCACCCTGCGTCTGGCCACCAGCGCCATATCGAAGGCCCACGAGTGGGCGAAGCTGGAATCGCCCTGCCGGGACCCGGGCGTGCGCGCCTCCCTGAAGGGATGGGGACGGAGACTCGCCAAACCCCAGCGTCAGTCCGGCGCCCTCACCGCCGACGTGCTGGCCGTCATCCGGCTCACCGCCGTCCAGCCGCGCCGGCGCGGCCGCGGGTTCGAGACGCCCAAGCAGGCCGCGGATCGCGGGAAGTTCGACCTCGCCCTGGTGGCCGTGCTGTCTGACGCGGGATTGCGGCGCTCCGAGGCTTCGTCTCTCACCTGGGGCGACGTGCAGCGCTGGGAGGACGGCTCCGGCCGCATCACGGTGATCCGCTCCAAGACCGACGCTGAGGCCCAGGGCGCGGTGGTGGCCATCACGCCCATAGCAATGAAAGCCCTAGAAGCCATCAGGCCAGCGGGGGTCGGCGGCGAGGTGAAGGTGTTCGGGCTGTCGGAGTCCCAGATCGCCCGGCGGGTGAAGGCCATCGCCCGGGCCGCTGGGTTGGAGAACTGGGAGTTCTTCAGCGGACACAGCGGGCGCGTCGGCATGGCAAGGCGCATGGCCCAGAACGGCGCCCCCACCCACGAGATCGAGCGCCAGGGCCGCTGGAAACAAGGCGGCGGTATGGTCGGCCGCTACACCCGCGGCGAGTCCGCAGGGTCGGCGCTGCGGTACTTGTAAAATGCTCATTGCAGTAAACTAATGGAAAGGAACCAGCCCGATCCTTGATCCATGCCAATGCAAACGTCCAATCTCTTATCCGAGCTCTATGGCTGTATTAGGTCCTTTGTCAATAAGACGAAGGCACGGTTGTTGAGAAGAAATTGCCTTATGCAGGACATCAACGTCGATCCAGTCCCACCGCTCGCGTTGTACGTCGTATGGCATCCCGACTTCACCCAGGGTGATAACGTCGGCAATATGCTACTCGATCACTTCGGCTCTCACCGCTTTAGGTACGTGTCTGGTGGTGACAGTTTGCGGGTCATGTTCCGCAATGCTGCTGGGCCCGGGTCTCAGGAACCTTTGCCAATAGACTGGGTCGGGTCCGGCACTACCGCGGTGGTCGTGCTCCTCGACAACACGTTGGTCGGGGACCCGGCATGGTCTCAGTATGTACGCGATCTCACGGAACAAGCTGGGCGAACTGCCTTCGGCACCCGCGTTATCCCGGTGGCCATGGAAGATGGTGTCCTTGATATCGGGCTTGTGGAGCAGGCACTACGCTGGCATGATTGGGCCGGGCCCGATGACGAGAAAGGTCCACAGTTGGTCAGGGAGCTTACGGACACGTTCATCAGGATGCTGAGACATCACTTGGCCCAACTGCGCCATCCCAGAGTTGATCAGCATGCCCTTGATGATTACCTGACGAACGTACGGGTCTTCCTAAATCATTCCAAACACGGTGGTCGAGGAGAAGTAGTGGCCGGTGCGTTATGGACATGGCTGAACGACAACTCTAACTTGGCTCCTTTTTTGGACATCCACAACATACCGGCAGGGGCTCCTTTCGACTTGGTGCTTGATCACGAAGTGAGCCGCAGCATCATGCTGGCAATTTATACCGATTCCTATTCTTCGAGCGAGTGGTGCCGTCGCGAGGTCATCATAGCTAAACGCCGGCACGTTCCCATGCTGGTGGTGGATTGCCTTCAAGACACCGATCCATCCTCATTCCCATACCTGGGGAACGTGCCCTGGGTTCGGATGAATCCTCAAACCGTGGACCGGCTTGATTATGTCGCCGGACACCTGCTAGATGAGGTGTTCAAGGACTATCTTTGGCAATGTCGAGTGGAAAGCTTCCGTAATGCCTTCCCGCAGACTACGTTTTTCGCTCGTGCGCCGGAGCTAATTTCCCTGACCTCCATATCACCAGCGTCTTCCGGAACAAGGCGCGATATCGTATATCCTGGGCCTCCAATAAGCGCACATGAAAAGCAGTTGTTCGCCGACGTCTCTCCGGATATCCACGTATACAGCCTGACAGAATGGCTGGCGGGGGTGAAGAAATGACTACTCAGGAAAACCGCAAACCCAAGACTATTGGCATCTCCATTTCCGACAGCTCCGACATGAAGGCGCTAGGGTTGGGCAATGGCCATTTGCGAGACGCGATGACGGAGGTGGCCACCTATCTGCTGGCATCTGGCGACGATCTGGCCTACGGAGGCGACTTGCGCGAAAACGGCTTTACTTGGACACTGTTTGAGCTGGCTAGTCGGTACACTAAGCCCAGCGTGTTCATCTCCCATAGTCACGACGACCGAGAGTTGGCGGACGACTTAGTCGAGCAGCTGCGGAGGGTTGCCAACTACTTCGCATGGCCTGTCCATATCCGGATGACCAACGATAATTTGGACTTACTGGCCGGAGAGGTTGACAACGTGGCAGATCTCAAATTCCTCGACATGGAAGGCGACCTCATGACGATGGAACGCCGAAGGGAGATTCCAACCAGCGAGCCAGATGAGGCAACATGGGCAGAAGGTCTGACCGCCATGAGGAGGACTATGCAAGACGCGATAGATGCCCGCATCCTCCTGGGTGGCCGGATTGAGAATTACAAAGGGCGGATGCCCGGAGTTGCGGAAGAGGCGTTGCTGTCCCTGCAGTCGGGACAACCCGTGTTCTTGCTGGGCGGTTTCGGCGGCTGTACTCGAGACATCGCAGAGACCCTTGGGCTCGCCGACACTTTAGCGGGCTCGCGTCCACGGTGGCAAGGACTTCCGGAGTTTGACGATTATGGTCCGGAAAGCTTGAATAACCGCCTATCGGCAGAAGAGAACCGGATACTAGCCCAGACGCCATACATTGACCAATGGCTCCCTATGTTACTACGCGGTCTTCGTCGTCTGTGACGCTACAGAGTTCACGTTGGCGGTCACTGGGTAGGAAGATCCATGAGGCCATTATGGGTCACTCGTGACTTGAAGACTGGAGCTGAGTCGTGACAAGACGCCCCCGTTTTCCAACGGGAATTGCTGTAGTAGCCAGCTACGCCCGGAGCTGTAGCTTCCGCCAATCGGATGGTTCATACAACAAGCCCCAACCTTTCAGGGCCCCAAGCCATCTCGTGAGAGTCGTATAGTCTCGTTCCGAGAAATGCCGGCGCATATTTCTGACAGGTTCAGTTATCGTTTGGTCGCGCAATTCCGGAAGAACCGGTCCATTGCCCCCGAAGTACTTGAAGTCGCGCGATAGTAGAACTCGTTGGGTCCTATCAGTGTCGTGCTTGATGTGTTCCGGTTCTTCGGTTCCATCTCGTTTGCTGTGGTAAGAATGGGCCTGACTCCATTTCCCATCGGGCGTCGGCCGATGGTATATGTTGTCGCCACAAGCGAGCATCAAACTCCCGTTTATCCTTGGTTTTTTGCACTGGTAGCGAGGGTCACGCCAGTATTCGTCATACGTCAAAACTTCGTCGACTTCCATTACGAACACCAATCGGCGGCCGTTGGGAGCTGGAGCTTTACCTATGATTACGTTTCCCAATTTTGCGGCTTTCCGTATATCGGGCTTGCATGTTGCCAATGAACAGACGCCATGGAATGGGTTCGGAGCGAAGCCATCGTCATACTTGACGGTGTACATAAAGAAATCGGGTTGTGCTGTTGTCACCATCAGCACCTCCTGTAGGGGGTTTTCGGCCTAGGGGGTGATGGTTTGCCCGTGGGATCGTAGGAATTATCCAGTTGGCCGTTAATCGCCCGCACGATGTTCCCGCCGTTCCATCCGACGATTGCATGGTGAAATTTGTCTAATGCCGAGGGTATGGGGCACCCGGCATCGCCGTGCGCCCAAACGCCCACAATGCGTTTGCCCATCTTGGCCGCGGTTTCGATCTCCCAATTGACCCACTTGCTCGTTCGGGTGTCCCGTGTGATGTAGACAACCAAAGTCGAGGACGGTTCGATGTGGCGTTTGAGCAGGCGTTTGATGCTTCGCTCGCTACGCACGTTGTTGGGCTTGTCCGAGGTGATGGAATAGTTCCTCGGTTGCATTCCCTTTCTGCGTAGAAGGCCCATCAGGTCTCCCAATTTATGGTCGTTTTCGTGGATGTGACTAACGAAGATATTCTTTTCTTTGGGCGCCATGGCATGACCTCTGATTGACCGGTAACGTGAATCTATTTTACCCCGGCCTAGCCACCGGATGCGAAGTATCGCGGACTTTGTTCGACAATGAGCACCTGGCGAATGTGATCAGTATGAGTTTGTGGGTTGCCGGTTAATCATACCCTTGGCGTCCAGCTGGCCCTGTTGCCTCACCGGAGAATGTTACCGAAAACTCAGCACTTTGGATCGCCCGTTGACAGCGCCATTTCCGGCAGTCCACTGAGTTCGGGCGGCGGAGATTTGGACGTGGCGTAGACCAGCTTGTCTGCCATGATGCCTCGCCACTGCTGCACCCGTCGCTGCAACGTGCGCAGGTTGGCCCGGCTGAATCGGTCCGGGTGATCTGCCTGCAGCCGGCCCAGCAGCGCCATCGCACTGGCATCGGGGTCTTCCTGCAACCACTCCAATACGTCGCACCACACACCCTCGAAAGGGTCCTTCCGTGTTCGCCAGTGGCGCGGTGGTTTCACCCTGGGCTCCCGACCGGTCGGTTCCTGCTCCGCACGCCATCGATCGGGCAGCTTGGCGAGGAACCGTTCCAGGCTCTCACCCCGAGGAGTGGGCCTGAGTTCAGGGGACACGATAGCCGCCAACGACGATTGGGCTTCCCGGATGGTGCGCAACAATGCCACCGGATCCGAGGTGGCTCTGCGTTCGGCGAGGGCTGCTCTCGCCTCGGCGCCGACCGCCTCGTGTCGGATCACCCGGTCGCAGGGCGTGGCCGGCGGGCTGTAGCGTTTGATCACGGCCGACCCGTTGCGCGTCTTCTCCATCAGCTTGAATGATGGCTGGAAGTAGTTCACGTACAGCCACACGGCGCCGTGCATATGGGCTATGGTCTGTCCCGCCACCTGGCCCGAGTAACGCTCATGATCCAGGAAACGCGAGATCACCGCTCCGTTCTTTTGCTCCACCCACGCTTGATCGTTCTTGCGGTACGCCCGGGAACGGGTGAACTCGATGCCCCGGTCGGCGCAGTACCCGGTGAGGGTATCGTTGATGAACACGCTGTCGTTGTCGGAGTCGATGCCGAGCACGGGAAAGGGCAATTGTTTGGCGATGGCTTCCAGTCCCGCCACCACCAGGTTTTGCTCTCTGGCCAGCAGGGGCACCGCCTCGGTCCAGCCGGTGCAGACGTCGGTGACCACCAGACTGTAGATGAAGGATCCCCACATGCTGTCGCCACAATGCGCCACCAGATCAATCTCCAGGAAACCCGGCCTCCAGGAAACCCGGCGGCGGCCGGTTCCAGTCGGCAAAGGTGCGCACCGGAATGTTGCGACCAGGTGATAACCGCCGCCGGCGTTTGCGGCGACCGATTACCGTGGATTTCACCGGTTTCAGCAACCGGTCCAGGGTGGCGGCGCTGGCTGATAGCACCCGTGTTTTCACCTCTGGGTGCAGATCTAGATAGCCGTGGCGCTCCATGGATTCCACCGGGTGCGGCATCGCAGCTTTCAGACGCTTCCCGCAGATGCGGTCCGAGGCTTCCCAGATCAGGACTACCACATCGCGGACCGCGTCGTCGTAGATCCGCCGCCCTTTGACTGCACTGGTCCCGTCGCTGCCCTCCGAGGACCGGGCCAACAGCCTGATGCCATGCTTGCGGTGGTGGCCGGTTACGGCGATGAACTCGTCCAGGATCTTGCTCTTGTCCTTGCGAGACGACTCCCGATAACGGTCCCGGATCGATGCCAGCAGCTCTTGTTTCGCCATTCTGCTCATGCCTCCTGCCACACGAACGCCTCCCGATTTTTCGGTAGCATTCTATTTGCGGCAATTACTTCCTGAAAGTAACGTTTTTATTGAGGCAATGCGTGCGTCAGTCTGGTAGCTGGGACTGGGGCGAGCTGGTGGACCACTTCGTTGACCTGGGAGATGCGCCGGGTCGGGCGAACGCGGGGGACAAGCTACTGACCCTGGTGGCGTCTGGCGCTGGCCGGTGGCGACTACATCGCCGCCGCCGCCGCGCTGCGTACCGGCAGTACCGATAGTGCGCTGGGCTGCATGGTGAAAGTGCCGTCCACGCTGGGGACCTTCCTGAGGAGTTTCAGTTGGGGCCACGTGTGCCAGTTGGATCGGGTGCGCCAGGAGTTGCTGGCTGGAGCCTGGGCCGCTGGGGCGGGACCCGGCGATGATCCGTTGACCATTTCTCCATCACCGTCCGACAACACCGGAGCCTGCGGAACATCATCGAGGCCATACCCGAAGCGGACTGTACGCCCGCATTGAGGACAAACCAAACCCGGACCATTCTGAAATTCCATTGAACTCACTGCTAAAATTACAGAGGTGACCATAGCTTTTCACATCAGCTGGACATCGGAAACTGCGCGACTGGCACGATGGGAAGGGAGTCCACTTCATATGGAGCTTAATGAATACCAACGCCTCGCCAATCAGACTGACCAGCAACCCGAAACGGAGAGTTTTGAGGCCGACCCCCGAAGTATCTTGGTACCCCTGCTAGGTCTTGCAGGCGAAGTGGGCGAGCTACTCGGCGAGCACAAGAAATGGATCAGGGACGGCGATTCCTACAAGCTGTTTCCAGACCGGGTCAGGGAAGAGCTCGGCGACCTTCTTTGGTACCTGTCCAACGTGGCTACCAAACATGGCTTGACCTTGGAAGAAGTTGCCACCTACAACATCGAAAAGACCCAAAGGCGTTGGCATCCCGACACCCGCAGTCTCGTGCGGCCAAGCCGATTCGACGAAGGATTCCCTCCTGAGGAACAATTCCCGAGACAGATGCACGTCTCGATCGACTCGGGGGGGCCCGGTAAAATCGTCACACTCATAAACGGCAAGAAATTCGGAGACCCGCTTAGGGATAACCGCTACGAGGACGATGGCTACCGCTTCCACGATATCTTCCACCTGTCCTACGCCAGCGTCCTTGGATGGTCTCCCACGCTGAGGGCTTTGTTGCGCTGCAAGCGTAAAAGCGATCCCCGGATTGATGAAGTAGAGGACGGCGGCAGGGCAATTGTCATAGAAGAAGGGATTGCCGCGATGGTGTTCAGTTACGCCGAACGCCGTAACTTCCTGGACGGGGCGGAGAGCGTCAACTATGAACTACTGCGCACCATCAAGGACATGACCGCTCACCTGGAAGTCAGCAGCCGCACCGAAGGCGATTGGGAGCGCGCGATAATGACGGGCTTCCGCATCTGGCGTCAAGTTAGGGCCAAAGGAAAAGGCCATCTCATGGCCGACCTAGAGAAAGGCACAGTCGAGTTGGTGGGTTGAGTTTCTCAGGATTAAGTGACACAACCCGCCATTGACAGAGAGTAACCGGCCGCAGCGCTTAGCGATACAAAGGGTCACTTCGCTGGGTTTGTGGTCCACGGTTTTGCCAGAACTTCCAACGTTGCCGCTTTCTTGGTCGGGGTCGGTTGAGTCGATATGGCCATAAGATACGAATTCCGGCAGCGAGACCAACCCAAGCAGTGGCGGCTGTCGCTAATGACAGTGTGCTTAGCAGCAGGATCCAACCCCAATTGGTCATCCAGTTCGGAACCTGGCCTGGGGACGTCTCGCGTAAATTCAGGATCACCGATATTGACACGCCCAGAATCGTTACGGCAACCAAGAAGACGCCAAACAAAACCAACGGCTGCAGATGTTCCCGGATATGCTCGGTCTGCTCCGTGAGGTCTTGGTCGACCTGGGTAACATAGGTCCAACTCGCATTGCTTTGATTGCCCAGGTGCCGCTTCAGACGTAGCCACGTGGATTCTTTGCCAGGCGAAGGCGCCCGAACATTTCCAGTTACTTCGTGGACCTCAAAAGTGAATACTTCGGCTCCAGGCAAGAGTTTTAATGACTCATTGCCGAGATTGGCCACTCTGATGAACAACCGTTCATTGTCCTTATCACTGCCGAAAAGCGGATCCACTTGGATCCCTATCAAACTAGTCAACCCTTGAGCGGCTTGGTCAAATCGTATCCCGATTTTTCCCATCAAATTATCCGGCATATTCAGGTGTTCCTTGGTTGAAAGAATCGCTATCTTGCCCGGCTCAATCTCTATGTAAGTCTCTGTGAAATGCACCCCAGGATCGTAGAAATCGCCGTTGATCAACAAGCCGTCGTCGGCAATCCTGAGCGCATAGGAGGCTTCCTTTATCGAATCTTTAACCCAACTCCCATGCCTGAAAATCCGCCCATCGTTTAGATGATTTCGGATTGCCTCGCCGCTCAGAATCACAATACCAGTCTCCTTTCGGGATTCGAGGGCTGGCTGGGTTCGGTGCCAGATTGCTTTGGTTGGGGCAACAGATGGTTGATGCCCCACTTGGGCGGAAACCAATATTCCATTGGCTTGGCCGACGGCCGGTAGATCTGCTTGATACGGGACCGGTCGTTCACTCCCCTGATTGTAGGGTGCATCACCCGGGCGTATTTGGACACTTCGCAGAAGAGGTTCTGACAGTCGATAAGCTGGAGGGGCCTTCCCCATAATGAACGAAATTGCAACCCCAACCGGCGGAATTCCTGCTCCTGACAGTCCGTGACGAGTCTGATGACTTCGGATTCGTTGAGGCCACCCAAATCGCTGAAACACTTGTGGATACCGTCCCGCGCTCCGGGCCCCGGTGCCACAAACTCCATCTCGCTGAAGTCACAAATCTCGCTGTAGTTCAGGTCGGTCACGAATTGGTAGCCTAGGAAGTCACCGATGGTCGGATACGATCGGAGGATTTCAAAAGCCTGCTTCATGTCGGTGGCGCCGGCTATCCTGCGCGGCACCTCGTCTTCCATCATCCGCTCCAGCAGCCTGAGATGGTTACGGTGCTTTTCCCGGTTTCCGAAGGCGCTTTTTCCGGAGGGCATCATGTAGGCTCCAGAATAGATGCGCGTTTTGAACGCAATCGCCTCGGACAGTACGTCGTCAAATTGGGCGAAGGAGTAACTGGCATAGCTAATCGTGCCCAAACGGCATCTCAGAATTTCCCAAGTCTCTATCTTGTTAAAAAGCTTGAAGAGAATCGTGCGGAAGAAGACTTCTTGAGGCGATGGGTCACCGTCGTAGATGACATTCCGAATGAGGTACTGACTCACTCGGTCTGCCGCCCGGTAGGCGTTGGTGAATTTATGTCGGGTCATGATTGGGTCGTCAGTCCATGGTGGAGTGCCTCCTTCCAACTTCCGAAAGAAGACTTCTTGACGCTCTGCGGCAAAACGCCAAAATGTGTCATAGACGACCGTGGGGTGAGTGGGAGGTAACGTCGAAAGGGACGCCTGGTGTCCATCAGGCGCGGCAATCGGTTCCTCCAGATCTTGAAAGAGTGATGTTTGGATATTTATGAGCCCTTTCATATCGGCTATCGTGGATTTGTGAGAACATCTATAAAGAGGCTCATGAAAGCAAGATAAGCCCGCGCAATCACGACCTGGGTTGAGCGCAGAATTGACGACGTTCTTGGAGGTGTGAATCGACGATCGTATCCTGGAAATTTAACCGGCGCCCAATGGGCCGCATTAGCTTCCTTCCTGCCGTCAATCTACCTTGAACTCGTGCCTCTTATATTCGGATGTCTTGGTTTGGGTCGTCATGAGGACCATCCAACATTGCAATTGCCGCTTCGGTTGTAACGGAACTGCTGGCGGCTATTGTTGGGAGGCGTACCGCTCCTTCTCTCGAACGCGGTATGGATCCAGTTTCGGATGGTCTCGGGGTTTTGGACCCAGTCGTAGATTTTCGCGTAGGCGTCATTGCCGTTGCAGTTGTCCGCCAAACGAGGTGGTACCAGTCTTGGGTTATATGTGGTCTGCCCATGGTTAGGGTGACCGGGCAGCAGAATCCCGAGTAATCCACACCTAGAGTTTAGGCGCGTGGCGCGTAGGCTGGAGCCAATCTCCCAGTCGATGTGTTTGCGTTGCCATGTACATGACCCGACGAGAACGACCGTGACTGTCGCATCTCGGATGAAGCGGTCTCTGATGTACTGACGAATCGTCTCAGTTGCGAGGTTTTCATCGTTGATGTCGCCGTCCTCTACGGATTGGTCAACCATGTCTTCGCCCATGAACTGTACGAACCAATCTTTGTATGCTTGGTCGACATGGTGGAAGCTGACGAAAACTTTGTGCCTTGGAGCTTGGACCACGGGGTTCTCCTTTCAGTTCATGGGTTAGGACCGGCGGGTACTCCAGCAATCCTCCTCAACTGCTCGGCGTAATTTTGAAGGTGGTCCTGTAAATCTGCAAGCTCGTTTCGGAACTGCTTTCGTTTGGAATCGTCGCCGAATGCTCCGGATAGGGTCTCGCTGTGCCACTTAGCCCAAATCCACCGACAGGGTCTGGTCACCGCGAGGAAGCCAGGGATGAGAGGAGCCGGATCGAGGCGGCGCGGCCTTGACCTGCTCCAATCCGGCTGGGCATAGGGTGTAATAGCCACGCCAAGGGGATTTTGGCGGACCGCGGTGCCGGCGACGGGCAAGATCAGCGGTCGGATTGCAGCAGGAGACCACAGGGACCGGCCTGACGCGGGACAGCCAAGCCTGTAGATAGTCTGGCGGACGGGTCAGACGCCGTGGTTGGGGTCAGGAAGGGAGCGGCAGGGCGCGCAGTTTGGCGAGGGCGGAGTTGAACTGGTTCTGCCAGGGCCAGCCCTGTGGCAGGTGCAGAGTGAGGCGGCGTGCCTTGCGGGTGATGCGTCCCGCCAGGGAGAAGAAGCGTCGCCGGAGGGTCTTGGTGGTTACTGCCGGTTCGCCCAGACCGATGCGCGTGGTCCAGCGAGCGAGATTGTGTGCCAGTACTTGTACGGCCAGCCAGGCGGCGTTGGCGGGGAAGCGTCCCGAGGGCAGGTGGTTGAGCCCCACGCCGTACTTGAGATCGCGGATGGCGTTCTCGATCTCGGCGTGGCGGCGATGGTCGGCCTCCAGGTCCAGGGTGTCGCCATCCCGGTCGGTGATGAAGGCGTGATAGCTGTAGTCGGCAAGCAGCGCAAGTTGGGAGCCGGGTGTGGGCTTCACCCTTCGCACGATGAGCCGCACCGGCACGGCATCAGGCTCACTCTGGAAAGGAACGTAGGTTGTCTCGGCCACGTCGGCAGCGCCCTCCATCCAGTACGGGATGGGCGTCCAGTCTGCCTCGGGTATGGCCTCAATGATGTTGCGCAGGGTCTGGTGCTGGCGGGCGGTGATGGAGAAACGGACTTTCGCCTTGCGACAGGCGGCGACGATGTCGTGGGTGTAGAAGCCGCTGTCGGCACGCATGGTGAGTGGACCGGTGGCGCCGGCGTGGCGCACTCGGCTCACCGTCTCCCGCAAGAAGTGGGCACCGCCCCGAGCCGTGTTGGCTCGTCCCTTGCGTAGCCGACACATCAGCACCTCTCCGGTGCCCGCAGCCACGGCCAACAGCGGGTGATAGCTTCGCTGGCCGGCGTAGTTATGGTCGCGCGCGCCCTCCTTGAGCAACCCAAAGGTCTCGCAGACCGTGGAGTCCAGGTCGATGGTCAACGGATCATCGCCCGGTCCCGCACCAGCGGACCAGGCCAGAGCCAGCAGCTCCCGGCTCACCCGATCCAACTGCCGCACGTGGCCCCACCGGAAACTCCGCAGGAAGGTTCCCAACGTGGATGGCGCCTTGACCACGCAACCCAGCACCTGCTCGGTTCCCCCAGCGCGCAGCGCGTCGGCGTCGTCGATGCAGTCGCCACCGGCCAGCGCCGACGCCACCAGGGTCATCATCTTATCGCCCGGGTTCGCCCGACCTGGCGCATCTCCCAGGTCAACATGGTGGTCCACCAGCTCGCCCAGTCCCAGGCGGTGGGCCAAGGTGACCGGAAGCAGCAGCCCAGCGTTGGCCACCAAGCGGTGATCATCAAAGGCGATTTGTATGCGGTCAGGGTCGTTGCGTGATAGCATCCGATGGGTGCTCCTTGTTTCAGGGCGGTTTGCTATTTCACAAACCATTATCCCCGAAGCCGGGAGCACTTTCTTATCGCTTCACGACACCGACACGCTCATCTTTTCGGTGGATTGGGGCTTAGCAGTAAAAGGGCGTATTGCCCGGTTCAGCATCGTGATGGAGACCTTGCTGCATTCATAGGAAGGAGGCCCATATCGTCGGAGTACCTCACGAGTGGTCTCGAATATCGAGTATAGGCTACTGAGTGCCGATTGTTCGTCCCCGTCATTGTCTCCCAACGGTTGGGTGAGGACCGTTGTGGACATCTCGACATACAGCTCCCAAGCCGCGAGCTTGTCGGCATTCTTGAACGTTGCAGTCCATGAAACGGAGGCGGCGCCTGGAAGGCTCAGGCGCACCACCAATGACTGCGAGTCTATCCGCTTGAACGGGTTCGGAATTCTCATGCGAAACTCCCTGCGGCTATTTGGCCAAGCAGCCCTTCGCTCGCGTTTTCCAGCGCAACGATGTCAGCCGTTATCGCGCCTAGCGAGCGCATTGGTGGCGGCTTGTAGAAGTGGCGGTTGAAGCTGATTGCGTAGCCGATTTTCGTGCTTTAGGGCGCGTACCAGGCATCTTCCGAGAAGGGCAACACCTCGCGCCCGAGGAAGGCGTCGATGCCACCGTCCTCAAGTAGCGGAATCTGCTCTGTGTCTCTAAGCCCCAATCCACCGCAAAGATGAGTGTGGCGGTGCGCCGAGGGGATGGAAAAGTCCTCCTGCGCTTCGGGGATAATGGTTTTTGACAAAGAAAACCTACCCGAAACGAGGTGCACCCAACGGATGCTACCACGCAACGACCCCGACCGCATCCAAGTCGCCTTCGATGACCACCGCCTGGTGGCTAATGCCGGACTGCTGCTTCCAGTCACGATGGCCCACCGCCTGGGATTGTGCGAGCTGGTGGACAACCATGTTGACCTGGAAGATGCGCCGGGTCGAGCCAATGCTGGAGACAAACTGTTGACCCTGGTGGCGTCGGCATTGGCCGGTGGCGACTGCATTGACGACGCCGACGCGATGCGCGCTGGTGGGGTTGGGCGGGTGCTGGGCTGCGTGGTCAAGGCGCTATCCACGCTGGCTACCTTTCTGTGCAGCTCCCGGTGGGGCCATGTGCGCCAGTTGGATCGGGTGGGCCGTGAGTTTCTGGCTGGGGCCTGGGCTGTTGGGGACGGACCAGGCGATGATCCGTTCACCATCGACCTTGATTCCACCGTCTGCGAGACTTACGGTCTTGCCAAGGAGGGCGCACAGAGCCACAACTACGCTGGTCAGCGGGGCTATCACCCGCTGTTCGCCGTGGCTGCGGGCACCGGAGAGGTGCTGATGGCACGGCTGCGCAAGGGACGGGCCAACACCGCCCGGGGCGCCGCCCACTTCCTGCGGGAGACGGTGAGCCGCGTGCGCTACGCCGGTGCCACCGGTCAACTCACCCTGCGGGCCGACAGCGGCTTCTACACCCACGACATCGTCGCCGCCTGCCGCAAGGCGAAGGTCCGTTTCTCCATCACCGCCCGACAGCACCAGAGCCTGCGCAACATCATCGAAGCCATACCCGAGGCGGACTGGACACCCATCCCGTACTGGATGGAGGGCGCTGCCGACGTGGCCGAGACAACCTACGTTCCTTTCCAGCATGAGCCCGATGCCGTGGCGGTGCGTCTCATTGTACGAAGGGTGCAGCCCACGCCCGGCTCCCAACTTGCGCTGCTTGCCGACTACAGCTATCACGCCTTCATCACCGACCGGGACGGCGACACCCTGTACCTGGAGGCCGACCATCGCCGCCACGCCGAGATCGAGAACGCCATCCGCGATCTCAAGTACGGCGTCGGGCTCAATCATCTCCCCTCGGGCCGTTTCGCCGCCAACGCCGCCTGGCTGGCAGTGCAGGTGCTGGCCCATAATCTGGCCCGCTGGACCACACGCATCGGTCTGGGCGAGCCGGTGATCACCACCAAGACCCTCAGGCGACGTTTCTTCTCCCTGGCCGGACGCATCACCCGCAAGGCACGCCGCATCACCCTGCATCTCCCTCAGGGCTGGCCCTGGCAAAACCAGTTCAGCAGCGCTCTCGCCAAACTGCGCGCCCTACCCCTTCCATCCTGACGCCATTCATGGCGTCCGACCCCTCCACCGGATTACCCACCGCCTGGCCGACCTGCGTCAGGCTGGGCCCCTGACGCCCTCCGCCTCCGGTCGGCACTGAAAATCGCTCCCAGCGTCGCTACCACGGGCCGTCAAAATCCCCCTGGCGTGGCAGCCGCACTCCGCACCGTCCATTTCTATCGGCATCAGGGCCTCGCAAATCCATTCACTGGACCCGGTCCCTCGTCTGACCGGCACCTCCGCATCCCTTCGGTGGATTCGGGATTAGGAACGAATACGTCGCCCAGATGGCAGACAACGACTTGGGAAGAGTTCCCCAAATCCTCTTTGGTCATACGCCCTAATGGCAGACGATCATCTCGGCCTCCCGGAAGCTGACCAGCGGGACCGTTGAACGGATAAGATTGCGCCGGGGCTCGAAGCTACCCTCCTATTAGGTCACTGCTCACCCAAGACAATCGACCCCGCTGTAGTCCCTTCGAATCGGGTTTCCGCTGCTGCTCTCTTTAGGTTCAGCATCAGCAGTCGCTCCAAGATCTCTGCATCTGGCAGATCCGTTGCCCACCCGTAAGCGTCGGCCACCGCCGCATCGAGGCGGGCGTGGATGTTCTCCAGCCAAGTCGGTCGGTCGTTGTACAAGTTCGTCAGTGTCCGCCTTCGTCGTTGTGCTGCAGTAACGCCCTTCGGATTCAGCCAGCCTTCGCGTAGCCGATTCAACTCGGCTGCCGCCGCGCCGATTGCCTCCCTCTGCTCGTCCGCCGGCTGTGGAAAGGGGAACGTCTCAAAGCACGTTGTCGGCGTGTAACGTGGGCGCGTTTCCAACTGTGTCCCCATAGCTAACGCCCGAAGCTCGTGAAAACGCGAGTGCAACACGCCGAATGTGTAGTCGTCGTCCTTGGCAAACGTGATTATCGCACTGTCGGAGAGTGTGTCGCTTCCAATCCATGAAAAAAGCCGGTGTTTGGATACGCGCGGTGTGACGATGTAACGGTGAATACCGGCCAGGGCTGTCCTCATCTCTGGCCGAGGACGCTCGTGCAGCCACCAGCTTGCAATCGTTGATCGAGAGCGCTCTCTCATTGGCCGTACATGAGTGTTCACGTATTCAAACGGTGATTCGTAAAGCGCAGCTTGATCGATGGGCATATCCTCGAAGTCAACGATCCACATTCCTCTGGAACGGTTTGTTATGTCCCGGCCATTCACCCAGGGACGAACCACATCCTCGTTTCCTTTACCATGCGGGTTGGGGCTGCTGAGCATTTCTTGCGCCAATTCATCGGGAATGTCGAACGGTCCACCCTTCGTGTCCCCCATGAACGCGATACCGAGATTTTCTGCCAACCGTTTGGCCACCATCAGGTCGACCCCCACCGTCAGGTTGGAGTTTATCGCCGTAACCGGTTGCCCATCCAGCGCCCGCTCCAACTCCGTGCCGTCATCGAAGCCGACAATAGATATGTGCACCGCGGCCCCTTCCAGCACCCATGGGTGATCCGACCACGCCATGAAAATATCGCCGGTCTCCTTGATGCGCTGCAAAACTTTCCGGTTTGCGCCGCCCCGTATCCCCTGCGTTGCCAGTAGGCCCGCCCGTTTGGTCGTCCCGATTTCGATCTCCCGCTGCGTCTTGTCGAACCAGTAACACACCAAGTCTGCCTCGGCCGGCACCTTGCCGTGGTACTGTTTGAACAGCGCCTCCACGTACCCGTCATTCAGGCCGGTGCGCAGCAGCTTGCCTCCTAGAAACGGCGGGTTCCCCACGATGAACTCCGCCGCCGGCCACACCGGTTCCACTGGATTGTCAGGATCGCTCAGGTCCAGTATCGCGTCCGTCTGCCGTATCGTGTTCAGCGGCGTCAGGATCGGACGCTGCGTGTACGGGAAGCCGTTGGACTGGTGCCACTGGATGTAGCCGATCCACAGCGCCGTCCGCGCCAACCCTGCCGCGTAGTGGTTGATCTCCAGTCCCAACATCTGGTTTGTCTGCACCCTGGGAGTCAACCCGTGCCATCCCCGCACTGCCGCGAAGTCGATCACCTCCAGCTCGAGGTCCAGCAGCGACCGGAGCGCAATATAGAGGAAGTTTCCGCTCCCGCACGCAGGATCCAGAACCTTTACCGACGCCAGGCGATCCTGGAACTCATCCAGCAGCAGCCTTGCCCTGATCCGTGGCGCGTTGGCCAACACGTTCGGGGGGTCGGGTCCCGTCGGCCCCGCCAGCTGTCCACGCTGGGCCCGTCGAATGATCGCCTCCGCCTCCGTCGTCGCCAGCGCGACGCTAGAGCCATGTTCCGCGTCCAGCAGATCGTCGACACTAGCCTTCGTTTCCTCCCACTCCCGACGCAGCGGCGCCATCACCACCGGCTCCACCACCAACTCGATGTCGTCGGCTCCGGTGTAGTGCGCACCCGTCTGTGCTCTCTTCGACGCGTCCAGCGCCCGCTCGAACAGGGTGCCAAATATGGACGGCTCTATGTCTCGCCAGTTCCGCTCACAGGCCTCGCCCAGCCGCTGCAGCGCTACCGTGCTCAGTTCCACGGTGTCCACGACGTTGAAGAGGTCGCCGTTGAAGTGCGCAATCTCGTCCGCGCCGGAGAACCCGCCGGTCGCCATCTGCGCGTACAGGCTCCGTATCGCCCGGTCGAAGGTCGCCGGATCCCTGTGGTATTGCCGAACGATGCGACTGAACAGTCCGTCGGGCAGAAGTCCCGCGTCCTCGGAATACAGACAGAAGACCAACTGATTGAGATAGCGCGCCAGCCGCTCCGGATCCTCGTTCCGCTCCTCCATATCCACCACAATGGACTGGAACAACGACGCCGTCTCTCGCGTCACCACGTCCACCGATCGCAACCGTTCTCGGAACCGGTGCGGCGCGACGAACACGTCCCTCAGGATATCCAGCCGCTCTGGTTGCGTCAGTTCCTCAATGCCGAGGTCGTAGCGGCCCGTCTCCATTCCCGGGAAATTGGTCTGGATCCGTATCGTCTGGAAGGACGACACGATGAGCAGCGGCGGGGTCTTCAGGTGGACCTGGTAGCGCAGCAGTTGGTCGAACGCCCCGTCCAGCTGAGCGTCCCGACCCTTGAATTCCCAGCCGAAGTGCTCCTCGAAGTACGCGTCGGCGAAGCCGCCCGGGACCCATTTCTCGAACGTAAACCGCTCCGGGTCCCCGTACGCGGCCGGCGTCGGATGGCCCACGACGGCGCAGAGGTCGATGAAAAAGGGCTGCGCACCCTGCCGTTCGCCGAACCCTGCCTTGCTCCAGCGTCCGACAAAATCCTGAGGTGTCATAGTCGGCATCATCGATAGTCGTGATCCTCAACATCCAGTTGGGTAATCTACGTCATCCGCTGTCTGGAGTGGGACGTCAGCGATAAAGACCCCCTCCGGGACGGTAAGTTCAATGGTGAGTAACTCCTGCCGCACATCCTCCGCGACCTCATCGACTTCTTTCGCCACATGCGTAGCCTGACCGATGCCTTGTCGCAATGCCGTAACCAAAGGCAGCAACAATGCACAGGCCTGTGATGCTTCAAATATTTCAAGTGCCCTGTGGGCCCCCGCCCGGACCGTGAATTGCAATAAGGCTCTCATGGCGACCACATCGATCTCGCCTGTTTGCGCCAGGCATCTCAGCAGCGTCGATGCTTCCTCCTCGCTGATCGGCGTATCCAAGGCAGTCTCCTTGAACTCCAACGCTGCCGCCACCAAACCAATCGAACCCCATTCCTCCAGCGCCTCCTCCCTAGCCACTACCTCATCGAATGCGGCCGCGGCCGCCGGTAACTGCCCCGCACGCATGAGGACAACCCCCTTGGTAAAGAACGAGACGCCTTCTCCCAACCCATCTAACCCATCCAACCCATTCAAGGGAGTTGTCATGCCGCAGAGTTGAGCCAGAGACTGGTCCAACTGCGACACGACCGCAGAGGTCTGGCCTGCATCGAGCGACGCCAAGGCCCTGAAGTTTCGAGCGACCGTTACGGCGAGAACGCACCGGACCTCCTCACGGCCGCCAAAGCAGGTGATCAGATCATCGCAGATGGCCATCGCCTCGAGATCCCGGCCGGACTCGCGCAATAGTTGCATCTTCTCCATCAGCACCATAGCGATCCAGCCGCTGGTCACGCATTCGTCGTCCCCGGTCAGCCGGCGGATGATATCGTCATGAACCGCCAGGGCGTCTTCCGTTTGCCCCAGTTCCGCCAGGTGGTCTGCCTCGTCCAGCATCCTCTCCGCAAATAAATCCGCCAAACGCGGACGCAAAGTACGGACATCAGGAACGTGCCGGATGGCGCCGCTGAAGGCGTCCCAAACCACCGCGGGCGAGTACAGACAGGCCATGAAATCTATCAGCGCCTTCACCACCTGGCTCTCGCCACTACCCCGGCGCAGGAGGTAGTAGATGTTGTAGAGACGCTCGGTCAGATAGTACTGCCTTCGGCGCGGCGTCCCTCCATCGATGGTAACCGCGCCGCGCTCCACCAAGCGCTTGAGCAACGCACTCGTGACATTGACATCCATCCGCGCCTGTTCGGCGACCTCCCTGGCAGTGGCCGGCCTCCACAGCGTGGCCAACGCCAGGTAAATTCGCCGTTCCTGCGGTGGCAGCGATTCCAGATGACTCTTGAAGTACTCGGTGTGATCATCAACCAGGTCCAGCAGGCTGTCCATCAAATCATCGAACGAACTCCCGGCGCCAAATCGGGCGATGATGGCAAGCAGGCGCGGATTGCCGCCGGTGAGAATCTGCAGAGGCCTGACCACACGTTCCTCAGCTTCCCGCCCTGATACAGTTCGCCATAACGATACGCATTCCCCGATATCCAGAGGATGCAGGGTGACCACGCGAAATAGGTCATACAGCGCATGGTCAGGATGGTCAATCTCGTCGAACCTGCTGGTGGCGCTGCCCAGCAGGACTATCCGCGGCTCGGTCTGCAGCGTGTGCCGTAACCGCCAGCCGGCGTCAGGATCGCCCATGTCGGCGAAGAGCATGTTCAGGTTCTCCACCACCAACACCATCCGCTTACCATGACGGTCCGCATAGTCCAGAATGGATCCAAGGCAGCGATTGGCTAACTCCCGATCATCACGGACGGTCCGCAGGTCGCCGTGAGACAGCCGCAGGTCAGCCCGCTCCTCTTCCACAGCCTGCTCCGCCAGGTACTCCAGACATCCCAGCCAAAACTCCCCGATGGTGGAAACCTCGTAGCTCTCCTCGGCGAATACGATGGGGTAGAACCCTGATAGCGACTCATTGCGCCGGATCTCAGCCGCCACGCGTAACAGCAGATGGCTCTTGCCGCTGCCCCTGGGCCCAATGACCAAGGAGTGCGCGTTGGAATTGCCGGTGCTGGAGTACAGGGATTCCAGGAGAGACTCCAATTCGGCGTTCCTTACGCAGAAGGACGCCACGATCTCGTCGTCGCTGAGGAAGCCCGGGTTGTATTTCTTGATACCGGTCACCATAGCAGAACCCTTAGTACCTACTGCCGTTGCGTGATTGGAGTGAATTGTCGTCCATACCTGGCACGCCACCAGTCCTCCAGCAAACCGGAAACGAAGCCATATCCGCCCGCGCATTCCTCCAGGTATCCGTCATGCTGCAGGACATAAAGCACGCCGGCCATGCCGTCACCCTCCCCTCTGGTGGCCGATTCATCGCGGTAGAGGTCAACCACCGGGTGCGTAAGCAGTCCGCCATTCACCGCAGCCTCGGACAGCAGGCTCAGAGCGTCGGTATAGCCCTCGTCCCCCAGGACCATCCGCAGCCGTTCCTCGTAGTGAACCAAGTCCCTTTGACCCCTGACGCTGAGCAGGTCCCGCTGGTACACGAGATCAACGTCGTCCAGGGTCGCCTCGTGGCGCTGATTCCTAACTAGATGCTCATAGATGTGATGGAAAAATCGCTGAACGTGATGGGGAACGCAGCAGCGCAGACGCAGGCACATCTCACGCTGCACCTCCTCAGGAAGCTCTATCCCGTGCCCCCGACCCAACGCCGACAGGCAATCGGCGGCAACATCATGGTCCCAGGCTCTCAGGTCAAAAGGCTCATAGACATTCGCATGGGCGCTGAGCCTGGCTTGGCTTAAAACTGGCTCCAGCCCGACGCTCCCCGAGATAATCAGGCAGACCTGTCCCTGATGCGCCTGGCAGCACCTCCTCAACCACCCCATGAAACTGTCGGTAACCGACAGACGTTCGGCGGTGATGTGGTACTCGTGCCCCTTCAGCAAACGGTTGATTAGTATGGGCAACTCGTCGACGGCCAGCACCACCGGACGCTCGTTGGACGCCAAAGCTTCAAACACCTGATCACCGATCCGCTGCCAGTTCCCGGCATCAATCCCCCCGCGAAGTCTTACCCGAAACTCGGAAACGCCCAGCTCCTCAACGTTGTCGAGAACGCCCCGAAGACTGTTGCTCGCCCACGACATTATCCTACCCCGAACGTCCTGAAGTGACCGGGCTTGGCTGGCCATCTCGGCGACAGCATCCGCGGCGTCCATGGCGCCTTCCAAATCCACGAACACTGTCGCAAACTCGCCTGTCTCATCCAACCGACGCAGGAGTTCACGCACCAAGCTCGTCTTTCCCATGCGGCGCTGGGCAGTCAACAACGTGTGGGTTCCGTTCTCCACCCGTTCGCGCAACAATTGCAGTTCCGCCTCACGGTCGAAGAAGCGGTCTCCATCGACCCAATTGCTGCTTGTCCGTAGTGTCGTCATTGAATCTCCAGCCCGACCAATTCATGGTGACGCCATCAGAATACCATGGCAACGATATTGTTGGCAACGATATTGTTGGCACATATACGAGCGACCTATGATCCGTCCGAAACTAAACCGTTTCCTGATAAAATTGAAACATGGGCCTCGACAACCACAGATACCCGCTTTGGATTCGCCTGTCCGTGTGGTTGGCCATCGTGCTGTTCCGGCCTGTGCTTTACGTGATGGTCGGCGCGACCATCGGCTTGGGATTGCTCGCCGCCGCGGTCGGTGCTGACCCCCCAGCTGTGATGGCGGGGTTCATAACTGACGCTACAGTAGAGGTCACACCGCTTGTCAAACATCTGGTCGCAATTTGGGCTGTTTTCACTGCCCTTGCCGCCCTGATATCTGCCACTGTTGGAGAGATACGTCGGCTCCCCGTTGCTGACAAACGACGAATTGGCTACCTACTACTCGGAAGAGTCCATGAACGGCCGCTTCCATTGTCGGCCTGTACGACCCGCCTGCGGCAGAACGTTCTTACTCGCCTAATCGCTTGGCGACGTAAATGGACGGCCGGCATCAATCCTTCGTTGGTCTACGAGTAGCTCAGCCTCACTCGGGCCCATGTGGTCCGGGCCGGCACTGAGCTTCCAACTTCACCAACGGAGGACCAGTTATGAACAACGCCCTGGTGGCAGTTGCAGTACTGCCGATTCTAGTGATTGTCGGGATTTATGCCCTTCCCCCAGCGATAGATGCACTGTTCGCCACTCTACAAGAACTGGCACGGGCGTACCCCGTTGCGACATTCATCGCGCTGATCGTCAGCGTGGGAATGACGCTGTACTTCGCATTCGCGAAGCGCTGACGCCCGCAATTGCGGTATCCGCCGTCTCCGGTGCCGTGCTATTGGCCGGCACCGGATTGTCCCAACGTTTTCTATGTTGCGCGGCACGTGGATGCAAACGGCTAACCAGCGCAACGTTCCCAATCGGAGGACCATCGATGTTGCACGGAGAAACCAGGGGCCAGTGGGAGTTGGTCACCGGACCAGCCGAGTCCGGGAAATCCATCTACTCGGTATTAAGGATATCCGAGAGGTACAAGGCCGGGTTCGAAGCTTTCAGCAACGGCACGGCCCTATTCGGTAGGCTTGCTTCGCCTACTGAATTGCTGGAGGTAGCCGACCGAATACCACGAGGAGCGAGCGTCTTGATTGAGGACGCGAATTTAGCAGCGGCAACAAAACGCAGTCCCAGCTTCGACGATGATCCAGTTACCAGCCAGGCGGTATCGATTCTCACGGAACTCGACTGCTTGGTGCTGCTCACAACCAGGGTGGAGCAGGTGATGGATATTGCGGATGTTTTCTTGGACAGGATTGATGAAATCGTGCTTCCCTGCATCGAGTTCTCATCATTCAACCTGCAAGCCGTGCGAATCCCCAAGGGGCACACCAAACTCTCTGAACTGCCCGACCTGTACCGTTCGGCATTCATGGATCAAGATGTGCGCACGCACGCCCTGGAAACGTTTGATCCACAAAGTGTCAGAAGCGCTGCGATGCTGACCAATTCCTTCAACAAGGACATCATACGCTTGGGCTAAAAGCGTCCGCCGACCGGAGACCGCGCACGTCAACAGGAGAAGAGATGCATCTGGCGCGTAAGCTGTTTGGGGAGATCCTGCCCTTCAGAGTGGATCCGCGACGCGGCCACGTTGTTCTGAAAGGCGGTCTGGCTTGGGGCGACGACTTCGCTGAAGCACACAGCGTTGTTCTCCGGTCGACGGACGAAGATCACCTGCAGGCTATCGTCTCCTATACAAATGAACCCCCGGCCTGGTTGTACGATCCCGACAACGGCAGCGCAGTATGGTTCGACCGGATCGACCCGCTCCAGTTGCGTGTCATGCTGCCCGAGGGTTTCCATTACGACCTTGACGTCCGGTTGATGTCGGCGCCAGACTTCTTCCTGAACGAGGCAGGGCGTCCCGAGCGTCATCCCCCCGACGCCGACGATCCCGCAAGACTTTCCAGTTTCGTCATGCAGGTTACCAGTAATCGCTGGTGGGCTTCTGATGAACACTCCGCGGGCCACGAATGGTGGTTCTCGGTCAACGACCTTCCCTGCTTGCCCCCACTCGGAGAATCAGAGTTGTGCCAACGAAATACCGCGCCTGGCGTATACCCGGGCACGTATTTCACTTGCTCTCTGAACGATCACCGGCGCGGTGGTAAGGAGGTTGAGTATTGGTTCAGCTATGAGCTGGAAAGTTCGATTGATCGAGCACATGCCATTCTCGGTACCAGGCCGACTGGAGTCCGACGACAATACCGTTTTTCCTTCGGCAGGACAGACAAACAAGAACTTGACGCGAATGAGGGGCATCGGGTCGTGGATCTATGGGAATACCTTCTGGGGTTCTGCTCCGGCGCCTTCCGTACCGCCGACATCATTATCGGCTACGGAGATCACGGCGGCTGGTCATACGCAGAATTGCCACAGCGATTCGCCAAGCAAGTCCCCTGTAAATTCACCTGGTTTCCCCAGAGATGGCCGATGGACTTCCCCGCTTTTGCGTCCAACTTCCTGATCCACTTCCAAGAAGACTACGACCGGCATTCCGATGAGAACGGTGTACCGGCTCATTTCTTGGATCCCGGCCTGCACAAGCGCCACGGTTTCGGAGCAGCCATTCCGATACTTGAAGGTTATCTAAGGGCAGCGTCCCTGGAGCTTCCGCACGACGCGCTCAATGCTGCTCTCGCAACGCTGGAATCCGAGGCCAAGCAGCGGTCGGGCACACCCGACAAAGCGCGCTTGCCAGCGGGCGCAATGGGGGCGTTTCTACGTGGTCATGGCATCCCGCCCGGAAAAAGGTTCCATGGGATTGGCTCTTACGAGAACGTCTCCTGGGGAGCCGCCCAAACCATAACAGGCGTAAAGGATCCGCCAGAAGGGGCGACCAGTTGGGTGGTGCAGCCTGAGTACGGGTCCCCCAGAAGTAGTAACCCCATAGATGAAGATTATGGGATCGATGCCATCAAGGCTTGGAGGGACCAGCGAGCATCGCACTTTGACGCCCATGCTGGAGGTGGCACGTTTCACGATATCCGAAATTACTCACAGCTGACGCTGGAGTACTTGGAACTCTTGGTGCTTCGAGCGATTGACTATTCCGACCTGTATCGGAGCAGAACCAGTATGTACGATGAAGCCGTTAAACCGGTTCCCGGTCGTCAATCCGCGGATGGGACTTGAGATAATCGCCAGCTGTTGACAATCGCCAGCTTCCAACAATCAGTGAACCCCCTGCCGCAATCACCGCAAGGCGAAAGTGGCTTGACATGCCTGGTCTAGAGACCTTCGATCCCGACGCGGTCCGAGCAAACGCACACGCGGTTTTCGGAATAAAACCAGTCCGCAGATATCGGCAAATTCGCCGAGGTATACCCCATGGAATTTCTGAACGGCATCGTGGAGAGCGTAAAGACAGGTAATTTGGGCGCGATTATGACGGTCATGGGTGCATTCGCATTCTTCCTGACCGTGATCACCCAGCTCAGTCGCTTCATATCCGCTATTGCCAGCTGGAAGATCTGGGGATGGTTATGGCGGAGGACCGGACAATGGGCCTGGCGAACTTCGAAGCACTTATATCTAGGGTTACTGGCAAAGTACCGCCGATGGAGAGCCAACCGGATCATGAAGGCTCAAATTCAAGAACGGGTTATGTCCGTCAATGCCCAAGCGTTTGAGCGCTCCTTGACCAGCGACCCGCGGTCTTCAACACGGCTGCATTTTGGGCACCTCACTCCCGAAAAGCCTCGTTGGCTAAACGACTACTACGTGGCGAACGCGCTGGAAACACTTTCCCGGGAAGGCGCGGTAATGAAAGCTCGCGAATACGAACGCCTCGCTTGGCCGCCAAGCGTAGTCTCGTATAAGATCTGGCCCAGCACCCGAATTGACTTATTCGTGGACGAATTCGAGACCGATGGTTTGTGTAGGGCATACCAGCATTTCCGCCATTGCCCATTGGACGATAGGTTCGAGGAAATACGGCGTGCAGAGACCGTCGCCGTCAATCGAACGGTAGAGGACTGGCAATATCCAGTGAGAGAGACTGCTCCTCCATGCGAACGCTGCTGGGAGAAGGATGACCGTCGGTGGGGAATCCAACAGCTGGTTCGCCGCCTCACCTGCTATGATTTTTGGCGATCCCTTACCCCAGAAATGCAGAAAAACATTTCGCATCTCCAAGAGCAGATCTCAGCGGTCTGTGTCGAATGCGGTTGCGAACTCGACCTCGAAAACTTCAAGCGCATAGTCGAGCGAGCTATCGAAATCCGGCGAGGTCAACTGGACTCCTTGGGCTTGGGCAGGACGACTGAATGCACAAATCAACTTACTGTAGACTTCTCCACCGCTCTGAGCGAATATATCCGGGAGGAGTTGGAGTTGACTGCCGATGCCAGCGACGGAGATTTTCGATAACCTGAGAGAAGTCTGTGCCAAGGTTGCAATGTCGAATTCGAGGACCCAACCCTTAAGCTCGCTGTCCACGCCGAAGGAGCCGCGTGGATGGCGTACGCTAAAGTCAAGGATAGGCTGACCACCTAGGCATCTGAACCGGTGGTGACCAGCTCATAAGGTGGCCCGCTTAGTCGGCTTCACCACCGGCACCATCCACCTGCAGGCGGTCCCAGTTCTCTGGTAGATCGCGGCGGCGCGTTAAACACGGTGATAACGTCCGCGTGCTTGATCACCCCCTTGCGGCTGGTGCAGCTCATCCTGTCGGCACCGTGTGTAGACGGAGGGCTCTCTGGCCTCGGTGCCTTGGTGCCGTCGCACAGATCGTCTATGATGCGTTCAGCCAGATTATCGGTTCCGCAGAACATCCTCACCTTAGCAGCAGCGCGGGCCTAGATTGCGGCATGCCGCTCCATCTGACTGAGAGAACTTCGCTGCCAAGGATCTCCGCTCCCTTCTGGTAACGCTCAGTCAGCAGATCTTGTTGCGCAGTGTTCGCTCGACGGTTCGCCACGACGCCACGCCATATCGCCAACTGTCCCTGTCGCCTCATTGAGAAAAGTTACCGGAGCATTAATACCAGGGGGAACCCACGGTCAGCACGATTTAGAATTGCCGCCGCAAAGCATCTATAGAGATGTTTTGTCTGTGCGCCGGCCCGGCGTCCTCCGCCCTATTGATGGCGGCCTTGGTTCACTCAAGGGCTATTACGTGAATCGGCCGGCAGGGCACTATCGTCCGCCAGTATCACGGTGGGTTTCGTCAGCCCAAGCGCCTTTCCCAATGCCATTTTCGCAGCTCTCGCCCAAACCTACTCACAGTAGCGGGCGTAGTCGGCCCTGATCTCCGCCATCGTGACCTCCCCTCGCTCCAGTTGAGCGCGCAACCGCGCCTCAATCGCCCCGGCGCTCAGCGGCACCGAACCTACCGCGTTGGACATGGTCCGCCGATGCAGGGTGGTGTTGGGGTCCGCCATGCAATCGGCATACCGACGCACTATCCGGTCGTCGCCATCCTCCTCGCAGGCCAGCGCGACCCACAGGCAGACCATAATCACCAGCACGGTCCACAAACGCTGCACCGTCATCTGCCCCGACCGCCCAACGACAGGATCCGTCAGGGGCGCCCCGCGCCATTGGCCAACTGGGGCGGCACCCTCTCGCCGAACATGTGGGACCTCGCCACCGCGGCGAAGTCGCGATCGACGAAGTAGCTCTGCAGCGGGCTGTTGGCCGCCAACGGCCGGGACAGCGCCACCCCGCGTTCCTGCTGAAACCTCCGCAGCGCCTGTCCCATCCGCATCATGAGCGAGCACAACTCCCCGGGCGTCAGCTCCGCACGCTGGCACAGGGTGCTCCGGTGGATGCCCGCCGTACCGGCTCTCCACACGTGTAGCGCCATTCGCCTGGCCACCGGTTCCAGCCCAGCCAGGAATTCGCCGGCCAGGACCTCCGTCCATTCGGCCGGAGACGTTTCGCCGGATCCCGCCACGCCTAGTGTCCCGGTGACTGGCGTCGCATCATCTCCGCCGCCAGCCGGCGCCTCCCCTGACCCGCCGGCACCATACGCAGTTGCGTTTCGTCCCGCGCTCCCAAGATGCCGCAGGACCCGAACCACCTCATCAGCGCTGCCCTCGATTTCCACGCGCACCCGGGTCACAGCGACACCCCCTATCATCGCTCTCGTCCTCGCAGCATCGCCGTTCGAGTATAGTTTCCAGCGTTGGGTGCCACAACGAACCGCATCTCAGGGCAACGGGTTCCAAGGCCACCGGCGATCACCATTCGCTGGTTGCAGTCCGCCGGTTCGCCGGCAACGTGCAGTTTGCAGCCAGCCCCGGGCGTCTGGAGCAACATCAGCGCGCCGGAACCGGGTCTGATGCGGGTCCGTCGCTGAACCCCAGCGCCGCCCGCACCATCTCGTTGGCGCGCACCAACCGAATCGCGGCCGTGGGCCAGTCGGGATTGTTCGGGTTCACCACCTCGTGGCGCTCCACGATGCCGGCATCGAGGTACTCGTCGACCAGCCGCCGGCACTCGTGCTCGTTCCAGGCGATCCCCCAGTCCAGCATCCACTGGTTGCACAGCATTCCGTAGCCTACGAAGTTCATCCGGCCCTCCAGCCGGTGCATCTCCCGTACGAACTTCGCCAGGAGGTCATCGACGTCGCCATCGTCCGTAGCTTGGGCGGGTGCAATCCCAACCTCCACGTCGCCGTGCTCCGCCAGCCGGATGCCCAGCTCTGCTTCCAGCGGAAACAGCGGAGCGGTGGCCAGCATGTCCCGCGACACCGACTGGCTGAAGGCGCACAGCACGATGCGCCGCCCGTGGAGCCTGGCACGATCCACCAGGACCTGGTAGTCGGCATCTCCCGAGCCCAGGATGATGGTGGCGCAGTCATCCCGGTCCCGGACCCAGTCGTAGACCTCCAACAGGATGGCTGGATCGGTCCGGTCCTTGCCGGCGGCGGTGCGCGGCGCGTGGTACGGCACGATGTCCTGCTCGGCGAACTCCCGTCCGTCGTCGGGCCGCAGCGACCAGTCGCCGAAGGCCTTGCCTCCCTGCACCGCTCCGAAGATGCTCCCCACGTCCGTCATGGCCCGGCACAACTCGGCTGGCCTCACGGTGCGGCCGTAGATCTGCGCCCCGCGTCGGATGTTCTCCCAGTCGATCGCGATCAGAACGCCTCGGGGCGTTTCCGCCATGAAATACTCTCCCCGCTGAACTGTCCGTCCCCTGGACTGTACCTGGAGGGCGGCGCCAATACGATGGCCGCCCACAACGGTTATCCTGCGGGCGGCCGAGCCGAGCTAAAGGGGGTGTCCCGCAGAGGCCACAACCACGCGACGCAGTTATTGTAAATCGGAGGCCGGCGTGCCGCAAAACCGGCCGGATCAACCCTAATAGGGTCGATTCCGGTAGGGGGCAGAATCGTACGCTAAGGAACAAAGTGACGGTTAAGTGTGCGATAGACGGTCTCCTTACGGACAGCGCCGCGCGTAGCGGAATGAACAATGGCGAGGCTCATCACGCGCTCAAGAGCGCGCTCCGGATCGGACGCCAGGGCGAAATCCGCGACCGCCCCAGCGAGGGCAGCACTACCGCATGGCCGGGCTCAACCTGCTCACCGCCATCGTCATTTCCTGGAATATCGCCCATCTCGGCGAAGCAGTCAGACAGCGGCAACACGCCGGCCTGACGGTCGAGCCCGAGCTCGTTGCTCACATCATTCTCACCAGCGAATACCGGTGGCCAAAGCGCGATAACAGATTTGGCGGCGTTAGCGTACGATTCTGCCCCTTACCGGAGTCGACCCGAGCAGTTCCAACCCCTGACCCCGGCGGCGCTGTACGCCCGGGTATACAGCGACCGCTAGGACGTTGACCTCTCAGTGGCCACCCAGTTGCGGGCCTTGGGGGACTACGCCGAGAAGAACGGCTACTCCATCGCGCCAGAGTAGGTGGACGACGCCCAGAGCCGGCGCATCCCTGACCGCCCACAGTTCCGCAAGATGATCGAAGAGGGCGGCAAGGCCAACGTTCCCCTCCCAGACCAAATTGAACCCAGTGAGCTGGGATTCAGTCCACCCGTCTCCGCATTTATTCCCGCAGTGGCGCCTCTCGCGTCTTCTACCGCTGTCCTAGCATTTCACCCCACGTCAAGGGCCGGATCTGGACAGCGGGAAACTGCTGACGGACGTTTTCAATCGGAGCCGGAGCATCATTGGGCGAATAAAAGAAGACAAAGCGGTGCTCAGCTGGTGTCCCGTCCACCTTCTGGGCGTCCTTCTTCAGCTTAAGGTTGTTCGTGGGACTTACAGCAGCGAATACTTCCGCCGCCACCAAACCCGGCATGATACTCGCGATGTCGCTCCCGGCCGCAAATTGTGGAGCAAGGCGCAGTCCCTCGCATTGTGGGAAGCGTTCAAGCAGGTAGCTCGCCGCCGCGAAGGAAGCCAGGTCGTGAAAAGTCTGGTTCAGTTGCTCAATTAGGTTTAGTGGGGTTCCATCCAGCGGGTTGAAGCCCATTCTCTCGAACTTCATCGCACGCAAGGCTTCCATAGGGTCGGGCATGAGGTTATTCAATTCGGCCCGTGCGCGGCCAGCTTGTTTGATGACGTTGACTCTATGGTCTTGCAATTGTCCAGGGTTGTAGATGTCCAAACAAATTCCCCTCATTCTGGTAGGTTGTTCACCTCTAGCAGTACTCCGCCCAAGGCTCCGTCAGTTTACACCGTGTATAGGTTTGCTTATTCGGCTTCGGCACTATCCCCGGCCTCGTACACTCCATGTATCGCAGCTAAACCCCAATCCACCGAAGAGGTGATTGTCGCGGGGTGCTGAGGGGGCCTGTTGCCTCATTCAGAAATGTTACCGAAACATCAGCATTTTGTGCACCCACGGCCAGCACCATTTCGAAGTTCCGCCGCAAAGCATCCGTGGAGATGACTTACCCGTGCGCCGTTCCGCCATCCTCCGCCCTATTGATACCCGCCGTGGTTCGCATAAGGGTCATTACGTCGAGTGAGTTGCCCTAGCACTCAGAATGTCAGCATTATGGTGAATACCGTCGGCCCGACTTTCCCTCCCTTGATTCCCAACGCTGGGGCCTTGCCCGAAAAATCCGGAATCTGCCTGAAAAGGCCGCTTTGTGGGCGACGTACGGGCAGTGCTGGTCCGGAGGTTCAATCCGGACCGGGCCGCTGGCGCAGGTTCCGTCTAAACCGCATCCCGAGCTGCATAGCCACCGAGCTGAGGGACAGCAGGGAGGTAGTGGCGAATTTTGTGGTCAGAATGATCGCCGCCACCTTCACCGCGTACAGCATCGTCCAACCCAGGGTGACATTACCGGACAAGTCCGGTGGCCCGCAGGGAAATGTATGCCGGATGAGTTCGCCGGACACTGGCGTCAGGTCCCTGCCCGTGGCGTCAACCATAAAGGCCAAGGCCACCACCGCCAACGCCCCCACGGCGGATCCAACTGCCACGCCTTTCAGTTTCTGGACCCAGCCGAGTGACCAACAGACTGCCAACCCGGTCGCCGGGCCGGTGAGCAGCGCGATGGCGAAAAAGGAGAAAAACGCCAGTTGCTTGATCTCATTGACCGCGCATAGA